>Ga0182035_10000364_pt1 | contig 20585 bp, 23 predicted proteins | sample flu12Cox44000170_FD_125969 | JGI IMG/M metagenome (GOLD analysis project Ga0182035, IMG submission 125969) | Lab enrichment of tropical soil microbial communities from Luquillo Experimental Forest, Puerto Rico - flux4day.12C.oxic.44.000.170 | ecosystem: Environmental > Terrestrial > Soil >...
CGCCTCCGCGGGCAGGTAGATGCCGCGGGCGATGCGGTTCAACCGGCCCGCGCGCGCGCCGCGGTAGAGCGCGCTGCGCGACAGGCCGGCCCGCCCCGCTGTTTTCGGCGTTAGGGCTTCCACCAGCGCGACCTCCTTTGCTCGAGATGATACGAAACGTTTACAGATAATACTACCTGTAGACGTTTCATGTCGGACGGGGGAACGGGCCTGGGGATGAACGGTGAAGAGCGGGGCACGCGCCTCTTCCCTCGGCCGGACACCAACTCACCGCGGCAGATCTGACGTGACCGATCGGAGGCTCGCTTCATCCGCTCCGCATCCGCCGCGCGACTCGTAGCAAGTGCTCTGAACCCTCAAGATGAGTCCAGTTCATCTAGCTCGACCAGCACAAACGTCTCGGTTCTGACTTCGCCTCAGCTTCACACGCGGAAGGTCGCTGGTTCGATCCCAGCCGGGACCACCACTGTTTTCTCCATGTCACAGCCTCTTTCAGCTGTCCCGGATTCGCTCAGGGACTCGGGTATGGCGTCCCGGTCACGATCGAATCGACCGCCTCGCCGAGGACCGCAAATTCCAGACCGGCCATCAGCGGGAGCAATCCAACGTCGGCGGCGATCGGGTAGCCGACCGCGTTGATCAGCCCCTCGAGGGGCTGACCGTTGACCATTTGACTCATCCCGTTCAGAAACAGGTTGACGTCATAAGACGGCAGCGAGACCAGGCCGGCGGTCGCGATATCTGCAGTCGGAAGCAGCGTCGCGTAGGCGGTCGAGAACGCGGTCGTGGAGGCGCCGACGATCCCGGTGTTGGTCGCCTCCAGGCCGCTGAGAATGTCGGTGAACGTGGGCGGCCCGGCAGGCAGAGCCAGTGTGCCGGGTGCCGACGACAGTGACGTGAGCGCCTCCGATATCCCCTGCAGCGACGGCAGCTTCGGGGGCCCCTGGGCAGAAAGGTCTCCGGCCGCAGCGACGATTCCCTGATGGACGCCGCTGACGAGGGCGGGCCCCAGGGCGGCGGTGTCGCTGAGCGGTGGCAAGAATCCGAAGGGGGTAGTCACGTTGGCCGGCCCGGTGGACCAGCCGAAATCCGGGTTGCCGTAGCCCCAGTTGACGAGGGGCGTCAAAACCGGTTGGACCAAGTCCGCGATCGGATTCCCGACGTAGGGGATGAACCGAACGGGATCCAGCAGCGGCAGGTTCTTGGTTGGAATCATGTAGTAGGTGGTGGTGGTGGGTCCCTGCGTCGGCAATACGATCGCCGAATTGATCTGCGTAGGAGTGAGATTCGCGTAGCCCGTGTGCACGGTTGCCATGCCCACAAGGGCGTTTAAGTCGGCGAAGACGTCGATCGGGTATTGCGGGAAGTCGGCCCAACCGTCGTATTCGAGGGTGTACACCTTGGTCGGGAAGTCATTGCTTGGAGCCGCGCCGAGGGTCGAAAAACCCAAACTCGGGAGACTCAGACCCGGGAAGCGCGCGTCCCAGCCCCCGTTGGGATTCATCGAATTGCCAAGCAGCACAAAGTTTATCGGTAGTGAGCTCGGTGTGCCGCTGGGGTCCAACGCGATCATTTCCAGCGAGGCGATGTTGGCGCCCTGCGAGTAGCCCACAACGTTGACGGTGTTTCCGGCGGCGAGTTGCTGTTGGATCGCGTTGTTCAGGATCGTGACGCCGCGGGCTATCGAAACGTTCTGTTGCAAGTCCTTGATACCGCTATCGGGATATTCCCCGGCCGGCATGGACAGGGCTTGGACGATGTCAACGGGGAAATTCGGCAGGACGTACTTGCTGACGACATTGGCCACGAAGCTTGGCGACGGTGTCGGCGTTCCGCTGCCGCCCATGACGAAAGTGACGTAAGGGTCCGTCGACGCCGCCGTCGTCCCCCGCGGGGGCGCACCGAGCACGGCCACGCCGGCGGCCTCGGCGTTGACGTACGCGTTGCCACCCGCGGCCAGCGTCTGGGCGAACTCACCGGGATACACCGCCGCCCGCCCGATGACCGCGTGCCACTCCCGGGCGTATGCGTTGAACAGGTCCGCTACCGACGCGGATACCTCATCGGCGGCCGCCGCCGCCACACCGGTTGTCCTGCCCGCCGCGGCCGCCGTGGAATCGTTGATCGTCGTACCGATTGCCGCCACGTCCGCAGCCGCCGTCTCCATCACCTGCGGCTGTGTGAGGACGTACGCCATGGGGTCATCATTACCACGACGAGCACCCGGTCATGGCGAACCGGTTAGATTGGCCATTGATGCCGAAGCTAGACCGCAAGCCCCAGGAAAACTACAAGTGCACGGTCAAGCGCGACGACGTCAGAGTCTGACAAGCGGCCGACGCGGTTGGTGAGGCTGGTGCGCGGAACCGTCGTCACCTTGTCGACCATCAGCTGGCTAACTCGCGTCAAACCGGTTGTGCCAGAGGGTTGCACGGGAAGCCGCAATAGCGGCGCTTCCAGCTGACTTGTGGTAAGCGGGACGACGGTGACCGAGACGGTTGCGTCGAACCGGTCATCTTGAGTGACGACGACCGGGCGAGGTTTCCCGCTGTAGGCACCTCGGGCCGCAGCGGTGTAGATGTCTCCTCGCCGCACGTTAGGCGTCGTCGTCCCAGTCGGACGAGACCGCATCGATGAAGGCTTGATCGTCTCGATCCTGGTCGCTCGCGGCGACGAGGGTCGATTGGCGGTGTGCCTCGCGGACGAATTCGGGGGCGTTCACGTCGGGAACCCAGATCTGAATCGGCCGCAAGCCTTGTTGCCGCAGTCGTTGACGATACTGCCGTACCCGGTCGCGGGTGGATGCCATACAGCAATGTTACATGTAACGCCCTGGACGGTGGCCAACCACCGGAGAACGAGTCGGCGCATCGGTGAACCCGGCGACGGTGGCAGTCGTGATCACGTTATGGACGCTTCCGGGGCGGCCGATGACCGCGCCACCGTGACCGTCGACCGCGAGGGCATCATCCATCAATGGGGTGATGCAGTCACGGACGTCGTGGGTCATTCGGCGGACGACACCCTGGGGCGAAGTCTGAACGTGGTGATCCCGCCCGCACTCCGGCCCGTGCATTGGTGGGGGTTCGATCAGGCGATGAAGACCGGTCAACTGCACCGCAAGTTGTTCAAGGTTCCGGCCCTGCGCAAAGACGGGCGGATAGTCGTTGCGCACGCAACGATCGATCTGATACCCGGAAAGAGCCGGGGCGCGGACGGCGCCGTCGTGACCTTCGTCGGCGTAGGGCGTCCGTGGCGAGGGAAAGCGTGGCAAGTTGCCCTTGCACCGATTGACTTCGCACATCGGGTCTGGCGCCGAGCCCGAACCAGGTAGCGGTGCGCGGCGCCAGAAATCTTGCCGAGTCGGTGAACCATCGAACGCCCGACAGCGTGGCTAACGTATGACCGCCCAACAGCCCGGGGCGGAGACCGTCCCCGATGCGATGTGGTCGCCTGCGCTGGCGCGCGGGCTGATCCGCGACGATGTGATGCGCTCGATGCGCTATTCCGATGGGTTCACCGACCTGTTAGGAGAAGCCCCGGCCCGGCGCAGCCTCGCACAGCGCGCCATGCACAGCCCAGCGGTGGCAGCGTTGTACGAGCGCTTCTGGCGCCCGGTCATGGTCGCAATCATGCGGATGCACGGGATTTCGATTGACGCCGAGCGTCAAAGGGCATCCGATGCCCTGCATCTCGGCGGCAACCAGCGCGTGCTCGACGTGGCATGTGGTCCCGGCAGTTTCACTGGTTTCTTCGCCGGTCAGCTCAGCGGGGATGGCTTTGTCATCGGATTGGACAATTCGGTGGCGATGATGGAGCGCGCCGTACGCGACAACAGCTGCCCGCGTGCGGTCTACATGCGTGGCGACGCGCTCAGCCTTCCGTTCAATAACGGTGCGTTCGACGTCGTGTGCTGCTTTGCCGCGCTACATCTCGTTCCGGAGCCGATCGGCGTTCTGCACGAGATGATTCGGGTGCTTTCGCCCGGCGGGCGGATCGCCGTGATGACGACTTACGGTCGCGAGTCTCTGCTGGTACGCAAGGGGCTCGAGCTCGGCGCCGAGATGTGCGGGGTGCGCGTGTTCGACCGCATCACCATCCCGGCCTTCTTTGCAGCCGCCGGACTGACCGACATCGACCAGCATCTGCGCGGAATCTCTCAGTTCGTCATGGCGCGCAGGCCCGAGCAGGTCAGCGACCCCATGCGCACCCAATCCTGGTGGCGGGCAAAGGGCCGATCGATTGGCCTTTAGGACGTCGCGATGACCAAACACACGCGCGGTGGAGTTCGGCTACGCGGGGTCAGCAAAACCTACGGCGAGGGCGCGGCTGCGGTACCTGCCCTGCGCGGGGTCGATCTCGACATCCGTGCGGGCGAATTCGCGGCGATCCTCGGTCCCAGCGGATCGGGCAAGACGACGCTGCTCAACGTCATCGGGGGCATCGAATCAGCCGATTGTGGTACGGCAGTTGTTGCTGGACACGACATTTCGGGGTGTCGACCGCGAGATCTGGGGGAATTCCGACGCCTGCATGTCGGCTTTGTCTTCCAGTTCTTCAACCTGATTTCTACTCTCACCGCGTACGAGAACGTCCAGGTGGTGATGGAGCTCACCGGCCGAGGCGACAGCAGGCGCGTCCCCGATTTGCTTGCCGCGGTGGGCTTGTCAGATCGCGACGCGCATTTCCCGGCCCAGCTGTCGGGGGGAGAACAGCAACGGGTTTCGATTGCCCGAGCGCTGGCGACCGACCCGGACTTGCTGCTGGCCGACGAACCGGCAGGGGCGTTGGATGTCGCGACCGGTCGTCGTGTTCTGGAGTTGCTGCAGCAGACCAGCCGGGCCACTGGATGCGGCGTGATCATGGTGACGCACAACGAAGCTACGGCCGAGGTCGCCGATCACGTCGTGCGCATGCGTGACGGCGCCATCGTTTCCACGGACCGCAACAGCTCGCCGGCCGATGCCGCGACCCTTCGATGGTGACGCACCGTGATGACAACCGCCTTGCACAAGAAGGCCCTGCGCGACTTACGGCGGCGGCTGCCGCAGGTCGCCGCGATCGGCGCGACGGTGATGCTTGGGGTACTGCTGTTCGTTGCCAGTTACGATTCCTTTCGCAATGTGCAGGCGTCGTACGACCGGACCTACGACAGGACGCATTTCGCCGATCTGACTGTGACGGGCGGCGATTCGGACACGATCGCTGCCGCGGTCCACGACGCCGCCGGCGTCGAGCGCATCGCTACTCGCACCCAGGCTGATCGACCGATGGCGATCGGCGCTACCAAACTGGTCGGCCGAGTCGTCGGAATGCCAACGGCAAACGGCCGGGGAATCAACGAGATCGATCTCATCGCCGGACGATTACCCGATCCCGCGCGCCCTGACGAGGTGGTTGTCGAGCGGCATACCGCCGACACCTTTGACCTCGCGGCGGGCAAACAGATACGGGTGTTCGACGACACGGCATGGCGGGACGTGACCGTCTCCGGCGTGGTGCAGTCTCCGGAATATCTCTGGCCCGCGCGGAATCGCCAAGATCTCCTCGGCGACCCCCATGCGTTCGCCGTGGTGTTCGCGCCCGAATCACTGGCCCGGACCCTGTCGGCGCGCACGACGCCCAACCAGGCGCTGGTCGAGATGGCAGGCAGCGCTACCCAATCCGACCGCGACCGGGTCACCAGCCTGCTGCGTTCGGCCGGCGCCATGAATATCGAGGACCGTGGCGATCAACCGTCCAATGCCGCGCTTCGGCAAAACTTCAACGGTTTCCGCGTCATGGCGGTGGGCTTTCCCGCCATGTTCTTGAGCGCCGCGGCGATTGCGGAGTACCTATTGCTGACCCGCCTCATCTACACCGAGCGACCGATCATCGGCACCCTGCTCGCCCTGGGCGCGCGCCGACACGCGGTCGTCCGGCACTACGTGTGGTACGGCGGAGTCGTCGCGACCGTTGCCGCGCTGGCCGGGGTCCTCATCGGGGGAGTGGCGACTTCTCTCTACACCAAGGCCTACGCGTCTCTGCTGAAACTCCCGGACACCGTGATCGTGCACCGAATCCCCACCGCCGCCATCGGTTTCGCGCTCGGACTGGCCACTGGCGTGATCGCGGGACTGATACCGGCGATCGCAGCCGCCCGGATCGCCCCCGCTGAGGCGATGCGCGGCGACGGTGTCCGCCCAATTCGCATAGGACCAGTGACCCGGGCGTCGGCGCGATGGACGCTGATACCCGTGGTGTTCCGAATGGCGTTACGTTCGCTGACCCGAAGCCGACGCCGCACCGTCGCGACCATGGTCGGGGGCGTGCTCGCGCTGGTCCTGATCCTCGCCTCCACCAGCATGCTCACCAGCGTGCGTGCGATGGTCGACACCGAGTTCGACCAGGTGCAGCGTCAGGATGCCACCGTGCTGGTCGCGCCGGGCGCGAATGATGTTGACGCACAGCTACAATCGCTTCCGAGAGTGGCCGTCGTCGAGCCGGCGGCCATCGCGCGGGTCACCGTGGTCGTCAACGGCCACCCGTACCCGACCTCACTCACCGGGCTGGAACCCGCGACGGTCATGCACGGATTCCGCAACCCGGACGGCGCCTCCCGTTCGCTGCCGGCCGGCGGCGTCCTTGCGGGTGCGGCGCTCGCGAACAAGCTTGGCGTACGCGTCGGCGACGACCTGACCGTCGTCCCCTCGACTGGGCCCGCCCGATCGATTCACCTCGCCGGGTTGGTGGACGAACCGTTGGGCACCGCACTGTATTCCACAAACGCCACCGCCCGGTCCATCACGAATGCCGAATCCAATGGGTATCTGCTTCGCTTCGGCAACGGCGCCGACCGAGATCGAGTGCGGGCCACCGCCAGCGGATTCAGTGGCGTGGTCGCGTACACCGACAACCGCGCGGTCGAAAATCAACTCAGGAGCTACCTCGTCATATTCTGGGTGTTCGCCGGCGCCACGCTGGTGCTCGGTGCGCTGCTGGCGTTCACGGTCATCTACGTCACGATGACCATCAATCTGGCCGAACGGACAGGCGAACTCGCCACCCTCCGGGCGACCGGCGCGCCGATCCGCCGACTCACCGCCACCGTGGCCATCGAGAATATCGCCGTGACGCTGCTTGCCGTCCCGATCGGCCTGGCCGCAGGCGTCGGTGCCGGATGGCTGTTCCTGCGCTCGTTCAACAACGACTTGTTCAGCCTGCACCTGTCCGTCGGCGCCTCAGCACTGACCCTCGCCGCCATCGCCGTCACAGCGGCCGCCGCCGGCTCGCAGCTACCGGCCGCGCGGCTGATCAAACGTATCGATGTCGCCAAAGTTGTCCGGGAGCGTTCGCAATAGACTCCTCATGCGCGCCCACTCAATTTTGAACCACGGCGTGAATTGTTCAGGGGCATAAATTATTTCAGCTTGCAAGGTCGGCAGCGTCAGGTAGCGCCACGCCGCGATCTCGTCGACGTTCGGGTGCGGCTGCTCGGCGCTGCGGCCGGCGTAGACCCAGCACAGCTCGTGCTCGGCGCCATGCGCGTCATATCGCGTCTGGTACCGGAACTTGAACAGGAAGCGCAACTCCGCCGTCATGTCCAGTTCCTCTTTGAGGCGACGGGCGACGGCGCTGTCCATCTGCTCGCCGTGGCGGGGATGGGAGCAGCAGGTGTTGGACCAGTAGCCTGGCCACAGGCGTTTGCCCGATGCGCGTTGCTGCACAAGCAGTTCGCCGTCGGGATTGAAGACGAATACCGAGAAGGCACGGTGCAGCACCCCGCTGCCGAGGTGCGCATCGGCCTTTCCGAGGTGGCCGATTTCGCGGTCATCGCGGTCCACCAGGATCAGCTGCTCGTCGTCGCTCACCGGTCAGTGGCCCAGTAACGTCGGCAGCGCCAGCGCCGAATCCACCGCGAGCGCGCAGAACACCGCAGACAGATAGTTGTTGGATCGCTGGAACAGCCGCAGCGGTTCCACCGACTCGCCGCGATGCACCCGGGCGTAGAGCCGGTAGGCCATCGCGAGGAGCCACGATGCGGCGACCAGTGCCACCGCGCCGTACAGCCAGCCGGCGGCAAGCGCGAGCAACAACGTCGCAAAGGCCGTCAACCAGGTGTAGCCGAGAATCCGCTTGGCGACTTGACATTCGCTCGCCAGGCCCGGGAGCATCGGCACACCCGCGACGCGGTAGTCCTCGGTGCGGCCCATCGCCAAGGCCCAGCTGTGCGGAGGCGTCCAGACAAAGATGATCGCGAACATCACCAGCGCTTGCCACCCGATGCCGCCGGTGACGGCGGACCAACCGATCACCGGCGGCATAGCGTTGGCGGCACCGCCCCAGACCACGTTTTGCGAGGTGCGCCGTTTGATCAGCAGCGTGTAGACCAACACGTAGAACGCGATCGTCGCCACCGCCAGCAGGGCGGCTAATGCGTTTGTGGTCAACCACAACCATAAGAACGCCCCTACGGCCAGCGCCAACCCGAACACCAGCGCATGGCGGGTCGAGATCGCGCCCCTTGCCAGCGGCCGGCCCGCGGTGCGTTTCATCAGCTTGTCGATGTCGGTGTCAGCGACGCAATTCAGCGTGTTGGCGCCCGCGGTCATGAGTATCGCGCCAGTGAGCGTGTTGGTTATCAGCAGCGGGGCCATGACGCCGCGTTCGGCCAGCAGCATCGCCGGAATCGCGCCGACCACGAGGTGGAGGGTCCGCGGCTTTGTCAGTGCCAGATAGTCGAACAGCGTGGTGCGGACACGACCACGCCTCGACAGGACGGCCTGCTCGGTAGTAATCACGTTGGTGTTCCAATGCTCCCCGACATCAGGAACACGAATGGCAGGCAACTCCGGTTCAACGAGGCGCGATCTAGCCACCGGGGCGACAATGGTTGCGCACCGACAGGATCAAGACCACGTAAGGACGGTGGACGATGGTAGGCAACCAAGAGGGGATCGGCACGCTGAAACTCGAGTGCCCGCAAATGCATCCCGTGGGGAGGATCCTCAAGGAGGCGCCGCATCAGTCCGTCGTATACGACCCGGGGGCCATGGTTGGGGAGCGTCGATTCTGGCCGGATGAAGACGACCAGCCACAGTTCAAGGCGCACTGCCGCTTCTGCGACAAGGCGGTGGGAGAGTCCACGGCCACGCTGCAGAAAAAGCTGGCTGATGTGATCGACGACGCCGGCGAGGTCATCCGGACTGCCACGATGCCGTATGCGTAGACGAGTAGCCCCGTGACGCAATTCCCCCCATCGCACAGCACCCCGCGCCCGCCCGAGGGCGATTGGCTGGGCACCCCGTACCTGAGGTTCGAGCGCCAGGGCCCGATCGCGGTTTGCACGATCGATCGCCCGGAGGCGCGTAACGCCATGACTCCCGCGATGTACTTCGGAATTCGTTGTGCGGTAGGCCGTCTCAACGAGGATCCGAAGCTGGCGGGGCTATTGATCACCGGAACGGGAGACGTCTTCGCGCCCGGTGGCGACATGGGCGGGGGAGGTGGTACGGACGATTGGATCAGCTTCGGTGCCGCGCTGGGCATGGACGTCACGCCGTTCGATGCGGTGCGGACCTCGGCCAAGCCCGTCGTCTCCGCGGTGAACGGACTGTGCCAGGGCGGTGGCCTGCAGATCGCGTTGTGCAGCGACCTGTCCGTGGTGAGCGAGCGGGCGACGTTCCGCGTGCCTGAGCTGTTCCGCGGCTACGCCGATACCTATTACAGCCAGATGCTTGCCCGGTTGATCGGGCCGGTACGCACCCGCGACCTGATGTTCACCGGACGGGTCCTGTCCGCACCCGAAGCCCTCGACTGGGGCCTGGTGGCGCGAGTCGTGCCGCACGAGAGCCTGCTCCCGGACGCGAAAGACCTACTCGCCCAAAGCTGTCGGACCGCACCCCGCGCCCGCGGTGTCATCAAGTCCAGCATCGACAACTATCTCGGCCTGTATGACCGCATCGGCATGACCAGCAGCCTCAGCGATGCCGAGGCGAGGGAAGGCTTCCGCGCTTTCAAGGAGCGGCGTTCGCCGGATTGGGTGCATCCGGAGCTGCGTGTCGACGGACGCCTCTGAGGGCTGTCGAGTGTGACGTGAGGGCGCAAATTCGGCCAATTCTCCGCCAGGAGGTCACACGCGACGCCGTGGGCGCACACTCGATTCGGCTCGGCGGCATGAACGCCTGCCACCGTGTGCCAACATGACTGCCATGGTGAGCACCGATCGCGCGCGGTCGCGGACATTCATCGTGACGGGCGCGGCGTCGGGCATCGGCCTGGCCACCGCGCGGCGCCTGCTGGCCGAAGGTGGCACCGTCGTCGGCGCCGACCTGGCCGCCCCACCCGACCTGGAGTTCGGAGGCCCCGAGTTCCACTTCGTGACCGCCGACGTGACCGACGAGGCCGCCGTCGCCGCGGTGCTGGCCGCCGTTCCCGACCGCCTCGACGGCGTCTTCCACGCCGCCGGCGTTGCCGGCGGCGGCCCGGTTCATCTGCTGGACCGGGCCGAATGGGACCGGGTGATCGGGATCAACCTCACCGGCACGTTTTTGGTGGCCAAGGCGGCCCTGGCCAGGATGATCGAGCAACCACGAGTCGACGGCGAACGGGGCTCGATAGTGACCGTCGCCAGCATCGAGGGCCTGGAGGGTACGGCGGGCGGCAGCTCCTACAACGCGGCCAAGGGCGGCGTCGTTCTGCTCACCAAGAACATTGCGCTCGACTACGGGCCGAGCGGCATCCGGGCGAACGCCGTCTGCCCCGGCTTCATCGACACGCCGATGAGCCAGAGTATCTTCGGCCTGCCCGGAATGGAGGATCCGCGGACCTCGATCACCAGGGAGCATGCCCTACAGCGCTTCGGCCGGCCGGAGGAGGTTGCGGCCATGGCGGCGTTCCTGCTGTCTCCCGACGCCTCGTTCGTCAGCGGTCAGGCCATTGCCGTCGACGGTGGCTACACCGCCGGCCGCGATCACGGCGTCATCAAACTCTTCGGCTTCCCCACGTAGCGCCTTAAGATTCGCGCATGGTTACTCCTGACGAGGCGATCGAGGCGATTCGAGGCACCGGCGGTGCAAAGCCGGGCTGTCGGGCGTTGCACGCCAAAGGCACGCTGTACTGCGGCACGTTCACCGCGACCCCCGAGGCCGCCGGGCTTTCGCGCGCCAAGCACCTCGACGGCTCGGTGGTCCCGGCGCTGATCCGCTTCTCCAACGGATCGGGAAACCCGTCCCAGAGCGACGCCCTGCCGGGGGTGCGGGGGATGGCGGTCAAGTTCACGCTGCCCAACGGGTCGACCACCGACGTGTCGACGCAGACCGCCCGGCTGTTCGTCTCCAGCACACCCGACGGATTCATCGACCTGCTCAAAGCGATGCGGCCCGGCCTGACCACGCCGCTGCGCATGACCAAATACCTCCTGACCCATCCCCGGCTGCTCGGCGCGTTGCCCGGCCTGCGGGAGGCCAACAAGGTCCCGACAAGCTACGCCACCACCGAGTACCACGGCCTGCACGCCTTCCGCTGGATCGGCGCCGACGAGAGCGCCGCGTTCGTTCGCTATCACCTGGTTCCCACGGCGGACGAGGCGTCGGGGCCGGCCACTCGCGGCAATGGCCGCGACTTTCTGACGGAGGAGCTGGAAACCCGCCTGGCAAGTGGGCCGGTGCGGTTCGACTTTCGCGTCCAGGTTGCCGGGCCGAACGACTCGACCGTCGACCCGTCGGCGCCGTGGCAGAGCACACAGTTCGTCACCGTCGGCACCGTCGAGATCACCGGCCTGGACACGCAGCGCGAGCGTGGAAACGACATCGTCGTGTTCGACCCGATGCGCGTCACCGATGGCATCGAACCCTCCGATGACCCGGTCCTTCGGTTCCGCACCCTTGCCTACTCGGCGTCGGTCAAGCTACGCACCGGCGTAGACCGCGGCCGCGAAGCGCCTCCGGTGTGACGAAAGCGGGAGACTAAGCTCTCCGGAAGTGCTGCTCTCCCATATGGTTTTGATCGGCCTGGCCGGGTTCGCCGCCGGCGCCATCAATGCGCTCGTCGGATCGGGCACCCTGATCACGTTCCCGACGCTCGTCGCCCTCGGCTATCCGCCCGTCACGGCCACCATGTCGAACGCGGTCGGCCTGGTCGCCGGCAGCGTGTCGGGCACTTGGGGTTATCGCAGCGAGCTGTCCGGCCAGTGGAATCGGTTGCGGTGGCAGCTCCCGGCGTCATTGGCCGGCGCTGTGCTGGGCGCTTTCCTGCTCCTGCATCTGCCCGAGGAGGTGTTCGCCGACGTCGTGCCGGTGCTGTTGGTTTTGGCCTTGGTGCTGGTGGTGATCGGGCCGCGGATCCAATCGTGGGCGCGTCGGCGCGCCGAGGTGGCAGGGCGCCCACCCGAGCACATCACACCGGCGCGGATGGCCGTGCTCGTGCTTGGCACGTTCGCCGTCGGTGTCTACGGCGGCTACTTCACCGCCGCGCAGGGCATCCTGCTGGTCGGCATGATGGGCGCATTGCTGCCCGAGTCCGTGCAACGCATGAACGCGGCCAAGAACCTCATGACGCTGGTGGTGAATGTCGTTGCGGCGGTGAGCTATTCGCTGGTGGCTTTTCATCGGATCAGCTGGCTGGTCGCCGGGCTTATCGCGGCGGGCTCGCTGGTCGGCGGATGGGTCGGCGCGCGTTATGGGCGTCGGTTATCGGGGAATGCGTTGCGCGCCACCATCGTGGTGGTTGGCCTGATCGGGCTGTACCGCCTGCTCACGGTGGCGTGACCAGGCCGATCAGGGGTTGGGTCGCTCAGCCCACCAGCGAGCGGACCGTAGCGAGCGCGGCGTCCGCGGTCGGGTAAATGGGTAGCTCGCGGTTGAGCCCGCAGGCGTCGACGACCTTGGTGACGAGCGGGTCGCGGCTCACCAGGCGCAATTCGACGCCGCGCTGTCTACAACGTCGCGCCTCTTCGGTCAGCACCGTGTACGCACAGCAGCCCATGAAGGCGAGCCCCGTCACGTCGACCACGAAGGGCCCGGGCGGAATGACGACGCTGGCCGCCTCGCTTACCAAGTGGCGCCACGTGCGTTCGTTGCAGGCGTCGATCTCGCCGCCCGCATTGATGAGTACCGCCGCGCCGCGGCGATCGGTGGTCGCCCGCAGCGTGCTGTGTGGATCGCCCAACTCGTAGACCAGCCGCGTGCTGAGCGTCAAATGAGGGTTGGACATGGGTTCCGCAATAACCGGGCTCATGATGGACTCCTAGTCTACCGGCGTAGGGGATGCCGGGATAGATGCCCGTCCTGCTGTCTGAAGACAGACTTTCGCGAATTACGAATCTCATTTATATAACGAGACAGGGCGGTCTGTCTACATGCCACGTTTAAGAGTAGGGTAAGTCGCGCCATGACAAGCCCGGATGTCATTAAGCCTCCGTCGGCGCGCGAACGGCTCCTGACCGCGGCTTACGAGCTGTTCAGCCGGCGTGGGATCCGCGCTGTTGGCACCGACGAGGTAATCGAGCGCGCCGGCGTGGCCCGGGCGACCCTCTACCGTCACTTCGCGACCAAGGACGATCTCGTGCTGGCCGTCCTGCAGCGGCGCGAGGAAGTGTGGACGCACGGTCTCATCGAAGCCCAGTCGCTGGCGCGAGGCGATACTCCCGAGGAACAGTTGCTCGCGATCTTCGACGTCCTGCACGACTGGTTCCAAAGCCGCGATGGCTATGAAGGCTGCTCGTTCATCAACGTGCTGCTCGAGTTGGGCGCGGACCACCCGGCGGGACGGGCCAGCATCGCCCATATCGACCACGTCCGCGATATCGTGCGCCACCGCGCCCTCGCGGCGGGACTGACCGATGTGGAGGAATTCGCCTCGTCCTGGCACCTCCTGATGAAGGGCGCGATCATTCTTGCGGCCGTGGGTGAGCTGGACGCCGCCCTGCGTGCCCGCAAGATGGCCGGCGCCCTGATCGAAGAGCACCGGCCGGTGACATCGTCGGGCCTCGGCGAGGCCGTCGGTTAGTCAGCCCGGCCGGGTGTTTCACGCGGCGTCGGGTGCGGTGGTACCGGTCTTGCGGTAGTGCTCGGCCTCGAGTTCGGCGATCGCCCGGGACGTGCGTTCGCGCAGCAGGATGGCGGCGGCGATTCCACACACCACCGCGATGACCAACGCGACCCACGAGAAGCGTTCCATCCAGCGTTCGGCGGCCATCCCGGCGAAATAAACCAGCGCGGTTGTGCCGCCCGCCCAGCAGATCCCACCGGACACGTTGGCCGCCAAGAACCGTGGGTAGGGCATCTTCAGGGCGCCGGCCAGCGGGCCGGCGAATATCCGCAGCAGCGCGATGAAGCGGCCGAAGAAGACCGCCCGAACGCCCCAGCGGTTGAACAACTTTTCGGCCAGGGCGACGTGCCCGGGACCGAAGTGCTTCGGAAACCGCCGGCCGAGCCGGTCGAAGAGTGGCATGCCGAACCGGCGCCCGATCGTGTAGCCGATCGAGTCGCCGACCACGGCGCCGATCACCGCGGCGATGCCGACACCGACAGGATTGACCGCCAGGTCGTGGTGCGACGACATCAGCGCCGCGCTGACCAGCACAATCTCGCCGGGAAGGGGAATGCCCAGGCTCTCAATTCCAACCACACCGCCGACCACCAGGTAGACCGCGAGTGGCGGGATCGAGTGCAGCAGGGCCTCCACATTCATGCGTCAAGAATGCCTGACCTTTGCTCGAGGCGCGCCGCTATCCCCGCGCTCGGCGTGAAGAGGGGCTCCAGGTTCGGACGCCTGGGTACTCGTCCGTCGGCCGAAGACATGCCGCGCAGGCGTCGCCAAACCCATGGCCTGAGTTTTTCGTGCGCCCAGCGCAGCTGTCCATAAGTGTGGGACTTGAACGGCAGCCGCGTGAGACTCCCACTCGCCTCGGCCCAATCATGGTTGCTGCCAGGTAAATTGAGAGCTTCGGCGGCCGCCGCGGCGAACAGGATATGCCCCTTGGTGGACGCGTGTACGCGGTCGATGTCCCATGTGTCCAAGTCGCGCATCGAGGGCGCGCTGTAGAGGTCGACGAGCCTGAAGTCGTATTGCTCGGCGGCTGCTCGGATCGCATCGTTGATGCGGGCGAGACGCCCCGACACCAGCCGCCCGAGCGGGAGGAATTGCGCGACGTTCGGGAAGGTTGTGGTCACCACCGTCGCCTCCGATTCGGCGAGCGCGGCATAAACGTATTCGAGGTCGGTAAGGGCACGGCCGAACGACCATCCCGGCTGGATGACATCGTTCATCCCGACGCACACGGTGATCAGGTCCGGCCGCATTGCCAGCGCCAGCGGAACCTGCTCGGTGAGCACGTCGGCCACCAGCTTGCCGCGAATCGCGAGGTTGGCGTAGTGCAGACCGGGGTAGTGCGAATCGAGCAACGCCGCGAGCCGGTCGGCAAATCCGACGAAGCCGACGGCGTCGTCACCGTCCCATAGGCCCTCGGTCTGGCTGTCACCGATGGCGACGTATCGGCCGTATCCGGTTTCACTCACCCCGTACACGCAGCCGAGACTAACCGCAATTCCGCTTCTGGTGGGCTGTGACGTGCCGCATGCTCGACGTCTCTGTTGTCTCGTCGGCAACATTGGTCTCCGGCGGGAGCGGGTGGTCTATTTGTCCATCTCACAGCGACAACCTGGGTGACGGGCGATTCCGATCGCTTGTCGCTGTGAGGTGGACAAAAAGCCTGCCACGTCGCGCAGAGGCTCCTGTGGCAATTGGGGCCACTGCGACGTAGCCGGCCGGAAAAGTGGCTACCGTTGGCTCATGGAGAAGAAGCGCGAGCAGGCCGCCGATTCGCTCGCGCCCCAGTACCCGATCGAATCGGTCGACAACGCGCTGAAGCTGCTGCTGCTGTTGGGGGAGCGGCCCGAGATCCGGCTGAGCGAGGCGACCCAATATCTGGGTGTCGCACCGTCGACCGCACACCGGCTGCTGGCGATGCTGACCTACCGCGGGTTCGCCCGGCAGGACCCGGTGTCCAAGGCGTACCTGCCGGGTCCCTCGCTCACCGGTGTGGCGTTTGCGATCTTCGGCCGCATCGACATCCAGCGATCCGCCACGCCGATCATGCGCAGCCTCAGCGAGCAGCTTCGGGAATCGATCCACATCGGGATGCTCGACGGCGCCAATGTCCATTTCGTGGCCGCGGTCGAGGGGCCGGCCGCGGTCCGGGTGGCGTCCCGGCTGGGACGAACGATGCCCGCGCATTGCACCTCGACGGGCAAGGTCATGCTGGCCCAGCTCTCGCAGCCGGAATTGCGACAGTTACTGCCGGACGAACGGCTTCAGCGCATCACCTCCCGCTCGATTGGCAGCCGCAGGGAATTGGAGGCCGAGCTGTCCCGCATCCGCGAGCGCGGCTACGCCATCAACCGCGAGGAGAGCGAAGAAGGGGTCGCTTCCATTGCGGTCGCGATACCGACTCGGGCACCGGGTCTGCGGCTCGCGCTGAACGCCGCCGCGCCACAGAACCGGCTCGACAGCTCCCGATATCCATCCGTGGCCGCCGCACTTACCAAGGCCGCCAAGGAGATCGGCGATCAGCTCGGCTGACAGACTGCCTCAGGCGACGGCTCCCGACGTCCGGTGCGGGATCTCCGATCGCAGAAAAACGTCATTGAGCGTCACGGTGCGCAGCCTGCGCGCTCGGATGATGTCTACAAGCTGCCCGTAGACATGGGTGATCGGCGGGTGGTTGAGGTGGCCAATCACGATGTTCTGCGCGGTGAAGTACTGGTACGCCATCTTGACGATTTGGTCTTCGGAAACCAGCGCGGAATCCGTGAGGTCGCCCGACCACAGCGTGGTCACCTGGTAGCCCAGATCGGCTGCCACCGCGGTGAGATCGGCATTGTGATGGCCATACGGTGGCCGGAAGTACGGGGCGGCGTCAACACCGTACGTGTTCCGCAGGAACGCGTCAGTGCGACTGAGTTCGTCGGCGATTTGGCCCTTCGACAGTTTCGTCAAGTCCGGATGCGTCCACGTGTGGTTGCCCAGCTGAATCTGCCCGGATTCGACGAGCGGTCGAAGCAAGCCGGCATTCTCGGTCCACGAGCGATAGGCGCCGGTGACGAAATACGTGAGCCGGACGCCGGTGTCCTTGGCGAATTGCGTGTAAAGCCGCACCACATCGGTGCTGACACCGTCATCGACGGTCCATGCCAAGAGATCATCCTGGCCCGAAAGCTTGTTCAGCACTCCACCGCCGGGCAACTCGACACGCGATCGAGGGTCCGGTGGGGGCAGCACCTGCGGCAGGGCCGGGGCGGCCGGGCGCGGCGCCGATCCGGGAACATCCCCGCGCGCCACCGGTTCCTTGGGCCCGCCGGCGGCGCCCCACGAGATACCGCTGACCGCCACCGTTGCGGCCACCGCGACCAGGAACCGCCGCCGGTCCAGTTCGCTCACGTGTGTACTCCCAAGCATGCGGCGCCAATTTCGACAGCCCAGGCTAAGCCCATTCGCCACCGCAATCCCTGCACATCTGTCGAGTGTCTGCTGGGGGATATGAATTTGTGATGTTAGCCAGCCGGCAGCCGAGCGACCTCATGGCGCCAGGCCGCGTCGGCGGTAAAGCCGGGCCCCCGGTCCGGCAGGTGCTCCCAATCGGAGTCGTCGATTTCGCGCAGCGTTCCGCTTGCAGCGCGCACCCGCAACGACATTCGCGCCAGCGCGTCCAGGCTGATCGCCTGCAGCACAGCCTGCTGCACCGTCGCGGCGGCGCTGGTGATTCCGTGCCCGCGGCAGATCACCACCGGCCCACCGCGCATCGCCGCCACCATTTCCTTGCCCAGCGCCGAGTTTCGGATCAGCACGGCGCGTTCGTAAACACGCACCCCACCGCGTGCGAGCCACGCGCCGGGAATGTCGTAGGCCCCGTAGATCGGTCGGATCCGTATGTCGGCGAGATCGGCGGCGACCACGGCGGGCGGGTGCAGATGCGCGACGGCCCGATGCCGCGGATCGGCGAGCATCGTCTCGACGTGGATGGGCAATTCGTTGGGGACGCGGTATCCGTCGAGTTCGCCGCCGGCCCCAGCGGCGCCGTCGAATTTGATGAGCCGGATGTCGCCCGGCCGGGTGAACGCCACCCCGGTGTCGGTGTCGCTTCGGCAGCGGATGAGCAGGCGCTCGTCGTCAACGCGCAGGCTCAGGTGACCGAGGATGCCGTCGACAAGGCCGCGGGCCGCCGCAACCCGGCAGCCCTGCGCCACCAACGCGCGCAGCTCGTCGAGGAAGGTCATCGCTGTGCGCCCAGCCCGAATCCGCCGTCAGGGTGGACGGTTTCGCCGGTGATGCCGCGGGATCGGTCGGACGCCAGGAACACGAAACTCCAGGCATGGTCGTCGCCAGTGAGCGCGAGATTGAGTGGGACACGCGCCGCCATCTCGCGCGCCCGGTCAGCGGTGGCGTCGAGGCGGACGTCCTTGAGTCCCAGGCTGGCCAGACCGCGCAGGTCGGTGTTGAGCGTGCCGCCCGGCGCCACCCCGTTGACCCGGATCTGCGGTGCCAGTTCGTGTGCCAGCGTTGCCACCAGCCCGCGAACCGCGAACTTCGACGACACGTACAGCGCGCCACCGCGCCCGGGATAGTACGACGACGTGGACTCGGTCAACACGATCGACGCCCCGGTTGTGGCCCGCAGTGCGGGGATGGCCGCTTTGACGGACTGCAGGTGGCTCAACACGTTGGTCCGGAACATTTCGTCAAAGGCAGAACAAAGGTCGCCGGCATCGATGTCGGTGACGCCCCGGTAGAAATCGAAGATGCCGACGCAGTTGACCAGGGTGTCCAGCCCGCCGAAGGCCTCCACCGCGGCCGCGACGGCGCGCTCGTTGGCCTCGCGGGTCACGGCGTCGCCTTCGACCACCGGCATGTCGGACAACTCCTGTCGCAACCGCTCGCACTTGCCGGAATCCCTTTCCAGTGCAGCAACTTTGGCGCCTTCGGCGCGAAATGCGTCCAATACGGCGCGGCCGATCCCCGAACCGGCGCCCACGACCAGGCTCCGCTTGCCTTCGAGCCAGCCCGTCATGGCTGCGCTTCCCCTTCGTCGGGCAGCAGCGGGCCGTCGGGATTGCCGACCATGGCCGCCAGCGTACGGGGGTTCTGCCACGTCAGCGCCTCGACCTCGAGCGCGTCCAGGCTGATCCAGCGCCCGGTCTTGGGCGCGGTGATCAGCAGCCGCGACCCGTTGCGGGTATCCACTCGGCGCACCACGACCTCGGTGAATTCGTTTGCGACCGTGAGGGGTTCGCCGACGGTGCCGTCCAGGAACCGGGCCAGGTCGTCAGTCATAAAAACACCGCCAGGTTCTGCATCCGTAGCACCGACTCGTCGGCAATGATATTGCGGCGGGCGAGTTTCAGTGTTTGCTTGTCGTCGCTGACGCGCAACAGGTCCTCGCGGCCGCACGACACCAACGCGCTCTCGTTGACGTCTCCCCGGCTGCGGAACAGCAGCTCGGCCGATTCGACGATCAAGTGCGCCCCATCGTCTGGGTCGTCGCACTCGAAGGTGCGCACGTTGGTGATGAAGTGGCGCAGCCGCGACGGCGGATCCTCGGTCCAGGCGTGCTCGGTGGCGAAGCGCGCGACCCGCTGGCTCAGCGAGTACTTGTCCTCGTCGAAGTGCGCCATCCCCGGCCCCCTTTCCGGTGAGGTGTCGAACCCGGCACCCCGCGCGGTGGTCACCCGGACCGGCATCACGTAGCGAATGTCGTCGGTCAGCGTGTCCAGCCACAGCTCATACTGCTGGGCATCCAGCAGGTAGGCCTCGTCGATCAGGAACTGGTGCGCCTGCAGGTGGCGAATGTCATTGAAGGGCAGCGACTTCCTCATACCGCAGCGCGCTCCAGGTGGTCGGCCCACAATCCGAGCAACTTGCGCTGGTTGTACTCGTTGTAGCCGACCTGAGCGCGTCCCGGTCCATGGAAAGACCCGGCGGTCAACGCCTCGACGACGGGGCGGCCGTCGGAGAACAAGCCCATCCGGCTGTTGAGCAGCAACCGTCGCGCCATCGAGCCGCCTGCTGTGGTTGTCAGCGAGACCCAGTTCTCCACGTCGTCCTGCTCGAACATGCCGGTCGACCCGAAGCACATCAAGTAGGCCTTGTAAGAGTCTTTCTTGAAACGGTCGGGTGCGGCGGAGTCCACCGCGAACCACGAGCACACCTCCGTTTCGTTCTCACTGATGGGCTGCCACAACCGGATCGAGATGAACGGCAGCACCCGATCGCTCCCGGGCAGCTTGGGCCAGTTGTGCACGAAACTCAGGTTCGGAAAGCAGGTGGCCGCCGAGATCATGAATCCGTCCTCGCCGACCACTTGCCGCTGCCGGGGCGTCCAGACGTCTTTGATCCGGCCGATCATCTCGTCGGGGTAGCCGACGTAGCGCATCCGCTCGTCGAAGTTGCCCGGCGGGAGTTTGTAGGTCGTCCCGCCCCCGCGGTGGGCCCAGTAGGTGGCGCCGTCCTTGCGCTTCTGGGCTTTCGGCTCGCGGAACAGGCCGATGTCGACGATCGACGCGTGCGTGTGCGGCGTGTGGTACATGTCGCCGGCGAAATTCTCGGCGCCG
>Ga0182035_10000367_pt1 | contig 20488 bp, 16 predicted proteins | sample flu12Cox44000170_FD_125969 | JGI IMG/M metagenome (GOLD analysis project Ga0182035, IMG submission 125969) | Lab enrichment of tropical soil microbial communities from Luquillo Experimental Forest, Puerto Rico - flux4day.12C.oxic.44.000.170 | ecosystem: Environmental > Terrestrial > Soil >...
CCCCGTACTGCAGATTCGCGATCGCCAGCGACTGCGCGTCACCATTCGTCGTGGTCTCGTGGGTCACCCGCGCGACCGGTTCATCCATTATCTGCTCCTCACGCCAAGTCGATCCACGCCGCCACCTCGTCGTAAGCCGCGTAATGCCCACCCCGGTCCACCGTCATAACCCCCCAGTCATGATTGGAGTCCGGGTCGGGAATGTTGGTCCGCACCGCAACCGCCAACGAGTCGGGATCACGCTTAACCGCCCCCGTCGCGTATTGCGGCGGGGTCGGCGTCTTCGGCGGCGGTGTCCAGTCACCCGTTACCACGGTCGCCTCCTGGTCCTGCCGGGGCCATAACAGCCCTGCCCCGACGGGTGATACGTCTGACATGAGTCACACCACCACCACATGTCATTCCACGCCCTAGTCATGTAACACCGGATCAGGATTCAACGGCCGCACCTCAGCCTCGGTGATCCCCGTCAAGTCGATCGTCCCCGGCGCATCCAAGATCAGCGGGTGCGCCAGCTTCTGCGCCGTAACGTAGCCCGGCTTGTACGGGTCGTGGCAGTAAATCACCCAATGGTATTCACCGGCCGGGACGTCGATCGTGGTGTGCCCCAACAACACCCCCGCACCATTGACCGCCCACGCGATCTGCCCCCGCCGGTAGTCCGCCTGAAAGATCGGCTCATCACCGTTACGCCGCACCGCCCCGGCGTGGGTGGGCCACACCGTGAACGACAGGACCCCGTCACCACCGCCCAGGCCACCGGGAGCGGTCATGTCAGTGTGATGTCCGGGTGGTAACCAAGGCCGGGACGATCCGAAATGAGCTCCTCCTGCTTCAGCGGGACCATCGCCTCGTTCTCGTCGGCGCCCTTCAGGCAGTCCAGCGCCTTGTCGACGGCCTTCAGGTCGATCTCGGCCCGCTCCAACGCCATCTTCAGCTCGGTGCGCCGCATGTCCAGCTCGTTCGCCTCGCTGCGGGCCTTCTCGATGAATCCTGTGATCTCCCCGGCGCGCGTCGTCAGCGCCGACTTCAAATCCTGCAAGTGCTCGCTCATCAGAACTTCCCCTTGGACGGCTTACCCTTCCACGGCTCGGCCTTCGTCGCCGGCTCAACCTTGGCGCCGGTCTTCGGATCAACCTTGACCGCACCCGGCCGGGACTGCTTAGGAGGCTGCTTAGGAGTCACGGGACTAGTCTTTCAGCTTGCGCGGCTGAATGCCTGCGGCACGCCGTCGCCGCGTCATATAGTCGCGCATCGCGGCCCGGCCGCATTCGCGACACTGCCGCCACTCTTGGCCTTGTGGACCCTTCCTGATCATTGTGTTCTCGGGCGTGAACTCGTGACTGTTCTTGCAATGGGTTTTGACGAAGTTGTGCAGACCCATGTCACCCCGGCGGCAGTTCACCTTATGGCTCACAAGTTCCATGTGCTTCGGGTTCACACAGGCCCGGTTGCGACACTTGTGGTCAAGCTCTACGCCCTCAGGGATCGGGCCTACCAGCTGCTCGTAGACGTAACGGTGGGCCTGATATCGCTTCCCAGTAGCACCGATACTGAACTGCCCATAGCCGTGCGACATCCGGGCTGTCCAGTTCCAGCACTCCGTCCGTGGGTCAATCATGTATGAGGTTTTCCAGCGATCAGGGTTAGCTTTCGGCGGCATTACCGCAGCATACCCGCGTGTGCTGCGGTAATCTATACCCCACTCTTGCCGCTGAACACTCCTGCATAACAAAAAGTGTAACCTTTTGCGCTCGCCATCTGCATATTTGCTGTAGCCGGTTAATAACCAGGCCAGAGCGATTTCTACGTTTGCGTGTACGTGGGAGTGACGACAAGTTGTCCTTGGGCTGACATCACTACGGAGGTAATCGCCGCTTTGTCAATCATCGTGTTACCGGTGGCTGCAGAAGCAAGTAATATGTAGGTATATGTGGCGGCGGCGACATTAATTGTGACGGCGCTGCCGTTGCTGACTCCGCCGCTCCCGGCGGTCCAGGTGGTCTGTTGTCTGGCATACGCGGGCGAGCCGCCCGATGCCTCGTTGGCGGGTGTTGAGGTGGTGCCGGGGTCGCCGGTGCATACGCCGATCCAGGTGCCGAGGGTGGCGTAGGTGTTGGCGAGGGATTGGCGGGTGGTTGCGACTGCGATGGCCATGCGCGCAGGATGGCACCGTATTTACCGTGGACACGGTAGGCGCGCCGCTAGCTCGGGTTGAGTGCGACCGCGCAACTGTTCCAGGCAGTATTTGCAAGGTGGGTGGCGCTGAAGATGACGCTGGCCGCGCCGGGCGCGTCCCCGGCGACGATGGCGCCGTTGTAGCTGCCGCCGGCAAGGTTCCAGTGTTGGGTCTGGTTGTAGGCCGACCAGGTGTCGTTGGTGACGTCGTTGAACGCCTGCACGATCATGCCGTTGGTGACGCCTGCCGTCACGGTTTGCGACGCCCCTGCGGCTGTGCCGGACGCGGTGCCGCCCAGCGCGGTGCTGACGACGCCGCGGTAGGAGAAGCTGGTCATGTAGCCGTAGACGGTTGAGCTGGACCCGGTGCAGTTGATGGTGACGGTCTGGCTTCCGGTGGGCAGGCTTGTGGGCGGGCTGATCATGAACATCACGAGCCAGGCGTCATAGCTGCTGTATACGCCGGTCTTGATGGCGTACACCGGCGTCCCCATGCTCGTGGACCCGACGGTGCCGGTGAATACCGGGGTGCCGCTGCCGGTGAGCACGATGAAGCTTCCGATAGCGACGAGGCAGTTCGCTGTTGCGCCGATGACGTGTGCTTCGCTCAGTGGCACCGTTATCTGTGCGCTGACCGCTCCGAGGCTGTCGAAGAAGACTTGTGGTGGTGGTGGGGTGTTGGACCATTCCAGCAGGGTGTAGCCCTGCGCTCCGGCTCCGCCGTTGCCGAAGGTGCTGGCGTTCCAGCCCCCGCCCCCGCCCCCGCCGCCGTACATGCCGCCGTTGCCGCCGACACCTGATGCTCCGGAGGCAGGGCCACAGCCGCCACCCCCACCCGCGCCGCCGTTGGTGGAACCGGCGCTGGCCGGGGTTGCGCCGTTGATGACGCTGGTGGTGCCACCCGCACCGCCGGTCACGGTTTTCGACGAGCCGCCCTGACCGCCGTTGCTGTAGGCGTAGTCGGAGCCGCCGCCGCCGCCGCAGCCGACGTTGTTGGTGGTGTCGCTGACACCGGGACCGGCGAGGCCGCCGGATTGTTCGCCGCCGCCCTGGCTGCCGGGCGCGGTGGTGGCGAACACGCCGCTAGCCGTACAGGTGCCACCGGCCCCACCGTTCTGTATGACGTTGGCGGCGGCGGGTCCCGGCTGGCCACCGCCCGCCGACAGCGACACCGACCCCGACGAGAAGGTACTTGCGCCCCCGGCGGTGGGTGTGTTGGCGCCCCCGGCACCGACGACCGTGGAGTACGTGGCTCCGAGCAGGCTTTTTGGTATCCACGTTCTGGAGACTCTGCCGCCCCCGCCGCCGCCGCAGCCGTTTCCGGTGTTGGCCGCGCCCTTCGACCCGCCGCCGCCGCCGCCAATCAGCGTGACGTACACCCCGCCCGTTGATGGCAGCCCGGCGGGGATCGGCTGGTTGGTGCGTGCGGTGTTTTCCTCGCTGAAGTTCGCCCAGCCGACGAACGTGACGCCGTGGCGTATGCCGGTCGGGTTCGGGTAGCCCCGGCCCCACCGGACCATTAGACCTCGATGATGACGTAGGAGACGAAGCTGACCGCCACCGCCGACAGCGGGGTGAGGCGCACCCGCAGATAGTTGGTGGCCGGGACCTCCGCGTCACGGCCCAGCGGGTACTGCTTGTTGGTCCACAGGCCGCCCTCCCATTTGAAATCCAACAACCTGGTGGCGGTGATGGTGCCCTCGGCGGCGCTGGCCGCGAGCCCGAACCCGCTGGCGCTGGTGCCCAGCGTGAACGGCGGGGTGTCGGTGATGCCGGTGTTGTTGAACCGCGGGATGTCACCGGCAACGTAAGCGGTCAGCACCGCGGCTGGCACTGTCCCGGTGTCGATGAGTTCGATCGCGCACGGCACCGGCGCGGCGGTCTGCAGCGAGTAGCCCCATTCAACGACGGTCACCCGCTGGGTCGGTTTGATCTGCTGAAGCGTGCGGGTGGTGTTGGCGACGGCTGAGGACACCGCAGGGACGGGCGGCGCGGACAACGCGGCGGTGGTGGCCGACCACAGTGTGAACAAGGATGACATGATGTTTCCCTTCTCAGGTGACGGCTGCTCTGGTTATAGCGACATCGACCACGCGGCCGGGTGCCGACACGCTGGCGGTGGCCGACAACGTGCCGGCGCCGGCGAACGCGGGGAAGCTGGCCAGGAACGGCGCCACGGTCACCGACAGCGCACCGTCCCCGGCCAGCGCCGCAGCGGGGCTGTAAAGCTGGCTCCAGGTTGTTGTGAGCGCGCCCGCCCCGGACAGTGCCGGGGACGCCAGCGGCAGCGCGACCGCGGTGACGGTGCCGCCGCCGGACAGCGACACCGGCATCGGGTAGAGCTGCATGGCGGTCACCGCGAAGCTGCCCGCCCCGGACGGGGCGATCGGAATCGTGTAGACGGGCACCGGCACGGCGGCCAGGGTTCCGGTGCCCGACAGGCCGATCGCGGCGAGGAACTGCTGCACTGCGAGCGCGGTGATCGACCCGACCCCGGTGGTGTTGATGTTCAGGGTGTATTGCGGGTTGGGAATCGCGACCAGTGACCCGCTGCCCGACGATGTCGCCGACACGGTGGGGCCGCCTGAGGCCGTGACGGCCAGCGCGCCGATCCCGTTGAACGGGGCGGTTTCGTCTTCGATCTGTCGGATCAGCCCCGTCAGTGAGCCGGGCGCCCCGAACGCGGGGATCGCCCCGGCGCCGACGACCACGTTGGCCGACAGTGTGCCTACCATGTCGCCGCCCGCTGCACGGCCCGCGAGATGACGACGCCGGCGATGGGCGCCTCGACGACCGCGGACAGGGTGCCCGTCCCGGCCAGCGCCACGGCCGGTGAGTACAGCTGGGTGACGGTGATGCCGAGCGTGCCGGCGCCGCCTTGGCCGGCCGGTTGGCCGTAGGACTGCATGACCGCGGTGGACAGCGCCGACCCGCCGGTGTATCCGGCGGTCTCGAGGTAGCGGGCGACCAGCGCCGCGCCGATGGCGCCGGAACCGGCCAGCCCGGCCAGGCTCTGATACAGCGCGAACGCGGCGCCCGACAGCGCGCCGGAGCCGACGAGTTGCGGCAGTTCGGGGTAGACCGGGCCGGTGGAGACGCCCGACAGTTCACCGAATCCCGACAGGCCGGCCAGCACGTCCTCGAGCTCGGAGAGCAGGCTGGCGACCAGGGTGCCCGACCCCGACGCCGCGATCAGCTGCGTGTACACCTGATACCACCAGGCGGACAGGCCGTCCCCGGCGGACCAGCCGCCCTCGGTGGCGGCCGCGAACATGCCGGTGCCGGCGAACGCGGCGACCAGGCCGGTGGGTGGGATCGCGAACGCGGTCAGGGTGCCGTCGCCGGACCACGGCTGCGCCCACGGCGCGATCTGGCTAAACGACGTGGACAGCAGCCCGCCGCCGCTGAACCCGACGATACCGATGTTGTAGTGCACGGTCAGCGGCACCGCGAGGTTGCCGACACCGGCGAGCGGGGCCGGGGTGGGGACGATCGGTTTGATGGTGACGGTCAGGGTGCCACTGCCGGAGTGGATGGTAATGTGCGGCAGAATCCAGCCTTGCTGGGGGTAGAAGTTGACGACGGGGGACACCGCCCAGCCTTGTGGCGGCGGGACGGTTACGGTCGGGACGTCGACAACCCAGCCCACTCAGGCGATCTGTTCCCAGCCCGCCAGGGTGGGCTGCAGGTCGTTCCACTGGGTGCCGTCCGGGCTCGACACCCGCCACATGTGCAGACCGTCCACATTCGCGCGTACCGCGACTGCGCCGGTCTTGGGGTCGCGGCGCAGCGTGCCGACCGGATCACCGCCCATGACATTGCGGTAGGCGGCCAAGATGGCCCCGACCTGCGCGGCGGTGAACGGTGTTTTGGCGTCTGGTTCGGACGCGACGTGGGCGATCTGCTCCATCTGCGCGTCGTTGGGCATCTCTATCACGACATACTCCTATTGACGAGGGCCACCTCGAAGTAGCAGGTCCCCCCGCTCGGGTCGCCGATGGCGCCGAACGCGACGCCGCCGTTCTGGTAGCCGGGGCTGATGACGTCACCGGCCTTGAGGTAGATGAGGGCGGTGCAGCCCTCACCGGTGGGGGCCTGCGCGCCGAAACCGGAATACGTCCCGGTGCCGCCCATCGCGCGGACCCCGACGTTGTTCTTGATGATCGCCGCCGCGAACTGCCCGTTGTTCTGGTTGCTGTTGTAGCGCAGGCTGACCGCGTAGGTGCCCTCCACGCTGATGGTGAGCTGGTACAGCCCGTCCCACGTCAGGTCCGGTGAGCAGAAGTCCAGGGTGTCGAAGAACCCGGCCGGCGTGATGATGTACGAGTTGGGGTTGGGGCCGACGGCGAAGTTGACCGTGCCGGTCGAGAGCCGGTACACCCGGAACGTGGAGCCGACCACCGGGGGTGGGGCGTTGTCGGCCACCGCCGTGCCGGCGATGGTTCCCCCCGACGACGGTCCGGTCACACAGGTGTTCTTGGCGCCCCAGTTGCGATAACCCGGCCCGAGCTGGCTGGCGGTGCCGGCCTCGATGTAGTCCAGCACCAGCTGCGTACCCGAGAACACCTGATAACGCCTGGGGTTGCCCTGCGCCCCGAACACGACCATCATGTTCGTCGACCACGTGAGCGCGACCCCGGACACCCAGATGGTTTCCACCCCGGCCACGGTGCAGCCCAGGTCGGCCTCATACGTCAAAAACCCGGCGTTGTACGCGCGGCCCCACACGAAGTTCTGCGGGTTGTTGGGGTTGTCCACCCGGCCCAGCGCGTACATGTACGGGGTTCCGCCGGTGGACGCGCCGCCCGGCGCGGAGTTCATCGCACCCGATACCCGCTGGTAGTCGGTGTTGGTGGGCTCGGTGTTCCAGATGGCGTACGCCTGCCGGTTGCCGTCGTTGTTCAGCGGGAACCAGCCGGCCAGCCCACCCTTGATGCCCAGTTTGGAGGTGCCGGTGCCGGTGTAGGTGACGGTGAAGTTGGACGGCAGCGGCCCGTCGGGGTAGTTCGCGAAGTCGACGGACACGGACACACCCGACACCAGCGCGCTTCTGGCCTGCACCTGCATCGCCTGGATCGCCTGCGTGTTGTTCAGCATGTTGTTGTACAGGCTGAACATCGACGAATTGGCTTGGTTCAGGGTGCTGCCGGTGTACATGCCCGACACGCCGACCAGGGTGTTGGTGATGTAGTTGGTCAGGGTCTGGATGTCGGCGATGTTGCTGATGCCCAACAGGCCGGTCGGCACCGAGCTGATCGCGAGGATGCCGGACGTGATCTTGGTGGCGTCCAAGCCGGGAACGTAGTTGGCGCCGATCAGACCGGTCGCGCCGAGCCCCTGCATTCGGTTGCTCATCGGGGTCAGCGCGGTGCCGATGTCGTAGTAGGTGCCGTCGGCCATCGTGTTGGCCATGTTCTGCACATCGGAGGACAGCGCGCGCGAGTCGACGTTGGTGTTCAGGTTGTTCAGGTCACCGGGCAAACCGGCGGTCCAGCTTTCGGCCATCAGCTGGGTTTTGGTGACCGACCCGTCGTCCCAGTTGACCGTCCCGGCGGTCGCCGCGGGCAACACGTTGAGCTGCAACCTGATCCCGTCCACCCCCGACGACGGCACCGTGTAGCTGCCCTGCAGCATCGTCCACCCGGCATCGGTGGTCGGGTTGAGCACCGAGTTCAGCACCGTGGTCGCGGCGATCGCGGTGCCCAGGTAGGACACCAGCGACAAGTTCATCGTCGCGCCGACCCCAGCCAGCCCGGTCCATTCCAGGTAGATCGAACAGGCCAGACTCTGGCCGGCCGCGACCGGGATCACCGGATCGGTCAGCAGGCTCTTGGGGGTGCCGTCCGCGGTGACCTTCACCGACCCGGACCCGTCGGCGGTGCGGGTGACGGTGCCGTCCCACGTCCAGATGCCTTGGCCGTCCACGGACACCGAGCTGGTGAAGTTCGGGTTCGACAAAAGGTTCGGGTTGGTGTTGGCCACCGAGCTCACCGGGACCAGCGGGGTCAGAAACGCCGACAGCACCCCGGTGATGATCTCGGCGGGGATCGCGACGATGCTCAGCATCGATTGCGGGAACGTGCCCGACGTGACTTTCGAGGCGTCCAACGGCGGAATGTTGTTCGGGTAAGCCTGCTGGGTGGTCGGGTCCATCGGCGTGAGCAGGTTCGTCGGATTCAGCAGGTTCAAGACGAAGTTGATGATCGACCCGAACAGGTCGAACCCGCCGGTCCCCGGACTCTGCGGCCCCGACCCCGCCGCGGGTGACTGCATCCCGTTGAACGCCAGGTTGTCTTGGTTGTAGCTAGCCAGCTGATTGAGGCTGCCGCCGTTAGGGTCCGGCGCCGCACCCGTGCCCAGCACCGTGTCGATGACCGAGTTGAACCCGCCGGTGACCACCCCACCGGTGCGCTGGGCCTGCTGCCCGATGACGTCCTCGACACCCTCGTCGAGCTGGTTCATCGGGTTCTTGTCGACCGAGAACTTGTTGGTGCCCGACGCCGAGTTCGACCCGGAGAACAGATCAACCGCACCGAAGGAGGTCACCGGCCTATCGCCCTTCTGCGGCGGGTGACAGCCGGTCCGGCCAGCCCCGGGGTCACGAACGTCGTAGGCTCGCTGACCGGGACCACCATGACGAAGCACTGCGCATCGGTCGGGGAGAAAATGTACAAACCGATCTCCCCGTCGTTGTAAAGATTCACGTAGATGGTGCCCTCGGCCGGGGAGCTGTGGTTCGCCGGGACGACGGCGATCCCGTTGGTGGGGGTGATCGCGCTGCCCGGATCGGACGGCGACGACCAGTGAGGCATTATGTTCACCTCACCCAAAGTGTTACCGAAACCTCGAGCGATCGATGTGCCGGCGGTCGGATCGCCGAGGCGGACCTCACAACCGATCTGCAGCGGATTGAACGACAACTCCAGCCCGAACGCCCCGATATGCCCCCACACGATCGGCGTCCAGGGAAACGGCTGCGGCGGGATCGCGAAGGACCCGATCGCGGCGCGCTGCGAAATGCCCGAGAAGCTGGTGAACGCCGCCTCGGGCATCGAATACGGTGACGGGATCAGCTGGCTGATGCTCATCGGCGCCCAGATCGGGTAGGCGATGGTGGCGCCGTTGACGACCGGCGGGGTCTGCCCGGTGCCCGGGGTGCCGGTGTCGACGTAGGTGGTCTGCGGCGCCATCACGGTGTGCAGCGCCACGTCCTCCTGCCCGGACACGCCGCCGCGGTAGATGTTGTACTGGACCGCGGCGGGGACCGCGTCCCACGCCAGGTACACCTGCGAACCCGGCCCGACGGTGATGCTGGCCTCATTGGATGCGGTGGTTTCACCGTTCGCGGAGAACGCGGTCACCATGTAGTACTGCGGCCCGATCAGAGTGCCGCCGCTTGACGAGCCGGTGACCTGCAGGTTGGTCGGCGGCGCCAGGTGCATGGTGACGGTGCGCCCAGCGTAGGCCAGCACATCGCCCGGTTCGGGCGGGTTGGTCGCGAAGTCCACATCCGGGCACAGCGCCAGCGCGGGCGGCGGGCCGGCCGGGCCGGGCGGCACCGCCAGGTTCAGCGTCCAGCTCGGCTCCAGCGGGGTGCCGCCGGTGACGATCGTCGAGTTCTGGTCGGGGGGGACCAGATTCACGAACGGGGTGATGATCGGGCACGGCCCCGGCGGGCCGGGGGTGCCCAGCATCACCCGGCGCCACGACGTGCCGTACCACACATAGGCCGACGCGCCGATGATCGCTCCTTTGGAGTCCACATCATCCAAAAGCCAAAACTTGCCGATGTCGGCGACCGTGTTGGTCAAGGTCTGCGGCAGGTCCGCCGGGTCGTCCACACTGGTGTCGGTCATCAGGTGCAGCGCGAACGCCGCCGGGCCGGGCGGGCCGGTCGGGCCGATCACCGCGGGGAACACCAAAGAGCCGATGTCGCCGTAGATTTCGTAGGTCCCCGAGAACGGGGAGCCCAGCGCCTGATCCGGCGGGATCACCGACCCGAACAGATAGGTGCCGACCAGGTAGGACGCCAGGAAGTTCTGGTCGCCCGGTGACACGGGCAGCGCGGTTGTCATCACGTCCTCCTACGGGATATGCGTCACGTTCGCCGACAGGGTGCCGGTGCCGCGCAGCGGCGCGCCGGGATGCCACGTAGCCGACAGGGTGCCGGCGCCGGCGAACCGCGCGGCCCACGACGTGTGCGCCGACAGCGTGCCCATGCCGAGCAGCTGCCCGGCCGCGTTGCCCATCGACACACCCTTCTCGGCGAACGCGTAGAAGAAACCCTCGCTTCGCAGCAGCGGGTACTCGGCGCGCTGCGGCTTGCGGGGGATCGGGCCCAGCGGCAGCACCATGATGAACAGCTGCGCCCCGCCCGGCTGGAAGAAGTACAACCCCAACTGGCCGTCGTTCCACAAATTCACATACAGCGTGGAGTCCGCCGGGTTGGTGTGATTCGCCGGGATCATCGCGTACTGGTTCTTCGGGGTGATCGCCTGACCCTGGCTGTTGGCGGTCGACCCGACGTTGTTGTAGCTGGTCGAATAGTGCGGGAAAATGTTGACGTGCCCCAACATGGTGCCGATCCCGCGGCTGATCATCTTCCCGTTCGCCGGGTCGCCGAGCAGCACCTCGCAGCCGATCCGCAGCGGGTCCGCCGACAGGTTCAGGCCCGTCTCCCCGATGTGCCCCCACACGATCGGCGTCCACGGGAACGGCTGCGGCGGTAACGTGAACGAGCCGACCGGCGCCTGCTGCGCCACCCCGAAATAGCCGGAGAACGCCGCTTCGGGCATCGAGTAGGTTTGCGGCAGCAGCGCGCCGATACCCTCGGGCTGCCAGATCGAGAACCCGCTCTCGGTGTACTTGCCGGTGAACCCCATCAGGTCGCCCGTCACCGGCGTCTTGGTGACCTCGTCCACGTCGGGGAAAATGTAGAGCGGGGTGATCGGACCGACCGGGCCGGCCGGCGCGGCCAGGAAGAACTCCCACGTCGGCTCCAGCCGCGGACCTGAGGTTTGGATGTAGCTGGCGTTGACGTTGCCCTTGTCGTCGTACTGCGGGATCAGCTCGACCTCGGGGGTGATGTCGGGCACCGGCCCCGGCGGCCCGTACGCGCCCATCATCAGGCGCCGATAGCTCGTGCCGTACCAGATGTAGGCGGACTGGCCGACGATGTTGCCGAAGTCGTCGAGATCCTCGAGCAGGTAGTAGCGGCCGATGTCGGTGGGGCTGTTCGACAGGATCGGCAACTGGGCGGGGCTGAAGATTTCGGGGTTGATGGATTCGCGGACCGCGAAGCTGATGTCCCCCGCAGGTCCCTGCGGCCCGGCCAGCGCGTCGCTGTTCAGATCACCCTGGTCGGCCATCACCTTCAACGCGGCGGTGTACCCATTGGGGGTGTCGGGCATCGTCGTCAAAGCCGACACGTCGACCTTCACCACCACCGAACCCAGCGGCACGATCTCCCCGATGGACGGCGGCGCCGGCGTCGGAACGGCCAGCGGGTCAAACGACGGGGCGCTCATCGCCGCTCACCCGTCTCCCGGTCCACCCACTCCTCAGTGATGACCGGCGTCACCGACCACGGCGGCGCCAGCTGTTGGCCCGGGTCGCCGTCACGGATCGCGGCGAGCCGGCGCGTGTCGGGCGGCAGGTGATGATCGCTCGAGCGATGCTCGGGCGTCAGCTCTTCCGCGGCGTCGTCGGGGGCTCGGGAGTCCACCCACGTGTAGGCGCCCTCACGCACACCCGGCGCGGTGTAAGCCCGTTTCTTGATGTATTTACGCCCCGACGACCGGAACCCCAAAAGCGCCAGCGTCCACGCGATCGCCACCTTGGGCTGCGTCATGTGCATCCCGCTCAGGTCCACGACGTGCCCGTCGGGGTCGTTGGGGTAGTCCAGCGCGTCGTAGATCTCGAGGTAGGCGGCCTGCACCTTCAACATCTCGAGCGCCCGTCTGCGTTCCTCCCCGGTCAACCCGGCCTGCTCGATGGTTTTCGGGGTCAGCTCGCCGCGCTCCCCGAACTGCAACCGCGGCGCACCACCGTTGCGCGGGTCGTACGGATTGGTGCCGGTGAACCCGTACCGGGAGTTGGTCCGGTTGTTGTACGGACCCGACGAGCGGGACTGACCTTCAACAATTTTCTCGTCCATAATTACGCCTCGAACAGGGTCCCTTCTCCAGCGAATTCTGATATCAAACCGTAGACCGCCGCTATCGTTTTGAACGCAGCGTTGAACGGGTCACCTTTTTGTTTGTCCTCCCCGATTTTTATATTCACTGTCAGCGCCTTATCCCAGGACCATTCCCGTTTTATGCCGTGCACATTGTCGACGTAAATAATTCCGTTTTCCTCAATCCCGACCCGGTCCCCGAGGTAATAGTCGATGTCGGCCATCCACGGATGCCCGTTGATGGTGTCGGCCTTGAACGCGGCGAAAGCCCTTGTCTTCCAGTCCCCGTCACGCAGCGTAAGAACACTAGCCAGCGTGTAGGCGGTGCCGGTGCCCTGCTCGAAATGCTCCTGCCACGCCACATCCCCGGAATACAATGCGCGAATAGGGTCGGTGAATCTTTGCCACGCAAAAAGTGTATTGTCCAACTGGCCCTGATAAAGATTATCGAGGCCCGGCGTGAACGGAACCTGCGTTTCACCGGACTGATCCGCCAAACCGATCCACGTATTTATGACGTCGGACAACTGCGACAAACCGTAACGAATAGCAAACGTCTGCGCCTCGTTCACAATGACAGGGGATTTCGACCCCGTCATGATCGTCTTGACCGACCCCTTATGCCACGTCAGATCGGTCGTGATGATCCCGTTGTACGTCCCGTCCCACCAAATCACCTTCGGCACCGCCGGCGCCACCAGGGTCAGCTGCTCGATCAGATACGTCGACCCGACACCGGCCGCGTCCTCCACCGGCTCCCCATTCAAGACCTGCCCCGGGTCGAACGTGTTACCGGTCGTCAAATCCACCGTCACCGGGGTAATCAAGTCATCGAGCGTGACCGCCACCGTCGACAACAAACCGTCCAGCGCAGTCCCCGTCGGCCCGGTGCGCCCATCCTTCTGCTCGAAGGAGAACACGCAGCAGTTGCGGATCGGGGCGACCAGCTGATCGATGGTCTGGTCGAGCTGGGACACGTCGACCCCGAACAGCATCCCCAAAAGGTCGGGTATCACGTTGAGGATGCTGGCCAGCTCCCCGTTCGGCGAGACCGGGTCGCTCGTGAGGTACGTGTAGCAGCGCATCACGCAACCGGAGTCGGTCAGGATGTCCTTGAACGTTTTGTACCAATCAGTCCAGGTGGCGCCGATCGCCGTCCACCGCGACTGGTCCAGCACCGGGTCGACGAACGCGACCTGGATCGGCCACGCGGTCGGCAGGAAGTTCAGAACCGCGTCCGGGCCAAGCGGGTTGATCCAGCCGGCCGGGTTGAAGATGTTGGTGATCGTGGACCAGCCCGGCATGAACAGCCGGCCCAGGTTGATGAACGCGGTCAACGCGCAGATGGAGCGACACGGGCCGGGCAGCACCCACATGCGGGGCAGCTGGACCTCCGGCGGGAAGATCGGATTCGCGGCCACGAGAAGCCGTTTCGCGTGCTCAAAGAAGGACAGGGCGGTCAGTTCGATCTCGTGGATGCCCTTGTCGTCCTTCTTGACGTGGATTTCGGTGATCTTGCCGCCCCACCGTTTCCGGTAGTCCTGCTGCGTGGGGATCGGGTCGATCAGAAGGTGCAGGTCTTGGATCAACTGGGTCTGGTTGGTCATGTAGTCGGTGAGCCAGTTGTCGTACAGGATCTTCACCGTGCACTTGCCGGTGTCGTCCATCAGTTCCTCGACGCTGGCGTCGATCTCACCCTCGAGGGTCTGCATAATGTCAAGGTTCGAGTCGGCCAACCGGATCAGCGGCTTCTGCTTCGAGCTCATGATGGTGGTCAGCCGCACCCCGTTGAGATACGCCGCGGTCTGGCACGGCTCGAGCGCCATGTCCGGCACGTTCGCGGCGCCGGGGGTGGGCAGCGCCCCGTCGACCCACTGCGTGAACTTCAAACCGGGCGCGGACTGCTGCAATGCCTGACTCATCAGCGGCTCCGCTTATAACGCTGCGGGACCACGGCCAAGATCTGCCCGTTCGGGTCGGAATGCGCGACGGTCAGATTCACCACCGTCTGCGGCGGGATCGCGAAAATAAACTTGCCGTTAAACGTCAACTGCAGCGGCAAGCCCTCGTTGGCGATACCGGACAGGAAGAAGTCCAAGATGATGGACTGGCGGATGATATCGAAAATCAAGTTGTCCCGCGGGTCATTAGCCGCGGTCAACGTCCGATGCGACGGCTCGGTGTCACACATGTACGTTCCGACCGACGGCTGGGTGTAAGGCAACGCCACCAGCCGGGTGGAGTCGTTGTCCTGAACGATCGCCTGCCCCGGGGACGAGACGAAAAACGTTGCGTAGGACGGCAGATCGCCGCGATTAGCCAGCGGCAGAGTTCCCCAATAGTACATATTCAGGCCGGTGATGTCGTCGATCAGGCTGACCAGCGGGTCCAAGATTCCTGACAGGATTCCCCCGCCGGCCGGCGGCGGCATCGCCGGTCCGGCGGTGTTGGCCGAGAACAGCTTGTATAGGGCGGGTTTGGTGAAGTAGGGCCGGGCGGCGATCCAGTTGATGTTCCACTGCGACGCGTTGTTGCCGTAGGCGGTGGGGTCCAGTTTCTGCGGCGATTTGACGGTTTCGTTGGGCCGCACCGGTATCCACCGCCACCCGGAATATCGGGTGTACACACCCAGCCAGCCGTCGTTGGCTTCGTCCTGGCCGGCCCACCAATGGTCCTCGGCGAGGCGGTACTGATATTCGGTCATGGGTGGGGCCTGCGATCCGATGATGATGCCGACGTCGAACATCCGCTCGGGGATGTTTTGGCGCTCGATCGACGCGCCGAACATGTAGGGGGAGTTGACCAGCACCTGTTTGAACGGCCACTGCTGATCGCCCTCCACCTGGGTGGCCAGCCGCACTCCTTCGCGGCCCTTCGACGGCCCGGCGAGGTTGAAGATGTAATCCTGCGCGGGTGTCAGATAGACGACGTGGGTCATCATGCCGCGCACTGCGGGCGGCAGTTGCAGGAAGTCGACGGGGTTGATCAGGGCGGGGAAGTAGGCGGCGGTGTGGGTGCCGGGGAAGGTGATCTCGGGTCCGGTGACGATGCTGGGGGTGACCCCGATGCTGGGGGAGATTCTCATGTCATCCGCCTAACGTCATTCCGCCGACCGAGCCGCCGGACATGGCGGGGGCGCGGGTGCCGGCGTTGACGGCCTGCTGGGCCTGGGCGTTGAACACGTGGCCGGGGGTGACGCCGTTGTTGTTGATGTTGACCTGGGTGCCGATGTTGCCGCCGACGTCGGTGCGGCGCACCGCGGCCGTCGCGAGCTGGGGCGCGCCGGCGGGGCCTTCGCTTCGCACCATCGCGGGGGTGACCGACGCCGCCGATGGTGGGGCGTGGGCGCTGTCGCGGCCGTAGGTGTAGGAGGGGCCGCCGTATCCGAATGTGGCGGGGGACACGATGTTACGGGCGAACGGGGCGCCCTGGCCGCCGGTGTAGCCGTCGGCGGTGGGCAGGCCGATCGCTTTGGCGACGTGGTCGGGCAGCGGCGCGGCAGGTGCCGGGGCGCTCGGCGCGGCCGGGGTCGGCGCGCCCGGTGTGGTGGCCCGCGCGGCGGCCATCTGTTGGGGGGTGGGTGGTTTGACGCCGGGCAGGTTCAGTTCACCGCGCGCCCAGGCTTGCATCATCGCGGAGCGGGCCGGGTGCATCAGCCAGTCCCCCATGTTGCTGAGGTTCAGTCCACCCCCGCCACCGCCGCCCCCGGCTGGGGTGCCGCCGTCGCCGTACCCGAACGTGGCGGGGGACACGATGTTGCCGCCGAACGGGGCGGCCTGGCCGCCGCCCTGCAACGGCGCCAGCGGGTTGGTCGGGTTGAGGTTGGGTCCCTGCACCGGCTGGTTGTTCTCATCGAGCCAGTTGTTTGTGGCGGTGTCCCAGTGCGGCGGCGGGCGCGGCGGCGCTGGTGGACCCGGCGGTTGTTGCGGATTCCACGGCGGCTGCGGCGCCGCGCCGGGTGGCGGGAAGAATCCCTGCCCAGGCCCGCCGCCGACCGGCTGCCCGCCCGGCGGCGGCGGTGGTGGTGGCGGTGGTGGGGGTGCCGGTACAACGATCTTCGCGCCGCTGTCCTGGTTGTAAATCTCGCCAGGTACTTCCTTGGCGTCCTTACCCTTCCCTTTCATCAGTTGCTGGTTGCCGCCGCCCATCGGCTTCCACCATTCATCCGGCCCGTGCGGTGGAAGCTTGTTCACCGTTGGCGCCTGCGCCGGCTGGCCTGTGCCCTGTGTCGGCGGGACCGGTTTCGGTCCCTTGCCCGGCGGGTAGTAGCGCTTCGTTTCGCTGCTGTAGCTCCAGCCCTGCTCGACGGTGCCGTGCGCTTTGAGGTAGCCACCGTCCTCGGGGTCGGGGATGTCCTTGGTGCCGTCCGGCAGGGTGTACACGCCCTGCGCGTCGGGGGTTTCCGTGGCGCCGGGCTGACCTGGCTGCGTGGGCGCGGCGGGGAACTGTCCCTGATCCGCCGGACCCGGCAACGGCCCGGTGCCCTGCGGCACCGGCAAGCCGCCGACGGCGGGGATGCCCTGAGCGGCGGGCAGCCCCTCCCCGATCGCGTTGGCGATGTTCAACGCGTAGGACGCCCCGCCGGCGAACAGCTTCCAGATCCCCCACTGCCACGGCGGTTTCCCGAACACGTCACCGAAACCGAGCTCTTGGGCCATGCCCTTGATCAGCCCGGCGCCCATCGCGGCGGCATTCGAGTCGGGGCTGGTCGCCGCCTCCGCCGCCTTGCCTTCCCACGGCGGCGCGTTGAACATCTCCTGCTCCTCCGCGTCGGTGGTGTCACTCAACGAGGTCTGGGCGTGGCTGAGCGCTTTGCTGGTTTGGACTTGGTTGGCGAGGGCCTCACGCAGCTCCTTCTCCGCTTTGGACAGCCGGGAGTTCGTGTCGGCTCGCTCCCGCGCCGCCCAAGCCTCATACTCAGCCGACCCGACCTGCGCGTGGGTGATTTTGGTGCCCTCATCGATGGCGGCCTGCAACTCGGTTCTCGCGTTTGACACCCGGATGGTCGCGCCCTGGTCGTTCTGTTGGGCGGTAGCAAGATCGGTGGTGGAGGTGGCGAGACGTTCCTGCGCGCGCTTGGCCTTTTCCAGCCAGTCGCTGAGCTTTTTCAACTCGGGGATAGTCTGGCCGGTGATCTGCGATATCTGTTCAGGACCCGCCCCGGCGGGCACACCGGGCATGTGCCACGGCTGCTCGAACCAGCCGTACGGTGTCTCGATCGCGGTCGCCGACGGTCTCGGTGCACCGGCCGGCGCGATCGGCTGCGCCCAGCTCGGCGGCGGCTCCAGCAGCGGCTGGCCGGGTCCAACCGGTGCGGGCACCGTCGGCACGTTCGGGTCACCGTGACGGCCCCGCCCGGTCACCAAAATGATCTTGGTAGTGCCGGTGGTGGGGTCGGTGTCCGAAGGTTGGTCGATGGTGTCGTCGGGGCCGTCACCGCCCAGCATGCCCGACGGTGACGGCACGATCGGACCATTGGCGCCTATCGCCGCGCCGCCCAGCTGCAGGCCCAGCGCCCGCGACAGCCACGGCGGCAGGATCGCCTTGAGAGCGGCCCGCGCCTGCGCGGAGCCGATTCTGTGCGTCCCGCCGCGGCCGGAGGTGGCCGCGTAGGTGGACCCGGAAAGCCCGCTCGCCCACGACGCTTGAGCGCCGGCGCCTGTCGACACCATCGCCGACGCGAAGCTTTTCAACCGGGCGGTTTCCTCCGGTGTGTAGCTCAGCCCGGACATGTCGGCCTTGCCGACCGGCCACCAGTCCAGGCCGTGATTCTTGCCGCCATGCTCCTGATGCCCCGGATAGGTCGACGCGTACAGCCCGTAGCGGCGGCCCAGCTGCGCGATCCACGGGAAGCCGGCCGACGCGAACTCGGGGTGCTCGTGCCCGCCGCCGGGCAGGTTGGTGCCGATCGGCATCCCGTACGGCTCCCCGTTCGGGCCGGTTTCGAAGCTGGTGTGAACGTGGCCGTGGTGCCCGCTCCAGTCTTCGTTGTAATACCCCGGCTGGCTGGTGCCCGGCCCGACCTTCCCGTACGGCGCGGCCTCCCCGAAATACTCCTGGGTTCCCGGCGGGTTGTAGATGACCTGCAGAACGCCGGTCCCGCCGCCGTACGCGCGGCGCAGCAGCTGCCCCTGATTCATCGCGTGCAACAGGCCGGCCGGGGCGGTACCGGGCGGGATGACCCGCTCACCGGGTTCGGTGATGATCGGGATCATCCCGCCCGCGGCCATACCGAGCATCTGATCGAGGATGTCGCGGTACTGCATGGAACGATGCCGATTCATGATGAACGTGCCCGACGGGACGTTCATCGGGACGGTGTCGCGGCCCGGCAAGTGGTAGCCCTTGATGTGCCCGCCGCCCGCGAAGCCCTCGGAGTCGCTGCCCAGGATCTGGTCCCAGAAACTCTTGTGATCGGCGCCGCCGCCGCCTTGAGGCATCGTGAAACCCAGCTCACCCAACATGCCCTGCAGGAACCCCGCCAAAAGGCTCTTCCCGCCGCCGTCCCCGCCCAGTTGCAGACCGATCCGGCCACCCAGCGCGGAGTACCCGACCTGCACGCCGCTCGCCTCACCAATGTCAGCCAAACCGGCCGGGTGTCGACGGATAGTGCGGATCGACGCGCGGATGTTCTGCACCGGGTCGATCAACTGGTCGGCCGGGATTCCCACCGCCGCCGCGGTGGGGCCGATGACCTGCGCCAGCCCGATCGACGGATGCCTGGGCCAGTTCTCGTCGTACATGTTGATCGAGTTGGGGTCACCCGGCGTGCCGGCGCCCGATTCTAGGGAGATGACCCGCTGCATCCCGTCCAGCCAAGGGATGCCGCCGCCGCCGTCGGCGTGGGGGTCCAGCCCCTCGGCGCGCAGCGCGGCCAGCGTCCATTTCATGACGAACAGCCGTTTGAGCGCGGTGCTGGCCGCGCGCCACGCGTTGACCGGGATGACGCCGGTGGTGATGTCGCCGACGTCGTGCGGTGCCCATTCGCTGGGAACGATCTTGGACGGGTCATATCCCGCGTTGCCGCCGTCATCGAAGCCTCGCCACGGGAACGCCGGGTCGTTGGGGATCACGGCCGGCCCGGGGTCGGGGAACCCGATGTGCGGCGGCCAGTCGTCCCACGCTTTCGGGTCCTGGGGGAACGGCGGCTGGGTCGGGTCGGGATAGTTCGGCCAGAGCGGGAACCACGGTATGCGCCCGTGCGGCTGCTCGGGGAACATGCCCCGGCCACCCGGCCCCAGCACTTTTCGCTGCTTGCCCGGATCGGGCGTGAACGGCACCGCGCCGGTGGCGAACCCGCCGTCCGCGTAGTTTCTGCCGATCTGCCAGTGCGCCCACGCCGCCGCCGGGGTGTGATAACGGCTCTTGATGTAGTTGACCATCGCCACGAGCTGCTGATACGGGGTCAGCGCCTGCGCGGCGGCGACGCTGGTGACCTGCGGGAAAGGCCCAAAGGTGCGGTAGTTGGACAGCGTCAACTGGCCCAATCCGACGGTGTTGTCACCTTTGATCGCGTTGGAGTCGACCCAGTTGACATTCTTCGGGTCCCAACTGGATTCGCCGGGAATGATGTTGTTGATGTACTGGGCGTCGCTGGCCGGGAAACCGCCTTGGGCCATGTGGGACCAGAACTTCGCGCTAGTGCCCGGCAGCCCGACATGCGGCGCCAAATGCGTCGGCTCGTGATAGGACAGCGACGCCCGCGCGTGACCGCCGTGCTGCAACCCCGGGAAAAGACCCGGATTCATGGCGATGAACGCGCCAGCCTTAAGATCCTCCCAGTTTTGGTGACCTTTCGGTCCGTAGGTTCCCCACTTCTCCATCGGGTCGAACGGCTGAACGATGTCGCCCTCGGCGAACCCGGCGAAACCACCGCGGAACAGGGCCGCGACGACCTGGTCCTGCATCGGGCCGCCCGGACCCGGACCCGGACTCACACCGTCCGCAGCGGAAGGCGACGACAATGAGTCCCCGCCGTCGGGCAGCGTGGCGCCAGCAGCCAGCTTCAACTTGACGTCGATGCTCACACCGTCGCTGGTCTGGTTCTTCGACGGGATGCCGATCGCCGTCATCACATCCTCGGTGGACTTAGACTCGGCGTTCTTGGTGTCCAGGCTGGTCGGGACCGACACA
>Ga0182035_10000371_pt1 | contig 20397 bp, 12 predicted proteins | sample flu12Cox44000170_FD_125969 | JGI IMG/M metagenome (GOLD analysis project Ga0182035, IMG submission 125969) | Lab enrichment of tropical soil microbial communities from Luquillo Experimental Forest, Puerto Rico - flux4day.12C.oxic.44.000.170 | ecosystem: Environmental > Terrestrial > Soil >...
CAACGCTAAAAAGGTCGCCGATCATAACCGGCGTCGAGACGAGCGCAACCATTGCATTCGCGTCGCGATTCACTGAAAAACCAAGCACTGCCTGATCGCCCCGGGTGAATTCGGTTACGGCGCCAGTCTGTGCGTCGACCCGCACGATGGGCGTCCGCCCTTGCTTCTCCACGGTGTCGAACAGCCAGCGGGCATCCGTTGACCAGTGCAGTCTCGGCCCGCGTCCCCCGCGCGGTGCGGCATTGTCACCGAAAACGGAGCTGCCCATGTCGAAGTCGTAGTCGGCGGTGAGATTAATCGGTTTCGCGTCAGGCACCGCATCCATGACCCAGAGGTCGGGTTGCGAATAGGAGCGAATTGGCTTGGCAACGGAGCCGTGGAATGCCAGCTTGCGGTTATCTGGGCTAAGGGCCAGATCGCCGATGTACATCGGAACGGTGGCGAGCTTTTCCGAGTTGCCGCCCGCGGAAGGCACCGAGTAAATAGCGGTGCTCGGAAGTTCGTAATACGGCTCGTCGACGCGGTTCGTGAGGAAGTAGATGCGCGAGCTGTCGCGGCCCCAGACGACCTCAACTTCGTCAAAGTTTCCGGTGGTAAGCTGCACGGGGTCGACGAGCTCATCGGAGGTCGTGGGTAGTTGGAGCGTCCAAATATGGACGTGGCGCTTTGGATCGAGGTAACCCGAGTCGTTGCTGCGATACTCAGCGCGGGTGATCACGTGCACGTCCGACTCGCGTTCGGGTTCCGTCGTTTTGACGTCACCGGCTTTGGCGGCGTTCTTCTTGCGCTGATCTTTTTGGATATCGTCCTGGGTGGTGGAGCTTAGGAAGGCGATTCGCTTGCCGTCAGGCGACCAGGCTGGATTGGCGGCCCCCTTCGGCAAGTCTGTAATCGTGCGAGCTTCGCCACCCGTGAGCGAAAGCAAGGCCAACTGAGGGGGTTTGGGTTTGCCGGTCTCGTCTTTGTCACCGCCACGCACGAGGATCAGATGCCTGCCGTCGGGGGACCAGCGCGGTTGTGCGTCGTGCTTGCCGTTGGTCATGCGGACGAGAGCTTCCTTGCCACTGACAGCAGCTATCCAGATCGAAGTTTCGTAGCCGGTGCGCTTCGCGTCGACGTTTACCCGGGTAAAGGCGACGCGTGTGCCATCGGGCGATACTTCAGGGTCAGTGACCCAAACGAAGTCGAAGAGATCTTTTTCGGTGAGCGCGCGCTTCCGAGAGCCAGCGGACTCAGTGACGGTCTCAGTTGCGACTGACGCAACAATCAGAATAAGCACAACGGAAAAGAAGATCTTCATGGGCATCCTTGGTGCCGCTCAGTCGCGGCGAGGTGGCGAGTGTGTCGTTTCCGGTGCCGGATGTCAACCTGCGCACTCGTTTCACGACTGCGACCTTAGCCCTCTCTTCCACAACCCGGCCAGGGAAAGATGGCCGACCATGAGCAGTTCAGAAAGCATTTGTAAGACATGCGCTCGCGGGATCTGGAAGTTGCCAAAGGCCGCAGTCGTGAGCACTCTCGCCAAGGCCAGAATGCCCGGGCGGATAGCGCCAGGCTATCGATGAATTCGCTGATTGTTATTGTTCAGAGCCGCGGCCGACACTCAATCGGAACACGACTAATGCTCGCAATGACAGAGGGAATCGCAATGCGACGGGTGGTGATTCGCTCGCTTTTCCCGAGCTGCAAATTGCAGGTTTCAGTTGTCTCGCTCTCCTTCCACCTCATCGTCGGTGATCTGTATTTCGAAGGGGGTGGAGGAGATGCCTGCACCGCTTACGATGAGCGCGTAATGGCCAGGGCTGATCCTGGGATTGAGCGTGAAGTTGACCGTCTCAGCGCCGCCTAAGCCTATGCTGATTTTGCTCCAGTTCGTCGTCCGGGCGTAATAGACCCTGCCGCTGCCGCTCACCATGCGCACAATCGGGTAGTTCGAGTCCATTTGATCATCGTCGCCGTAGGCCGCCCCGGCCGATTGCCCATTCAGTTGTTTGCCGGTGAGGGTGAAAACGCCCCCGCCGTTGTACTTGACGCCGGTAATGATCGGCAGCAACCGAGGATCGGCCGTGCCCGTAGAGGTGTACACCCAGAGCTGCGGGCTGGCATCGGAGAAAAGCAACTGCCCGGTGGGAAGAATCAGCATGCGCGAAGGATAGGAGGGTTGAAACGGGAGGTTTCCATCGGGGATGGCGACGGGGCTAAGGGCATTCGTTCCCGGATCGAAATCAAAAAGCTGCGTGGGGTTGCTGAACACGCCCCCCCAACTGATGCTGTCTCCGGTTACGGTTTGCGTTGCGGGGTTGCTGATGGTGACTTGAGAGGGCGAGTCCACACTCACGATGAACGCGCCGCCGGGTACTCCCCCTGCCTTGTCGCTTACGCTCCAGAACTGCTGCAGGATGGCCGTGGAGGGGATGCCTGTGATTACGGCGGAACCCGCAGTGATGTTGCCGGAGGAAGTGAATCCGGCGGGGCCGGCGTCAGCCGCAAAAAACACGTGCCCATTGGGCAGGATGGCGCCAGGGGCATCGTCGGCGCCAAACGGAGAAGCGATTCCGTTCAGCGTGCCGCTGATGTCCGGGCCGGCGGCCCAGGTGTTCGTGGAAGGAGTATAGAGCGCGGTATGTTGGGTAGCGCCGACGACCATTATACGTCCGTCCTGTAGCCTGAGCGCCGGGCCCAATTCGAACCCGATGCTGCGGCTGCTCAGCTGCGGAATCGTTCCGTTGGCAGTGCCGTCAGTGGGACTGATGCCCGTCCACGTCCCCGTGGCGGGAGCATATTTCTCCGCGTAGCTGCCGCCGGTGGCAATACTATGGAAGAGGTCGTAGTTGATGATGCCGCCGTCTCCCGACATCGTCCAGCCTTCCTCATCGCTCGAGTCCGGGTAGACTTTCGTTCCCGAAGCGACCCAGGTGTCGGAAGCGGGCTCGTAAATATAGGTGTTGGGATTGACCAAGTCGCCCACGAGAATTTTCCCACCGGGCAAAAGGGATGAGGGGTCGTCACCCAGGCAGGCTGTCAGCCGATACCGGAAGTTGAACTGAATAAAGTCAGCGGAAGCGGTCGCAGTCGCGGCGGCGGAAATCGTAATCTGGCTGGGCGAGTCGATGGTCACGATCTTGGCCCCGGTCGGAATCCCCGATGCAGAATCGAAAACCACCGCTTTCCCCTCGAGAAGCCCGCTTGTGTAAGGATAAATGCCGGTAATCTGCGCGCTTCCGGCGGTTAGATTCCCCGTGACATAGCTGAGTCTAGGGCAGCCGGGCTGACTCGGATAAGGAGTGATGGGAGTCCAAGTGTTTCTCAGCGGGTCGTATATCTCCCCGGTATTCGACCAGTTTGGTGCCAAGCCCGGGCCGGAGTATTCACCCCCCGCCACAAAGAGCCTCCCATCCGGTAGGATCTGCGAGGCAAAATACAGGCGCGCCACAGGTTCTGTGGCCAGCGTCGCCCACGTGCCGTTGATGTAGCTCCCCATAGCGTCGGGCGTTAACTTCATCCAGGTCTGGCCGTCAAACGCCTGTACCCAGATCGATCCGTCCGTGGCTTGGATCATGATTTGAATGCCATTGGCACCCGATGGCGCCTGGTTTGCCAAGGGTGTCCACGGCGAAGCCGCGGCGGATCCCATCGCACCTGCGCTGGCCTGCACCGGAGCGACGACTCCCGGCTGGGGTTGGCCCACAGGGTGTGGAATTGGCTTCAGCCGCTGTGCCAGGACAAACTGAGTACCCGCAAAGATAAGGATCAGCGCACCCGCGCCTATTCGAAGGATTTTGGGATTGTTCGTAGCCACTTGAACCTCCTTTGAGTAAGAATTCGCTCCACCAACGGTGCAGAGGCGCGCGCTCCTGCGCTACTCGGAGGCACACCAGCATGCGTTGTTTTGACGAGGTACCTCTTGGCTCCGGGGGCAAGACCGGTCCCGGCGAAGGCACGTGAAGTCTTGCCAAATCGCCGAGTCCGGCTGACCCACTTATACCACTGTCGTGCGTCCGAGTGAATCGGAATAGCTTTCGTTAGGCGATTCCGGGCCAGTTACGCTCGCATTGGTTCTCTCGACTCTCGAGAGCTGCTGCCCGCCAGGGCAATCTGGCCATACCGCTGATAAAACAACTGACCGAACTGGTGGCAAAAAAAGATAGGGACGCCGCAAACTTCGTTGATTGGGGTGCGAGCAGCCAAGACATCATCGATACGTGCCGCGTGCTGCAATTGCGGCAGGCACTGGACCTGATCGCACGTGATCTGCAGAGCATTGCAGAGCCGCTCGTTGCACTTGCCGAGAAACATCGCCTAACGTTTATCGCCGGCCGCACTTGGATGAAGCACGCACTGCCAACTACCCTCGGCTTGCAAGATCGCAGAGTTTCTCGACGCGGTGATTCGGCATCACCTTCGGTTGGCTGAAACACAAAAGCGTTGCCTGGTGCTGCAGTTCGGGAGAGCCATGGGTACGCTCGGCGCGTCTCATCCACCGCGATGAGCGGTCCGAGCTGCAGTTGGCGGTCGACGCTTTCAATGCGTTCAACAGGACGAACGTGGATGAGGCCTTTTACCGTGTACGGCTTTCCCCAAACACTATAAGGACGGCGTCGTCGATCCTGTCAATCCAGTATTCGGTAGTCCGCGCACTATACTCAACCCGCCGCAGTTCCAGTTTTCCGCGGCGGCGACGAGCATAAGGGGAAAGGCAACGCGAAAGACATACCAGAAACTCCTGGCGTAAGACCTTGCGAAGCCCAAGAAAGCTTGAGTCCACGTCTCGGATACCGATAGTTCGATGGGGCAAGCTATCATCACATGCTGCGGTTCCTGGCGGGAAGCGACAAGGGGCGCAAGGGCCAGAATCAGAAATAGTCAACTCAATCCCTTTTGCCAAGTGGCGACGCGCGATCCGAGCCAGCGCGGTTGCTGAGATTGCAGCCTCATTTACGGAAAGCAACAGATGTGCACTTGGCAGTTATGGATTGAGTTCCGCCGAAGAAGCCGCGATCAATTCCAAGTTGTCCCGAAGAAATCCAAGGTAGTTTTGTCCAGTACCCCACGCAAACCAGAAAAGTTGCGACTAGTACTTGGCGAAGTTGCGCTCTGGTAGTAATTTGTGCCCGATTTAATTGGAGGACTGGAAGTGGCTTCGTTGTTATCTCATGCCGTGGCCGCATTGGGGATCAGCGCCTGCTTCTACCAATCTCGTGTCCCAAATCGTGTCTGGATTTTAGGCACGGCATGTTCTCTCGTACCCGACCTGGATGTGCTCGGTTTTCGATTCGGAATCCGCTACGCGGACTTTTGGGGACACCGTGGATTCACTCATTCGCTAGTCTTCGCCGCTCTGATGGCCGGCGTCATAGTTGTGCTCTTTCGTCACGGCATTGCCGGAATGCGATCGCTTGTTCTGTGGATTTATTTCTTCCTGGTTACAGCGAGTCATGGTTTCCTGGACGCTATGACTGATGGTGGCCTTGGAGTTGCTTTTTTTTCGCCGTTCGACAATCGCCGTTTCTTTCTTCCGTGGACGCCAGTTCGAGTTTCACCAATCGGTGTGAGCCGCTTTTTCAGCGCTCGGGGCCTTGCGGTATTGCAGAGTGAAGTTCTGTGGATATGGCTTCCTGCGATACTACTGGCAGTCGCGGCCTTGGTGGTGCGGGGACAACAAACCAAGTCAACACACGATTAGCAAATCGGACAAGTCGGTTTTTCGCCGTCGGCCCCGCCATCCTGCGGGCGCCGCCTCACTCATGTCGGATAGCGTTTCGACTCGAATATCTGCACCAGTGCGGGCAGATTCCCGGTCTCATCTATGAAGTAGAGCACCGTGCCGTTGGTCACAGCGACGGTGTTGGGGCCAAGGTTGCCGGAACCGTCCGGGTTAATTGAGAGAGCGGTGTCCCCGCAATTCTGATCCTCATTTTTCCGGAGCAGCGCAGACAAAATTCGCCGCATCGCTTGTATCGCCACTCCCTTTGTATTTCGCTTCTTGCGGATAGGCGCAGAGCGGACGCGTCTCGATCACTTTTGCGGCCGGGCCTTGTCCGTCCAATCTGGAAGCGATGACCGAAGTTGGCGCCGAGCCTTTTTCGACCCATTGCTCCAACGCCATGTAGAGGTTGTGTTGCGGATCGTTTTGCGGGCTGAATCCGAACTGGCCAAACGTGTCGGTGCCGGGGCCGCCGCCGCAATGCTGCATTCCCGGAACCAGATAGAGCCGCAGGAACGAATCGGTCTGCGCCGGGCCCATGGTTTTGCGGACGCTTTCGTAATAGTCGATGGAATTGAGAGCGGAAATGGCGGCGTCGTTCCAACCGTGGTAGATGATGAGCTTACCGCCGTGTGAGGCGAAAGCTTTCATGTCGGGGTCGGTCGCGTTCAGAACGCTCGCGAATTTTTTGTCGGAGGCGACGACGGCGTCGTCGAGTTTCGCGGTTTTGTAGTTCCAGTTCGCGTCATTGTAGACCATGTCCGAAAAATAGCCGTTACCGAAGGCAAAGAGCAGGCTTTGGCCGGGACCTGGGCCGGTAATCCAGAGCGGCCAGCCGCCGCCCCCTTCTTCGCCGCCGGGCATGAAGCCAGGAAAGACTTGGCGACCTATGGAGTCGCGCGCGCCTTCGTAGAGTTTTTCGAGCGCGGTGACCTGCGGCTGCGTGAGGCACGAATCGGAATCACCTTCCTTGCACAGCAGCGTGGCGGGTTTGAAGTGGCACTTGCGCGGATCGTTAAGCACGCCGTCTTTCACACCGTCGGCGCCGTCGCAGGCTTCGTTGACAGCATGAGCGAGCGCGGGAATCTTGCTCGTGGGAATGTAGCTCGCGGGATCGAGCGTGGTGACCTGCGCGTTCCAAAGGGCGCTGGTGAGCAAGTGCGTCCAGTAATTCGCGGGAGCGCCGGCGAGGATGCCGTCGTAGTCCTCGGGGAAGCGCTGCGCTTCCATCAAGGCCTGGCGGCCGCCGTTCGAGCAGCTGGCGAAGTAGGCGTGCTGCGGCGCGTCGCCGTAGAAGGCTTTCACGGTAGCTTTACCGACGGCGGTCATTTCGTGAATAGCGCGGTAGGCGAAGTCCGTGATTTTTTCAGGATGGCCGAGAGCCCAGCGCGCGTCCGTGCCGGAAGCGGCGTGGCCGGTGTCGGTCGCCGCAGCGGCGTAGCCCTGCGAAATCGATTGGCCGAGCGAGCGATAGTCAATTTCGCCGGCGAAGCCACCGTTTCCCTGGCCGCGGAATTTGCCGTTCCAGCCGCTTGTGGGCAACCAGACTTCGATCTTGATATCCGAATCGGCGGAAGGCGCGGCCACGGCCTTAACGCGGCAAAAGGCCGGAAGCTGTTTGTAGAAGTTGGCAAGCGAGGGCATCCTATTCGCGGGCGGGGTGAAGGCGCCCGCGGCGACCGTCTCCGCCGAGGTGACTTTCGTATTGGGCAAGCGAAGTTGCGCCAATTGCTCGCAGGATTGCCCCGCCGCATGCGCGCGCGGAACGCACGTTACGCTCGCCAGACCGATTGCCAAACCTGTGACCACATCGCGTTTGCTCACGCTGCGTCTCCTTTTTCACACGACGTGCCCGCCCGGTCCTTTTTCTCTCGGGGTGCTGGGCAGGATGAGCCGTCTGCAGGGCACATCCTAGCCGAAAGGGATGCTGCGTTGGAACGTAGAAGTGGGCGAAGCCCGATACGGGCACAAGCGGCTCCTTCCCGCGGCCAGCTATAAAACGGGTTTTGGGGTTCCTACGGCCACCGTTGAGACGAGTCTCGCCCGAGTGCGGTTTCAGATGCGGCTCTGTTTTGACTGCCGATCGAGCGGAGTCAAGCCAACGGTCTGCGCGCCGTCTGCCGACTGATGATGGATAAGATCACGACCATTCCGAAGGTGAAGATCGCCGGGCGTGTCGGCCGCCTCGCCGACGAGGATGGTGGGCTGAATCGTGCGGTCCTGGTCTTCTTGGGCATCGCCGCTCCGGCCAGTTCCGAACAACTGGAATAGTTGTACACCGACCTCAAGCAGCTTCTCGCTTATCTGTGTGCTCGGCCAACTCGTCACGCTTTTTATCAGCAACCCTTCGGCGGGAGGAATCATTAACTTGGAATCAGGGGCGGCGCGTTTGCTCCGTGTCGCCCCTATTCACGCGAGCCGATCAAGGGGTAGTCGTACAGGCATGAGCGGCGTTGTTGTATTCAGGCTGCGCAGCGTAGGGTTTGCCATTCAGAGTGACGTTGCTGGGATCGAAAAACTCCAGCAACGGCGGCGGCGGGTTAGGGTTGCGGAAGAATATCACGAAGGCGCATTCATCGCCGATCTCGGCCCCGAAAAGGCCTCTGTTCAAGGAGTTCCACCAAGCGGTGCCGTCCGGGTCGGTGATCGTCTCAAACGTCTCGTGAGAGAGGACGTTATTGGTCGAGTCCGCAAGCTGCCCATTCGGAGTCCCAGGCCTCGAAGAACATCCCATTACGCCCGCGAAGGGCTCGACGCTGTAAAGGACGTGTCCAATGTCTTTGAAGTCGGCGCTACCGTGATACGCGCAAAAGAACCAGGTGCTTGGCTTATCCGGCGAGTAACACACAGTGAAGGTTGAATCGAAACACTCGTCCTGTCCCGGAGGCAGAAATACGTGGTACTCGTTGCCATAGCCGGTAGCAAAGCCATCGTCATCGTCTTCTCTCGATACTACCACCGCGTGCACAATGGCCTGCATATCGGCGTCCGTGAACGGTATGCTCGGCGGGGTATAGTTGATGTTTGTCGCCTCCCGTGCAACGGTATAGCGGTCATTCGCAGTGCTACCGGTATATTGGTCAACGACGTGGATGAACTCGCTTTGGAAGAGGTCGCGCAGAAAACGTCCCGGGTCCCCCCAACAACCGGCAATGGTACAGCCCCCATTCGGATGAAGGAAAATCAAATGATTTTTCATGGATACTGCGACGGGGCCTCCATGGTACTGCAGGTCGGCCGGATAGCGCGGTCCTCCTGAATCCGGAGCAGCCGTGTCAACGGCTTGGGCGGCGCTGTCGCCGTGAGCGTTGGAGAGCCCCATGCCTTTCATCGTTTTTGCCGCCTCAGTGTTGGCCGGCCAGGCGTGGTGCTTAACATTTGTTGCCTCGGCGGCCGCCGCATAGTCGGCGGGTGAAGGATTCACAGTCCGTTTGGTTGTCTGCGCATGCAGGCAAAGGCCGCAAAAAACCGCAACCGATGCGGTGATGGCGGATTTGATTGACACTCGACGAAGTAAGGGCCCAAGTACCATTGACGAGCTCCTTTCAGTAAAGTCGCTTCGAACCGCGCAGTCTTAACAGCCTGAGTCACAATACCGTAGTTGGTTTGCTTTTTTCCCAACAGGCCCGGCCCCGACGGTGGCGGAGATTCCGGCTCTCTGCTCCGTAAGATGTCAAGACCCACAACTACCAGAACCGCTAACTCCGTTCAGTGATCAGCGCCTCGATGTCCAACTCTTGGCGGGAAATCGCGGTTAGAGAGAACCAGCCGTCGCACAACGGCCATTCTGCGCCTGAGAAGCTCGGCAGAATCCGTGTCCATTGATGACTCGCAACTTGTGCAAGAATGCTGTAACTTCTCCATTGCAAACGCCAAAATTCCTAAACCGGGAGAAGGTCCTTGACCACGGTGCGAGAAGCCGCTTATCAAGTCTTGCGCGACCTGGGGATGACAAAGATTTTTGGCAATCCCGGTTCAACCGAATTGCCTTTTCTGCGCGACCTGCCCTCCGATTTCAGCTACGTTCTTGCACTACACGAACGCACCGCCGTAGGCATGGGGCTGGGATACGCAATGGCCCGCGGAAGGGCCGCCTTTGTAAATTTGCACTCGATTGCCAGCGTGGGAAACGGGCTTTCGGGCCTCGTCGACGCCCACTATTGCCACGCGCCTTTGGTCGTGACCACGGGGCAACAGGACCGCCGTCACATCCTTGCAGAACCTTTTCTGACGAGCCGCGCCGTCGAGGTAGCCAAACCTTACGTAAAATGGGCCTACGAGCCGTTGCGCGCGGAGGACGTGCCAGCAGCCATCGCGCGTGGCTTTCACTTGGCGATGCAGCCGCCCATGGGGCCGGTCTTCATTTCCATTCCCATGGACGACTGGACGCACGAAGGCCAGCCTCTTGATGTTCGAGAAGTGCACGAGACGACGCTGCCCGATCACGCCGCACTCGACGTCGTAGTGCGCGCCCTGAACTCCAGTCAGAATACCGCCCTCGTCGCCGGCTCCCAGATTGAAGAAGACGGAGGCTGGCACGAAGTCATCGCTCTTGCGGAACACCTCAGTGCCGACGTCTATCAGCAGCCGCTTGCTTCGCGCTGGACTTTTCCGCGGACGCATCCGCTCTTTCGGGGCGGCTTGCTCCCCGCTCAGCAGCCGCTTGCCAATCAGCTCGCGGCCCATGACCTCGTTGTGGTATTTGGCGCCCCGGTCTTCCTTTATTACGCTTACGTTCCAGGCGACGCAATCGCGCCGGGGACCAAACTCTTTCAGATCACCAATTCGCCCAGTGAAGCTGCGTCCGCGTTAGCAGGAACCAGCATCGTGGGCAACGCCGCCGCCGCCGCTCGCTATCTTCGCGAGCACACGGAAGCAAGAAAGCGCAATCTCCACTGCGCGCGAATAGACCCGCCGGAGCCCAAACCCGAATACCCGATCACACCCGCTTACTTGTTCAGCGTCCTTAATAAGGTCATGCCGCGCAATGCCGTCGTCTCCGAAGAATGCCCATCATCGAAAGGAGATCTCGATCGCTATCTCTTGCTGGATCAGCCCGGATCGTTTTACTCGGTGCCAAATGGCATCTTGGGTTTTGGGTTGCCAGCTGCCGTCGGGCTGCAACTCGCCCACTCCGACAGAAGGGTGGTTTGTCCCGTGGGCGATGGCTCAATTCAATATTCCATCCAGGCGCTGTGGACGGCGGTGCAATACAACGCCGCCGTGATTTTCATCGTTCTGCGCAACGGCGATTACTCTGCGCTGAAATCATTCTGCGATTTCACCCATGTGGGCCGGAATGTTCCCGGGATGGAGTTGCCGGGAATTGACGTGGTAAAGATCGCGCAGGGTTATGGAATGGCGGCACAGGAGGTCGACCGGCCGGGCGACCTTGAGCCGGTTCTTAGAGAAGCGTTTCGATCGCCTGCCCCGCAGCTGATTAGCGTCAACGCCGCCAAGGGCGGACAAACTTGCATGGGCATGGATCAGTCGGTCCATCCGCCCAACTACGGTTGAAAATTTGTTTACGGGTTGAAACCTGCCGCAAACACAGAGGCCGCTCCCTTGCCCTGTAATCCTCTTCGTTTGAACCGCCTAGAATGTGAACTTGGCGGCGAATTGGAGCTGCCGCGGGTTCAGCATTGTTCTCGGCTGACCAAAATTTGGATTCGGCGAGGCTGGGATGAATGTGCAAGTGGAATCCGGCCCCGCCGGCGGTGGCCCGGCCGTGGGGAAGCATGAGACACCACCTGGTGTAACCATCGACTTGACATCGGTTATGGGCGTGCGAGCAAAGCTCCCTACGCCAGGTATCGCCAAGCCATTAGTCGACACCGGACAAGCTGTCGTGCCGTTGAAAATGGCCGTAGTTGCCGCGTCCTTGTAGTGCTGGGGAATGGCCCCGCCGCAAAAGACTGCCGAGCCATACACCGGAGTCACTTCATCCACATTCGGCCGGTTCAAGAGGTTGAATGCATCCACGATCAAATCCAGCTTCTTGCGTTCTTTGAAATGGAAGGACCGACCGATCCGCAAGTCCCAAGCCTTCAGCGAATCGCCAAAGTACGTGTTGCGGGGGACGACCGTCTGACAGCGGTCGACAATGGCGCAGCCTGCTGCACCGGTAGAGCCCGAGAAGAAAGGCGCGCCGCCGACGCGGTCGGTGGACCCGCCTGCCAGGTCGTTGAACGTGGGGATGCCGGAGAAAATGGTGAAGGGCCGGCCAGTCTGCACGGTGATGATGCTGCTGAACTTAAAATTGCGGTACCAGCCGGTGCTCGGGGCATCGGCCGTAAAGTTGGCGATGAAGCGGTGACGCAGGTCTTGGTTGGAGTTACTGCGCTCCATAGCATAGTCGAACTGGTTCACGGGCAAGTTGACGAAGGTGGTGAAGTTGCCGTTGTCAATGGTATGCGAATAGGTGTAGTTGGCGTCCAGGTGGAAGACGCTACCAATGCGCTGCAAACCCGAAACGGTCAGGCCGTGGTAGGTAGCATTGGCCACGTTATTGTTGTAATCAATCAGACCTGCGCTGATCGTCTGTAAGCCGGAGAAGGCAGCCCCGCCGAAATAAGGCCCTAAGCCTTGCAGGGCCCCGTACCCGAGCGTGGGCGTGCCAGAGCAGCCCGAGAGCCCGCCGTTGGCATCAAGTAGTCCGGGAACCCACTCGGGTACGGGGGTGCCTGGGATTGTAAGGCGATCCGTGGGCGGCGCGGTCTTCGTGGTGCCTACCGGGCAAGGAATGTTCAAGTTATTGCCGCGCACCAGCTTCCGCGCCCCGACAAAGAGGTAGCTCAAACTCATGGAGAAACCCTTGCCAATCTGCCGGTCAATTTCCGCGCTTGCCTGCTGGGCGTAGGGAATTCTGGCATTGTGGTCCATTCCACCGTTGCCAACGCCGCAGGCGAAATAGAAAGGGGGACCGGGTGTGGATCGCGGCAAGAAGCAAGTCCCAGCCATCGTGACGTTTCCACCTACCGTGAAGGCGTCATAGCCGCCGGTCGAGATGATGCTTGCTGCGATATTCGCCGCGCCATTCGGCGTCGCAAAGAGCTGGTAGCCCTGATTGGCCTGCCCCAGATTGGACTGGACATTAGGCAGGTTCTGGGGCAACACACCGGCAGCAGCGCAATCCGCGGCGACCTGAGATGGAGCGTGATTACCACACAGGTAGCCAGCAACGACCTTCTGGGTATTGGGAACAAAGAAGAAGGTCAGGTTATAACGGTCGTCGAACATCCCGAAGCCCCCGCGCAGCACGGTCTTGTTGTCCGGGGAATAGGCCAAGCCGATGCGCGGCTGCCAGCCCTTGTAATCCTTATTGACGAAGTTAGCCAAGCCGGATTCATACTCCCACCGCAGACCGTAGTTCATGGTCAGTTTGCGCGTGATCCGCCACTGGTCTTGGAAGAATCCCGCCCAGTAGCCGTGAATAATCTCCTTGCTGTAATGCGCGAACAGCGATGGCTGGTAGGCGTTGGCCCAGGTTGAGGTGTTCAGCGTGTTCCCGCTGGCCACCGAGACGAGCGGCGCGCAACCACTGCTGCAAGAAGTGGGATCCGTCGGCAGGGGCACGCCAGCGTACACCACTACTACTCCGTTAGCATTTGAGACCGGGCAGCCGACAGGATTGGCCGCGGCAGCAACGTCGGGCGGGAGCGCTGGCCCGCCGACCTGGGTGTTATAGAATGCGGCAAAATTGGCCATGCAATTGATGGGTCCAACCGCCGGGATGAGAAGCCGAACGGGAGTGAAGCCCGGGAAATTGTCCAAGCTCCAAACATGATTACCGTCGAAACCGAACCTCCATACGTGGCTGCCATTGACCCAAGAGATGGAATCGGAAAATTGAATGCGGCTCTCGTACTTGCGGTCGTCGGTGCCAAAGTTGTGGCCCAGCTCGAGATCATTGAGCAAGCTGAAGTCGGGCTGGCCGGTCATTGCCGGGTAGTTGTAGTGCCGCCGGGCCCACTGCACGAGCACGGAGTTAACTAGATTGGGTTTCAGCGAAGTATCCAAAGTGCCGAAGAGTGACTGGTCGCGAATATAGAGGTTGCGCCCGCCGCTGGGAGTACCGATGCCCCCGCCATCGAGCGTCTGCCCCACCAGCGTGCCTAGCGAGCGCGTATCCTCGATGTTGTAGCGAATGCCCAGGCGGTTGTTGGCGGTGAGCTGGTGGTCCAGGCGAATGAAGCCCCAATCATCGTCACCGGTCTTCAGGAAGCTGTTGAGGTAACCTTGGTATGCAGCATGGGTACTGCCGCAGGTGCTCAAGCCTCCGGGGCAGCCTTCCGGCGCGAGTCCCAGCACCGCTTTGGTGTGGTTAATGAGGTCAATGTTGTTGACCAGGTCGGGCGGGTAGACCGGCGATTCGGCGCGGCGCTTGCCTTCATAATTCGTGAAGAAGAAGGTCTTGTCCTTCTTCAGTGGCCCGCCAAAGGTGCCGCCAAACTGGTTCTGGCGCAACTGGTGGGGAAGCGGCGCGGGCTGGAGCATGTAGCGTGCATCCAGGGCGCTGTTTTGAAAATACTCATACAGGGAACCGTGGAAGTCGTTGCTTCCCGACTTGGTCACGATATTCACGATCCCGCCCGCCGCGCGGCCATATTCCGCTCCGAAACTGTTGTTCACCACGCGGAATTCCTGCACCGACTCCTGCGGCGGCGTCGAGCGCTGCACACCGGAGATGGTGCTGACGAAGTCGGCGCCATCCACGGTGACCGTATTGCTGAACGAGCGCATGCCGCCAAAGGAAATCTGCGACGTTTCGAAGTCCGTGAAGGTAGTTCCGAGGCTGGTGCGGCTGGTGGCAACTCCGGGGGTGAGCAGCGCGAAGTCCGTGAACAAGCGCCCGCTGATTGGCAGGGACTCGATTTGCTGCGTTTGCACCACCTTGCTTATTTCCGTCTTCGTCGGCTCAATTACGGGGGTCTCCGTGGTCACCACGACTTTTTCCACGCCCGACGCCACCTTCAGCGTTACGTCAATCGTGGCAGTCTGTCCCACGGTTAAGACAATGCCGGTCTGCGTGGACTTCGCGAATCCGGTCGCGTCCGTGGTTAACTCGTAGCTTCCCGGCGGTACATTGGCGAGCACGTACAGCCCGTTTTCATTGGATACAGTGGTATATTTGCGATTGGTTTCCGTGTTTCGCAGCGAGAGAGACGCCTTGGCCACTGAGCCGCCGCTGGCGTCGCGCACGGTGCCATTGAGCTGGGCGACGGCTGCACCCACTTGCGCGTAGGACGGTTTCGTCCAACCTCCAAGAATCACGATCGCAAGGACAGACAAAAGCAACAGACGTCGCGCCATGACCCACCCCTTCTACAAACGAATTGAACCCGAAACGGTGACGGCCGAACCCACTACCCTGTGTCAAAGCTTCCCCGAGGAAAAGGGGAAGCCAGCATGCCTTCGAAAGCCTGCCACCGGCCAATCTACTCCCGACTTTCTCCCGGGATACTAGTCAAAAGTTTGTTTTTTGCCAGTAGGCACAATTTTGGTACCTGGAACCAAGATAATGACCTAGGCCCGTCATCCTCGAGCATCCCGTGGCGATTAGGCGCATTGCCCGCATGGAATCGCGGCTCCCTATTCGCGGTTGGCGTTGATTTTGATAGCTGGCGCCTTAGAGTTCGCTTCAGACAGCGTCTTTGGTGCGTAGCCGGAAGCCCCCCTACCCGGGTCTTCGTGCGGCAACAACGCTGCGAGTGGCACTATCCCGGGGCGGCTATCGCGGCCGAGAAAATAATTGACCCACGAACTGGTTCGCTTCAAATCGCGGCGCGGCGGCGGGATGTAAGGCTGGAGGTCTGCGATGCGGCCCGCGGATTTTGCGCGTTCGTAAACGGCGACCCAGATGCAAGGCTTGTCGACAACTTCGCACTGACCATTGTTCGTTCCGCCGCAGGGCCCATTACGCAAATTCTTGGGACAGGTTTGCGGACAAACATATTCCATGTAGCTGAGCACGCAATTGCCGCAAGCCTGGCAGCCAAAAAGGGGCGATTTGACGGCAAATTCGAATCGCTCCACGACGTGCGAAAGCCACGGCCTCTTATCAACGATTCGAAACAGGCGAACGAGAAAGCTTCGCAGCAGTCCGTCCTGGTTGACTGGAAAGAGCCTGGCCATCTGATCGAGTAAGCGTGGGAGCGGTCCGCGTTCCTTCGCCGGAGCAAAATTGCCCTGAAGGAAGTAGAAGCCATTTTTGGACGCGTAATTGAACTCTTCCTCCAACTCCTGCCATCGAGGATCCAGAGCTTCGGAGCGGCGGATGATCCATCGAACATGGTCAGCTTGGTGATCTCCGCCCAAATAAGCTCCGGCGTAACCGAGACCGCGCAAGACCGCCACCATTCGCGCGGCACGTTCGAGGCGGGCGGCTCTACCGTTGTCCGCTTCCTTTATCTCTGTGCGAATCTTTTCCAGCAGCTCGGGAGAGACCCAACATCCCGGCGGCTCCCCCTTCGACATCTTCTCCGCGGCTTTCCCGCTCAGCACATAAACGTTCCCCAAGACTGGCCGGTGGATGGCCTTTTCGTCCATGTATCTCTTGAGTTCGCGGAATTTTCGCATGTCGTAGCCGAGTTGCGTGATGACGCAATCGGCGCCCGCCGCGATTTTCTTCTGCAGCTTCAGATACTGGTAGGCGCAATCCGCTTCCGTGTACTTGAAGGGAGAAACCGCAACAGAAATCCAGAACGGCATCCCGCGCTGGCGTGCTTCATCAATGAGGCGCACGAGCTGGACGGAGTCCAGATCGAACACCGCGTCCGGAGGCTCGAGCCCCGCCGCCTTGGGGTAATCACCTGTCAACGCGAGAACATTTTCGATTCCCAGGGCATGCAGGTCTTCGAGGGTCCTCCAGGCGGCAGTGCCGTCGCGGCCGACGCAGGTCAAATGAATGTTGGGTGTGAGCCCACGGGCCCGTGCGGCGGTACCCACGCGGACGGGATCATGGCCGATGGCCCCGCCCGCATAACTGGTGATACTTCCGGCGACAACACCCGGCACTTGCGCCAGCTGCGAAGCGACTTCCAGGAGGCGAGCTTCGCGCGTCAAGCGGCTGGCGACCAGTTCCACGACGTAGCAGAATCGCCCGGCGCTCAGGGATTCGCGGAGTGGGTTTACCACATTCACTTCAGTGCTTCAGTTCCTTGCGTACCACACGCGTGCCTTCCACCATCGCGGTGAGTTTTGCAAAGGCAACGTCCCGCGAAAGGTGGAGCAGTCCACAATCGGGCAAAATGAACAGACGCTCCGCCGGGATCACTTCGAGGGCCTTGCGAATGCGCTCGGCAACCTGATCCGGCGTTTCCACGGCTTGTGTCTTCACGTCGATGACGCCGATGCCGACTTCGAATCGCGGAGGAAGTTCGCGAAAAATTTCCAGATCCTCGCCGCCGCGACGCGCAAATTCCAGTGTGAGCTGCTGAACTTTTGCCTCGAGAATTCTCGGGAGCAAATAGCGATAGCTTCCTTCCCAGGAAGGCTTGCCATAGCGGTTGCCATAGCAAATGTGGACGGCCATTTTCGCGTCGACGCCTTCGATAAGCGCATTCAAGGCCTTGACCGCCCAGGGCAAATCATCGGGAAATCCGGAATAGTTCGGCTCGTCAATTTGAATGATGTTGGCGCCCGCTTTGGCGATGGCCCGGAGCTCGGGGTTCATCACGCGGGCGAGGTCCAGAGCGAAGTCCTGTTCGCTCGGGTAGTATTCATTGCGGATGCGCTTCGCCAGAGAATGTGGTCCAGTGACGCAGAATCTTGTTTCGCGATCGGTGTTTGCGCGCAGAAACTTGACGTCGTCCACAAGTCCCAGCGGCCCCATCGGAAGCTTTCCCAGCACTTTGCTGTCGTAGAAATCGTAGTGAAACTTCTTGGAGGTATGATCGATTTGTACGCCGGGAAGGCGTTCCGCGAAGTAATCAATCATGTTGTCACGGCGCAACTCGCCATCGGAGATGACATCGACGCCGGCCAGTTCCTGGTCCTTGATCGCGGCTTTTACTGCGGTGTCGTGAATTTCGTCCAAGTCGCGGCGGCTGATGCGCCGGGCGTAGAATTCGGTCTTGAGCCGCTCGAGCCAGCCCGGCATCGAGTAACTGCCAACCACCGTTGTCGGAAGAAGGGGAAGCGCCATCACGTTACTCCCGCTGGGTACTGTACAAAACGGAGGTTCGCGAGCCTTGGCGGTAGTGAAATGGCGCAAAATGTAGATCGTATCCTGCGCGTTCTCCCACTTCGCGCAGCAACGCGCCATTTACCCAGTTCACGATCGAGCCGTCCAGCTTTCCCGGCCCATGAAATCCTATCCGGTACTCATCGAAATTTGTGACAAAAATATCCTGCACTTGCAAGAAACCGCGCGGATGAAGCAAGGGAACCGTGTTTTGAAAACTCTCGAGCGCGCCCGAGCTCATATGAAATCGCACGTCGCTGGGCGCTTCCTCGAGAACTTCTTCTAACTGCTCCTGATGCAAACCGATGGGCAGGACGATATCAGGCAAGTCTTCCAGATGCACCAGGCGTTCCTCGAGGCGCAAGGCTCGCCAGATTTCCTGCCAAAAGGCTACGCCGCGTTTCCGGTCGACGAGATAGTCCGGACCGCCTTCGAGCAAGCGATCCACGGTCTTCGGGATGTCGGCTGGCGGGATTTGAAATTCCTCGCTGATCCGATGCGCCTGCAGCGCCGGGAGATAGGCCCGGACCTGAATCGAATAGAGCCTGCCGTCTCTGCGGGCGAACTCTTCGTCGGGAAGGTTGTCGTATACGTTGGTCAAGTGAATATGAAGAATCTTGTGCCGCAGAAATGCGAGACTTTTCATGGGATTGAGGGCATCCAGAACGATGAAGCTGCAAACGTTGAGATGATTCTTGACCGCCGGCCGCGAGCGGTCCAGAGTGGCTAACGAATAGTCGCCCAAGAGAAATTTCAGCCGCTGGTAATATTTGGTTCCACGCTCTTCATCGAGCGCGCGGAAGCGGTCCATCCAAAGGCCCGCGCGCTTCCCCATACCCACGCCGATTTCCAGGACGAAGATTTCTTCCGGCAATTGTTTGCGGCTCTCGAGGTCCCGGAGCAGGGTCCAAAAATCCGCAACACAGTCGGCCACGGCAGCAGGATGATTCGCATCCGACTTTCCGCCGGGCAATGCCTGCTCATATCCCCGCCCCGTGAACTCCTCCCAATCCGCCAAGCGATGCCAATAAAGGTTGTTGAATTTCCACGTGATGCTTTCGCGAAAGGACCGCAAGTCTTCCAGGAACACGCGGTCATGGCCTGGCGCGGGTGAATCTTCGCCCGTCATCGCCCGCAGAATTTCAGCCCGCAGCGTCGCCGGCGTCAGCTGCCGCAGGTCAATGTACATCTCGAGAGGAGAAGGTTGCCCGTAAGGATCCCTCTTGACCTTCGTTGTCATGACGCATTCCCGGAAATTCTTGCGGTACTGGATCCAGTCCAGGTGCACTCGCATGCGCGCAAACTGTTCCTGTTCGAGACGGCCTTCTTCCAACAAACTGTAAAGCGTATCAACCACTTCCTGCGTAGTGGTTGCGGCAGGTTTTCCTTGCAGATAGTTCAGTTGCAGAATCATGTCCGACAAGCCGCGCGCACGCTCACCTCCCGGCCCCGGAAAAGCCTCCGCTATACCGCTGCCAGCTGCTTCGCGAGCACGGATTTCACCGCGGCCACGATTTTCGCTTCATTCGGCAGCACATAATTCTCAAGGGGCTCGCTGAACGGAATCGACGTGTCGAGCGCAGTGACCATCTTCACGGGCGCCTTCAAGGCATTTCCGCAGTGCTCGGCTATTTCCGCAGCAATGATGGCTGCGGCTGAAGCATGCCGCGTCGCCTGATCCACCAGCACCAGCCGCCCCGTTTTCTTGACCGATTTTGCGATGGTCTCAACATCCAAGGGCGTAAGTGTGCGTGGGTCCACGACTTCGGCGCTGACGCCCTCTTTGGCGAGCAATTCTGCGGCGGCGAGGGACTTTTTCACCATCCAGCCGGTCGCCACAATGGTGACATCCGAACCCGCGCGCTTCACGTCGGCTACGCCGAATGGCACGACGTGCTCGCCTTCCGGAACCGGCCCCCTGTCCAAGGTGAGCATGTAATGGTGGAGATACACGACGGGATTGTCGTCGCGAACCGCTGCGGCCATCAATCCTTTTGCATCCGCCGCGGTGGAAGGCAGCGCAATCTTCAATCCGGGAATCCCCATCATCGCGTGGTACACGCAGTTCGAATGCTGCCCCGCCCAGCCGGCTGCGAACCCGTAGCCCGCCTTGAACACCAGGGGCACCTTCACCTGCCCGCCGGACATATAGCGAAGCCGCGGTGCCTCGTTGATTAGCTCATCGAAGGCCACGAGCATGAATTCACTCATCCACAACTCGACGATTGGGCGCAGCCCGGTAATGGCCGCGCCTACGGCGACACCCATCTCCGCGGTCTCCGAAATGGGCGCGATTCGAACGCGCTTCTTGCCGAACCTTCTCAAAAGGGGGTCGCGTTCGGTCATCGCCAGGTTTTGCCCGTAAAACACCACGCTCGAATCGCGCTCCATTTCCTCGGCAATGGCCGCCGCAATCGCTTCGCCGTACATCATTTCGCGCGCCATGATCACCCTCCTACGCGTAGACGTGCTTGAGCGCTTCCGTATCAGTGGGAAGCGGGCTTGCTAA
>Ga0182035_10000373_pt1 | contig 20334 bp, 14 predicted proteins | sample flu12Cox44000170_FD_125969 | JGI IMG/M metagenome (GOLD analysis project Ga0182035, IMG submission 125969) | Lab enrichment of tropical soil microbial communities from Luquillo Experimental Forest, Puerto Rico - flux4day.12C.oxic.44.000.170 | ecosystem: Environmental > Terrestrial > Soil >...
CGAAAGGAAGTTGCGCGTCGAGGTTTGCCGGACGGCTGCCCCAGGTGCCTCTTGATCCTCCTGAGCCCGCCGTGAGCGTTGACGACCCGCGTCATGGCTCCGCGATAACCGTAACGCGCATACCGAGCACGACGCGTTTGCTGCGATCTCTCGGGTTGGAGGAGCTTGCCATGACCGGAAAAGGAGCGATCTCAGGTGCGAGCTGATTCTACATTCAGAGGTTGCCTCGCAACGAGCCTTCACGCCGTTCGAACTGGTGACGCTCCTCGAGCGGCTCGAGCCGCACGTGCTGGCCTTCGAAGACCATCGGCCGTACCGCCCCTTCCGTGAACATGAGCAGGAAATTCTAGCGATGCCCGCGAACAGTGAGCGAGCCCCACTGTCGATCAATCTCCTTGTTCTTGGAAGGCGCTTGCCGATGCTTCGTTACGCGTAATAAGAAGCCAGCATGGATCGGCCTCGTATGGGGAAGGAATCGCCCGTTCTCGCGATCCGCGCAAACTTCCAAACGAGCGCAACATCCATCCACCCGTGCGCTGCTTCCTGCCGGAGGATTTTCAGTGCTTCTTCCGAGGTGAGAGCTTCCCGGTAGGGGCGCTCGTTGATCAGCGCATCGTATACGTCGGCAACTCGCAGAATGCGCGCCTTCAGAGGGATTTCCTCCCCCGCGAGGCCGTCCGGATACCCCGAGCCGTCCATCCGCTCGTGATGGTGCCGAATGATCGGAAGGATGGGCCTGAACAATTTAAGCGGTGCGCAGATTTGCTCTCCGATGACGGGGTGTTGCCGCATGATTTCCGTTTCCTGCGGGTTCAGGCGTCCCGGCTTGAGAACAATGCTGCCCGGCACAGCCACCTTCCCAATGTCATGAAGCAGGCAGCCCAGCCGCAAGTCCTCCAAATCTCCCTCGCTCATACCCAGGCTCTTTCCCAGCTGGACGGCGCAGTCCGCAAGCCGGTCGGAATGACGGTCTGTTAAGGAATGTTTCGCTTCGATGCTGTGCGCCAGAGAAAGAATCACGCCCTTCGTTTTTTCCGCGATCTCGCTCTTCCGCCTGAGGAGTGATTGGATGCGGCCCGGCCAGTCGGCGAGCGACGAAGCCACGCCCCAGAAGTCGGCCGCACCTGCTTCGCGTCCTTGCTCAAGTTCTCTCGAAGTCGGTAGGGCGGAAACCAGAACCACCGGGGTCAGCTGATTGAGAGGATCCTCTTTCAGGCGTCGGCAGAGCTCAAAACCGCGAACCTGAGGAAGATGATCGTGCAGCAAGACCAGGTCGGGTCGCAGCTGAAGGCAGAATCGTTGCGCGGCTTCCCCGCTATCGGCGGTTAAAACCAGGTAGTTATGGTTCTCGAGGAACGCTTTCCAAGCTTCTCGTTCCGCCGATGGCAGGTCCACAAGCAAGATCGTCGGGTTCATGAGCCCGCACCTTTGCCCCTGTTTCGAGCCTTGCCGGAGGCCGGATGGGCAGGGAAATCCCCGGCCCGCGATCGACGCGCTTCCGAGGTCCGAATTCTTGGGGGCTTAGGGATTTGAGGTGCTCGGCCTGGATTCGGTTGTGCTTCTGAGAGGCCAAAAGGAGCGAGCTTGTAAGTGCCCTAGAATTCGCGCGTTGTGTACGAAGCTGCCGAAGTGCGCGCGGAGGGAATACGGAGTAAATTGCGCGGGACCTGTAAAGTTTACTTGGAACCGGAGGCTTTCGCGCTTTTTCGACAAATGTTCGCCGCGCTCGACGGGAATGGTCGGCAAAATAGCTGTCTTTGCTCGACGGCCGCGCTTTCATCGATCGCAGTCCTTCTCCTTGGCCGGCGAACGCGCTGCGAATCGGATGCGCTCCGGCAAACCGCTGAGGTATGATAGAGTCCTTGGCGGTAATTGAACTAGGTGACAATGCAGAGCACAAAAAATGGGAAAATCCTGCTCCGGGTGAGGCCCCGCGGTTTTTGCGCCGGTGTCGTGCGCGCGGTGGACATCGTGGAACTGGCGTTGGAGGCTTACGGGTCTCCGGTCTACGTCCACCACGAAATTGTGCACAATACTTACGTCGTCGAACAGTTACGCCGCCGCGGCGCCATTTTTGTCGAAGCGATCGAGGAAGTCCCGCACGGTGCGGTGTTGGTTTTCAGCGCCCACGGCGTGCCTCCGACCGTGCGCGACGAAGCCAGAGCGCGCGCGCTGAAAGTCATCGATGCCACCTGCCCGCTAGTCACTAAAGTTCACTTGGAAGCGCTGAAATTTGCCCGCGAAAAGCGCACCATTATCCTGATCGGCCACAAAGACCATCAGGAAATCATCGGGACCTCTGGTGAAGCTCCCGACCGCACTCTCGTGGTGGACTCGGTCGCGGCCGTGGACGCGCTGGAGGTCGTGGACCCGCAAAAGCTCTCCTTCCTCACGCAGACGACCTTGAGCCTTTACGACACCCAGGAAATCGTGGCGCGTCTTCGCCAGAGATTTCCCGCCATCCAGGGGCCGGCGAGCGATGACATCTGTTATGCAACGCAAAACCGCCAGGAGGCTGTCGAACAGGTGGCCAAGGACGTCGATCTCATCCTTGTCGTCGGTTCTCCGAACAGCTCGAACTCCAACCGCCTCGTGGAAGTGGCAGAGCGGCGCGGCGTCCGGGCAAAACTGATCGACTCGGCGTCTGACATCGATATGCGCTGGCTCCAAGGCGTTTCACGCGTGGGGCTGACGGCAGGCGCTTCGGCGCCGGAAGTCCTTGTCGAGCAGGTCAGCCAGCGTTTGGCTGAGTTCGGCTTTACCGATCAGCGCGACTTGGATCTGATCCGCGAGGACGTGCGGTTCACCTTGCCTCCGGAATTGGCGACCATCGCGCCGGCGCCGCGCCGCTGAGAGTTGGTTGTCGACCCTTCCGGGGGAACGCCGCGCAGGACCGGAAGAAAGTCACGCATTTTTCGTTCCGGTCTTGGCAATACCCGCGCGGCAGCCGGATAGCTCAGAACAGGGAGCCTAACTTGGCGGTCAAGATCGTCCGTCAGCCGAAGAAGATTGCCTTGATCGGTGCGCCTTCGAGCGCCGCAGCCTTTTCGCTCGGCAGCGAGAAAGCCCCCGCGGCTTTGCGTGCCGCCGGGCTTGTTGATCGGCTCCAGACCGCGGGTTACGAGGTCATCGATCACGGCGATTGTGCGCCGCGCCTTTTTGCCGACGACGAAGAGCATCGCCGAGCCCGCAATCTCTCGGAAATCGTCGCCGGCCTCAACGACCTGAAGCTGCGCGCGGAATTGGCGGTGAAAAGCGGCGCCCTGGTGATGGTGCTCGGCGGCGATTGCGCCCAAGCCATCGGCCTGCTGGCCGCCGCTCGCCGCTACTACCACCACCTGAATCTTTTGTGGGTCGACCGCGATGCTGACCTGAACACTCCCGCCTCCACGCCCTCCGGACGCATTGACGGCATGGTCGTCGCGCACATTTTGGGGAAAGGCGCGCCCGAACTGGTTCGCTTTTGGGGAGAGCCGCCCCTCGTGCGCGAACCGGACGTGACCCTTTTCGGACTCGAAAGACTCGATCCTCCCGAACAGGAATATTTGGGCAAATCTGCCATGCGCCACAGCTATGCGGGAGACATTCAATTCCAAGGCGGCACGCGCGCCGCGCAGGAGGCCCTCGTCCACATGCACGCCGAGGCGCACGACTTTGTGCTTCATTTGGACATCGACGTCATCGCCCAGGAAGATTTTCCGGCGGTGAGCGTTCCCGGCAGTGGCGGATTGCGTTTCGAAGAGGTGCGCCAGGCGCTCCTCGAATTCGCGAAGCACAAAAACCTGCTGGGGCTTGACATCGCCCAGTACAATCCCGACAAAGATCCCGACCTCGGCGGTGCAAAAAAGCTCGTCGACCTCCTGGCGGAGATTCTCGCTGCGCGCCTGCAAGCCTCGGAAGCACCGGCGACAGAACCTTCCGGCGCCACCGAAGTTTCCTCGTCCGGATCAACCGCTTAAGCTTTCTTGCAAGGAGAAATTCGAGCCTTTTTCGAATGCGCACTTCAAGGCGGGACTAGGAAGTGGTCTTCGAAACGGAAGCAGCTGCATGCGCGCGCTTGCGCGCATGACGCGCCAACCCGAGAAACGACAGGTTCAGACCCGCGGTCGCCACATACTGTTCCACTTCTTCCGCCGTCTGGTGTTCGCCAATTTCCGCGCGCATCTTGGCCATGAAGCAAGCCATGGCCTCCTCATCGCTCTTGGCCGCCTGAAGGATGCCCTCGGTCGCTTGCATCCAGCCGTGCAGCCGCTCCTGGAATTGCGCGATGTGCGCGGCGGGGTTTTCGGAAAATCCAAAGTGCGTCAAAAACAGACGCTTTGGTTGGCGCTCCAGAATCCTGGCGAAGGAGGAATCCCAGAGCGGCAAGTCGATATCCGGTGGAGGCGTGGCCGGCATCACGTAAGGGTGCCCTTCGATGCGTATCCCCGTCGTGTCGCCCACGAAGGCGACGCCCTCGAAGTCCTCGAAATAGCTGACGTGGTGCGCGGCGTGGCCGGGCGTGTAAGCCACCTCGATTTTGCGCGAGCCGAGCGTAATCGTCTCGCGACCTTCGAGGATTCGCAGATTCGATTCCGGCACGGGCAGCGCTTCACCGAACAGCTCGGCGAGATTGTCCGGCCAAAGCCGCGCCGCGCTTGCCAGCAGCTTCGACGGATCGATCATGTGCGGCGCGCCGAGTTTGTGGACGTACACCGCCACTCGAGGGTTTTCCCTGACGAGCGCGCCGCTAGCGCCTGCGTGGTCCAGGTGAATGTGCGTCAGCAAAAGCGCGTCCAGGTCACCCACCGAAACGCCGCGCGCGCCAAGCTCTTTCCGCAGCGTATGGAGCGTGGATCCCGGACCCGGATCGACAATCGCGTAATGCCCGTCCGATTCGAGCAAAGCCGTGCCGATCGAACGCGGCCTTCCCATCCAATGGTCATCGAGGGTGGTGATCTTGTGCATGCGAGCCCGCGGAAGTAGTGTAACCCAGGACGGTGCGTTGCCGGTGCGCCGGCAAGGCGGATAGACTCTCGCGTTCGAATCGGGGACTATGCTTGCAGACCTGCGCCGAAGAGAGGGTCTGAAGGAGGAGAATCTTATGTCTAAGCGCGCTGCGTTTACGATCACTGTTCTCTTTGCGGTTTTTTCTGCCGACTCTCTCGGCTCGCAGGAGCAGGGCGCAGCCGTTACGCGCCAAACGGAAGCCGACGAGTACACGCGCTACGAATTGCTCGCTCCGGATACGGCAAGTTTCAAGATTTCCTACGAAGTTTCCGCGACTGCTCCCGGCGCAAAGGTTTTTTTCAATGCGATTCGCAAGGGCAGCCTCGCGAGCAACGAAGCGGTTTACGACGCCATGACCGGCGAACCGCTCCCCTTTGAAGTGGTCTCCGGCCTGGAAGCCCGCAAGGATCCGCTGATGACGGAGGCCGATGTCTCGGAAAGCTTCATCAAAATTCATCTTGCCCGCGCCGTCCCGCCCGAAGGACGCGGCCGGCTGCTGATCGTGAAAACCTACAAAGACCCGAAGAGCTATTACCGCGAAGGCGACAGCATCGTTTTCCAGCGCGGCCTCGGCATCAAGCGCAACGGCGTCGTCTTGCCCGCGGGATACGAACTCGTGAGCGCGAACGTTCCATCCCAGGTTTTGCCCGAGCCTGATGGCCGCATCGCCATCAGCTTCATGAATCCTGGCGCCGGCGAAGCGCCTCTGATGCTCCGCGCAAAGCTCGGCGCCGAGACCGGTCCCGCCGCGGCGCCGCGTCCCCTGACCGAATCGCGCAGCTGGGAAGCGCCGTTCCAAGGAGAGACCGAGCGGCAGCGCCTCGCCGAACGCGCCCATCAAAATCGGGACATCGTGTACTTCCTCGAGCAACCTGAAACGCACGCGTTCAGCCTCTATCACGACTACACCGAGTCGCGCCCGGGCGTGGATAAATACCTGAACGTGGTTCGCGAAGGCAGCGCGGTCTCCGAGCCTTCGGCCTACGTCCTCGATACCGGAGAAAAATTGCCCACGCGGCTAATGACCGGCGCGGAACTTTCGACCGCGAAAATCGACGCGGGTGAGCCGGTCAAGCCGGAAACGCAAATCGTCCTGATTCCCTTTCCACCGGTGAAGAAGGGGCAGTCCCTGCGCTTGCGGATTTCCGAGACTTACACCGCCCCCGCTAGCTACCGGCTCGACGGGGATGAATTGGTCTTCGATCGCAGCCTGGGCCGCTCCCGCAACGCGGTCGTGCTCCCCGCCGGATGGTATCTGACGGCTACCGCGATCCCTGCCACCGTCTCGCAACTGCCCGATGGCCGCATTCGCCTGGACTTTTGGAATGGCCGCCCGGATTCCGTGGATGTCCTGATCAAAGCGAAACGGCGAACCGCCCCGTCGGGCAAACCGCTCTGAGCCGACATCGCGTCCTCCGGCCGGCTCAGGGGGCTTGCCGGTGGTCGATTTTCCGCTCCTACAAAATCGTTTGCATAATATGGTTATTGTGGAATACCCTGTTGCCCGCCGTGTCCTGTGCATTCCTGTTTTTTCCTAACAACGAGGGGAGATTCGTGTTCGATAGGGCACGAGCGAAGAGCAGCAACACGTCCAAAGTGTCCGCCCCATCGAGCAGCGGGTTCACGGCGAACACGCGAACCAATCGGGATCCGGAGGATGGTCTTAGGAGGAACAGATGCGCAAGTGGCGTCTTGCATCAGCCTTGAGTGTTCTACTGGCGTCGCCTCTCGGCGCGCAACAGAAAGCCGCCGGATTCCCCGATGACACCTCTAGCCGGACCGAAGCTGCCGCAGCGAAATCCGGCGGAACAAGCAACGCCGATCAACGTTCCTACTCCGGGGAGGTCTTGGCCATTCCCGCCATTCCCCGCGCAAAGCCTTTTCCCAAACCACAAACGGCGAGTGCGAAGGACACGCGGGCGCCGGGCCAACTCGTGCCCCGCTATGAGATCGGCGGCATGTATTTCTACGTGAACGCGGCGCCCGGCAGTCCTTTCGCCAATTTCAGCAATCACGGCGGCGGCGCCTCCTTCACTTACAACGCCTCCCGATGGCTCGGTCTCGCCGGCGAAGTGGCGGGATACAACTTCAACCGCAGCCTTTTTCCTCTCACGGGAAGCAGCGCATCGGTGAACGGAACCATGGTCAGCTACCTTTTTGGCCCGCGCCTCAACTTGCGCAAATTCGACTACTTCGTGCCGTTCGCCCACTTCCTGCTGGGCGGCGCACACAGCGGCATTGAGATGACCGGGACGGGCCGTCAGAGTGCCTTCGCCTTGGCCGCCGGCGGCGGCGTGGACATGGTGCTGACGAAAAATCTGGCTTGGCGCGTCGCCCAGCTCGATTACTTCATGACCAATTTCTCGGGTCCCGCCGTCGGGGGCAACGCGCGCCAAGACAATTTCCGAGCGGGCTCCGGCGTGGTATTTCGTTTCGGGATTCCCCATCCGCCGCCTCCGCCGAATCATCCGCCGGTGGCCGCCTGCTCCGTGAATCCAACTTCCATTTTTGTGGGTTCGGGTGATTCCGTTGCCGTGCACGTCAACGCGAGCGATCCGGACAACGACCCGCTAACCTACAGTTACTCGGCTACCGCCGGTAGAGTCGAAGGTACCGGCGCGGATGCGCGCTGGAACTCCACGGGCGTGAGCGTTGGCTCCTACACCGTGAACGTGAGAGTGGATGACGGAAGGGGCGGCACGGCTTCCTGCAGCGCCGACATCAAGGTGGAAGAGAAGCCCAACCATCCGCCATCGGCCAGCCTTTCGGTCGAGCGCGGCTCGATTCTTCCTGGTGAACACACCGGGATCACCTGCAATGGCAGCGACCCGGACAACGATCCGCTGACCTATAGCTACACCGCCTCCGGCGGGCAAATCACCGGCAGCGGCACGAACGTGCAATTTGATTCGACCGGCCTCCAACCCGGCACGTATACCGTGAAGTGCACCGTCAATGACGGCCGCGGCGGCACCGCCGACGCTTCCGGCAACGTCGAGGTCAAGGAGCCTCCGCAGGTCCATGAACTCGAGACCAAGCTGGCCTTGCATAGCATCTACTTCCCGACGGCGCAGCCCACCGAGGCCAAGCCCACCGGCGGATTGCTGGCCAGCCAGGCGGCCACCCTCGACGCACTCTCGAGCGATTACCAGCAGTATTTGAAATTCCGCCCGGCGGCCCATCTGATTCTCGAAGGACACGCCGATGCCCGCGGAGCAAAAGAGTACAACATGAAACTCTCCGAACGCCGCGTGGAACGCGCCAGGAGTTACCTTGTCGAGAAAGGCGTGCCGGCAGATCGTCTCGAGGTCAAAGCCTTCGGCTTTGAGAAAAACATGACCTCGGACGAAGTCAAGAAGCTGCTCGAGGAGGACCCTGACCTGAGTGCGGCGGAAAAGCAGAAGCTCATCAAGAATATTGTGACCGTACGCATGGCCAACAATCGCCGCGTAGACGTGACACTCAGCACAACTGGCGAGCAGTCGGTCCGCCGCTTCCCCTTCAGCGCCAAGGACGCTTTGACGCTGCTCAGCAGAGGCGGCGGGGAACGGGCAAAAGCGAAGGCCCCTGCGGCCAAGACGCCGGGTCCGAAAGCGAAGAGCGCAGCGCCCAACAAGCCAAGCACTCCCTAAAAAGGCCGGAAGCGCCTGCCGCTTGTTCGAATGAGCAAAAGGCCGGCAACGGGCTCCTTCTCGGAAGTTTCCTCTAGCCCGTTTTTCTTCCTGCCTCCGGAGGCGCAGCGAGGGCGCCCGGGCGCAAACTCCCTAGCGAGCCGCGGCGCTCGGGCGGTGCTCCACGCGCCTCTGGGGTTCTCTCTTTTTCTTGTTCGCTTGGGCGCTCAACAAACGTGGCCGGCACCGTGAGCGGGGAGCAACCGCTCCTGTAAGTCTCGAAAAACTCGAGCACACGTCGCTTGAATTCCTCCGGGTAAAACCCCAGCGCGGCGGTGTGGTAGGCGTTGGGCACAACCCACAGCTGCTTGGGGCCGCGCGCGGCGTCGTAAATCATCTGCGTGTGCCGGCAAGGCAGGGCCACGTCCTTTTCATCGCAGATCAGCAGCACCGGAAACGCCCGCGACCCGACCGCTTTCGCCGGCGAAACTTCGGCTAGGGGAATGGCGGTGAGCCTTGCTCCGCGGTACAGCAGTGTCCATGCGAAGGGCGACAGTAGCGTCTTCCCGAGCCGCGGATATTTGCGCAATCCGGCATAGTCGTAAGCGGCCTCGCGAAGATTGGCGAAGGAAGCCTCAGCCACTACCGCCTCGATGCGCGGATCGGTCGCGGCGGTTTCGAGCGCAATGCCCGCGCCCATGGATTCACCCAGAGCGAAAATATGCCGAGGCGGCGGGCACGCGTTGCCAGTGCCGTGGTGCGGGATCGCGAGACAACCCTGCCGCGGGTCCTGAAAGAGTCGGTCGATGACCGCGCGCGTGTCCTGGCGTTCGAGCCATCCGTAGGTGGCCGTGGAGCCTTCGCTCGCGCCGTGGGCCCGCGCGTCCATCATCACCACGCCGTAGCCCGAACCCAACAGGAATTCCGCCTGACCGGTAACGCCGACGCGGTTGTCCGCCACGCCATGAAACAGCAGCACCCACGAGCCGTTGGGATTCGGCGGCGTGACCTTCCAGCCGCGCAGCAGCACGCCGTCGGGCGCGCGCACGTCGAACGGCTCGCGGTCCGCGTGGGTGACCGCGAAGGAAGCATCGGCTTCGCGAATCAGGTCGGGTGTAAGCTCGCGCCGGATGGGGTGCAGATACGCGGGCGCGACCAGCCACCCGGCCACCGCCGCCAGCACCGGCGGCAGGAGCAGCAGAATCAGCATCACGCGAATGATTCGTCTACGCATGGCGGTGCGCAGCAAGCATCCCCTCGTCTAGAACATACGCACGAAGCCGGCCGAGAGTTCTTGCCGGCATGCCGGTCTCTGTGTTTGACGTTCCATGCATCGACGGGTCAAAAAGCGAACGCCTCGTCGGTATCAAGAAGTCCAGACCCGGCAAGGGCCTCTCACCAACCGTCTTATACGATCAAAACCAAGTGCGGCCACGGGGTTGGCATAGGGTTCGCCGAAAGGTGGTTCTGCATCGAGGCAAAGATCGAGTCTTGGTTGGAAGGGTAGGGCCGCGGTAGGCTTTTTGGTGGAGTCGAAGGGAGCGGCGCGACGCGAGGCGAGGTCGAGCGCCGGAACAGGCAGCTGATGAAACTGGCGGCAGGGCAAATCCGGCTGGCGGCGACCGACCTGGGCAATCACCTGGCATGCCGCCACTTGACGACCCTGGATCTCGCGGTCGCCGAGGGGAAGCGGTCGGCACCTGATTGGGCCGCGCCGGACCTGGCGGTGATTCGGGAACGCGGCGAGCGGCACGAGCGGGAATATTTGGCGCATTTGTGCGCGAAGGGATTAACCGTCGATAACCTGAGCCACATTCCGCACCAGGAGGAAAAACGGCTGCTTGCGGAAACGCTTGGGCTGATGGAGCGCGGCACGGATGTGATTGCGCAAGGCGCGCTCGGCGACGGCGAATGGTTTGGGCGGCCCGATGTCTTGCGGCGCGTTGCGGCGCCGAGCAAGCGCTGGGCGTGGTCGTATGAAGTGGCGGATACCAAGCTGGCCAAGGAAACGAAGGCCACGACGATTCTGCAACTCTCGCTGTACTCGGAGCTGCTCGGGAAAATGCTGGGGACGACGCCGGAGTTTCTGTGGGTGATACCGCCGGGCGAAGGGTTTGCTGGCGAAAAATATCGCGTGTCCGAGTATGCGGCGTATTACCGGTACGTGAAGGCGAGACTGATCGAGGCGGTTGGATCGGGCAAGCATGGCGACGGAGCGCTTGGCGGTGTGGACCGCGGGGCCGCGGCTCGGAAGGCGGTCCCTACCGACGCGGGCCAGTATTCACTCGGGTTTGCGAACGAAATCGCCACCGTCGAGGCGACCTATCCGGAGCCGGTGGAGCACTGCCTCATCTGTAAGTGGTTTCGCGAATGCGATGCGCAAAGGCGCGCGGACGATCATTTGTCGCTGGTGGCGGACATGCGGCGCCAGCAGCGGGATCAATTTGAGGCGTGGAACGCAGGAACCGTGGCGAAGCTGGCGGCACTGCCGATTCCGCTTGAGCAGAAGCCCAGGCACGGATCCCAGGAAGCGTACGTGCGCATGCGCGAGCAGGCGCGGGTGCAGGTGGAGGGGCGCACCCAGAACAAGCTGGTGCACGAGTTGCTTCGGCCGGTGGCGGAGGGGGCGGGTTTTTGCCGGTTGCCCGAGCCCTCGCGGGGCGATGTGTTCATGGACTTCGAGGGCGATCCCTTTGTGGGCGAGCAGGGACTGCAATATTTGTTTGGGTTCGCGGCACGGAATTCGAGCGGCGAATTGGTTTACAACCACCGCTGGGCGCTCGGTCGCGACGAGGAAAAGAAGGCGTTTGAGTGGCTTGTGGATGAAATCATGCGGAGGCGTGGGGCCGATCCAAAGATGCACGTGTATCACTTCGGCGCGTACGAGCCAGGTACGATGAAGCGCTTGATGGGCATGCATGCGACGCGCGAAGACGAGATCGACCGCATGCTGCGCGCCGGCATGCTGGTGGATTTGCACCAAGCGTTCAAGCAAGGCGTCCGGGCCAGCGTCGAAGAGTACTCGCTCAAGAAGATTGAAGCGTTTTACGGATTCGAGCGCGAGACGCCCTTGGAGAAGTCGCGGAGTGCGATGCGCTACGTCGAGCATCGCCTGGAACTCGGCTGGGGCGACGAGAAGATGCCGGAGGAGATTCGCGAGGTGATGGAGGGATACAACCGCGAGGATTGCGTTTCGACCGCTAGGCTCGGCGAGTGGCTGGAGGTTCAGCGGAAGGCGTTGGTACACGGCGGAACGGAAGTGCCGCGATTTGTGGACCGCGAAGAAGCGCCGTCGGAAGAACTGGACGAGAGACAGAGGCGCGTTGCAGCGCTGGTGAAAAGATTGCTCGATGGGATTCCGGCCGGCCCGGAGGCGCGCACGACTGAGCAGCAGGCACAGTGGCTGCTGGCGCAACTCGAGGACTGGCACCGGCGAGAGGACAAGGCCGCATATTGGGAAGGCTATCGGCTGGCTGACCTGGACGATGCGGATCTCCTGGAAGATAGAGCGGGATTAGCGGGACTGAAGTTTTTGAAGCGCCTGCGGGTGGAGCGCAAGATTCCCGTGGATTGCTATAGCTTCGAAAAGCAGGAGAGCGAAGCGCGCGCGGAGAAGGAGTTGTATTCGAAGGGCGAGAAGTTCGGCGAGGTGGTTGAAATGGATCCCGTCGGGCGCACCGTCGCCATCAAGAAAACGAAGAAAACGGCGGAGATGCATCCCACTGCGGTGTATGTGTGGGACCGGCCGCTCAGCGTGAAAGAGCATGCGGAAGCGCTTTTCCGGATCGGCGAGTGGGTGGCGGCGAATGGTATCGAGGCGGCCGGGAGATATCGCGCAGGGCGGGACTTGCTGTTGCGGAAGCGGCCACGGCTGGTCGAAGGCGAAACGCTTGCACCGCGCGCGGGAGAGAATCCCAAGGGCACGGCATGCCGGATCGCCGCTGCTCTGAATGATTCGGTGTTTGCGATACAAGGGCCACCGGGTGCGGGCAAAACGTTCACCGGCGCGCGGATGATCTGCGAACTCGTGAAACAGGGCAAGAAGATTGGCGTGACGGCGCTCAGCCACAAAGTCATTCGGAAGCTCCTCGAGGAAGTGGTGGATGCCGCGAAAGAAGTCGACCAGTTGGGTGTGCACCCCATGCAGCGCTCCGACGACGAAGCATGGACCGAGGACATTGCGATCGCCAGGAAAAACGAAGAGGCCTGGGAGGCGCTAGAGTCCGGGAAAGCCAACATTGTGGGCGGGACGTCGTGGATGTGGTCGCCCGAGGCGGCCTTCGCGGCTGTGGACGTGCTGTTCATCGACGAAGCGGGACAGATGGGACTGGCGGACGTGCTCGCGGTATCGCAGGCAGCGAACAGCCTGGTGCTGATCGGTGATCCGCAGCAGCTGGAGCGGCCGCTCAGGGGCAGCCATCCCGATGGAGCGGAAAAATCCGCGCTCGAGCACCTGCTGGGAGGCCACAAAACCATTCCACCGGACATGGGATTTCTATTGCCGAGAACCTGGAGGCTGCATCCCAAGATTTGCGATTTCACCTCGGAGCTTTTTTACGAAGGGCGACTGCAATCCGAGGCATTGACGCACAGCCGCGTGCTCGAAGGCCATCCGTGGCTGAAGGGTGCGGGGTTGTGGTTTGTGCCGGTGGAGCATGAGGGAAACAGGAACTCCTCAGCCGCTGAAGTCGAACTGGTGGCGCGCATTGTGAAGGGGCTGTTGCGACCGGAAGTGAAGTGGTTTTCAAGTGCGGGCAGGCAACGGCGGCTGAAGGTGGAAGACATTCTGATTGTGGCGCCGTACAACGCACAGGTAGCTGATTTGTCGGCGCGGCTGCCGAAGATGAAGATTGGAACCGTGGACAAATTTCAGGGCCAGGAAGAAGCGGTGGTGATTTATTCGATGACCACGTCGTCGCCGGAAGACGCGCCCCGCGGGATGGAGTTTTTGTACAGTCTGAACCGGCTGAATGTGGCCACGTCGCGGGCGAAAACCGCGGTGATCGTAGTGGGGAATCCGCGGCTGTTTGAACCAGAGTGCCGGAGTCCGCGGCAGATGCAGCTGGCCAACGCGCTGTGCCGTTACCGGGAAATGGCGGTGGTGAAGCATGCTGCCGCGATTTAGCGGCATGACATTTCGTGGTTTGGCGAGTGTGCGCCAAGGTTATCCCGCGTGAGGGGGCAAATATATCGCAATACGATACGAATCCGCGGGCTCCGCGAAGGCGCGAAGAAGTCAGGGCCGGCAAAGATGCGGAGAGCAAGGAAACAGGATCGGTCCTGCCGCTCGGCGAGAGGAGTACGCCAGCGGTTCCGCGGAGAGCACCGTCAGCGAACGGTCACAACCAAGGTCTGGGATTTGGTGTTGCCAGCGGCGCCCGTGATGGTGAGCGTGTAGGCGGTGGTCTTCGAGGGAGTGACGTCGACACAGCGGGAATAGGAAGGCCAGACGGGATTCGATTGCGGTTCGAGCGTAACCGTTTTGGCGTTGGCGACACCGTAGCAAAGCTGGACGGATTGACCGCGGCGAATCTCGCCGGGAGTGGCGTAGAAGGTTTGGATGGCGAGCTCCTTACCGCCCAGTTGCTCAAGCGTGGCGAGGTCGTCTTCGTGCTGCTTTTCGGTGCGCTCTTGTCTCATACGATGTTCGAAGACGCGGTTTTGCCACCAGCGGGAAAAAAAAATCCAGCCGACGACAAGCGTAACAACGGCGACAAGGCTCCAGGAGTAGAAAGAGGAAGTCTTGAAAAGGGATTTGGGCGGCGGATCGGGTTGCGGCAACAATGTGGTCTGCTCCTCGGACCGGGGCCAATGGAAAAAATACCGCGGAACGCGCGGGTATGCAAAACCCGGGTGGGGCTCCTGCCGCCAGTGCCGCCCGAGGTAAACCCTCCAAACGGATTACTCGTCGAGGGTGGCGGCGGCGGAGATGGTGAATTTTGCGGAGACGCCTTCGCTCGGAGGCTGGCCGGGGCCCGCAACCGGTTGGCCGCCGCCGATCCACACCTCCACCGGGCCCGGGACCACGCGGCGAACGCCGTTGTCGTCGACCAGGCTCAAGTCGCGGTCGTGCAAAGTGAAAGAAACAGTCTGCGAAGCGGATGCGGCGAGATGGATTCGCGCGAAACCAGCAAGCGCGCGAATCGGCGCGCCGTCCACACCGGGATGCGAGAGATAGAGCTCGACAACTTCGTCCCCGGCAACCGAACTGGCATTCGTGACCCGGGCGGAAGCCGTAACGGCCGTGCCGGGGGCCACCTGGTCCGGAGTGATTTTTCCCTCGGAGTAGTGGAACGAAGAGAAGCTCAAGCCGTAGCCGAAAGGATAGAGCGGCTGCTCAGCGAGGTAGCGATAAGTGCGGCCATTCATGCTGTAGCTGGTGAAGGGCGGCAGTTGCGCAACGGACTTGTAGAAAGTGACCGGCAAACGGCCGGCGGGATTCGACTCGCCGGAAAGAACGTCGGCGACGGCCGTGCCGCCTTCCTCGCCGGGATACCAGGCTTCGAGGATGGCGGCGGCGTGCTCCTGGGCCCAATTGATCGTGAGCGCGCTGCCGCTCGTGAGAACCACGATGAGCGGCTTTTTGGTGGCGGCGAGAGATTCAAGGAGCTCTTCTTGAAGACGAGGGAGGCCGAGGCTGAGGCGATCGCCACCAAAAAACCCGGGATCGCTACTGTCGGATTCTTCGCCTTCGAGCTCGGCGGTCAGCCCCACAACCGCAATGACGACGTCCGCTTTGCGGGCGGCGTCGATGGCTTCCTCGGTGAGATTAGGCGGCAGCCAGAGAAGACGCGCCGTGGATTCCCAAGATTGGTGAAAATACTCCATGCGAAGGGGATAAGCATGACCGGCCTCGAGATGCACGAGCGTGGTCATGGTGCGAGCGCCGTGAGGATTCCAGTCGTCAACGATTTTCTTGCCGTCCAGAAAGAGGCGCGAGCCGCCGTCGGTGTGGACCCCGAGCCGGTAGTCGCCGCCGACGGGAGGAATGAGCACACCGGACCAGCGAACGGAATAATTTTGCGCCGGCACACCGGGACCCGGCGAAATATTGTTCCATTCGAAGTTGATCAAGGGATCGACGCGCTTCAGAGCCGGATCGCCGGTTAAACGGGTGTTTGAGAAATATTCCGCCTGGAGGCCTGGAAGGCCTTCGCTCTCCCTGCAACCCGTGTCTCCTCGCGGCGCCGGGGTCGCGCGCTTTGTCGGGTCCAAGACCCCACCGGTACAAAGAAAGGGATGGAGGAGGGTGACCGCGCTGGTTTCGGTGAGAGGCGAGCCGATGGCAGTCGTGATTTTCGCGTCGTGGAACCGCTTGCGAATGCCATCGAGAATGGTGGTGTAGGCGGAGGGCGTGCCGTTGTAGTTGCCGAGCAGGACTGGCAGGGAATCGGCATTGGGGCCGACGACGGCGATAGATTTGATCGAAGATTTCAGTGGCAGGAGGTTGCGCTCGTTTTTTAGCAGCACCATGGATTTGCGCGCAGCTTCGAGAGCGAGCTGGCGATGAGCGGGCGTGTCGTTGTCGGCGAGACTAAGCTTCGACCAGGGCACCGATTCCGGGGGGTCAAACATGCCCAAGCGGAATCGCGCTTCAAACAGATGCTTTATCGCGCGGTCGACATCGCCTGAGGAAAGCAGGCGATTCTGCACGGCGAAGGGCAGCGCCGCGTATTCCGGGCCGCAGCTCAAGTCGGTTCCCGCCACGACCGCGAGGGCATCCGCCTGTTCCAAGGTAAGAACGTATCCGTGGCCCTGATGAATATCGCTGATGGCCCAACAATCCGAAACGACGTAGCCCTTGAAGCCCCACTTGTTGCGCAACGTGTCCAACAGAAAATGATTCGCGCATGCCGGTTCGCCATCGACGGCGTTGTACGCGCACATGATGGAATCCGCGTGGCCTTCCATGACCGTGGCGCGAAATGCCGGCGCATAGGTGTCAGCGAGATCGTGCGAAGAGACCGGCACGTCAAAGCGATGACGCAAGGTTTCCGGGCCGCTGTGGACGGCAAAATGCTTGGGGGTTGCAACCGTCTTCAGATGCTTGGGATCGTCGCCCTGCAGCCCGGTGACGAAAGCCACACCCATGCGGCTTGTGAGAAAAGGATCCTCTCCGTAAGTTTCCTGTCCGCGTCCCCAGCGAGGATCGCGAAAGATATTGATGTTCGGCGACCAGAAGGTTAGGCCGAAATACCGGCCGGTATTTCCGTGCTGGATGGCGTCGTTGTACTTGGCGCGGGCTTCGGTCGAAACGACGTCGGCCATGCGATGAACGAGGTCGGTGTCCCAGGTGGCAGCGAGCCCGATGGCTTGCGGAAAAACCGTCGCATGTCCCGCGCGCGCGACACCGTGCAAGCCCTCGTTCCACCAATTGTAAGCCGGAATTCCGAGGCGCGGGACGGCGCGAGCGATGTCCTGCATTTGGGAAGCCTTTTCTTCGAGTGTCATGCGGGAGACCAGGTCGTCGACGCGCTGGTCGAGGGGAAGACTCGCGTCCAAATAGGGCGGGCGCGATAGGGCGGGCGATGAGGACACCTTCGAAGCAGATTGTGCCGCCAGGTGAGATGCGCCAAGAAGAATCAAGCACCAAGCGGAAGGGATACGGAACATTTTATTTGCAAGCATGCGTGGAATTGTCCTTGAATGCGTGGCGAGAGTCTATAGAGTTTCTGTACGGCGGAACAATATATAGTCCTCGAAACAAACGGGCCCTTTCCCCCCGCAAAGGAATGGCCGGCAGGAGCTCACACCCCCGCGTGGCGGGCGGATGTTTGCTTTAGCCGGCTAACTATTCTTGCGGCGCACGCGTTCGAGAACGGCTTGTGAGATACGATCCAAAATCGAACCGTAGTCCGGGGATTCCCCACCCGTCAGACGACGCCCCATTTTTGACAGGCGGCCCAGTGGGTACACGGATGGAGGTGGCGGCGTTCCTCGGGATTCTCCCGGCCGCTGCCTCCACCCTTCCTCCGGAGCGCAATTTATTGCGGGAAGCATTGCTGCGATGTGCCGAGACAGGCTACAATAGCTGGGAGAAGAGTCTAGGAGGACTGGGTTAGTGCTCACGATTCGCTTGTCACGGATTGGCAAAAAGAAGAAGCCCTATTACCGCGTGGTGGTTATCGAAAGAACTCGGCCACGCGATGGCCGCGTTAAAGAGGCGGTAGGAACCTATGATCCGCTAAAGAAGCCCGCGGAAATCAAGCTCGACGCAGAGCGCATCAAGCATTGGATTGGCCTGGGCGCGCAGCCCAGCGATACAGTACGCAGTTTTCTACGTCAGCAGAAAATCGCGTAAACGCAACATCCCAGCTCCCTGAAAATTGCTCGTGCCGGTAGGACCGGGACGGCGTTCCAAGGCAGTCGCGGTTCGACTACCCGTGGTGCCAGTCGAAGCGTTGACCGTTTCCGGAGGGCGCGGTAAGTTGCCGCTGGAAATAAGTTCAAGCGGAGTTGCCCAAATGAAGGAGCTGGTCGAAGCAATCGCCAGGGCCCTTGTGGACCATCCCGAGGACGTTGAAGTGAAGTCCGTCGAGGGATCGCAAGTGACGGTATTGGAGTTGCGCGTGCACCGCGAGGACTTGGGAAAAGTCATTGGCCGCCAGGGTAGAACGGCCAAGGCGGTTCGCACCCTGCTGGGCGCGGCGGGGATGAAGTTGAAGAAGCGCTTCACGCTTGAGATTCTAGAAGATTGATATTTTTGCGGCGGCTCTCACGGCCGGCCGCTTTTCGCACCCAATTTCCATTGAGCTTAGAAACTCCACGATGGGTCCTGGTGGCGCGCATCCTTCGTGCGCGAGGCAATAAGGGCGAAGTTGCCGCTGAAATCCTTACCGATTTTCCGGAACGGCTTACGAAATTGCGGGAGATTTTTCTGGACGGTCCCCAGGGCGAGCCCGAGTGCGTGAAGTTAAGGTCATGCTGGCTCAGCCAGAATCATCGCGGCCAGGCGGTTTTTCATGTGGAAGGCGTGAATTCGATTTCGGCAGCCGAGAAGCTTCGCGGACGGGCACTGCTCCTTCCGCTCGAGCAACGCGTGGTTTTGCCCGCCGGGCAGTACTTCGTTTCGGACCTTGTCGGCTGCAGCGTATTTGAAACTCCGGCAACGCCTCCCGCCTTAGCCTCCTCCCCGTGCTCGCTCGGAGAAGCTCCCGCCCTGCTTGGCACGGTGCGCGATGTCCAGTTTCCCGGCGAAGAGTTGGCCGGGACACCGCTTCTCGAAGTGGACACTTCGCAAGGCGAAATACTGATTCCGTTGGCGGAGGATATCTGCACGAAAATCGATCCGCGCGCTCGCCGCATCGATGTGGTGCTGCCGGAAGGGCTTCGCGACCTGAATTGATAATCAGCGATTCCGTTGCTCGCCGTCACCGTGCATAATCCCAAGCGTTGAACGGTTGCCATGCGATTCGATCTCATCACCATCTTTCCGGAGTTTTTCAGCGGACCTCTCGATCACGGAATCATCCGCAAAGCGAGGGAGGCTGGACTCATCGATGTGCATGTTCAGGATCTGCGAGAGTTCACGAAAGACCGCCACCGCACCGTGGACGACCGGCCCTTCGGCGGCGGCGAGGGCATGGTGCTGAAGCCGGAGCCGCTGTTTGAAGCCGTCGAGTCTCTCTTGGGCCGCAGCGTTGGCGATGCGGCAAAGCAGGATATGCAGGATCCCGACACGGCGATTGTGCTGATGTCTGCCGCAGGAAAACTCTTCGATCAGGAGATGGCGCGAACTTACTCGCGGCTCGAACGGATCATCCTGCTTTGCGGGCGCTACGAAGGAGTGGACGAGCGCGTGGCCGAACACCTCGCGACCGAGGAGGTTTCGATAGGCGACTTTGTCTTGAGCGGCGGCGAGTTGCCGGCCATGCTGGTCGCGGACGCCGTAACCAGGCTTCTTCCGGGGGCTCTTGGCAATGAAGCGTCCTCGCGGAACGAGTCGTTTAGCGAGTTCCAGGTTGGCACGCCAAATGGTTGTTTTGTGAAGGCGCGCTCACCAAGGGATGCGACAAGTAGCAAATCGCGCGCGCAGATTCGCGCGCTGCTGGATTTTCCGCATTACACCCGCCCGGCGGACTACCGCGGATGGAGAGTTCCGGAGACGCTTATTAGCGGGAACCACCGAGAAGTCGCGAAGTGGCGCGAGCGGAAGGCCTTGGAAAAAACGCGCCGCAACCGCCCGGACCTGCTCGGACGGTGATTGCGGAATAAAATAGAACTTGTTGCGGTCCTAAACGTGTCATGAGAAAGTGTTTAGGAACGACGGTCGCGATTTGGGATTGTCCCGCACTGGAGCGCATTGCTGCGACGAAGAATCATGGAAAACGGTCAAGCCAACGGGGGCTTCCTGAAGCCGTCGGAAGCGTCGACCTGTGGCCGCCGTTCGAAGTCGATGCCCGCCGCTTATGGCGGCGGAGGTTCTTCGGTATAGCGGGATAAAGAAACCGCAGGAATCTTCGAGGCCGCTCGGCAGGGCGGCTTTTTTCTTGGCCGCTGGCATCGGCTAAGAAGCGTGAGGCCCCATGGGAGCTTACCCCGATGGCCGTGGGCTCGATAAACCCATCGCCATTTACTACGAACATCCGGACTGGTTCCGGCCGTTATTTCAGCAACTCGACGAGCGCGGCGCAAATTGGCTAAAGATCGACGCACGCCATCATTGCTACGACGCGGCCTCTCCGGAGCGTGAGTATTCGCTGCTGTTCAATCGCATGAGCCCGTCGGCATGGCA
>Ga0182035_10000375_pt1 | contig 20314 bp, 16 predicted proteins | sample flu12Cox44000170_FD_125969 | JGI IMG/M metagenome (GOLD analysis project Ga0182035, IMG submission 125969) | Lab enrichment of tropical soil microbial communities from Luquillo Experimental Forest, Puerto Rico - flux4day.12C.oxic.44.000.170 | ecosystem: Environmental > Terrestrial > Soil >...
GCTGGGAACGGACAAGCCGTTAGGTTCTTTTTCGCCGCGCACCAGGCGTCGCGATGCAAGCGGTGTTTGCGAACGTACTCCTTGACCGTTGCGCAGCAAATCTTGGGATCGATGGCGTCCGCGGGCTTATCTTCAGCCAAGCTGGCTTCGGGCAAACGTTCGCTGACCAGCGCTCCCTTCGATTCCCGATCTAGATCTGTCGCCTCCGTTCCTGTTTTCGGTGGAGCGGTTTCGCTATGGTTCTCCCCGCCGGAGGAGGATTGCGACATCGCGTTGGACTGGGTGGCGCCGCAATGCGCGGCCAGAAATTCCTCGCCGCATCGCACACTCTCGGCATACCCGCGGCATTCCAAATAGTCTTTGTTTTTGAGAACCCACTCATTCATCTTGTCCTGGACCGCGGTCTTTTTTCCGTCCGTCGGGGCCGCGTTGTATGCCTTATTGGCCCGTTTGCAGCACGGGTTAAGGTCAGTAGCGTGGACAGCCTCGTGCCTTTCGGTACAAGCTTTATAGCAGAGCGACGGAGCGTGAATCACGGTCGTGGGCGTCCCGGTCGAGACATCGCATCCCGTGTCTCCGGCGGCGTCTTGGTGTAATAGCCCGAGGCAGCCTACTTCCGCCAAACGGGCCGCGGCCTCGGCCGGCGCATTCACCCGCACCCTGCTGAAATCATGCCCCCACCCGGCCGAAGAAGGCGGGGGTGCTGAGGCTTCTCGAAGCGGAGCGCGCGAGCGCCGACTCTCGGAGGGGAGACAACGTGCTGGTGCGGCAACCGGCTTCGTCGGGATTTGCACTCGCGCATTCATGGAATCAGCCTATTGTCATCCCTGCTGGACTTGATGCAATGTTGCCTGTTCGCTTGAGTCTGCCAAACAACGTGGGTCAATTCGTAAGCCAGAAGGCGCCACGCCCTCCGCACTTCCCCATCCCGCGAAGTTCTGGATGACATGGACCCGCGAATGCTTGGCATGTCCAGTCACATCCGGGCCTACGGGTCGCCACTCACACAGTGCAGCTTGAGGGTGCGCGTCACGTCGTCCGGATTCTGACGAAGCGTAGTAGCGCTTTTAGGAATCCCGCTATTCGGATCGAGTGAGAAGATGGCGCCTTTCATCAGAAGCAGCGGAATATTGGGCATCTAAGTTCCTTCGCGGTTCAGTATGGACGGGCAACCTAGGGACGTCTGGCCATCCACCCCGACCCTCCATCACTCGAATGACTCCCGATACTCCCTCATTTGCTGAATCCTGTTCAGGAGGATTGGCCTGCACACAGCGTCGGCGGTGGGCAGCTTTGTGGTCAAGCAGTCGATCTCCGCGCTGGAAGCAAATCTTTCGGTTTCCTTTTTTTGATTTCCCCGATGCGGTCTCACCGTCCTGCCCGCAGCTTCGCCCTTGCAAATTTTCGGATTCTCATAAAGCGCGTCGGCCCGATGACTCTGCTCATGCGTCTCGACGCAATCCCTTCGGCATCTCACGTGATTGGCATCGCCGACCGCGCCCAGTTGCGTGGTTATGCCTCCGGTGCCGTCACACACGATGGTATTAATCCCGGGGACGGGGGCTTCGACGGACCACCGCTGTAAGGCCGGTCTTCCGATCCCTCCCGCTCGAATTCCCATGGGCTGTATCGCCGCGCCGGGAGATCTCACCAGAGCGCGGGCGGCGTTCTGTTGGATGACGTGCGTGAGTTCATGAGCGAGGAGTTGCCGTCCCGCGGGGCTTTGCGGCGCGTATTGGCCCTCCCCAAAAAACACGTGGGGTCCCACCGTGTAGGCGAACGCATTGACCGCCCGCGCCGACGCTACCGCGCGTGCGTCCGTATGCACGCGCACCTGATCGAATGCGTATCCAAACCGCGGCTCGAAGAAGGCACGCGCCGAGGCGCTGAGGGGCATTCCTCCGCCCATGTGCTCCTCCACACTGGAAGCGGTCGTGGCCATCTGCCGCGAATTCTCTTTTACCCTTGCGGCGCTTTCCTGACCGCCCCGACTGCTTCGGCGCTGGAGCCAAGTCTTGCCGCCAGGAATGATGACCGGCGGTGGAGACTTCATATCCTCGTCGGGTTTAGGCATATCTATATCGACGGGATCCGGAGGACTCTCTTTTTCCTCATTTGCTTTGGCAGGATGGCGGTGGAGCATCGCATCAGGCCCGGAGTCCATACGCTGTAGAATGGGGCGGGGGATTTGGCCCCGACCCGTCAGCTCCCCGGTTTCAGCCGGACCGGCCATGCGCATGATTAGCCTTGCCACCCGGTCCGCTTCCTGCTCGTGTGCATCCCCCGGCTGGCTGATCCGGAGCTGAGTTGGGGTTTCCGGCGAACGCACCGCCTTAACACCCACCCGGCTGAAATCGTGGCCAAGCCAGCGCGAAGCTTGATTCGCAAGGGGAGGGATGGTGACCTGCCCAGCAGCCGTGACCGCCTGACGCTGCAACCCCATCCTCTTGTTCTGGCACTCCGGGCAATCACCGCTCGAAGCCCCCGATCCTCCGCAGGCACACTTCCTTTGCAGGGTCGCAAAAGGCGCGAGGGTAGGCACCTGCAGCACCAGCGGCACTGTCGGCTTCATCGGATTTCGCTCTCTTATGCTCATTGGATCAAACCGCTTTCGCTTCGCCCTCCAGGGCTATGGAGCCTCATAGTGGTCCCCGTCTTTGAGCTTGAACTTGACCTTGCTTCGGTTGCCGGCGGGGTTGAAGAAGGATTCGCCCTGCCGCGGGAGGTCGTTATAGTGGCCTCGCGCCGGGCGTCCGTGCTCGGCCGCGATGGCATTTTCCGTATCAATCGTCGCGTCGTGGTTGGGGCGGTCACCGATGGGTCCATCTCCCCCGCCCAGTCGCGCGTGTCCGCAGAGTTCGTGTTCCAAGATCCTCCACCCTTCCGCCCATTCGGCGTGGCCATCGGGCGCGAATGAACCAAACTCCACAGGAGAGCTGGCGGCGACCATAGTTACGGTGGGGTTCGGGCCCGGCGCCGTTTGTGGCCACACCGATATCGAGGGAACCGTGACGTTAGTGCCGTCATGTAACGTTTTGGGCTCAGTTCCCACCGCAGCCGGCTGTACGTTGATGGTATAAGTCCTGGACGGATCATGAGCAACGTCGCACAGACATTCGCAACCTTGAGTGGTACTCGCGCTGCAATGCTCGCTGATGTTTTGGCCGGTGACAGCAAAATTTCCCGGACAAATAGTGTTAAAGTAACCCAGGATTTCAGCGGTAGAGGCAGGGGGATTGACGATAACTGTCCGCCTTAGCATCGCTGGAAACCGTTTCGGGGGCGCCCGATGAGACTCGGAACGGATCACCGCCTCGGCGAAGCGGTCCGCTTCTTTCTCCGCGGCGTCACCGGTGGGGCCCACCTGGACATCTGTCAGCGCGGTGTTCGATTCACTTTGCTGAACGACGTGGGCAAGCTCGTGAGCGAGCAAGTGGCGTCCACGCTCAGTCGAAGGAGAGTACTCACCGGCTCCGAACGCGACTTGGTTCCCCAGCGTGTAGGCTTTGGCATTCACCGCAGCTGCGGACTGCGCCGCGCCGTTGTCGGTGTGCACACGAACCCGGCTGAAGTCGTGCCCGAAGCGCGGTTCGAAAAAGGCGCGCGCTGCGGAATCGAGGGGTTCGCCGGGCGAGCGTAGCACGTCGCGGACGATGGGCGGCACCGTGGCAGGCCTCGACCCACCCGCCACGCGGCGCTGCAACATTCGCTTGCGCTGGCATTCCGGGCAATCGCGCCCCGAGCCTCCCGATCCTCCGCAAGCACATTTCCGTTGCACAGTTCCGAAAGGCGCGGACGTAAAGTGAAGAGGCGGCGCCGAATCGCGCGTCTGTGGGATCTGGGCACGCTTGCTCATGGACGGCGACCTCCGCGACCCGGACGGGTCAGCGGCGATCGAGCTGAGACCCGCGCGTGCTGACGCAAGCTCCGAAAGACGGCTTCGGCAATTTCCGTCCCGGTCGCCTGGGGTTTTGCGGCGACCTTCAATTGGAATGCGCCGCCATTGATCCGTTCGATCATCGGCGGATTCTGGTGCCAAGCCGGAGCGCCACGCTGGCCTATCAACCGCGCGAGTTCACTTTCCACGGCATGGGCAATTCGGTGGCGGTCGCCCGGGGCAAAGCCGTGCAGCACCAGTTCCTCGATGTGAACGCTCACCGAGTGACGAGTGCCCAGCGGCAAGTGACGTGCGACGAGTGACGAGTGGCGAGCCGGCTCAGTGTGTTCGAGTTGTGGCTCTATCTTCACGAAACCGTTCTCCGTCTCTCGGAAGGGGCGGCCCTTGTGGCCGCCCCTGGGCAACCACTAACCACGAGGGTTGCCCCTACGAGGTTTATACCCACCCCGAGGTTTCGGAATCCGTCAGGGGACGTTCGAGTTTGGTGAATTCGCTGCGGGCGGCAGCGAGCAGGTGCGACATGCGCACGGGCTCCCCGGCATCGGCGGCTAAAAATGCCGCACCCATCGCGATGTTGTAGATATTCCCGCCCGCGGCGCTCAGACGCGCTAGCCGCTCAACGCGCAATCCCTCCGTGGGCGTCTGGCGAGGAAAAACCCGCCGCCAGATCTCCGCCCTCTGAGGGGCTTCCGGAAACGGAAACTCCACCACAAAGCGAATGCGACGCAGGAAAGCAAAGTCCACGGCCTCTTTCCGGTTGGTGGTCAGAATCGCCAAGCCACGGTAGGTCTCCATGCGTTGCAGCAAGTAGCCCACTTCGATGTTGGCATAGCGGTCGTGGCTGTCCTTTACCTCACTGCGCTTGCCGAACAGAGCGTCCGCCTCGTCAAAAAGCAAAATGGCAGCGCCCCCTTCGGCAGCATCGAACACGCGGCGCAGGTTCTTCTCCGTTTCGCCTATGTATTTGCTGACCACCTGGCTCAGGTCGATGCGGTACAAATCGAGCCGAAGTTCGTTGGCGAGCACCTCGCCAGCCATTGTCTTGCCGGTGCCGCTGGGGCCCGCGAACAAGGCGCTGATTCCCAAGCCGCGCGAAGCTTTCGAGGCAAAGCCCCACGTCTGGTAGACCTTGGCGCGCTGGCGAACGTGCAAAGCGATTTGATTGAGAAGCTGTTTCTGCATCTCCGGCAGCACCAGATCCTCCCAAGTGGCGGCAGGCTCAATGCGCTGCGCTAGTCCTTCCAAGCGGGGCCGAGCCTGAATGCGGCACGCATCCCACAAGACTGCTGCCCATGCGTTCTCGGAAGCTTGGATGGATGTGCCAAAGGCACCTTTGGAGTGCGGCGCCCCGCTCCACAGCCCGTGCTGGGCGACGCACTCCAGGGCGCTTCGCGCATTCTCGTGCAGAGTGGTGAGCCGAAGGTTCATGACACCATCGCTCAGGGCGGGCTCAGAGCCCAATGATGGGTCTGCAGGTGTAGAGCCAATACCAGGCCCTACACCTGAGATTGCCTGTGCCACGGCGGCATGAATCTTGCCGGCGCACAAGTTGAACTGGGTGACGAGGGTTTCCACGCGCCCATCGAGCCGGAGGGCTGCCGCGCCCAGCGCTTCCTTCCAGATCTGGAGTTGTTCCGTGGAGGTTGCCTTGGGCACTTCGAACGAGATCAACTGGCGCTCCACCGGCTTCAACCGTTCGCGAGTCGAAATTAGGAGGAGGCTATGGAGCGTTTCCACCAGTCGTTTGAGCGCCGTGTCCCCCTGTACATCTGTGGTTTCCGCGTCATCACATTCCACGAGCAGGCCATGGGGATGAAGTGCGACCTCACGCTCCCAAAGGCGGATGAAGAGGTCAAGATCAGCCGTTCCGCGTGGTACGACTTGTGCCGACATAACGCGCAGATGCAGGCCCAACCGGGCGCACGCTTCCGTAGCCACCGCGCGCTTGGCGGCCAAATCATTCCCGCATAACTGCACGGCCGGCCACGGAGGTTGCCCGTTGGTCCGGGACCAGCTGCCGGCTACCTGCTCCGCCACGTCGCGCTGAGACGCCGGCAGTTCGCCACCCAAGCTCAAAGGCGTGGTCAGGCTACGCAAACGCTCGTCGATCGAAGGCAGGCCCGCCAGGTAGTGGAGAATCCGCTCATCAATCCGCAGTGCGCTGGTGGTGAGGGCGTCGCCAGCCCCTACCTCCACAAGGTGCCAGAAGCGCAAAGGCTGCGCCGGCAGCAGCGCGCTCCAATGCGCATCCTCGAAAGCCGCCAGCGCAAGGCTGAAGGTCGGAAGCGACTGGTGATGATCTTTGTTCGCCGCGGCGTAGAGGCCCGCGAATCTGGAATCCAACTCCACGCCAGCGCACATCAGCAGAATCTTGCGCTCAAAGCTGGTGAGGCCGAACGTGGCGCAGAGGGTATCAAGCGCCGGGGGGACCGCCATCGAGTCCCGGACGTCTTCCAGGATCGTCTGCCTGTTTAGGGGCAACCCTCGTGGTTGCCCGAGGGCGGCGGCCACAAGGCTCGCCCCTGCGTCCGACGCATCCCCCGCGTTCTGAGTCTCCGATATCGAGAGAAGCTTCTCCAGCGTGGCGCGCACCTCGGCGAGCGCTGCCATCAGGCATGCTTGGTTGGCCTCTTCCCAACTGCGGACGGGAATTTCGCTCATGTGATCGTCACCGTGGGGCCGAAGGTCGAGCTGGTCGGATCGAGGTCCAAGAGACTCTCCGCTCCGTCCACGGCTACCCGAATGAAGTATTGCGTACCCTTCGCCTGGATGCCCGTGATCGCAAAGTTCAGGATGCTGGTGCTCGTCATGGGAGGCGGAGGGGTGAATGCGTATGCCGCGGGCGACGACGGAGGCGGCAGCGTGGCCTCGTTGAGCAGGAGGGTGACGCGCTGCCCGGGCTGCACCGCGGGTGTTATGTTGACTGTGATTTGCGTGGAGCTGACCGGGCCCGGAGCAATGACCGGGTGTAGCACTATCGCTGCCACGTTGGAATCGAAACCGGGATGCTGCTGAGGGGGTGTGCCGATTTGCAGTTGTCGTACCACTTGCACGCCTTGCACCCCCGCCGGCAAGCCGGCTGGGACCGGCAAGATGATGGCCTTGTCGGTGACCGTGGGCGGCGTAACCACCAAACTTCCCAGCCGAACAGTCGTGGCGGTGACGTCGCTGAGCAGGTGGCTCCCCTGAATGATCAACGTGCTCGTGGGGAGGATCGGCTGGCCCGCGCCCGCCTGAGACATCACCTGGTTAATCACCGGCTGCTCGAACGGCATCACATAAATGTTTCTCGACTGGACGGGCAACGCCTCCTGCGGGGTGTCGTGGCTCTCAATCAGGACCACGGAGGCTTGATAGGCCGCCGATAAGCTGTACTCGACTTGAAAAAATGCTGACCACAGCTTGGTAAATTCCTCAAGCGATAGCACCGTGGGAGTGAACCTTACCCGTTCGACCTGGGAATCCAGGCCGGAGCCATCCAGAAACTTAAATTCCTTGACAGCGGCCTGGATATTCTGAGTCGAAAGCAGCGGCTGTACATCGAGTGCACTGGCTACTGCGCCTAGCATTCGCTGGGGCTCCAACTTATCGTCGCTTCCGTGAAATGTGAACAAATAATGCAGGTCGAGTGCGGTCAGCGGCTTCTTGACCAGCGTTCCATCGGCGCGACGGGTAGGTAAGTCACAATGGCGATAGGCAACGTTGGGAGTCACCCGGTAAAGGTAGACATTGACCACTGGTCCTTTATGGCCTGGGTGCTTTCCGTTTGGGCGGTTAAAACCGACGTTCGAACCGCTCACCGCGTTTTGCACCGGACCCAGCAAGATCTGCTGGAGGGCGGCGCTTACCGTGGCGATGGCCAAGTAGTTGCTCATCGATTCCCCCGGTGACGCCGGTTCAAATAGTCATCTAACGACACCGTCGGCCTTGATCGCGGCGGCGGGGCGAGGCGATTGCGCGGTTCGGCAAACGCTGCTCGCACTTCAACCTTACCAATCGACACCTGAACGGCAGGAGTCAGTGATCCGGAAGAGGGCCCAGCCTCAGGCTGATTCACGCCTCTCGAGCGTGGCGCCAGAGGCGGACGAACGGCGCCTGTGACGCTCGGTGCCGGACGAGCTTGAAGAGATGGCCATTCTACTGGAGGGAGGGCGCCGGTGGCGGACGATAATACTTTCGCGACGAGAGCGGGTTCGGCCGAGGCGCGAGGCTCTGTGAATCTACGAAAATCCAAGCTAGCGCTGGATGTTTCGGTATCAATCTCGGGTGAGCGAAGGCGACCAACGAGTCCGCCCTCTCTGACAGCTGGCGCGGCCGGCAGTGAACAGGCACTCTCGGGTTCGTCCGCACTAGCGTCGGCGGGCGGGACAGCTATGGGATCGGTAGCTTTTGCCGTCTGGAGGCTCGGCTGGAATGTGCGCCGCACCAGCGGAGACGACTTCAACTCCGTCGCACCGTCGTGGCGGTTTGGAATGTCGATGGCTGCAATCTGTTCCGGGCTTGCTGCGACACGCGGGATAAAATGAGGCCGCACAACTCGAGAAGAGTCTGGAGGCTTAAACCTTGCGCCGAGCTTGGCATGGGATTCCGGCGGTGTGGCTCTCACCAGCCGTGTTCGCAGCCTATGGGTTCCATGATTGATGGAAGTAGCGCTCGCGTCGCCCTCGGAACCGGTTTCGACCGCGGGCTCCGTTTGGTCATTGCGCCCGGGGAGGACGCGTCGCGCCTCAAGATCTCGGGCTTGGTGGCTGATAGGAGCAGCGTACGCGTCTCCTTCGGAAGCGGCTTCGACCGCGAGTTCGGAAGAAGCGTCCGGAGCGGCGAAGCCGGGGTGCGCGCCCAGCAGACCGCTGCCTCGCCGGTAAGGCTCATAAATGGAAGGAATGTGTGGCTGGACAACCTCCAAGGCCCCGCGAGCGCGGTCGATCAGGTTGCTTAGGAAATCACTCATGCCCCTACCATATTCAGGTAGAACTGCCGCCGAGTTGGACTCAGCGTCAAGATGTCTCGTTCACGCCAGCCGTAGGCTCGCGCCAGGGTGTGCACATCGCTCAAAATCCGCCACGCCCAAACCTCGATTTCGGTCCAAAGGAACGAAACGATGTCAAAGACCGTATGCCACCTGTGCTCACAGGAGGGACAGGTGAGGTGCAATTGGATGTCCGCCAGGGGGTCGGCCTCTGCCATAGATGTCACGACGCTCTCCATGACCTCTGGGGGCAATTTGTCTAAATCAACCGGAGCATCCCCCTTCACCACGGAAGTCAAGCAACGTTCGAGCATCAAGGTGCGGCAACCCTCCGCATCTGATTGGTCCGCCACAGCGATCACATCCAGGCTTGTGGGGAGGCGGAGCGTCATCTCGTACCCAGCGATGCTCAGGAAGTTTGCGCCTGACGTTGTCCTCTGCGAACCGGAGTATATCTGCTGAGTATTCAACAGCAGCTCAAGCCGGTCACGGCAGTTCGGGCAGACGACCACCCCATCCATCCGTGGACCCCAAAGGAGCTCTCGCAGCATTATTAGTTTGGCGTCTCGTTGGCCGATGCTGATTGCGGCCAAGGCGTCGGGGGAAGTCTCGGGGCAGGCCACCGCCAACAGCGCCAGCGCTCGCTCCGTGGGTGGTTGGGCAAAGCCAGCCTCCCAAACCTCCAAGAGTTCCCCCGCCGATAGCGCACGCATGGCGATTACTGGGTGGGAACATTGAAGGAGGGTTCCTTGGGCTCCGTCACGGCAATGTCCCGCTCCCAACCTTCATTCTCCAGCTTGATGTGCTGGATGGCTACGGCGTTGGCATTAGCATCGAGATCCGGCAAAGCCACCCACTCCGATACCCAGCAGCGGTAGACGAAGTAGGCCTGGACCTTCTGGCCCGCCTCGTTATAGAGTTCGATGATGATATCCTTGCGGAAATCAGCCAGCGACACTTCTGCCCCCAACGCGGCGCCCAGATGCCAACACTTGCCGGCCCACTCCTCAAAGGCCGGGTCGAAGGTTACCCCGCGCTCCAGAGTGATGGCGTCAAACTCATTACGACCTGGCGATTTTCGACTGGTCGAGGGATCGCCCCCCTCTCGATGCTTTACCACCTCAGTCGTGCGCTTGAGGCCGGTAACTTTGCTGATACCCGCCACGTATTGCCCATCCCACTTGACGCGGAATTTGAAGTTCTTGTAGGGATCGTGGCGTTGGGGGTTGACGGTAAATTCAGCCATTGCAAGTCCTCCCGAATATTGCACCCTGGTAGCTCGGCCATCCTGGCCGTGTTCATCACGGCAGGCTGCAGGTGCTACAAATTAGCCCTAGCTTGCAGTTTGCCCGGCCATCTGTTGGATTTGGATGATGACGAATTCAGCCGGTTGAAGTGGAGCAAAGCCGACGATGATATTGACGATGCCGTTGTCGATGTCCGTTTGGGTTGTCGTCTCGCTGTCGCACTTCACGAAGTAAGCTTCCGCAGGAGTTTGTCCCTGGAAATAACCCTGGGTGAAAAGGTTCTGCATAAACGAGCCCACGTTGAGCCGGATGGCCGACCACAGAGGCTCATCGTTGGGTTCAAAAACCACCCATTGGGTTCCCTGGTAGAGGCTCGCCTCCAGGAACAGAGCAACGCGACGAACCGGCACGTACTTCCACTGATTCGTCTCCGCGTCCGCTCCCACCAGAGTCCGCGCGCCCCAAAGGACGGAGCCATACACGGGAAAGGTTCGGAAGCAATTCAAGCCCAGCGGATTGAGGACCCCATTCTCGGCATCGCTCATCTTATAAACCAGGCTCTGGACTCCCGAAAGCGTCGCCTCCGTTCCGGCTGGAGCCTTCCACACGCCGCGAGCGGAGTCCGTTCTGGCGTAGACACCTGCTACCACCCCGCAGGGAGCAAAGGTGCGAAGGTTGTAATTGTTGAGAGGATCGGGCACCCGCAGCCGGGGGAAAAATGCGGCGCCATTGGGATCGCTTACCGTAAGCCCGGTGGTCTTCCAATCCACAGCGGCAGACACGGTATTAACGAAGGGAGGGCAATCCAGCAAGAGGAATGCCCGCTTGCTGTCACACACGGCGATGGCGGCGCTATAGATGGCGTTGGGATCGACGGTACTGTCGAGCACTGCGGGATTGCCCGGCACTGCGCGGGTAGCGTCCGGTATACACAGCAGATTGAAAGCATCCACGTTTCCTGCCTGCAAGGCGTAAAGGCCCGTGTACGACCCCGGGTCGCCGATGATATCGGCGGTTCCGGGAAGGCTTGGCGATCCGCCTTGCGAACCGTCTGCGCCCAAGCCTGAACTGGTTAGCTGCCCACCCCAAGTGTTGGACGTGCCATTGCCCGTGCCCAGGGCGTAATGCGCAACATTCGCATTGCCCTGCGAGTACTGCGGAACAGACGCGGTGCCCACCGGATGCAGGCCAAGCGTCCCGGAAATATCGACTGGTCCACCAGGAGACGCTGTGAAACTTTTGAAAGCGATCACCGCATCGGGAATTTGGGGCAGCGACGCATTCACTCGAATGGCTTGGTTGAGACCCACTCCAAACACTGAACACTGAACCGAGGCGCCTGGCATCTGAATGGCCAGTGCCGCATTGATGGTCCTCTGGAGTTGGGCCGCCAGGCCCGACACGGTTTGTGGAATGGGCGACTTTATCGGGAAAACCGTTATAGTGATTGGAAATGGTGACGGCACAGACGAGGGAGAGCTCACGCTTAACTCTACAGCGTAACCTTTGTGGGTGGGCGTGTTATCGGCCGTCGTAATATTCGATATCGTCGCGTTAGTGGCGCCAGCCAATGACGCCGGGACTCTGGTGGCTAGGGTCAAGGAATCGCCGTTGCTCGCAACCGCCACCACCTGATAAAGGGTCTTTGTCAGGTCAGAACCAAAGTAGATCCACTTTCCGACCAGAGTAGAAGCGGTGAAGCCTGTTCCGCCGACCGTAGTGGAGTTCGCAGTCAGAGTCACGGCGAACGGAGTATTGGAACCACCCAGGGCAGCGTTGACATTGGCAATGGTGAGCGGGGTGCCGACCAGGCCCGTCACGGCCGGAGGGTTGGTCGGATTAGTGGCAGGCGCGCCGCCGGGCGGAACATTGACGAGCTGAGAGCCGCTGTCGTAATCGTTTACCACATTGACGACGTAATTGTTCTGATTGCTGTTTAAAGATACGTTCGGGAAGGCTTCCACCCTGCCATCCACGAGGTTGGTGATGGTCAAATTAAATGCTAGAGGGTCATTGCTAACGATGGCGGTGGTCGACACTCCCGAAGTGCCCCCATAGCCTGCCGTCAAAGTCAGGTTGGTATTGCCTGAAATGGATTTAATCCGGTAAGGCGTTTGGGTGGTGTCGTCAGCAAACACCAGCCACTGATTGACCTCCAGTGCGGTCTTGAAGAAGGTTCCCGTTCCAGTGACCGTGGTGTGTGGGGGAGTGGCACTGACCTCGACGGTGCCGACAACGGGTTGGTACAAACCGTTATAGTCTACGTCGAGCAGGATCTCTCCGTTGGCCCAGGCACCGCTGCTCAACGCGGTGAAGGTCAGCCCACCAGACGCCCCACCGGAAAGCTGGAGCAAGAGGACCACATTTGCTTGTGTTGCGCCCTCCGCGGTCGCCGGCGTCCGGACCACCCACGCCTGGGTTCCACCGTTGGCAAAGAACTGCTGAACGGCGTAACTCAACTCGCTGTTAGACGCGAGCCCGCCATACAGGCGTTCATAATCGGAAAAGCTAAAGATTTGCTGGGCACGATTGTCGATGCCGCGAGCTGTGTAACCTACAAATGCGCCAATCGAGGTGGCGACGCCCGTGATTGGGTGGACGGCGCTCGGCAGTTCCTGAATGTAAACTCCGGGATAGGTAGGAGTGGTCGGCATAGTAAATCCTTTCTCGTTAGAGAAACTCGAGGATGTAGCGTTCTAGTAGCAGGTTGACCAGTCTGGGGCGTCACGCCGTATTGCTTCTGAGCTTCAGCTTCACAACCGGGACAACCACAGTGTGCGTTTGATGCGCTTCAACCACCGCAAACACTCGGGAGGCGCTGCCCGAATCGGAGAAATCAACGATCGTACCCTCGACCTCAACCGCGTTGGCCCAAGCCGCTCGAAGTTCCTCTGCCTCGGGGAGAAAGACATCAGATACTCGAAAGCTGACCTTGTCTCCCTTTTCCGTAGTAAGACCTTCCCTCGCCACCGCAATTCAGAAGTCATTGAGACCATGCGACGAGAGCAAGTGAGAGGCCAATCTCGCCTGCTTTCGAAAGGGACGGGGCTGCTTGGCGATGAGCCATTTCGGTAAACTCTAATGTAACAAAGGGCCTGGCGTCGTAAGGCAGGAGAGGTCTGAACAGCGGGTGGCTCGATAGAGCATTGCTGTCACACTGAGCCGGGCTGCAAGCGATGGCAGCAGTCGGGCGGGGGCTTCTCTCGGAGGGAAACGGTAGTCAGTCCCTGTCTGGACAACAAAATCTGTGAATCCGAGAGCTTAGGGGAGAACGTTTTCAACTGCGAGGAATTGCAGGGTCTGCTGAAGATACTGGCAGCTTGAGGATCAGATACGGCACGGGGCTCACGTGCCCGAACGGCTGCCTAGACGATGGGTTCGAATCATATGATAGAGGGTCCTTTCGCTGGTCCGAAGCGTTTGGGCAACCTCCCGACGAGTTCGCCCTCCGGAAAGCAGCGCTGTAGCGAGAACCTTCTTCTCCAGCTCCTGAAGTGCCTCGGAGTAGGACAGCCCACTTCGAGAGATAGATTGCCAAAGGTTCTGGGCCGCCTCGTCAATCAGATCTCGATCGTGTTCAGTCTTCTCGTCGCCGGCCTGCGCAAACCAGTCTTCCAGGCGCAGAGAGGTGCCGTGGTTTTTCGCGAATAGCATTCGCACCACGGCGTTTTCCAGCTCCCTGACATTTCCAGTGAAAGACTGGGCTCGCAAAAAGCTTAGCAGGTCCGGTTCAATAGTCGCGATCGGTTGGTAGACGCTCTTGTATCTGCCAGCGAATGCCAACACTAGAGGGGCCAGATCGTCTGGGCGATCTCGAAGCAGGGGCAAGCGGAGTCGGACAACGTTGAGGCGGTAGTAAAGATCCGACCGAAAGCGGTGCTGCAATACCAGCGGTTGCAGAGGTTGGTTTGAAGCGGTAATTATCCGTGTATTGACAGGCGACTCTCGGTCCGACCCCAGCGGACGAACGACGCGGCGCTGGATCACGTCCAGAAGTTTTGGTTGCACTGCGAGCGGGAGATCGTTGATTTCGTCCAGGAAAAGGGTGCCTTGGTTGGCGGTTTGAAACAATCCTGGTCGTTCGGCGAGAGCGCCAGTGAATGCTCCGCGACGATGGCCAAATAGCTCACTCTCGGCCAGCGTTTCGTTGATCGTACTACAGTGAGCGGTGACGAAAGGGAACTTCTGACGTTTGGGATCAAGGCGATGGATTGCCTGCGCGAGCACCTGCTTGCCCGTGCCAGTCTCTCCCTCAAGCAGAATTGTTATGTCGCTGGCCGATGCGGCCTTAAGGGCCTGTCGCAGGATGGGCAGCATGGTATCGGAAGCCGTGACAAATCCCTGCCCAGCAAAGGTCTCCCTCAGTTCGTCGTTCGATTTGTCGTGGCGAACACACCCGGACATCGTTCGAGCCTCCATTGAACCGAGAGGGTATCGAGGGAATATACTATACGATGTTATTGATCACATTTCAAAAAACAAGATGACGGAAAGGCAATTCCCTGAACGAGATGAGCAATAGCCCTCCTCAATGAAATGAAAGGGTTAGGCGGATTCCTCGGGAGACTTCCGCCCCATTGTCGCCCCCTCTCGCAACCTATTGGACACCCGCTGCATTAAACCTACTATCGGAAAAACATAAATCAACTACCTTCTTCGAGGACTGGCTAAGCCGCTGTAAACAATGCCTTTGGCTCAGCAACGGGCCACACTTCGTTATTGCGGCCAGAAGAGCATTTGAGCTAACTTTGACCCAATGAACAGGAGGGACGTGCTCGGTCTCGTCGTAGGTGCAGGTGCGGCAGGAGGCATTGGAAGCTTCCTTTACAGACACTATCACTCTGCCGCCAGCCTCCCTCCGCACAAGCAGCGCGAATCCCATGGCCAGTTTCCCGTTCAATTGGTCAACGTGGCGGATGAGGCGGGCATCCACTTTCAGCACAACAGTGGCGCTTTTGGGAAAAAGTACCTGCCGGAGACACTGGGTTCAGGATGCGCATACCTCGATTATGATAATGACGGCTGGCAGGACATCCTGCTGATTAACGGCATGGATTGGCCGGACCACTATCGGCAGCGGACCACGATGAAGCTCTACCGCAACAATCGGAACGGGACGTTCACCGACGTGACGCGCGAAGCGGGCTTGGACGTGGAAATGTACGGTATCGGCGTGGCTGTGGGTGACTACGACAACGACGGATTTCCGGATCTCTATATCACCTGCTATGGACAAAATCGGTTGTTCCATAACAACGGCAATGGCACCCTTTCCGAGGTTACGAAGACGAGCGGCCTCGAAGGCTATGCGAGCCTCAGTACCTCTGCCTTGTGGTTTGACTATGATCGCGATGGGCACCTCGACCTTCTCGTAGCCAATTATGTTCGTTGGTCGCCAGAATCTGACATCTACTGCAGTCTGGACGGCAAGACGAAGTCCTACTGTACCCCTGAGGCCTATGCGGGCGTCACCTGCTGGTTGTTTCGGAATCGGGGTGACGGAACCTTCGAGGAAGTCACGGGCAAGGCCGGCCTGCACGATTCCACCTCTAAGTCGCTGGGCGTAACGATGATTGATTATGATCTGGACGGGTGGCCTGATCTCTTCATTGCCAACGACACTCAGCCCAACAAGCTCTACCACAATAATCGCGACGGAACCTTTTCCGAGACAGGACTGATGGCGGGAGTGGCGTTCAGTGAGGATGGTGTGGCGCGCGCGGGTATGGGTGTCGACGCCGCAGATTACGACAATTCGGGACTGCCCAGCCTGGTGGTGACCAACTTCTCGGAACAGATGGTGGGTCTCTACCGAAACGAAGGGCACGGCTTCTTTGTGGACGAAGCTCCGCAATCAGCCGTCGGCAAGTCCAGCCGCCTCACTTTGGGCTTTGGCTGCTTCTTCTTTGACGTCGATCTGGATGGTCGTCTGGACCTGCTGGTCGCGAATGGCCACATTGATGAAACCATCTCCCGGGTGGAGACCAGTATCAGTTATGCGGAATCCCCACACCTGTTTCACAATGAAGGGGACGGTAAGTTTCGTGACGTCGGCGCGCTGGTGGGAAAGTCGTTTTGTGAGCCCAAGGTAGCACGCGGCGCCGCCTACGGGGACTTCGACAACGACGGCAATCTGGATGTGCTGCTGACGACCAATAACGGTCCGGCGTATCTCTACCGCAACGACTGCGCGGCCAATAACAGCATCCGCTTCCGCGCCGTGGGCGGCAAGTCCAATCGCGATGGGATCGGCACCAACATCCGCATCTGGACACCGGAAGGTGTGCGCTGGCTGACGGTGAAGAGCGGTTCGAGCTATCTCTCCCAATCGGACCGCAATGTGACGTTCGGTCTCGGCCAGTCTCGGGGCATCGAACGGGCGCAATTCGACTGGCCCAGCGGCCTCAAGCAGGAATTGGGTAAGCTGGAAGCCGGCCGCACCTACGTGGTGGAAGAAGGGAAGGGAGTTGTTGCCGACATACCGTTTAGGAGGAGGAGCGAGTAGCGAGTCGCGAGTCGGGAGTGGGTAGTGAAGAGCGAATAGCGAATCGCGAGTTGGGAGTCAGCGCGACTTTCAGGGGGAAAACAATGGAAGTTACTATCGCTGATCAGGACGGCTTCATCCGGTCCTATCGAGACCTGCGCGTGTGGCGGGAGGCCATGGATCTTGCGGAAGCCTGCTACCGAACTAGCAGAGCATTCCCCAAAGAAGAAGTTTACGGCATTTACTTCGCAGATGCGACGAGCAGCGTATCGGTGGCGGCAAATATCGCAGAGGGACACGGTCGTGATGGTCGCGGGGAGTTCGTCCAGTTTCTGCGCGTGGCGCAGGGCTCGCTGAAAGAGTTAGAAACACATCTTCTGTTGTCACAGCGGGTGGAGCTGGCACCGGCCAAGACTGTTGACCCGATACTCGGACGCTGCGAGGCCATCGGAAAGATGCTCCGCGCGTTAATTCGCTCGTTGCAAAAGAAGGGAGTAGCGAGTCGCGCGAGCAGCGAATAGCGAGTCGAGAGAAGAAGAGCGAGTAGCGAATAGCGAGTCGTGAGTCGGCAACATCGGGCGAGTAACGATTCGCCACTCGCCACTCTGGATTCGCTCGACGAAGAGCGAGTTGCGAGCCAGAAACTACTCGCCATTCGCTACTTGCTCTTCGCCCCTCTATTCGCGACTCGCGACTCACGATTCGCTCGTATGGACACTTCGCCCCAGACCGACCTGCTAAGACGCATTCCCTCCCCGTCGGCGCGGCTGTGGATCGGCTTGTGCGTCATCCTCTCCATTTTCATTGTCTTTGCGGTTTACACGGTGCGCCAGATCCATTGGCTGGAGGACTTCCAGGCGAACGTGGTGCAGAAGAACCGCAAAGCCTCTTTGCAGCTTCTGCGCTTGCAAAATGACGCCTCGTCGCTCGCCATGTCGCTGCGTGATATGGCCCTCAGCCAGTCCAAATATCCGATCCGCGATTGGCGGGCGGAATTCACGCGGCTTCACGACGACATGGACAATGCCGTGAAGCTCGAGGGCCAATTTGCGGTAAACACTCCGGCCACAGGTGAAAAAAGGACCCAGCTTCGCGCCGCGCTCGAGGACTTCTGGCGCGCAGCCGACCAGGTTTTCCTTTCCGCCCAACAGGGCGACGAGGAGAGGGCGCGAAGCCTGGCCCAAACGGAGCTGGAGAGCAAGCGAGCGGTAATCTCGGAGATAGTCTACCGGCTGTTGGTGCTCAATGACCGGGCCCAGGCCGATGCCAGCGAACGTATCAACGAGGTCTACGGCAACGTCAAGAAAAACAACCTGTTGGTTCTCGCCGTCTTGTTCTTGCTGGCGCTCGCGACGGGTCTTTACACCCTTCAAGCCAGCCGAAAGACCTTTGAGGAGCTTCGGCGCCTTGCGGAACAACTCCAGGCGCAGTCCGAGCAGCTGCGAAAGCTCTCCTGGAAGCTTATCGATCTCCAGGAAGACACCCTGCGGCAGGTAGCGCGCGATCTCCACGACGAGTTCGGCCAGATTCTCACCGCCATCGGCATCATGCTCCGTCGCACCGGCCAGAAAGCTCCGAACGAGGATAGTCCTCTCGTCAAGGATGTGCAAACCGTGAAGAGCATCGTCGAGGACACGCTGCGGAACATTCGTGATCGCTCTCAGATGTTCCGACCCGCCATTTTGGATGATTTCGGACTCGAGACGGCGCTCAAATGGTTCGCGGAACAGTTCTCACGGCAAACCGACGTCCAGGTACACCTGGAGACCAAGCTTTCCGATGGCTTCTTTGCCCGCGAGGACGCGATTCATTTGTACCGCATCGTCCAAGAGGCACTCAGTAATGTTGCACGCCATTCCCACGCCCATGAAGCCTGGATTTCGCTGGAGGAACGGGATAGAGTGTTGCATCTGAAGATCCGAGACGAGGGTATCGGCTTTGAGAAAGGCGGTGCCATGAACCGCGCCGGCGGTGAAGGCATCGGCCTAATGGGAATGCGCGAGCGTGCTGAGCATCTCGGGGGAACGTTCGCGGTCCTCTCTGCGCCCCAACAGGGTACCGTCGTCAGCGTGAGCATCCCTCTGCTGAAAGCCTCGCTGCGCTCTGCTGAGCCGCGGGCGTCAGCGAGCGGAACCAAAGAGAAAGTAGGTTAAGCGGCATGGCATCAACAGACAAGGAACGCAAGATCCGGGTTTTTCTCGCTGATGATCACACTCTCGTGCGCCACGGTTTTCGTCGCATTCTGGAAGACGATCCGAAAATTGAGGTTGTCGGTGAAGCCAGCACCGGCCTCGCGGCGGTCGAGCAGTGTAAGGAACTCAAGCCGGACGTTGTTGTGATGGACCTTTATATGCCCGAGCTGGGGGGCCTCGAGGCAACAGCGGAGGTCCTGAAAGCCAACCCGGCCACCAAGGTACTGATTCTGAGCATGTATTCTAATGAGGCTTACGTGCGCAAGGCATTTGAGGCTGGAGCGAAGGGTTACATGCTAAAGGACGCGATTGAGCTGGACCTCACGCGCGCCGTCTTCGCCCTGGCAGAGGGGAATGCCTACATGAGCCCGGGCATTTCCAGTATGGTCATCGAGCGCATGAAAGCCGGGCCGGGGACAGATCAGGGTGAGGAGCTTTACGACCGCCTAACCTTGAGAGAAAGGGAAGTTCTACAGCTCATCGCCGAAGGGAAATCCAACAAGGAGATCGCCTCGCTCTTCAACATCAGCGTCAACACTGTCGCTGTTCACCGCGCCCGCATCATGGAGACTCTCGGTATCCACCGCACGGCGGAACTGGTCCTGTACGCGGTGAAGAAAGGCCTGGTCAAGCCTCAATGAAAAGGCGCAAAGCGCTCTGGAGTGCGGCAGCTTGCTGCCGCTTTCCCCCGGGCCAGCTTGCTGGCCGTGCAGCCGGGTAGCGCAGAGTTTGCCTTTCAAACTCTGCGGTTCTTCATTTAAGAAAAGGCCGCAGAGTTTCCGAAGGCGGGAAACTCTGCGCTACCCTCTTCTTCGAAAGTCGGTTACGCAAAGCAGGGGAACCTCGCATCTATTGCCGGACAAGCGCGACTAGCTCGTTTGCGCGGCGAACTAACTCACTTCGGTCCATCCGCCTGTACTTGTCGGGAAGGAGACTCTTGCTGGTGCACTCGAGAACCGCCACCAGATTCTGCAGCTCAATCTCGGTGGGGTAGGAAGGCGGTACAAAATCTTCCAGCGCCGCCTTCAGGTCATCGACGTCCACCGCGGCTTCATTCTCTAGCGCGCTCTTCATGCGCGCGCGGATCAACACCGCCTCGATGTCAGCGCCTGACAACGCACCGGCGTGCTCCAGGAAGAACTTCTCGACCTCAGCCGAACGGATCTCGGTGCCTGTTTTCCTTTGCATGGCCCGCAGCAGTGCCAGTCGCTCTTCGTCCGTTTCGGGGTAAAAGAGAGCAATATGTTCCTCAGCCCGCCCTTGGCGTTTCAGGTCCACGGGGAGCAGGTCAGGACGGCAGGTCAGCAGGAACCAGATGACCTTGCCTCGGAGCTCGGTGTTGCCCATGAACTGGGCGATCTGCGCGAAAACACGGTTGGACACGCCGCTGTCGCCGGAACTGGAACGATTGCCCAACTGCGCATCAGCTTCGTCGACGATCACCGCGATGGGGCTCATGGCTTTCAATAAATTCAGCACCCGTTCCAGGTTGCCTTCGGTAACGCCTTGCCACATGCTACGGAA
>Ga0182035_10000384_pt1 | contig 20164 bp, 15 predicted proteins | sample flu12Cox44000170_FD_125969 | JGI IMG/M metagenome (GOLD analysis project Ga0182035, IMG submission 125969) | Lab enrichment of tropical soil microbial communities from Luquillo Experimental Forest, Puerto Rico - flux4day.12C.oxic.44.000.170 | ecosystem: Environmental > Terrestrial > Soil >...
CAAAAGCGGCCCGCCTGCGCCATGAAATTCGTCGGCGCCGCCTTCCCAATCCTCGGCCTGCTTGAAATACGGCAGCACATCGTCCCAAGACCAGCCGCGGTTGCCGAGCTGCGCCCAATGGTCGAAATCCTCGGGTTGGCCGCGGACGTAGATCATCCCGTTGATCGAGCTCGAGCCGCCGAGCACCCGGCCGCGCGGATAGAGAATTGCGCGCCCATTGACGCCGGGATCGGGCTCGGCCTTGAAGCCCCAGGTCAACGTTGGGTGGTCGAGCAGCTTGATATACCCGGCCGGAATGTGGATTAGCGGGTTCCAATCGCGCCCCCCGGCCTCGAGCAATAGAACCCGCGTGCCGGGGTCCTCGCTCAAGCGGTTGGCCAGGACGCATCCTGCCGAGCCCGCGCCGATGATAACGTAATCCGCCTGCATGCCTGTCTCCTCTTCCGCGAATGTAATATGACACTGAGCAAGGGACCGCGAATGGTTGAAATCCGCGCCTTTCGGCCTGCTGATCTAGATGACCTCTACAGCATATGTTTGGCGACGGGCATAGGCGGCGGCGACGCCTCCGCGCTTTATCGAGACGCGAAGCTGGTCGGACATGTTTACGCAGCACCCTACGCCGTATTGAGCCCCAGCAGTGTGTTTGTCGTCGAGGATGCTGGTGGAGTGGGTGGCTACATCGTCGGCGTGCCGGATACGCGCGACTTCGAAACTCGGCTGGAAGCCGAATGGTGGCCCAGCCTTAGAACGCTCTATCGTGACCCGGACGGCGAGCCTTGCGCCGACTGGAGCCGGGATCAGCTGATGATTTACAAGATCCACTACCCGGGCCGCACGGCGCGCGAGATTGTCGAGTCTTATCCATCACACCTGCACATCAACCTGCTGCCGAGACTGCGAGGCCGAGGCATCGGACGGCGGCTAATGGAGCGGTGGCTCGCGACCGTTCGAGACATGGGCTCGCAAGGGGCACACCTCGCGGTCGGTGCCGCCAACCTGCGCGCCATCCGATTTTACCGCGCTTGCGGCTTTCACGAGCTGGAACGCCCGCCGAAGCCGGCTTCGGCTCCTGTGTGGTTTGCTATCGACCTGACGCGGGCGCCGACGGGAGTTGCGCGCGACGGGCGGCGTGATAATGCTGAGTGAATGGACCTTTCGGGAGGAGTAATCCAGTCATGCCGAACAGCGTCGGAGAAAACCAGGCAAATGCAAACTTGCCGCGGGCGAGCTGGTGCTGTGCATGGGGGTCAACCAGATGCGCACGCCGAACATCGCGATGATCGCCACCCCGTGCGGCTTTGATGCGATCTACGTCGACCTCGAGCACAACCCGACCTCGCTCGAGACGGCCGCAGCGATCTGCGTTGCTGCCCTCGGGATCGGCATCACCCAATTGCACGGGTCAGCTCGCATGACGCGCACGACGCCACACGGATCCTCGATTGCGGAGCCGAGGGTGTGATGGTTCCGCATGTCAGCACGGTCGCCGAAGCGCGCGCGGTGGTCGAGAGTTGCCGCTATCCGCCGTATGGTCACTGCTCGGCTTCGGGCTCCGGGCCGGCGCTCGGTTATGCGGCTCGCTCCCAGGGCGAGATCAACAGCTATCTCAACGAGCAGACCCTGCTGATTGCGATGCTCGAGACACCGCAAGCGATCGAGAATGCCGATGCCATCGCTGCGGGCGACGGCATCGACATGCTCCACATAGGCTCGTCCGATCTGAGCACCGAGATGGGTATTCCCGGCCAATACAAGCACGCTCGCATGCGCCAGGCCTACGAAGCGACGGCGCGGGCCGCTCGCGCGCACGGCAAATCGACGGGGGTCGGCGGTGTGCGCGTGGATCTCGAATTCCAGACCTGGCTAGTCCAGCTCGGAATGCGCTATCTGACCGGCGGCTCGGATGTCGGCTATATCCTCAGCGCCGGCCGCGCCGACGTGAAGCGGCTGCGCGAGGTCCGGCTTTCTTAGGATCCGATGACCCGCCGTCTCATCGTGCTGTTTTGGTTCGTGCTGCTGGCCGCCGGCTCGACGGTGGCGCAGGCTCCGCCACCCGAGGCCGAGCCCCAGTCGGGCCGTGTGTTTTGCGATCAGAGCGTTAGCTACCGGCTCGCCGACCCGTCGACGATTCCTGAGTCCTATAGACGCTTTCTCGGCGCCTGGACCGATGCGGCATGGGACGCCAATACCTGTGCCGGGCTGATCGTCGACGATGTGAAGTCGGATGGCACCGCGTCGATCATTTACGTCTATGGGCCGCTGGGTCCGAATACGCATGCCGTCGGCGGCATTTTGCACGGCACCGGGGTCATCCGCGACGACGAGCTTAGGTTCCAGAATTCCGATGGAACCCAGTTTACCTTCCGCCCGGCAATCGCCGATCTCGTCGGCCAGATGATCACGCCGAAGGGCCAGACTTACCAAGCCGCCTTTAAGAAGACATTCTAGTTCGACGCAATAGGTCCGTGGTCGCGGGGCCCCATCCGCGAGGCTGAGACGACACTTTCAGCCTAGTTGACGCTGTCGGCGCGGGTTCCTAAATCTCGCCACGCTGGGGGCGACCGCCCAGCGAGTGATATGCCGATGCTGTGGTCGGCACCGCTTGGCTCGCGAGGATCGGGTAACCACATCGGCGATTTGGATGAAATTGTGGTCCGCTGATCGCGGCATGGGCCGCTTGGCGGGATCGGATCGTCTCACGTGGCCTGCGCATGACTGAGCCTACCGCACCGTCGCCGATCTACGAGCTTAACGAACGCAGCCGCGAAATATTTCGCGTGATCGTCGACGGCTACGTTGCGACCGGCGAGCCGGTCGGTTCGCGCACCCTATCGCGTCGAATCGGACAGAACCTGTCACCCGCGACGATCCGCAATGTTATGGCAGATCTCGAAGAAGCGGGGCTGCTCTATGCGCCGCACACCTCCGCCGGTCGGTTACCGACCGAGGCGGGGTTGCGCCTCTTCGTCCATGGTCTCCTCGAGATTGGTCGCCTCGCCGAGGACGAGCGCCGCAGTATCGAGAGCCTCTGCGTCGCACGCGGCAAGAGCCTGGCCCAGGCGCTGGAAGAGGCGACGAGCGCGTTATCGGGTCTGTCGCATTGTGCCGGGGTCGTCGTCGTACCCAAACAGGACCGCCCGCTGAAGCACCTGGAATTCGTCCATCTCGGTCCAGGCCGCGCGCTCGTTGTGCTGGTCACCGAGGATGGGCTCGTCGAGAACCGGGTGATCGAGGTACCCCTGGGCTTGCCGCCGGCAGCGCTGGTTTCGGCCGGAAACTACCTGAATAACAGACTGATCGGACGGACCATCGAGGAAGCAAAGGCGGACATTGCGGAGGAGATCGCCTCGAACAAAGCGCAGCTCGACGAGCTGACCTCAAAGCTCGTCGCGGCGGGCCTTGCGAGCTGGGCGGGGGGCGGCGAGGGCAGCGCGCTCATCGTGCGCGGCCAAGCCAACTTGCTCGAGGACGTAACCGCTCTGACCGACCTCGAGCGGCTGCGCACATTGTTTGAAATGCTCGAAACGCGCGAGACGATGCTGCGCCTTCTCGATGCCAGCAAACAAGGCGAAGGCGTGCAAATCTTTATCGGCGCCGAGAGCCACCTTTTCGGGGTAACCGGCTGCTCGGTGGTGATCGCTCCCTACCATAACAGCCGAGAGCAGATCGTCGGCGCAATCGGGGTCATCGGACCCACTCGACTCAACTACGCCCGGATCATCCCGATGGTGGACTACACCGCCAAGGTGATCGGACGCCTCATTGGATAGGACGATTGATGAAGGATATGGGAAAGGAACGGGGGACGGCACCTGCCCACGAAGCAGCGGCGGCGAATAACAATCTGGAGGACGCCACGGAAGCGCCGGTCGCAACGGAGGCAATAGAGCCGTCGGCCGAAGAACGCGTCATCGCACTCGAGGCAGAGCTCGCCGAGCAGAAGAATCAACTGCTGCGGGCTCTCGCCGAGACCGAGAATGTCCGACGCCGCGCTCAGCGCGAGCGTGAGGATGCCGTGAAGTACGCGGTTGCCGGCTTTGCGAAGGGGTTGCTTTCCGTGGCCGACAATCTACGCCGAGCGCTGGAGAGTCTGCCGGACTCCGAGGCTAAGGACGAGCGTACGCGCGGCCTTCTCGCCGGCGTCGCAGCAACCGAACGCGAGCTCCTTTCGGTCTTCGAGCAGAACGGCATCCGTCGCATCGATCCGGATGGCGCGCGTTTTGACCACAACTTGCATCAGGCGATCTTCGAGGTCGAACGGGCGGGCAAGCCAGGGGGTATGATCATCGAGGTGCTGCAGCCCGGCTACGTGCTCCACGACCGTCTGCTGCGTCCTGCAATGGTCGGCGTGGCGAAAGAGAAACCGGGGCCGGAGGAGCCAGCCGAGTCGAACGGCACGGGGACGTAAGCGTTGTGGAACCCGTGTGTCCGGGCCGGTTGTAGCTGCGCACGGGCTCACATATATAACCCTAACTGTAGTCAGGGGATGGCTGAACAATCACTTCCCGGGGGATCGGGACGGTGCTTCCCCGGGCCGCCCGGTCCTGCTTTTTGAAAAGAGGTGTCCATGAGCAAAGTCATCGGTATTGATCTCGGCACGACAAATTCATGCGTTGCCGTGATGGAGGGCAGAAACGCCAAGGTGATCGAGAACAGCGAGGGTATGCGAACCACACCCTCGATGGTTGCCTTCACCGAATCTGGTGAACGTCTGGTCGGCCAGGCGGCAAAGCGCCAGGCCGTGACCAATCCCGAAAACACATTCTTTGCCATCAAGCGGCTGATCGGCCGCCGCTTCACCGATCCGATGGTCAAGAAGGACACGGATCTCGTGCCTTACAAGATCATCACCGGCGACAATGGCGATGCCTGGGTCGAGGGCCGCGGAAAGAAATATGCCCCCTCGCAGATCAGTGCCTTCATTCTGCAGAAGATGAAAGAGACCGCCGAGGCATATCTCGGCGAAACAGTCACCGAAGCGGTGATTACGGTTCCGGCGTATTTCAACGACAGCCAGCGCCAAGCGACCAAAGACGCCGGCAAAATTGCCGGGCTCGAAGTATTGCGCATCATCAATGAGCCCACCGCGGCGGCGCTGGCCTATGGCATGGAGAAGAAGGGTACCGGCACGATCGCGGTCTACGACCTCGGCGGCGGTACCTTTGACATCTCGGTGCTCGAGATCGGCGACGGCGTCTTCGAGGTCAAGTCGACGAACGGCGACACCTTTCTCGGTGGCGAAGACTTCGACAAGAAGATTATCGACTATCTCGCTGACGAATTCCGCAAGGAGCAAGGGATCGATCTACGCAACGACCGCCTCGCCCTGCAGCGGCTGAAAGAGGCGGCCGAGAAGGCCAAGATCGAGCTGTCGTCGTCGGTGCAGACCGACGTCAATCTGCCGTTCATTACGGCGGACCAACATGGGCCCAAGCATCTCAACATCAAGCTGACCAGGTCAAAGCTCGAGGCACTCGTCGACGACCTTATCCAGCGCACTATCGGTCCGTGTGGCAGCGCCCTGAAGGATGCCGGCCTTCGCGCGTCCGAGATCAACGAAGTGATCCTGGTCGGCGGCATGACGCGCATGCCCAAGGTCATCGAGACGGTCAAACAGTTCTTTGGTAAGGAGCCGAACCGGAGCGTCAACCCTGACGAGGTTGTCGCCGTCGGAGCGGCGATTCAGGCGGGTGTTCTGAAAGGCGAGGTCAAGGATGTCCTGCTCCTCGACGTGACGCCGCTATCGCTCGGCATCGAGACCTTGGGCGGCGTCTTCACCCGGCTGATCGACCGCAACACGACGATCCCGACCAAGAAGAGCCAGACCTTCTCGACCGCGGAAGACAATCAGACGGCAGTCACGATCCGCGTGTTCCAGGGTGAGCGCGAGATGGCAGCTGACAATAAGCTGCTCGGCCAATTCGATCTGGTCGGCATCCCTTCGGCGCCGCGCGGTATGCCGCAGATCGAGGTGACCTTCGACATCGACGCTAACGGCATAGTGCAGGTCTCCGCCAAGGACAAGGCGACCGGCAAAGAGCAGCAGATCCGGATCCAGGCGTCAGGCGGTCTCTCCGAGGCCGACATCGACCGCATGGTCAAGGATGCCGAAGCGCATGCCGAGGAAGACAAGCGGCGCCGCGAGTTGGTCGAAGCGAAAAACAGCGCCGATGCCCTGATCCATACGACCGAGCGGACGTTGAACGAGGCCGGCGACAAGGTTGCCCAAAGCGACCGGGACGCGGTGCAGCAGGCGATCCAGGCCCTTAAGGACACACTCATCAGCGAGGATGCCGTGCAGATCAAGGCCAAGACCGAGGCCTTGGCGCAGGCCTCGATGAAGGTCGGCGAGGCGCTTTACAAGGCGCAACAGGAGCAACAAGCCGCAGCTGGTGATGGCGGCCCGTCGTCGGGCGGTACGGCCGCTGGCGGCGGCAATGAGAAGGTCGTGGATGCCGATTTCGAGGAGGTTGACGACCAAAAGAAGCGTGGCTCCGGCTGATCTGTTTCATTCCGAGATGAGATCGGATGCGGCTACCCCGGCGGGTCTTCCGCCGGGGTAAGGCCTAACAGCAAGCCCTCTAATCGGACCTCCCGTCGGTCATGGCAAAACAGGACTTTTACGATACTCTCGGCGTCTCAAAATCGGCGAGCGCCGACGAACTGAAGCGGGCCTATCGCAAGCTCGCAATGCAATATCACCCCGATCGCAATGCCGGCGACAAGGGCGCCGAGCAGAAATTCAAAGACCTCAACGAAGCTTACGATATCCTCAAAGACGATCAAAAGCGCGCCGCCTATGATCGGTTCGGTCATGCTGCCTTCGAACAAGGCGGTGGACATGGCCCAGGTGGTTTCGGTTTTGCGGCCGGCGGCTTTGCCGACATTTTCGACGAGATGTTCGGCGAGTTCATGGGCGGCGGCCGGCGCGGCCAAGGCGGACCGAGCCGCGGTAGCGACCTGCGCTACAACCTCGAGGTCTCACTGGAGGAGGCCTATCGCGGTAAGCAGACGACGATCCGCATCCCGACGCTGGTCGCCTGCGAGCAATGCAAGGGGAGCGGCGCTGAGGCCGGCTCGAAGCCGATAACCTGCCCGACGTGTCACGGCCGCGGACGCCTGCGCGTGCAGCAGGGCTTCTTCACGATCGAACAAGCCTGCGCCGGCTGTCAGGGTGCCGGACGGATCATCGATAATCCCTGCAAGACTTGCGGCGGCCAGGGCCGGGTGCGACGCGAAAAGACGCTGTCGGTCAACATCCCGGGGGGCGTCGAAGACGGCATCCGCATGCGGCTTGCCGGAGAAGGCGAGGTCGGCGTACGCGGCGCCTCTGCAGGCGATCTGTTCGTCTTCATCAGCGTGACCCCGCATCGGATCTTCCAGCGCGACGGTGCCAATATTCATTGCCGGGTGCCGCTGCCGATCACGACGGCCGCCCTAGGCGGCGCGATCGAGGTGCCGACCGTAGACGGCAGCCGGACGCGCGTCACGGTGCCCGCTGGAACGCAGTCGGGGCATCAGTTCCGTCTCAGGGGGAAGGGAATGACCGTGCTGCGCTCGGCCGCGCGCGGCGACATGTTCATCGAGGCGGTCGTGGAGATTCCGGTCAATCTGAGCAAGCGGCAGCAGGAGCTTCTCCGCGAGTTCGAAAAGGAAGGCGAAAACCGCCGCACTCATCCCGAAAGCGAAGGCTTCTTCGCTCGGGTGAAGGAATTCTTCGAAGACCTGCGAGAGTAAGCGCCGCTTAACGTCGGGCGTCACAAAAACGGCAGAATCCCCGTGTCGAGGCCGGTAGGGAAAATGCTTCGCGTAGCGAACTATTCCGCCGCGACCGGTTCAGGGCGGGCCACTCTGGGTGGCGCGTCGTTGCCCCTGGCCAGCACAGCTTTGAGCGACTTCTGAATCTCTGAGAGTTTGGGAGACTGCTCCACTTTATGGCCAAACAAGTTTTTGACATAGAAGACGTCGACGACCTTTTCGCCGTAGGTCGAAATTTTGGCGCTCGAGATTTGCAGATTGAGCCGGGTCAGCTCGCGGGTCAGCTCATAGAGCAAGCCCGGCCGGTCGCGACCATTGACCTCGATTACCGTGTGCGAGGCGCTCGCTTTGTTGTCGACGAGCACCCGGGGCATCACGGTAAACACCTGCATTCGGCTCGGAAAGGCTGGCGGGCGAGCCAATTCATGATGCGGTTTCAAATCGCCAGTCAGTACATTCTCGAAAATCACCGCGAGCTTGGCGAGCTTGTCCGGACGATCGAAAGAGCGGCCCGCTAGATCCTGGACCCAGAAGGTATCGAGCGCCATGCCGTTCGACATCGTCAAGATCTTGGCATCGACGATATTGGCTCCGCTGACCGCGAGCGCGCCCGCGATCCGCGAGAACAGGCCGGGGTGATCGGCGGTATAAAGAGTGATCTCGGTCACCGAGCGGTGCGGATCGACACGCTTCTCGACGGTGAGCGGCGCACCGCTCACTTCCGCCTCGCGCATCAATCGCGCGTGCCGGGCATGCGTCTCGGGATCGAAGGACAACCAATAGAACGGGTAGCCGCGACTGGTGAAAGTCGCGAACTCTTCCTCGGTAAAATCGGGGAGCAGCCGCCGCGCCGCCGCTTGAGCGGCAGCGATGCGCGAATCCTGCGCGGCGACCGTGAGCCCTCCGGACATCACGTCGGTTGCGCGATGATAGAGCTCGCGCAGCAGCGCTGCCTTCCACCCGTTCCACACATTGGGGCCGACAGCGCGGATATCGGCGACGGTGAGAACCAGCAGCAGCTTGAGCCGTTCCGGCGACTGTACCCGCTCGACAAAGTCGGCGATCGTCTTAGGATCACCGATGTCGAGCTTGAACGCGGTACCGCTCATCAGGAGATGCCAACGCACCAACCAAGCGACGGTTTCGGTCTCCTCGTCCGAAAGTCCAAGCCGCGGGCCGAGCTTTATGGCGATCTGTTCACCGATCTCCGAATGATCGCCTCCGCGGCCTTTGGCAATGTCGTGCAGCAGCACTGCCAGATAGAGCGCGCGGCGCGAGACGATCGTCGCGACGAGCTCGCTCGCCAGCGGATGCTCCTCCTTGAAGAGCCCGCTCTCGATTTTGTGCAGGATGCCGATGGCGAAGAGCGTGTGTTCGTCGACCGTGTAATGGTGGTACATGTCGTACTGCATCTGCGCGACGACACGCCCGAAGTCGGGAATGAAGCAGCCGAAGACCCCGGCCTCGTTCATCCGGCGCAGCGCCGTCTCGGGATCCTTGCGTGAGGTCAGGACCTTGATGAACAGGCGGTTCGCTTCGGGATCCTCGCGCAGCCGTTCGTCGATCAGCCTCAACGATTGGCTCGCCGCCCGCAACGCGCGCGGGTGGATGTCGAGCCCGTGTTCTTGCGCAACATGAAAGAGGCGGAGCAGCGCCACCGGATCCTTTTTGAAAAAATCCTCGGCCGGTATCGTCAATCGCTCGCCGTCGAGCACGAAGCCGCTGAGCGAGCGACGCCCGGCGCCCCAGCGCACCCAGGAAAGGCGGCGTCTGCGCTTTTGGTCGGCTTCGAGGATCGCGCAAAAGATCCGTGTCAGGTCGCCGACATCCTTGGCGACTAGGAAATAATCCTTCATGAACCGCTCGACGCCACGGCCGTTTGCGTCGTCGGCGTAGCCCATCCGCCGCCCGATTTCGGCCTGCAAGTCGAAAGTGAGGCGCTCTTCGGCGCGTCCAGCGAGGTAATGGAGATGGCAGCGAACTGTCCACAGGAAGCTTTGGGCGTGATCGAAACGCAGCGACTCCTCAGCCGACAGCACACCCAGCTCGACGAGCCTGCCGACGTCGTCGGTGCGGTAGATGTATTTGGCGATCCAGAAGAGCGTGTGCAGGTCTCTGAGCCCGCCCTTCCCCTCTTTGACGTTTGGCTCGAGCTGGTAACGGCTGTCGCCCACGCGCCGGTGCCGCGCGTCGCGCTCGGCGAGCTTGCCTTCGACGAATTGCGCTGGAGTGCCGCGCACGATGTCGGAATCAAAACGCCTCTTGAGGTCTCTGAAGAGCTCTTGCTGGCCCCACAAATAGCGCGCCTCGAGCAAGCCGGTGCGGATTGTCAAATCGGATTTGGCTTGCCGCAGGCATTCCTCGACCGAGCGCGTCGCCTGCCCTATCTTCAGGCCAAGGTCCCACAAGAGGTAGAGGAGATACTCAACGACCTGTTCGGTATGCGGGGTCGGTTTGTAGGGCAGCAGAAACAGCAGGTCGATGTCGGAATAGGGTGCCAACTCGCCGCGGCCATAGCCGCCGACGGCGACGATCGCCAGCTTTTCGCCCGAGGTCGGATTGGGGAGCGGATAGACCTCGCCGGTGACGAGGTCGAACAGCGCGCGGATCAGCTGGTCGATCAGAAAGCACTGCTCGCGCATTACCGCAGCGCCATCGCCGGTTTCCTCGAAGCGGCGGCGGATCTCGGCGTGTCCCTTGGTCAGCGCCGCCTTCAGCGGCGCGACGAAGGCGCCGCGATCGAGTGCCGGAGCGCGGACCGCAGACCCAGCGGCCGACAATTGCTCGGCAAGCGCCCGCCGGTCGATGATGTCGCGTTGCCTGACGATGCTAGGCATGGCGCTCGTCCCCTGTTTGGGAGTGCTTGCCTCTCATTATAGAACACCGGAGCGAGATATATTGCGGACGATGGCGAAATTCACCCGATTAGCGGACGATAGATGCCGGACATAGTCCGCGTCGAGGTCTCTGCGCAAGAAAGCATAACGACGATAGCTTATCCTGCTACCACGCAGGATCGAGCCGGTGTCACATTGATCCTCGGACACGGATCCGGTGTTGGTCAGACCAGCGACTTCATCGTGCGCTTTGCCCACGGTTTGGCGGCGCGCGGCATCGACGTGATCACCTTCAACTTTTTGTACCGCGAGCAGGGGCGCCGGATTCCCGATCCGAACGACCGGCTGGAGGCTTGCTGGCGCGCAGTGATCGATGCGGTTCGCGAACGAATGAAATCGGGCGCCCATGAGTTAGCGATCGGCGGCAAGTCGATGGGCGGTCGAATTGCCTCGCAGGTGGCTGCCTCCGGCGTCGGGGATCTCGCGGGCCTGGTATTTCTCGGCTATCCGCTGCATCCGCCGGGTAGGCCCGACCGGCTTCGCGCAAAGCATCTGCCTGACATCAAGGCGCCGATGCTGTTTGTTCAAGGCTCGCGCGACACTTTCGGAACCCCCGACGAGCTGCGCCCGATCATTGCTCCGCTCGAACCGCCGGCAGATCTCTATGTCGTCGAGGACGGCGACCACTCGTTTAAGGTTCGAAAGAGAGCCGGTGTCGGCCAACAGGATATATACCGCGCAATCCAGGACCATATCGCAGCCTGGCTGCGTGAGGTGGTTGCCGTCAGGAGAGCGCGATGAGCGAGGCTGGGACGGCGCCGCGCAGCAAGGCTTTGCGCGCCTCCCATTGGCTGGCGGCATCGAGGGTTACGAGAAACTGAACCTCGCCACCGGCGAGGAGTGCCGCCGGCAGGCCGTCGCGAAAGAGCAGGCGATTGCCGGTCAAAGCGGCGAGTTTCGGTCCCGGGGTCAGGATGCCGGCGAGATTGAGCGGGTCGGCGCCGGAAAGCGAGATCCAGTCATCCGCAGCGGGTCGGCGCCGCGCGTCACGCAGCATGCCAACCGCGTCAGGAATAGCAAATTGCTCACCGGAGAACCCGGCGACAAAACGACCGCCACGGATTTCGCCGCGGGCTTCAAGCCGGCGATAGACGCGCAACAGGTCGCGCCACGGCGGCAGCCACGGCGCCTCACGTTCTAGGAGGCGCCAAAACACGACGCCATAACGGAGGAGCAAGGTGCGCGCGAGGTGCTCGACTGCTACGGGCTTGTCCTGCGGCAGCGACTGCGCCCGGCGCGCCAACGCCCAGCGCCCTGCGTCTTCGATGCGGAACACGGTCGCGCGCCGCCGCCTGCCGGCACGCCGGTCGGCTGGGACTAGCAACGCACGCAGCCCGGCAAAGCTGTCGGAATTCGCCAGGCCCGACGCAACCAGTTCGGCCAAGGCCTCTTCGACCTGCGGGCGCAACAGTCCGGTACCCTCGACGAGCTCGTCGAAGAAGGAAGCTCCGTATTGCCGAATGTGATCGACCACCGCTTGCGCCCGCGAGCTCGACGGAACCGGCTCCACGGGCGCGGCGAGCGATGCCCAGAGCATCCCGTGACGCCGCGCCAACAAAGTAATCGGCGTTGTTCGCACTGGTGTCGCGTTGCGCTCGCTGCCATTGGGTCGCGCATTGCGCGGTCTCAGCCGTGCCCAGGCGATGCGCCCGGCGAGGCATTGATCGTCGAGCCAGGCGGGCTCATAGCCACTGAGCCGTGCCGGCAGAATCTCGGTCTCCCAGGCGCCGGCCGGGGCCTCGAACCCTTCGAGCTGCCGGACTAGTATCTCGACCGCATCCGGCCCCTCCATGCGGGTGTCCGCCGCAATTCGCTGCCAGCGAAACAGGAAGCGCAGGAATTCGACTGCCGCGACCGGCTGGATCTCGGCGCGCAAGCGGCCCACCGTGTAGCGATGGATCCGCGCGAGCAGCCGGCGCTCGCACCATTCTTCCGCCGGTGCAATCCCGGTGAAATAGCCGCGCAGCGCGAAGCCTTCGGCCTCGAGCGCCGCAAGCCCGGTCGCGATATCTTCCGGTCCAAGTCCAAGCGGCGCCGCCAGTGCGTCTGCAGTGGTCGGTCCAAGTCCTTCCAGCCGTCCGCGCAGGATTTCGGTCAGCGCCTCTTCGCGCGACCACTCCTGCCCGGCGTATTCGTCAGGGGCAGTAATCGCCGGCTGTAGGTTTGCCTTCGGCCACAAGGCGAGGAACTGAGGCAACCGCTCGGCTGCGATCCAGACGGTCGCCTGTGGCCCAAACAGCTGCGCCAACCGCTTGTCTCGAGCCAATTGTGTAAACCAGTCATTCCAGCCGGGCTGGGCCTCGGCTTCTTCGGCGTTCAAGAACCCGAGCCAGACCAGCGCGTCGTGCAATTCGTCGGCGTTAGCGGGATCGGGCCAGGCTTCGCCTCGGACCCGCGCGATCGCGTCGGGATCGAGCCGGCCGATGTCGGCGGCGGCCTCCGGCGCCAGCCAACGCCGGCTCATCACCGCCTGGGTCCGTCGTTCCTCGAGCGGCGCATCGTCGAGATAGGCGTACGGACGCGCCGACAGCACTTCGAGTGCGAGCGGCGAGGGCTCGGTCAGATCGCGCGTGACAACACGAATTTCGCCGGCTTCAAGCCGGGTAAGGATCTGTGTCAGGCCGTTGACGTCCATCGCATCGACGAGACAGTCGGCGATGGTCTGGCGGATCAGCGGATGGTCGGGGATCTCGCGCTCGCCGACGAGGTTCTCGGCGCAGGCGAGCTGGTCGGGAAATATCGCCGCGATCAGATCTTCGGCGTCCATGCGCGCGAGCTGCGGCGCCACCTTCCTGCCGCCGCGAAAGCGCGGCAACGCCAGCGAGACACCGGCGACCCAACGCCACCGCGTGACGAACATCGGCGCGTCGAGCAAGGCTTGGATCAATACCGACCGGATGCTGGCCGAATGCAGGTAATGGCGCACCTCACCGAGGTCAAAGCTGTGCGCCCGCGTCAACGACAGCACGATATTGTCTTCGGTCGCCGCCGCCTGCAGCTCGAAATTGAACTTGCGGCAAATCCGTTTGCGCAGCGCCAGCCCCCAGGCGCGGTTGATGCGACTGCCAAAGGGAGAGTGGATGACCAGCTGCATGCCGCCGGTCTCATCGAAGAAACGCTCGAGGACGAGCGTCTCCTGTGTCGGCAGCACGCCCAGCGCCGCGTGCGCGGAGGCGAGGTATTCGACCAATTGCTCGGCGGCGGGCTCGGCGATGCCCTCCCCCTCGACCAGCCAGCGCAGCGTGCTCGCCCCTCCGGGGTCGGCCGGCAAGCGGGCGTCGATCTCGGCCCGCAGCCGCGATACCGACCGCGACAGATCGTCAGTGCGGCCCGGCGCCTCGCCGAGCCAGAACGGAATATTGGGCATCATGCCCTGGGCGTCCTCGACCCGGACCGTGCCGCGCTCGACACGCAGGATGCGGTAGGCGGCGTTGCCGAGCTGGAAGACATCGCCGGCCATGCTCTCGACCGCCCAATCCTCGTTGACGCTGCCGATGATGTGGTTCTCCGGCTCCAGCAAGACCTGATAATCGGCGTTATCGGGAATGGCACCGCCCGAAGTCAGTGCGGTCAGTCGCGCCCCGCGCCGCCCCCGCAAGACATGGTTCACTGCGTCGTGGTGGATCAACGCGCCACGCCGGCCGCGCCGCGTGCCGAACCCTTCGGCGAGCATACCGACGACGGCTGCAAAATCCTCGCGCCTGAGCATTCGGTACGGCCAAGCACGGCGCACCAGCGTGAAGAGCTCGTCCTCCTTCCACTCTCGGGCAGCGACCTCGGCGACGATCTGTTGCGCCAGCACATCGAGCGGCTGTTCCGGGATCGAGAGGCGGTCGAGTTCGCCGCGACCCACGCTGTCGAGCAGTGCCGCGCACTCGACCAGCTCGTCACGCGACAACGGGAAGAGGCGGCCCTTGGGGGTGCCGTCGACCGCATGCCCCGATCGGCCCACCCGCTGCAGGAAGGTGGCGATCGAGCGCGGCGAGCCGAGCTGGCAGACCAGATCGACATCGCCGATATCGATGCCGAGCTCTAGCGAGGCGGTCGCCACCAATGCTTTGAGCTGACCGCCCTTCAGGCGCTGCTCGGCGTCGAGCCTTTGCTCTTTGGCGAGGCTGCCATGATGCGCGGTCACCCGATTGCCATCGAGGCGCTCAGAAAGCTGGCGGGTCACCCGCTCAACCAGCCGGCGCGTATTGACGAAGACCAGGGTCGTACGGTGCGCCTCGATCAGCTCGGCCAGCCGGTCATAAACCTGCTGCCACACCTCACCCGACATCACCGCTTCGAGCGGCGAGGAAGGAACTTCGAGGGCGAGATCGCGCGCCCGGCGGTGGCCGGTATCGATGATCCGACACTCGGCACCGGGTCCGACGAGAAAACGAGCGACCGCGTCGATCGGCTTCTGGGTAGCCGACAGACCGACGCGCAGCAGAGGGCCATTGCACAGGGCCGCGAGCCGCTCGAGCGACAGCGCCAAGTGCGAACCGCGCTTGTTCGGCGCCAACGCGTGGATCTCGTCGACGATGACGGTCCGTGTGGTGGCCAGCATTTTGCGGCCCGAATCGGAGCCGAGCAGGATGTACAGCGATTCCGGTGTGGTGACGACGATGTGCGGCGGCGCGCGGCCCATGCGTTGGCGCTCGGCCGGCGGCGTATCGCCGGTGCGCACCCAGCTGCGGATGTCGACGTCAGGCAATCCCTGGTCTCGCAGGGCATCGCGAACCCCGGCGAGCGGCGCCTCGAGATTGCGCCGGATGTCGTTCGACAGCGCCTTCAGCGGCGAGACATAGACGATTTGCGTCTCGTCCCGCAGCCCTCCTTCGAGCCCTTGCCGCACCAACCCGTCGATTGCCGCGAGAAAGGCGGCCAATGTCTTGCCCGACCCGGTGGGTGCAGCGATCAGAACATGCCGGCCTGCCTGGATCGCCGGCCACGCCTCGACCTGCGCGGCCGTCGGCGCGGCGAAACTGCGATCAAACCAGGCGGCGACCGCGGGGTGGAACAAGGAGGCTGGGTTCACCGGGAGGCAAAGTCGATATCGCAAACAGCGATATGGTTACGGCCCGATCCGAGACCAGCCCCCGGCTCTCCTATGCCGCGGCGCAACAAATGGTTGTATGGATTGTTAAGCCTTGTTGAACCTGCAGCAACTCAGCAGCAAACTCTCTCCTTCAGGTTGCAATCGCGTGCGGTTCCAGAGCCACGGGATCGCGAAGGGCCTCGGAGCACCTCCCGCTGCTTTTGCTGTTATTTACAGGAAATTATCAGCGAACGAGCCCTCCGCTCCTTAGAAATCCTCAGCTTTCGGTAGGCCTCGTCCCAAAAGAGATCCCCCAAGCTAGGGGCGTCGCTAGATTAATCATATCTAGCGATAATTGTCAATATATCAATGATTTCAGCTTTAACCCGTACGCCGGGCTTACGACTCTTACATCAGGAACACGCCCTTGCCGGTGGTCTGGGTGTCGAACAGACGATAGGCCTCTTCGGCCTGGTCGAGCTTCCAGCGGTGGGTGAACAGCTTCTCGACATCGACCTTGCGCTCGACGACAAAGCGCGCGCAGTCGGCCTGCCCTTGCCATGAGAAGGTCCAGGAGCCGATGATCGTCAGCTGCTTGCGCAGCATGTCGGGGCTGACGTCGATCGTCACATTGTTGCGTTCGCCGACAAAGCACACCGTACCCCAGACCTTGGCGCTGCGCACCGCCGCTACGCGACCCTCGGGCTGGCTCGAGGTGTCGAGGGTGAAATCGGCACCGCCGTGGGTCAAGTCCTTGATGGCACCCACCGGGTCGTTCGAACGTGGGTTGACCGTTTCCCAGGCCCCGAATTCCTTCGCGCGAGCCAGCCGCTCGGGACTCACATCGAGCGCAATGACGCGCGCACCCATCGCGGCGGCGAGCTGCGTCGCCGACAAGCCGACCGGGCCCTGGCCAAACAGCGCGATCGTGTCGTCGCCGGAAATCTTCAGCCGGCGCAGGGCGCTATAGGCGGTCCCGGTGCCGCAGGAGATCGCCGCTCCGGTCGTGAAGGGTAGCTCGTCGGCCAGCGGCACCAGGGTGAAGGCCGGCACGTTCAGATAGCGCGCGTGCCCGCCATGGGCGTTGTTGCCGTATACCAGGACCGGCTCTTCCTGGCACAGCTGCGACCAGCCCGAGCGGCAGTGGTCGCACACCGTGCAGCCCTTGTAGTGGTGCACCATGACGCGCTGACCGTTGCGGGCCATCTTGTCGCTGACCCCGGCGCCGATCGCCGCGACGACGCCGCACGGCTCGTGCCCGGCGATGACCGGATCGGGGTTGACCGGCAGCCCGCCGATCGCCGCGCCGCCCGATTTGGACCGGCGGTACTGGTGCAGATCGCTGCCGCACATGCCCGAGGCCTTCATCTCGACGACGACCTCGCCGGGACCCGGCGTCGGGTCGGGAAACTCCATCATCTCGATCTGCCGTTCGCCCGTGAAGACAACACCGCGCATCGCTTCCTCCGCTTTCTCGAAAGAAATAGAAGACGATCAGCCTACGCCCTTTCGCGCCGGCCCGGTACACCCAGCCGCAGGAAAGCCGCCGACGAACCGATGCAAGCGAGCGAGAAGCCGGGGATGCGCGGGTTTAGGCGGGTCGAGCGCGAAGATCGCCAATCTTGCTGCGCGAACCGCCAGCGGATAACACCCAATCACCCTGGCGTTCGGATTCGGGATGACGACGTGCCGGCCCGGAGCGACTAGAACGAGTCTCTCGGGAGGAGATCACTGATAGAGGCGATCGATATGAGCGATCCCAATGATCCATATGATTTACAACGGTTTGTGGATTCCCAGAATACCTGCTTTGAAAAAGTACGCTCGGAACTGCGGGACGGCAGAAAGACTGGGCATTGGATGTGGTTTATCTTTCCGCAGATCAAAGGGCTGGGTAACAGCCCTCTGGCACGCAGCTTCGCAATTTCTTCCAGAGAGGAAGCCGAGGCATATCTGCGACACCCGATCCTGGGGCCACGGCTTCGTGAATGCACCCGCCTGGTAAATCTCACAGAGGGACGTTCGATCGAGCAGATTTGCGGCTATCCCGACGATCTGAAATTCCGGTCGTGCATGACACTGTTCGCGCACGCCACAAAGAATAATAAAGTATTCATCGATGCATTACGGAAATATTGCGACGGAAAATTCGATCCGTTGACGCTCGAGCGACTGTGATTGATAATCTTCGTTCGAGAGGTTTCTGCGATGCCGTAGTCGAGTGCTCAGCCCGCCGGCGGCATCGGTCGCCCGCCCTACTTCACGATATTGCGGCGGCGCCATAAGGGAGAAAGGCGATGGCGAAGTTTGATGCGGACACGCTGCGTGAATTGCGCGATTTCCGGGAAGTTGCGATCCGCACCGAGAAACACCCCGCGAGTGCGGTGGTGATCTGGGTGGTGGCGGCCGACGACGAGGTCTTCGTGCGCTCGGTGCGCGGCAGCAAGGGGCGTTGGTACAGGGACCTGGCCACCGGCGGCTCCGCGACACTGGAATTTGCCGGCCGCCGGCTGGAGGTTCAAGCATTCCCGGCGATCGACGCCGACTCGATCGTGCGGGCCAGCCGCGAATTTTTGCGAAAGTACCACTCGAGCCCCTACGCGCAGTCGATCGTCCGCGCCGAGGTTCTGCCGACGACATTGCGGCTGGAGCCGCGCTGACCTAGCGCGCTTCCTGCCAGTCCGCTCAGGCCTTCGGGAGGTCTCTTTACTAGCAACCGCCCAATCAAGGCGGCGAGCTTCGCGCGAACCTCATGCAGGATTCCAAAAGGTACAGGTGCTCCCGGGTAGCTGACCGGGCGCGCCAGCTTGTCAATGCTACGCTCACGGCTGGTCAGAATCTCTCGGGAGACCCGCAATCCCGGGAGGATGCGGATCGAGGCCACACCGCCTTCCTTCAGACCGCCGAGCCTGGTGACCACAAAGGCGGCGAGCCGCGGGGTCAAAAAAATCTCTCGTGTGTGAAGTGGGTCACACTGACTTGATGATAGGGACCGATATTTCGAGCTGCCTATCCCTGCTCAGGCACAGGAGGATCGTTCCATGGCAAGTAACGTCTCCGCTTTGGGCGGCCGGCTACGCCGACGAATCGCGCGCTCAGCAGCGCCGGTAATGGTCGCTCCCACGACCGCGGCAACCCCCGCCTTTCCTGCCGCTCCCAGGATCACCGTCTGGGACCTCCTCGGCCAGTTTAAGAAGGACGTCTACGGCAAAGAGGTGCAGACCACCTCGCCATATTCCTACACGTGGATAGCCGACCAAGTGGGCCATGTGTGCCTCGGCATCCTGATCAATTTTGGCCTGACCTTGGCAGCGTTCTACGCTTTGCGATTCTTCGGCAAGGACACGTCCGGGGGCGTTTTCTTCGACAAGGACACGTCATGGGACGCGATTGTCGGCCTCCTTGCCGGGTCGATCCTTGTCTCGCTCTATGAGTTTCTGACCTACCGATCCGCAGTGAAAGAGGCAACGCCGCTATTCCCCCTCGACAAAGAATGCTTGCGCGACAATGCCGCCATCGCTGCCACCTATATGATTTTAGGGTGCGGGGTCGGCTTTGCGTTCCATCAGACCGCGTTAGTGGGTGTCGTCCTCTTCCTGCTCCTGTTGCTCGTCGCCATCCTAATTGCGCCGGAATGGCTGCGCCAAAAGATCATTTGGCAGAAGGCGGGGTTACCTTATTTGTTCCGGCTCGCCGACGCGCAGCTGAGCATGAACCGGGAGGCGGCGAAGCAGATCCAGACCCTGATCGACCAGGGAGCGCCACGAAACCCGGACTTACTGCCCCGCCAAGTGATCGTCGGCGGCCCGATCGGCTCCGGCCGTACTACGATCGCGGCCGGAATTGGCACCGAATTCGCCTTCAATAAGACGAAGGTTCGCTATCTGAGCTTCGATACCCTGCTCGAATGCGCCTCGCGATCGTCGAGCTCGCATTTCGAGGATGATCCCGGCCCGGCCAATATCAATTATTGGCCCTGGAGCGAGGCTCAAGTGCTGATCATCGATGACATCGGCCCGCTGATCTCCGCCAGGGAACAGCAGCAGCGCGCCGATCTCGAAAAGTTCCAGAAGGCGGTCCACCATGACCTCGCGACAATCAAATCTGTGCTCGCCAGACGCCATACGGTCTGGGTGATCGGGGATCTTCGTCCCAACGGTGAGACCGCGACGGTGACGAATTCGCTCGGCCAATTTGCCGGGGTAGTCACCGATTTCTGCGATGCGAAGCAGCAGCCGCTCGTGGTCGAGCTCTCGGCTCTCGGATCCGCCACCAGCCCCCGAGACGGTTGAGCGAGGCTGGCGCTTGATGGTGAGGCGTGTCTGGCGCCACTTCGTAGGGTGATGTTCAACCGGACATGCAGTCGCTGAACTGGCGTCGCTCGGGCGATCAGGGCTCATGCTCTTGATCGCCCGGGCGAACTGTGGCTCATCCTCGGCGGCCCGATCACCGCACCCGTCGGCTACCTTCATCGCGCCGGCGG
>Ga0182035_10000388_pt1 | contig 20055 bp, 20 predicted proteins | sample flu12Cox44000170_FD_125969 | JGI IMG/M metagenome (GOLD analysis project Ga0182035, IMG submission 125969) | Lab enrichment of tropical soil microbial communities from Luquillo Experimental Forest, Puerto Rico - flux4day.12C.oxic.44.000.170 | ecosystem: Environmental > Terrestrial > Soil >...
CGCCGGCCGCGATCTTCTGCCCGCGGTGGCCCTTGGGTAGAGGTCTCGAGACCGGGAACATTCCGCCGTTGGCGGTGTCTAAGAGAGGGTAGTCAAGAAGGTATGATCGAGCTCTTCAAGCAGCCCAATCTCGACTGGATGGGCAAGGCCAAGTACTTTTACGCCTTGAGCGGTATTCTTCTTCTCGCCGGATGGACGTCGATTTTTTTTGGACGCGGGATCAAGTACGGAATCGATTTTAGTGGTGGCACCAACGTGGACGTTCGATTCGCGCAACCGCCGAGCATTGACCAGATTCGCGCCGGGCTGACAGCCCAGGGAATTGGCACTTCGGAGATCCAACCTATTCGAGACATCTCTGCCAGGAGTGGCAACGAAGTCCTCATCTTTGTCGAAGGCAAGGGTCAGGATGCAGAGGTCATGCAATCCAGCAGGGACAAGGTGCTCAACGCTTTGAACGCCACTTACGGAGTGGCCAATTCCGACAAGCCCGATTTTAATTCCAATTCGACCACCCCATCTTCACTCGCGGCCGTGCTTACCGCAAGAGATCCCCTATTCCTAACCGTCAACGCCGGGGACCGCTATCAGCAGCTCGCCAGGAAGATTCTCGATTACCGCGACTCGGAGGCGAACGGCATCCTCACGAGTCCCGATGATCTTTCCAAAGTGCCGGGCGTCACACCCGCCGTTCTCAATGTCATCAAGTCGAGCTTTTCGCTCGGTCCTTTCGCCATTCGCGATATCGCGATCGTGGGCCCGAAGGTGGGCGCCGAGCTCCGCAAGCAGGCGATCTACGTTACCCTCTATGCGTTGGGCGGCATGCTGGTATATATTGCCTTCCGATTCGAATGGGTTTACGGGGCTGCCGCCGTTCTGGCCGTGTTTCACGATGTGCTGATCACTTTGGGACTTTTCTCGCTGCTGCGTTTTGAAATTTCCCTGACAGTCATCGCGGCGCTCCTCACCCTGGTCGGTTATTCCATGAACGACACCATTGTCATCTTTGATCGCATTCGGGAGAACAACCGTCTGCTTCGCCGGGAACCGTTTGCGAGCGTGGTGAACAAGTCCATCAATCAAACCCTTTCGCGAACCATCTTAACAAGTGGCTTGACTTTCCTTACCGTGCTTGTCCTGTTCCTGATGGGCGGCCAGGTGCTTCGTGCTTTCTCCTTTGCCCTGGTGGTAGGGATTGTGGTAGGAACATACTCCAGTTTTGGTATTGCTGCTCCCATTGTCGTCGCCTGGAATCGCTGGCGCGGCCATGGCGTGCTCGCAGGCACCGGAACCGCAGCCGGCAACAAAAACCGTGGAAGCGAAAACGTCACCGAGCGTCTCGCTCCCGCCGGTAGGAGGTAAATACCTTATGTTTGAAGAGATGGTGGTTTCGAGTCCGCATCCGACAAAGACGAAGAAGCCGGTCACCGTTTTGCTGTCGGCCGTGTTTCAGTTGGTCTTCCTCGGAATCCTGATTCTCATCCCGCTGATTTACACCGAGGCGCTGCCTAAGACCATGATGGCTACCATGCTCACCGCTCCTCCGCCTCCGCCGCCACCACCACCGCCGCCGGCGGCTGTTCAGGTGGTTCACGTGAAGCCGCAAGTCCACCTGATGGACGCCGGCAAACTCATGGCGCCCAAAGTCATTCCGAAAGAGGTCAAAATCATTAAGGAAGATCCGGAACCGGATATGAGTTCCGTGGGCGCTGTGGGTGGAGTTCCGGGCGGCGTCGCCGGTGGTTCGATGGGCGGCGTGCTTGGCGGCGTAATCGGTGGAATCGGCACGGCGCCGCCGCCGCCGAAGCCGAAACCAACCGGCCCCATCCGCGTCGGCGGCAACGTGCAGGCCGCGCGCATCGTCAATCGCGTTCAGCCCATTTATCCCCCGCTGGCCCGCCAGACTCGCATTTCCGGCACGGTCCGCTTGCACGCCATCATCAGCAAGGATGGCACGATTCAGCAATTGGAAGTGATTTCCGGCCACCCGCTCTTGCAGCAGGCGGCGCTGGACGCCGTTCGCCAGTGGCGCTATCAGCCGACTCTTCTCAATGGCGAGCCGGTCGAAGTCGACACCACGATCGACGTGATCTTTTCTCTTAACCAGTAGTACGGTCTGGCGCGCTGGTCGTGGGGCGTGCGTGCCGGCCCGCGAAGTAAATTTGAGCAAACACTCTCGCGGACCCTCGAGCCACCGCTCGAGGGTCGCTTGAAACTTAAGGAGCAAACAAAATGGTAGCCACTCTGAATCTCTTCTCAGCCCTGCTCCTGCAGGGCGCACAATGGGATATCCGTGGTCTGTTCAAAAATATGGGGACGCTGGCACTTATCGTAGTCGTTATCCTGTTCCTTCTTTCCGTTTATTCTTTCGGGGTCATGATCGACCGCGCCCTGATGTACAGCGCGGCTCGTAAGCAGTCGCGTATTTTTGTGCAGCAGGTCGCCGGTGCGCTCAAGGACGGCAAGCTCGATGAAGCCATCGCCATTGCCGAACGCAACAAGAAGAGCCACATCGCCAAGGTGGTGGCCACCGGTCTCTCGGAATTCCAGTCGGCCTCCCAGCAGGTCTCGGACTCCGACGTGATTGATGCCGCCAAGCGCGGCCTGGAGCGTTCCGTCGCCATCGTCCATGCCGAGATGAAGCGCGGCCTTTCCGCTCTTGCTACCATTGGTTCCACTGCTCCGTTCGTGGGCTTGTTTGGCACCGTCGTCGGCATCTTGAACGCGTTTAAAGGCATCGAGAGCCAGAAAGCTACCGGTCTGTCGGCGGTCGCGGGCGGTATCGCGGAAGCCCTGGTCACCACCGCTTTCGGTCTTCTTGTCGCCGTTCCCGCCGTGTGGGCCTACAACTACTTCACCAATAAAGTGGAGGCTTTCGACGTCGAGATGGACAACTCCTCGATGGAGCTGATCAACTACTTCATCCTGCGGCGCGGTGCCAGAAAGTAAGCGGTCATGGCGTACAAACCACAAGCCGGCGCACAAATGGCGTCCCCCAATGTCATCCCTATGGCGGACATCATGCTCGTTCTGCTCATCATTTTTATGGTGGTCACCCCGTTGCTGACTAAGGACATCCCTGTCGACATGCCCTCTGCCGCTAATTCTCGCGACATGCAGGATGCGGACAAAGACGATGCTATCGTCGTGGCCGTTACTCGGGATGGCCGGATTTACCTGGGCAGCACGAACGTACAAAAGGATGACCTCACCGGCCAGGTCAAGGATCGCATCGCCAACCGGCTTGACAAAACCGTTTACGTCCGCAGCGATGCTCGCGCCAAGTACGGCGACGTCGTCGCGGTTGTGGACGAAATCCGATCTGCCGGTGTCGATCAACTGGGACTGCTGACCCAGCGGTTGTTGGAAAAATCAGCGCAAGCCCCTCGTCCGCCTGCGGATTGAGACCGGTCGCGCGCGGCCGTGGTTGGGCCGCGGGAGTTGTTTGGCAGTGCTATTTGTTTGCTGATGTTGCAAAACCGCGCCGGATCCCACCCGGCGCGGTCTCTTGGCCTCGGGAGGTGCTCTAGCCCGGGCCTACAGGAGACTCGCTATGGGAATGGAAGTAGGAGAGAGTCACGGCGCGTTGTCGACGCCGAACGTAGTGCCGCTCATCGATATCTTGCTGGTGCTGATCATCATCTTCATGGTCATCACGCCGCGTACGCCGAACGGCTTGGACGCGATTGTTCCTCAACCCTCGCCGAACAAGCAGCAAGACGTCGAGCTCGAAAACAAGACGGTCGTCGTCCAGGTCGAAATGAACGGCAAGCTCAAGATCAACCAGGAAGATACCACCTGGGACGGCCTTGGCCCTCGCATGGAAACGATTTTCAAGGAACGCGCCGAGAAGATTGCTTTCGTCAAGGGCGACAACGACGTGCTGTTCATGGATGTGGCCCGCGCCATTGACATCATGCGCGGCGCGGGAATCGACAAGATCGGCTTGATTACGGCCAAGCTCGAAGCCGGTCAGTAGTTTTTTCGCGGGTTGTGAGAGTCCTCCTCGCAGAGGAACACTCCTCAGACGAGGTGGCTCATGGGAATCGCGGTAGGCGATAAGCGTGGTGTTGTCTCCGACCCCAACATAGTTCCACTAATCGATATCCTGCTGGTGCTTCTGGTGATTTTTATGCTTATGCCCCATTCGCAGGGGCTACCGGCGGAAATTCCGGAGGCGTGCGGGGTCCAGGAACCCGGGAATTGTGGGCAAGACAAACCCCACATAGTTGTGGTACAAGTTCTCGCGGACGGTTCCCTGCGCGTCAACCAGGAACCCGTGAAGTGGGAAAACCTGAACAACCGGTTGCGGGGCGTCTTCAAGGTACGTGCCGACGGCACTGCGTTTGTCTGGGGTGATGGAGCGGTCGAATTCGCGGCGGTGGCCCGCGTCATCGACGTCATGCACGCCGCGGGAATTGCTCCGATTGGTTTATTGACGCAACCGCTGGGAAACGACTTCTGAGCATTTTGTTTTTTGCCCTTCGCAGGGTGGATGTGAATACTCCGGCGCTAGGTCGACCTTTCAGGCCTCGCGCTCAGCAGGGATGGATGCCTCGATGACTCAAGCTTCATCGGTGACGCTTCACAGATCATTTTGCTCCCAACAGGCCCGCGCCCCACTCCAGGCCTTGGCATGCGCCGCTGCTCTGCTGGTGGTCGTCGGAGTCTCGGGATGCAACAAGCTGAAAGCTCGCGACCTTCTCAATAAGGGTGTCAACGCCTTCAAGAACGGCCAGTACGACGAGGCCATCGAGGATTTCAAGCAAGCCAAGGAGCTCGACCCAACCCTCATGAACGCTCGCCTCTACCTGGCCACTGCGTACGCCAGCCAGTACATTCCGGGCGCTCCCTCCGACGCGAATACTCGTCTCGGCAATCAGGCCATCGCAGAGTTCAAGGACGTGCTCAGCATCGCTCCCGACAACCTGAGCGCCATTGACGGCATCGGCTCCATCCTTTTTCAGATGGCCGGCACACCCTACGATCCAAAGAAATTCGAGGAGTCCAAGAGCTACCACGAGAAGCACATCACCCAAAAACCGACCGACCCCGAGCCCTACTACTGGGTTGGCGTCATCGATTGGACTCTAGCCTTCCGTGCCAACAACGAACTGCGCGCCGAATACAACAAGAGCAACATCAAGAAACAAGTCAGGGACACCGATCCGCTACCGGCCTCCGTTCGCTCGGAATACACCGCCAAGTTCGGATCGCTTGTGGATGAGGGCATCGGCGATCTTAAGAAAGCTATCGAGGTGCGCCCCGATTACGACGATGCCATGGCCTATTTGAACCTGATGTATCGCCGCAAGGCCGACATGGTGGAGTCGGCCAACCAGCGCGATGAGCTGCTGAAGCAGGCGGATGCGCTGGTCGACAAGGTCAAGGAAATCAAGCAGAAGCGCGCCGAGCAGCCGCAACCCGCCAATTGAGGAGTGTCATCTTCAGACCGCGGGACACACCCCGGCTGCCGCGGAGTACTTTCACTTCGCGCGATGCGAGAAATTCCTCCTCAGCTTCCCAAACCACGCTCATCCGGCCTAGCCTGCTGCGGATGCGTTCTCGGCCGTGGTATCGGCGGCAAAATCGACAACAATCAGCGTGATGTCATCTTCCCGTGTGCCCGCTTCCCCTTTCCCGGACCAGCGAGTCAATTCGGTCAGCGACGCGCTGATCAGCCGAGCGGCCGCGAGATGGGACTGCGCTTCCAGGAACTGGAGGAAGCGCATCGCGCCAAACGCTTCCTGCGCGCCGTTTTTTGTTTCGAGCATGCCGTCCGTATAGAGCAAGCAGCGATCCCCGGGCCGGAAGGGAAGCTCCAGCGAAGTGTACGCCGCGTCTTCCGAGAGACCGAGCAACAGGCCATTGCTGTCGATCTCGCGAAAAGGCGTTTTCTTTCCTTTCACGGTTCCGAACACCAGCGGCGGGTGGCCCGCCCCGGCGTAGCGCAGAATTTGCTTGTCTGCGTCCAGAAACAGATAGCCGGCGGTCACGAAGTGCTCTTCGAACTTGCCGCAGAGCGAACGATTCAATCCCGCCAAGACCTGTGCGGGGTCCGAAGCGCAGGCGGACTGTGCGGCCAGCGCTGTCTTCAGCATCGAAGCAATCAAAGCGGCGGGCACGCCGTGGCCGGTAACGTCGGCTACCAGAATGCCGACGCGCCGGTCGTCCAGGGCGAGGAAATCGTAGAAGTCTCCCGCAACGGCGGTCATGGGCACGTATTGCGCAGCGATCTCCAGGCCGGCAATGCGCGGCGCTTCGCGCGGCAGGATGGAAGACTGAATCTGCCGCGCGATCTCCAGTTCCTTTTGCAGGGAAAGCAGGCGTTGTTCGTTGGCGTGGCTGCGCGACGCCGCGACGTAGCCGAGGCAACCGATCAGAACCAGGAAGCCAAACGCTTCAATGTCGCGCCCGCGGAATTTCCCGAGGTCCGCAAGGTTGTTGCGCGCCACGAAGAGGCCAAAAACCGCAAGGCCTGCATAGACGATCTTGACCTCTCCCGGCAGGCGCTGTCGGCGCGGGAAGGAGAAGGGATACGCGATCAGCAGCGCGCTGTAAGCGAGGATTACGACGTGGTAGGTGATCTCAACGGCGTGTCGGCCAACGTGGAAAAGCTCTGAAAAAAACCGCAGCGTGGCGAAGGCGATTTGAAACGCCAGCACCGAGCGAAGAAACCCTTTCCAGCGTGCTTCGACAATTTCGATGACAAACAGCGTCAGCGGAACAACGATGAAATTGTCGATGAAATTGTTGATCAGCACGTCGGCGTACCTCCAAAAAGCCTCCGGAGCCGCCACGAGAGAATGCAAAAAGCCTTGCCGGAAGATCAGCCGAAGGGCATAGAGAAACGCGAAGAGGCTGAAGTACACCAGGCTCCGGTCGGCTGTCTTCCGCTCGAAGAAATAGAGCGCCATGCCGGCGAGGCCGATCGTGAGAATCACGATGCCCACGGCGAAACTCGCGACCTGCCACCGCAACTCCGAAATGGCCGGCAACCCGGGGGCCGCGGCGAGCGAGAAAACCGTGGGAACGTTCGATAGGGTCATCGTCTCCGAAGAGCAGTAAACCAGGGGTTGTATTATAGCCAGAGGGGACGTTCTGGGGATGGACGTGTCGAGGATCTCTCTTTTGATCGATTGGTTTCAACGACTTGCAAGCCTTTTTCCTCGGAGTGCCGGCGTGTGTACACTTTGCCGCCGATCATCTTGAACATTCCGGAGAACCTCTTCATCGATCCCCGTCCGCATAAATGTGCCGAGCCGAAACCGGTCCTTCGTGGCCTGTCATTCGGATGCCCCCGTCCCGCCACATTCGATATTCCGGTGCGACCTCGGACAAGCCCCTTCGTTTTCCACAGATTTCCTCTTGTAAGGCTCTTGCGTCGGCGCGCGAACTCACGCATATTCGCTCGGCTTATTGGTATTCGCCGAGGGAGAGTCCATGTTGTTTGCCGTTGTCCGCCGGGGTAAGAAGTCGGGAATCCACTTGTACCCGCATCGCTACAAAGAGGATGACCGCTATCACGTCAGCCTGGTGAGGAAGGGGCCGCATATCCCGCTGGCTGACGACCGAGACATCCCGGACTATCTGGCGAACGGGTATTTGCTCGCCATGAGCAACCCCGAGGCAAAGTACCGGCCGACTTTGATCAGACCATCTTCTATTCGTGGCTGGGAATAGCCTTTTCGGGTTGTCGTCGCCAGGCGCTTCGGTGCGTGACCGGGACAGAGGTCATCAACCTTTCATGCAACTCCATCTCCTCCCTTATTTTCCTTACCCCGTCTCTCTGGGGTACACTGACACATGCCTCCTCCGAGCAATTTGCCGCTGAGCTTCAACCGCGACCGCACGGTTCGACAGCTTGACGCACGCCTCGAAGACCTCCTCGAAAAACTGAAAAAGCACCGTCCTTCGGAGGATCCCTGGATCGTCCGCCGTGCTTATGAGATTGCCTCGGAGCGGCATCACGACCAGTTTCGCAGCTCCGGCGACCCCTACGTGTCGCACCTGCTCGAAGTGGCGCACATCCTTGCCGATATGCGGTTGGATGCCATCACGCTGACGGCGGCCATTCTCCACGACGCCATTGAAGATACCGAGTATCCCGTCTCGCGCATCGAAGAGCGCTTTGGACCGGAAGTGGCCCATTTGGTTGCGGGCGTCACAAAAATCGGGCGGCTGAATATTACCGCGCCGGAAGCGCGCCAGGCTGAGAACGTCCGCAAGATGCTGCTGGCGATGGTGACCGACGTGCGCGTGGTGATGGTCAAGCTGGCCGACCGCCTGCACAATATGCGCACGCTGCAATACTTGGAGCCGGACAAGCAGCAGCGCATCTCCCGCGAGACTCTGGACATTTACGCGCCGATCGCGCACCGCCTGGGAATGAGCGTGGTGCGCGGAGAGCTGGAGGACTTGTCGTTCCGCCATCTCGAGCCGGAAGCATTCTTTGCGCTGCAAAAGGAAATCAGCGACAAAGCGCCGTTTCACAAAGAATTTCTGGATGAAGTGCAGGCGACCATCCGTTCGAAACTCGTGGAGGCAGGCATTCCTGCGGAGTTGGAAGCCCGTGTGAAGACGCTGTATTCGCTGCACCGCAAAATGCTGCGGCAGGAGTCGGGTTTCGAGCAGGTTTACGATTTGCTGGCGGTGCGCGTGATCACGGACTTGGAGCGCAACTGTTACGCCGCACTGGGCGTGGTGCATCACATTTGGCGGCCGGTGCCGGGCCGGTTCAAGGATTACATCGCAATTCCGCGGCCCAATCTGTATCAGTCGCTGCACACCACCGTTTTGCACAGCGGGCAGCCGTTTGAAGTGCAAATTCGCACGCAGGACATGCATCGCGTTGCCGAAGAAGGTGTCGCGGCGCATTGGAAATACAAGGCGGGCAAGCCCGGAGCACAGGATGACGATCAGCGCATTTCCTGGATGCGCCAGCTCATCGAGTGGTCGCAGGAGATGCAGGAGCCGAGCGAGTTTCTTTCCACGCTGAAAGTGGATCTTGCGCCGGTGGAGGTTTACGCGTTTACGCCGAAAGGCCGGGTGCTGGAATTGCCGCGCGGGGCCACGCCGATCGATTTTGCATACATGGTGCACACCGAGGTCGGGCATCAGTGCGTGGGCGCCAAGGTGAATGGCCAAATGGTTTCGCTGCGACACGAAATCCAGAGCGGCGATGTGGTCGAGATTCTGACGCAAAAGGGCCACCACCCCAGCCGTGACTGGCTCAGCTTTGTGAAGTCCTCGTCGGCAAAAAGCAAGATCCGCCACTGGATCAACGAGCAGGAGCGTGAAGAAGCCAAGGAAATGGGCAAGCGCCTGCTCGAAAACGAAGCGCGGCACTTTGGCAAGAGCCTGAAGAAGATCCCCGAAGCTGAGATAACCAAGTTGTTGGCCGATTACGGTCTGGCGAAATTCGAAGACGTCCACGCGGCGGTGGGCTTCGGGAAATATTCCGCGAGGCAGATCTTGACACGATTGCTCGGCGAGCCGGCGCAGACCGAGGAAGCTTCTGCGCCAGACTCGGCGCCGACGCTGGTCAAGACCGTCAAGCGCATGCTGGGTTTCGGCGAGGCGCCGCTGATCGTCAAAGGCCACGGTGATTTGCTGGTGTACCGGGCGAAGTGCTGCAACCCGATTCCGGGCGACGAGATCGTTGGGTACATCACCCGCGGGCGCGGGGTGGCGGTTCACACGCGGGCTTGTCCCAACGTGCAGAATCTGTTGTACCAGACCGAGCGCCGCATCGCGGTGGAATGGGGCGGCGCGAACGGCGCGACCTTCCCCGTGCAACTCACCATTCGTGCGCGCGACCGTGCGGGATTGCTCGCGGAAATTACGGCGGTGATCAGCGGCGCGGGCTCCAACATTCACAATCTGCAAAGCCGTCCGGACCGCAGCAACGCACGCATAGACGCCAACCTGGAGATCGCAGACCGGCGGCAGCTCGAAACGATTCTAGTGAACATCAAGAAAATTCCGGGCGTCTACGGAGTGGAACGGATCTATCGAGCCAGCCATTGACATGGCTTTCGAGCCTCAGTTCCTAGCAATTGGTCCTTGGTCCTGAACCGAGTCTTCTGCCTGCGCCGGATGTTCCGCCAGCCTATATGCTTCCCTGTACTTCCGGCGGGTGCCTCGCACAGCACACTTCTGCGTTCCGCCTCTTGCCCCCGATAAAATGGAGTCATGAAGTACAAGTTCATTGTTGTGGCCGGTCTGTTTTCGCAATTCTTTGGGTGCGATCAGCACCTGTTCACCGATTACCGTCCGCTGGATAAGCTGGGCATGTGGTCCAGCAGCGTCGAAGAGCTCAAAAAACTCAACACTTCAGATACGGAAGTGATTCAGCTCACGAAAATGAAGCAAGCGGGAATCAGCGATGATACCTGCGTCAAAGTGATCGCCGATGCGCGCCAGCATGAGCATCCCTTTTCGAGCGCGGATGCCGCCGTGAATCTGACGAATGCAGGGTATGGCGAACCGATCATCCTGGAAATGACGAAAGTGGATCAGCTCGATAACCTGAGCGGTGACGCGGTCATGCTTCGCCTGGTTGGACTGTCGGATTCCGCTGTGGATGTGATCTTGCACAAGAGGATGAGGGGTCAACGCACGCTCGCCAGCGCGGAAATCGGGCGGCTGAAAAATACCGGACTCACCGAAAGTCAGATTATGGAGCGCATCAACCGGGGCATGACGGACGCGGAAGCCGACAAAGAAGCGGCGTACCGAGAAGCCACGAGGAATCATGCGAACACCGGGTTTACGCGTATCCACGGGCGCCGGCGCTAAAGCTCTTGTCCGGGAAGTTTCTTAAGCACCGCTTTTTCTTCGGAGTTTTCCCCGCTACAATCGTTGAGCTGTGCAATGCCGAACCTTTTCACGCCTTCCCTTGGCTGTGCTTACTACCGCAATTTCTTTTTGGCCGGCATCATGTGCCGTGGCGCTTGGCCCCGGTTACAGGATTGAGAAGCAGGAAATCCGGGTGCGGTTTGTCGGTAAACCTGAACCGCGTATTCAAGTGGCCGCCGATTACCATCTGAAGAACACCGGCATTCGTCCCCTCGAGGAACTGGAATTGCGTTTGCCAGGAAGGCGCTTTCGTTCGGGCGAACTTCGCGCAACTTGGGATGCAAAAGCGATTACTCTTGCACCGGACCCCGGCACTCCGCGGGACGTGGTCATCAAGCTAGCGGAACCGTGGAAAGTATCCTCGCGCCACCGGTTGCGTTTGGCGACCGAGTTCTTGCCAGCCCAGGGAGGAGAAACTTCTCTGAGTTTCTCGAGCGAGGCGTTTTTTCTGCCGGCGTCCGGCTGGAGCTTCGAGTTGCTCCCGCCTGCGGGGCTGTTCCCCACCGGAGGGGCGCCCCCAAAGCATTGGAATCTGCTGGTCGCGGTGCCGCAAGGATTTCAGATCCACACGAGCGGCACGCAGAAGAAAAGTGTGCGAAAAGGCGAGGAGAAGGTGGTGCTTGCGGAACAGCGGACCAAGGACCCCTATCCGTTTGTACTTGCCGGACGATACAGCATGGCGGATATCGGCAACGGCAACGAAAACGTGCATCTGTGGACCGCCAAGCAACAGAATTCCGCCAAATTGCGGGAATTGAGCGAGGGCCTGGCGCATGTCATGGCGGGGTATGACGCCGCCTTCGGGGAACGCGGCAAAACGCCTTCGCAAACCTGGATCGCAGAATGCCCCGTCGTGGCGGGCTGCTTTACAAACCTCAACCCGCTGAGGGCAAGACTTCTTGCGCAGGACGAAAACGAACAGACCACGGCGGAAATGATTTCGCAAGACGCCATGGTCGTCGATCTCAGCGAAGGTACACCCACGCTGGTGACGCAGGCTGCTCCATCGCTGGCGGCAAGCTGGCTGGGGTACGGACAAAGCCCGGCTTTTTTTGAGCAAAGCCTGCCGCTCGTCATGCTGCCAGCGTTCGCCGCGGCGATCGCACGCGATGCCGCGGAGGGAGGAGACGCGCGCTCAGAAACCATTAGGCGCGCGCTGCGGCTGATTCCTTCCGGCGACAAGCTCCCGGAGAAGGAAGATGAGCGCGTTCTGCGGGTGAAAAGTTTCCTCCTTTTTTATGCGTTGCAGGACCAGTACGGGCGGGACGTCTTTCGGAAAGCGACGCAGCACATGCTGTATGCTCGGCGGGAGAGAGGCTTCGACCTGAACGATTTGATTGCCGCCTTCGAAGAGGAAACGCACCAAAACGTGGCGGAATTCGTGAGGTTATGGATGAAGCGGCCGGGAGTGAAGGAGGAGTTTCGCGCGCGTTATGAAGGAGCGGCCGCAGCAGATGCGGTAAAGGACAAGGAGAGGACACCATGAGAGACGTGGTACTGACGGACAAAGGCCCAAAACCCATCGGACCCTACTCGCAAGCCATCCGCGCGAACGGATTCCTTTACGTGTCAGGTCAGGTGGCGCTCGATCCCAAGACGGGAGAGTTTGTGGGCACCGATATCCGGCAGCAGACCGAGCGCACGCTGGAAAACGTCAAAGGGATCCTCGAGGCGGCGGGTTCGAACATGCACCACGTAGTGAAGACCACGGTCTTCCTCAAGGACATCAATGATTTCTCGGCGATGAATGAGGTTTATGCCAAGTTCTTTGCCCTGGCGCCGCCGGCGCGCTCCACCGTCCAAGTGGCGCGGCTGCCGAAGGACGCCTTGGTGGAAATCGATGTGATCGCCTCTTCCTAGGCGCCAGGCGACGAGGCTAGATGGTGTGAGGTCGAGGCGGGCCGCGCCAGACCGATGTCGGCTGTGACGCGAGCCGGTGAGAGCAATCCTTAGCGCTCCCGTCGCGGTCAGCGGTACGAAACAAAAACAGAAATCCGGCCTGGAGGTGTATCGGGGCAGCCCCGTCGACAGGGGAAAGCGCGATGCTGATGCCCCAACGTCCGGAGCCCTCCGTTTGAAGCGATCAGACCGGGGAGCTGTCCTGCACGTCGAATCCCACCGCTTGGTTCTCTTCCTGAAATTCGGGATGACTTTGCAACAGCCGCACGCAGCGGTTCCAGCGAAGGATGGCGTCGTCGTTTCCCGGAGGGCGAATCTTCTCAGCTTCGGCGAAGCAGTTCAGGGCTTCCTCGAAAAGCGGGGTCAGCGTGTGCGGCAGACGGCCGGCACGCAACTGCGCTTTGGCTCGCCGTTCGTGCAACAGTCCGGTGTAGTAGATGCGCTCGTAGGGATCGCTGAGTCTGTCGAAACTTTCCTGGGCTTCGCCCCAGCGGTCTGAGATTTCTCCGCAGAATTGGTCGGTGATCGCCAAACCGAGGAGCCGCAGCGCCAGTTGGTGTGTCGCGTCGACCGCCAAGATGTCGCGGCAGATGGATTCTGCCTCTTCCGGCTCGTTCAGCGAGCGGTAGAGATCCACCTTGGCGATGGCTTCGGGAATGCCAGCCTTGGAGATGGGTTTTAAATGGAGCGGCATGAATCCTCCTTGCCTTTAGCGTGGTTTCTATCTTGCACCGCGGATCTTGCGGACCAACATGAGGAGCGGGTCATAGAATTCATCCACAACCCGCTCCTTGAGCGGGATAATGGCATTGTCCGTGATGTGAATCTCTTCCGGGCAGACCTCCGTGCAGCATTTCGTGATGTTGCATAGGCCGATGCCCAATTCCTTGCGCAGCAGCCCGCCGCGCGATGCGCTGTCCATGGGGTGCATCTCCAGACCGGCCACGCGCACAAAAAAGCGCGGCCCCGCGAACTCTTCCTTCTTGTCGTGCTCGCGCAGAACGTGGCAAACGTTCTGGCAGAGAAAACATTCGATGCACTTACGGAACTCTTGTACGCGGTCCACGTCTCTCTGGTCGATTTTCCATTCGGCGTCCGACCGCGGCTGAAAGGCAGGAATCCTCTTGTTGATCCGGAAATTCCAGGAGACGTCGGTGACGAGATCCTTGATGAGCGGAAACGACTTCATCGGCAAGATTGTGACGGGCTGGTCCAGAGGCAGCGAGTCCATGCGCGTCTTGCAAGTGAGCCGCGGACGTCCGTTTACCTCGGCCGAGCAGGAGCCGCACTTTCCTGCCTTACAGTTCCAGCGCACGGCCAGGTCGGGAGCGAGGTGGCCCTGGATGTAGTGCAGCGCATCGAGAACGACCATGCCCGGGGCAAGGGGCACACGGTAATCGGCGGTCTTGCCAGGGGCGGTTTCACCGCGGAAAACGCGCAGCGTCGCTGCCCTCACGGTTGCGCCTCTCGTTTCGCACGCTCGAGCGCGACGTTCCAACGTAACGGAACGTCCGAACCGGCAACCTTCCACCTGATGAATTTCGTCGAACTCATCAGCGGGGCGAGAGCTTTCATGACTTGCGAATGCGGAATGCGAAGGGCGAAATCCATCAAGGACTTCTCGTCCAGCCATGCCGACATGGTCCAGAAATTTTTCTCGAGGGGATTCGCACGCAGGGCATAGCCGAGGATGCCTGGGGAGCCGGCAAGTTGCTTTTGAATCGCAAACGTAGACCACAAAAAACGCGGAATGGTGCGGTGCTTCTTCAGCGGCAAATACGTGAGCAGAGCGAGGTATTCCCCATTAGGATTGACCGGCGCAATTTTCTTCCAGGGCATATCCATGACCGATCCTTCACCCGCGGCGCGCTGTCTCGCCCTTTTCTTCGGCGAGGAGGGAGCGCAACTGGTCGGGCATTTCCGGAACGTTCTCCTGGCGAAGTCTCATGGCCTCGCCATCGCGCTCGATGATGTTGTTTTTTACTCCCCAGACCGGGTCCAGCTTCTGAAAATCGATCCGGCTGTGGGCGCCGCGGCTCTCTTCGCGAGCCAGTGCGCTCAAGGCCACCGCTTCGGAAACGGTCAGCATCGATTGCAAATCCAGCCCCAGGTGCCATCCCGGATTATACAGCCGCGAACCTTCGACGCTCAGGCGTCCGAGCCGTTTCTTCGCCTTGGCGATCTCGCCCAAGGAGCGTTCGAGGTCTTCCTTGTTGCCGAAGATGCCCACGAGCTTCTGCATCGCGTCCTGCAGGTCGCGGTGAATCGCATAAGGGGGTTCTCGCCTTCTTTCTGTTGGAAAGGTGCGCGAGCGTCATGTTCAGCCTCATCGATTTGCCGAGAGTCGAGGGTTGATGCTGGTGCAGCGCTTGCGTGCTTTGCCGCTGCTAGGCCCGCGCGGCGGCCGAAGACCAGAAGGTCGGACAGCGAATTGCCGCCGAGCCGGTTAGCGCCATGCAAACCCGCGGCCGCTTCTCCGGCGGCGAACAGACCCGCGAGCGCGCTTTGGGCGGTCTCCGCGTCGACGCGGATGCCACCCATCATGTAGTGGCACGTGGGACCGACTTCCATTGGACCCTTGGTAATGTCTACGTCCGCGAGTTCGAGGAATTGATGGTACATGCTGGGCAGTTTACGCTTCACGTATTCGGCAGGTTTGTGCGAGATGTCCAGGTAAGCGCCACCATGCTCGGTACCGCGACCTTCGCGCACTTCCGTGTAAATCGCACGGGCGACCACATCGCGCGTGGAGAGTTCCATCCGTTGCTTGTCGTAACGCTCCATAAAGCGCTCGCCGAGTTTGTTGCGGAGGATGCCCCCTTCGCCACGAACCGCTTCCGTGACAAGGATTCCTTGCACGCCGGGAGGCCACACCATTCCAGTGGGATGAAATTGCACGAACTCCATGTCCATCAACTGAGCTCCCGCCTCATACGCAAGGGCCATGCCGTCACCGGTGTATTCCCAGGAGTTCGAAGTGATCGGCCAGGCTTTGCCAATGCCGCCTGTGGCCATGACCACGGACTTGGCCTTGAAAACAACAAAGCGGCCGTGTTCGCGCCAATAGCCGAACGCGCCGGCGACGCGATCGCCATCTTTGAGCAGCCGTGTGATGGTGCATTCCATGTACACGTCGAAGCCCATTTGCACGCCGCGGTCTTGCAGCGTGCGAATCATTTCGAGCCCCGTGCGGTCGCCGACGTGGCACAGTCGTTTGTACGTGTGGCCGCCGAAAGCGCGTTGCAGAATCTGACCCTTCTCGGTGCGATCGAACAGCGCGCCCCACTGCTCGAGTTCGCGCACCCGGTCTGGGGCTTCCTGTGCGTGAATCTGGGCCATGCGCCAGTTGTTGAGCATTTTCCCGCCACGCATGGTGTCGCGGAAGTGCGTGCGCCAGTCGTCGGCGGCGTCGACGTGGCCCATGGCCGCGGCAATGCCGCCTTCCGCCATCACCGTGTGCGCTTTGCCGAGCAGCGATTTGCACACAATGCCGACCGAAGCGCCCTGGCCTAACGCTTCGATTGCCGCGCGCAGGCCTGCGCCCCCCCGCGCCGATGATCAGCACGTCGTGCTCGTGAGTTTCAAAACGGTCGTTCAAAACAGCCTCACGTCGCGAATGGCGCCACAGGAGACAAGCCGCACATACAAGTCAGTGAAGCCGACGGAAAGAAGACTGGCCCAGGCAAACAGCATGTGGCGTTGGTTTAAGCCGCTCAGCCATTGCCAGGCCTTGTGGCGCGGGGCGCCGAAAGCGGCGCAGGAGAAGCAGTCGAGCTTTCCGCCCGCCAGGTGCCTCAGAGAATGACAGGAGAGCGTGTAAATGCTGAGCAGGATCACGTCAACGAGCAAAACCAGCGTGCCCACACCGACTCCCAGGGTGCCATCGAAGAAGAAGGCACGAATGGCGTCACGCCAGAGAAAGGCGAGGAAAATCAACGCAATATAGAAGAAATAGCGATGCACATTTTGCAGGATGAAGGGAAATGCCGTCTCGCCGCGATACGTTTTGCGGCCCTCGCTGACCGCACAGGCCGGGGGGTCGAGAAAGAAAGCGCGATAGTAAGCCTTCCGGTAATAGTAGCAGGTCACGCGGAATCCCAGTGGCCCGCCCAGAATGAGCAATGCCGGAGAAAGCGGCCACCAATTTTGATGGGCGTCAATCAGCGGAGAATAAAAAGGGGAGAGGTATGGCCCCCATTCGTAGAAACGGCCCTCGATAGCCCGCAAAGTGGCGTAAAGGCCAAAACCCCCCAGCAGCACAACAACCGGAATCATCTCGACCCACCAGGCATCGTGCCGCTCGGTTCGACCGAAGCTGCGCCCGGCGGCCGTCGGATTCACAAGTTCGGCCATGCCCCCCTCGCGACTGCTTAGACTAGACAGAAAATCCCGTTTTGAAAACTAAATTTCTTAGGGCGAGCTCCTGATGTTGCGTTTGGTTCCGGTGGCCTTCGCGGAAAGATACGTACAACATTAGGAATGATCGCGAAGCTGGCTTCGGCCATTTAAGATGAGAATATCGCGGTAATTGGTGTATACTCCCGGCTACCTAGATTGAGCAAGCGGAGATTCCCATGCACTCTATCTTCCTCGGGAATCCGACTCTTCCTTCGAGCCACGCCCGAAGCTTGTGCAGGAGTGTGGCGGCGAGCTGCCAACTCGACTTCCGACCGATGAGGGTGCCATGAAACAGACCTTTGCGATCGCCATTGGAGGTGCTGCGGGCCAAGGTGTGGCCACGCCGGGCGATATTTTCGCCAAGATCTTTAGCCGGAGGGGCCTCAGCCTGAATGCCTACAACGCCTATCAATCCATTATTCGGGGCGGTCACACCCTCCTGACGATTCGCACCGGCCCCGAACCGGTCACCAACATGGGTGACAGGATCGATCTGCTGATTCCACTGAACCAGGACACCATGGATCGGCACCTGAAGCTGCTCGGCAGCGGCGCGTCATGTATTTACAACGCGGACACCATCAGGCCCGGCGTCGCGGCGGACGGCGTGCAGCTTTGCCCTCTTCCCGTTTCCGAACTTGCCGACATCACCAGAAACAAAGTGGCGCAGAACACGCTGGCTATCGGGGCGGCGCTGCACATGATGGGCATTGGCTTCCCTGCATTGGAGGAAGTTCTCCACGAGCAGTTCAAGAAAAAAGGCGAGAGCGTGGTGGCCGAAAATGTCGGTGTAGCGCGCGCGGGCTACGATTATGCGGCGGCGCACTTCACTTCCTTCCCGAATCCGCTTCCCAAGACGCAGAAACATTACGCGGTGCTAAGCGGCAACATCGCCATGGCCATGGGCGGTGCGGCAGCGGGCGTGAAGTTTTATTGTGCCTATCCCATGAGTCCTTCGACCGGCGTACTGCACTGGATGGCGGCGCACGCGCGCAAGGCCGGGATCATGGTCCGACAGGTGGAAGACGAGATTGGCGTGATCAACATGGCGATTGGGGCGGCTCACGCGGGTGTGCGTTCGATGTGCGCCACGTCCGGGGGCGGGTTTGCGCTGATGAGCGAGGGCCTGGGGATGTCCGCGATGATCGAAACTCCGGTCGTGGTTATTGATTGTCAGCGCGCCGGGCCATCGACGGGCGTTCCTACGAAAACCGAGCAGGGCGACTTGTGGCAAATGCTGGGCGCGGCATTCGGAGATTATCCGCGCGTGATTGCCGCGCCTTTGGACATCGCCGACTGCTTCAAGTTGATTCCGGAAATGTTCAACCTGGTCGACCGCTTCCAGTGCCCAGGGCTGGTGCTTTGTGACCTGCTGCTGTCGGAAGGCCGGCTCGGCGTCGACCCGAAAGATCTGGACTTCCACCCGGTCATCGACCGCGGTGAACTTATCATCGGCGCGAATGGCAACGGGGCAAGTGCGGGGATTTCGACGAATGGGGATTACAAGCGCTACAAGATCACGGAAAGCGGAATCTCGCCGCGCGCCGTTCCCGGCGTGCCCGGCCACATACATACCGTGGCCACCGACGAGCACATGGAAGACGGTGTGTTGATTAGCGACGAGTTCACCAACCCCATCAAGCGCCGCGCCATGATGGAGAAGCGCATGCGCAAGGTGGCGGGAATTGAGGCTGCGGTTGCGCCACCCGAGCTGCGGGGGCCGCGCGATGCCAAGGTTACCTTGATTGGTTGGGGCTCTACGAGGGGAGTGATCGAGGAAGCCTGCGAAATCCTCAACGAGGAGGGGATCTCGGCCAACCAGTTGCAAGTCCGCTGGCTCGTCCCGCTGCATGGGGAAGCGATTCTCGAACTCCTCAGGAATGCTCGGCACACCATCATCGTAGAGAACAATTACAGCGGGCAGTTTGCGCGCTACCTGCGCAGCGAAACCAGCTTTGTGCCGGACGGCAACATTCGCAAATACGACGGCGAGCCTTTCATGCCTCATCACATCGTGGAAGCCGTTAAGGAGCAGCTTGGCGGAAAAACGAAACTTTCCGTTCCGGTGCACGAGATTATGGTCTGAGCGCTGATAGCGAGGAGGAGAGGCACATGGCTACAGGCGTACAGCGAGCAAGTCAACTTACGGTGGCCGATTTGAAAGGCAGGGTTGATCCCGACTGGTGCCCGGGGTGCGGCGACTTCGGAGTGTTGGCCGCGATTCAGAAGGCGCTGGTCGAACTGCAGATTCCCAATCACAACGTTGTGGCCATCAGCGGCATCGGCTGCTCTTCCAATCTTCCCGGGTACATCAACACCTACGGCATGCACACCCTGCATGGAAGGGCGCTTGCGGTGGCCACCGGCCTGAAGTTGGCGAATCACGACTTAACGGTGTTGGTGACCGGCGGAGACGGCGACGGTTTTGGCATTGGCGGCAACCATTTCGTTCACACCATGCGGCGCAACGTGGATCTGCTGTATATCGTTATGGACAATCAGATTTACGGACTCACCACCGGCCAGACTTCGCCGACGAGCCGCGTTGGGATGAAGACGAAAAGCATGCCGTTCGGCAACATCGAAGCGCCGGTAAACCCTATTTCGCTGGCGCTAGCCGCGGGCGCTACTTTTGTGGGGCGCGGGTTCAGCGGCGACCAAAAACACCTCACCGACCTGATCAAGCAGGGCATCGAACACAAAGGCTTCTCGTTTCTGGATGTATTCAGTCCTTGTGTAACCTATAACCACGACAATACCTACCAGTGGTATCGACCGCGCGTGAAAAAACTCGAGGATGACTCTGCCTACGATGCCGCAGACTGGACCTCCGCGATGGAGAAGTCGCTGCTTTGGGGAGAAGAAATACCCATTGGGAAGTTCTTTGAGCGTACCGAC
>Ga0182035_10000393_pt1 | contig 19984 bp, 22 predicted proteins | sample flu12Cox44000170_FD_125969 | JGI IMG/M metagenome (GOLD analysis project Ga0182035, IMG submission 125969) | Lab enrichment of tropical soil microbial communities from Luquillo Experimental Forest, Puerto Rico - flux4day.12C.oxic.44.000.170 | ecosystem: Environmental > Terrestrial > Soil >...
AGTCCTGCCCGTCCGATTTGATTCCGGCGATATACGAGTTGATGATGGTGGTCGACGCACTGTTGAGGCCGATGCCGCGCTTTTGTCCAACCGTCGGATCACCGTGTATGTAGATGCGATCGACGACCAGGTCGTGCGGCACCATGGCAAGGGTATTCTGGGCGGAAGATCCGTCGCCGAGCATGAGCACGTCGCCTTGCCCGAGCGCGTTCGCAAGGAACTCGAGGCACTGAAGGCGGTAATGATGAGCGCCTGGGGCCGTCGCGAGCGCTGAGACCGTATTGGGCGAACTCAGCTTCGGCAGGTTGGAGGCGAAACTCGGGCCGATCCGGGTGCTGCCATTAGGAAGCGCGCCGTCCGGGGCCGATGACCGGATGGTGATGACCGCGTTTCCGCTCTTTGCCGGGAGGACGAAGTTGCCGGAGAACGTCGCCCCCGCCTGCAGGAGCAACGTGTCGCCTGCCTGGGCGTTATTGATGGCACGCTGCAGGTCGGCGCCTGCGTTGACGGTGATAGTCGAACCGGCGGCTGACGCGGCCTGACCAAAAAAGATCGCCGGCGTTATGAGGACTGCGATAGCGAGGCGGTGTCTCCACCGCGACATCATCTTTTTCATGGGTGTGAGGAAGGTCCATCGGCCGCGCCCTGAGAGAGAGCGCGGAGGACAGAGCAGGAACGTCGCCAATGCGACTGTCCGCAAAAAGCGGAAGGATTCTGCCTATGTCTGCGAGGAAGCGCTTCTGAGGAAACGCCGCTTTTGTAATGGCAGTTACAGCACCGGAAGTGATCCCGAGAGCGAGATATTCCGTTCTCTTGTCATTACTTGTCTACGATAGCTGCCATGCCCATCTACATTGGATCTCTCAGGCCGGCAAAGGTCGACGCCGCGCGCGCAGCGATCGAGGCAGCAGCGCGGATCGACGAGCGCTTTCGTCAGACTCCGCTCCATGCGGTCGATGTCACCAGCGTGGCGCCTACGATGCCCATGACCGAGCGAGCGACACTCGACGGCGCGCGTCTGCGCGCCCAGGCGCTGATCGAACGGACATCCGCGCCGGCGGGCGGGGAGCTCTTGCTGGCAATAGGTGTCGAGGGCGGGCTCGATCCTCTCCCGGGAGACGACAATCGGTACGTACTCAAGACCTGGGCGGCCGTCACCGATGGCGTACATTGGGGCTTCGGAGCTGGCGGTGCGATTGGATTGCCGGTTCAGATCACCCGAGCAGTGCTGGAGGGGCGAGAGCTCGGTGAGGTCATCGATGAATTGGCGGGCGCCGCCGTTCGCGGAACTCGCGGGGCGTGGGGCGTGCTCACGCGGGATCTGATCAGCCGCCAGGACTCCTTTCGATCAGCCATCATCGCGGCGCTTGCGCCCTTCTACAACCCGGGTCTTTACACAGACCGCGTCTAGGGCCGCTTCGCGCGCTCGTTGTCGAGGGGTTTCACGCCAATCGCCCAGGACAGCGGGATCGATTGCGGCGTGAAGCACACCTTGTCATCGCATGCCTGGTACTCGAACGTCCCCGTGATGGTGAGGCTGGTCATGTCCTTCAGACGAGCGGCGGCCTCTCTCGACGGATCGAGCATGACGTCCTGGACGATCCGGAACGGGTGCTGATACACCGGGACGTGCTCGTTCAGCGGCTCGAAGAAGTAATCCTCGGCTTTGGGGAACCGCGCGCCCCTGACGACGAGGCCGGGCTGCGGTTGGAGCGTGATGGCCACCGGGATGTAGCCGGTCGCTCCCGGCGCGTACACGTGAACGCGCGCCGCCGGCGTAACGTCCAGAACCAGCGAGAAATGCGTGCCAGGCGCCGCGACCTGATCGCTTGCGTAGGATGTCACGTCCAGGTGGGCACCGTGAATCTTGGTGGCAGGCGCGTCGACCTGGCGGCCGAGGCGGACCAGGATGCTCGACATCGTGCTCCGCTCCTGATAGAGCGATTCGAAGACGCGCGACGTCACGATGCCGTGGCGGTCGACGATGAAAGTCCCCGGAAAAGGATAGCCGTACCGCTCGTTCTTGGGATCGATCGTCGTGTTCAGGATGCCGTACCGCTTGATGGTTGCCGAGCCGGCATCTGAGAGCAGTGAAAATGTGATACCCCGCCTGGCCGAGAAATCGGCCAACACGGGTACCGGGTCGTAGCTCACCGCCGCCAGGTTCATTCCGGCCTTGCGGATCTGAGCAAGCCTGCCCTGCAGCTCAACGAGCTGCGTCTTGCAGTACGGTCACCAGTCAGCCGAGCGAAAGAAGACGATCACGGCGCCCTTCGGTCCGAGCAGGGACTCCAGCGAGTGCTCCTGACCGTGCTGATCGGGGAGGCTGAAACCAGGCAAGCGATCTCCAACTTTCGGGCCCAGCGCGTCAATGTCCACGGACATTTGCGCATCCGTCTGCGAGACCGCTGCCCGCGAGGCGCCGGCGTGAACTGCGGGGACGCGCAGCGATGGGAAAGAAGGCAGCAGGAGCAGAGGAAGAAGCGCTCGCCAGCCGATGGCTCGCCGCATAGAGCTACGATACCCGATTGGGGCTTGGAAGTGCCTTACGTCAGTTTGACAGGTTTCTCTATTTAGAGATACGATCTCTTACTAGAGAATCACCTCCTCAGACATGCCCTCATCCCAAGCCACCGCAAACGCGCCAGCGACCGTAGACCCCCCGGATTTTCAGGAGCCCGATACCGAGCGCCGAATTGCGCGACGACTCGCCTGGCTGCGCGGTGAGCGGGGATGGTCGCTGGAAGCGCTCGCTGAGCGCACCGCCATAAGCCGGGCGACCCTGTCCAGACTCGAACGTTCAGAGCTGAGTCCCACCGCCGCGATGCTGGTGAAGCTCTGTGCCGCGTATGGCTGGACTCTTTCGCGCCTGATGGCAGAAGCCGAAAGCCGGGCGCCGAGCTTCGTTGGCGCGGTCGAGCAGTCGGAGTGGCGGGATCCCGGGACGGGATATCGACGCCGCGCGGTTTCTCCGCCGGCACGGGGACTCCGCGGGGAGCTCGTCGAAATCCACATTCCCCCGGGAGCGTCGGTGTCATTCGACACGTCGCCTGTTCCTGGACTCGAGCATCACCTGTGGATGCTCGACGGGACGCTCATGCTCGAAATCGAGCGCTCGACCGTCGTGCTGCGGCCGGGCGACTGCTTTCGGTACGTGCTCGCCGGTCCAACGCGTTTCGAGAGCGTGGGCAAACGCGAGGCGCGATACCTTGTCGCGATGGTGCGCCCGTGAGCGAGGTCGCGAACATGGTGGCCCGGATTCAAATTGAAGAGTGGCGGCCCGATCGCCTGCCCGCGTCGTCCCTCGACCGCGACATCGACATGCTGGGCGAAGTCCTGCATGCCATCGTGCACGACGGCGCGGGTGTCAGCTTCATCGTCCCGTTCTCGCTCGACGACGGCCGGGCGTTCTGGCGCGACAAAGTCTTGCCAGGAGTGCTCGCTCGAACGCGTCGCGTGCTCGTGGCCCGACGGGATCCGCGGATAGTGGGGACGGTGCAGGTCGACCTCGCCGTCCCTCCCAACCAACGGCACCGCGCAGAGGTTATTAAGCTGCTGGTTCATCCCACGGCCAGGCGCTGCGGCATTGCGCGCGCTCTGATGGTCGAGCTCGAGGCCGTCGCGCAATCAGAGGGGAGGACGTTGCTGACGCTCGACACGTGGACCGGTAGCGCCGCCGAGCAGCTCTATCGATCCCTCGGCTACGTTACGGTAGGGGTCATACCGCGCTACGCCCGCGGATCTCTGACACCCGAGCTCGAACCGGCCACGATCATGTACAAGGAGCTCACCGCGGAAAAGGAGCTCGCGCGGGTATAAGATTCCGTCCAATGTCAGAAGGAATCCTGACGCGGCGGGACTTTGGCAAAGCCCTGAGCGCTGGCTTCGCCCCTCTCCTGTTCCAGAGCCCATCGATGCCGACGCGCCGCTACACGTATCTGCACCTCGACGTTTTTACCGACCGTCCGTTCGAGGGTAACCAGTTATTGGTCTTCCTGCAGCCGGACGGCCTGAGCGCGGACGCGATGCAGACGCTGACGCGCGAGTCGAACCTCTCGGAGTGCACGTTCGTGTTCCCGCCCGACCGCGCCGGAACCGACTATCGCGTGCGCATCTTCATGCGCAACAACGAAGCGCCATTCGCGGGGCACCCCACGATCGGGACCGCGTTTGCGTTGGCACACGCTGGCGTCATCAAGCCGGGCACGCCGCGGTCCGTGTTCGGGCTTGGCATCGGCCCGACACCAATCGATCTCGAATGGGAGGGCGCGCGGCTCCGGTTCGCCTGGATGACGCAGTTGAAGCCGACGTTTGGCAAGACCGTCACAGATTCGGCAGCGCTCGCCGCGGCGCTCGGCCTCGATCCGTCGGCCATTGCCGCTCAGCGGGCGCCGGCGCAGGAGGTCGGCTGCGGATCGACGTTCCTCATCGTGCCAATCGCGACGCGAGCGGCTGTAGACGCTGCGGCACTCGACCGCGCCAAGATGAATCAGGTCTTTGCCTCGGCCGGGATGCAACAACGCGGCGTTTACATTTTCACCAGCGAGACCGCCGGGGATCGCGCGGACGCGTACACGCGGCTGCTTGGCACAGGTGGCATCGAGGATCCGGCGACCGGCTCAGCGGCGGGCCCGGCTGGCTGTTTCATCGTCCGGCACGGATTCGCGCCGGCCGAGAAGGCCGGACACCTCGAGTTTCTCCAAGGTGTCCTTGTGCGGCGGCCAAGCCGCCTTCACATCAACATCGGCTCGACAGCAGGTGAAATCACCCTCGTCAAGGTCGGCGGTGCCGCCGTCGTTGTCGGCGAAGGCTCCGTTCAGGTTTGATTGTCGTTGATCAGTCGTGGCGAGTTCGCCGGTCTAGTGTCGCAATAACGACTGCAAAGTCACCCAGTCGGCTCGTTGCTCTTTCCAAGCGATAGCCGTGCGTTCCGCCTCAGCCAGCGAGATCTCTGCGAGACGCGCTGCCTGGCCGCCCCCGGCGCGCACCAGTCGAAACGGCATGAAGCTGTTGAACGAATAGACGCCCGGCGGAGCATGGCAGTCTTTGCAGATGAACTTGGCCCGCGCGGGATCCCAGCCCAATTCCGTGGGCGCGTTGGGCTGATGGGTTCGACGCACATCAAACACGTCGACACCCTGAGACGAAAACGTGATGAAGAAGCGGTTGAGCGCGGCAAGCTGGAGCAAACCGCCCATGCGCCCACCAAACAGCGCAGCGCGACTGAGACTGAATTCCTCGAAGAGCTGCCCCGCGCGCTCGAACATGCTTTCGTCGACGCGCTGCGCGTCTGCGAACTCCCGGGCCGTCATCGGGCTGATCATCTGGTACGCGCGAAGCTGCACCTGCTCGGTGAGGCGCGTCGCCGTGATTCGTCCCGCCGAATCGATGAGCAACGCCCGACGGACGAGCGCGACCCGAGTGCCGACCGGGAGCCGGGGTAGCTGTGGATTGGGATAGTCCTGCATCCCCGCCGGGAGCGTTTCGTCATGGCGCCATAGCGGTCCGCTGAACGATCGGAGCGCCTCGAGGTATCTCAGCGTGTCGCTTCGAGCACCGGGCAATCGGATCAGCACGAGGAAAACCGAGTTCTTGCCGGGTCCGCTGTCTCTCACGTGAGCGACCGCAACCGGACCATCCGGCCGACCCACCGACACCCACCGTCCATCTGATGCCAACAGATCTGGCGGCAGCATTGTCGCTCTTGTCGCCGAAGCGTAGTTGTCGGGCAGGGCTCGTATTTCTTCTGGTGTCAGCGCCAGCCGCGAAATGACCGTCGCCAGAGGCGCGCGCAATTCATCAGTGCTTTGCCGTATGACCTCCGGCGTAAGATCCGGGCGCTGATACGGCGTGTGGTCGCCGTTCAGCCAGTCGAACAGCGTCCAAAGGTCGCGCTGCAGGATGGCGCGCTTCAACGGATCGTGGATGAATTGTTCAGCGTGCGCGTCGACGAACTCATTGAGCAGCCTGACGCCCTGGTCGTGTGCGGCTCCCTCCAGCAGGTATGTCGAACCAACCCATAGTAATGGATCGACACGATCGCCACCGTATTCCCGGCCGTCGCTCGCCACGCGCACAAAGAGCGCTGCGTGCAGGCGGTTCCACAGGTGCGCGGGATTGTCGTCGTACAGGCGCGCTGTCTGCGAAGAAGGGACCGCCGCCAGCGCGAGGGCTGCTGCTCCCATCAGGCGACGAACCGCACCGGGGTTTCTGCCCATTGCTCGCTACGGTTTTCGACCCACCAGGAGCAGGTGCGCACTGACGCCGAGCAGCGACGGCTCCGACTCGAACACGCGGGCAACCCGCAGCAAGTCGGCACGACGACGAGCGTCCTCGAGTCGCTCACTCACGTCGGGGAACAGCCACCCAGGGCCCTCTATCCCGAATACTCCATCAATCAGCAGGCCGGCGTCGAGCGCCTCTGCGCGCAGCTCTTCAGGATGGTGGAAATACGCCGTGGTGAAGAAGTCGAGCCGGCGTGTGGGATTCCTGTGCTGTCCGTGGCGCACATCTTCCTCGACGATCGCTCGGAACGCCGGGTCTTGAAAGAGATCTCGCGCCAGACCGTCCAATGCTGAGGCCCAGCGTGAGATCGCAGCCGCGAGCAGCCGCCCGCCGGGCTTGAGGACCCGCGCCGCCTCACTGAGCGCGCGCGCGCGATCCTCACTCGTGGTCAGATGGTAGAGCGGCCCCAGGAGGAGGAGCAAATCGGCCGTTCGGTCAGCGAAATTCGTCGATCGGGCGTCGCCAACCTCACAAGAAGCAAGAGGGTGCGAACGGGCGGCACTGCGCCGGCGCGCTTCCGCGACGAGGCGCGCGACCGGGTCAACCAGATGGACCGTATAGCCCGCTTCCGCCAGCCAGAGCGCATACGCTCCAGCCGCGCCGCCGATGTCGACAACTGTGGCTGGGGCTGAGGGCGCGTACCGCTGGATCAGCTCTCGCGTGCGGAGTGATTCGAGAAGAAACGCCCCTTGTTCGAGACGATCTTCCTCAGGCGCCCGGTCATAGTACCCGGCAATTTCCGGATCGAATTCAGGCGGTTGGGCGGTCACGAGTCTCACCTCACTCCTCGCGCAACGCAACCACGGGACTCAGGAGTACGGGTAGTGCCATGAACGTTACCGGATCGGAGGGCGTGATGGATACAGAAGGCTCGCGACGACCCGCGTGAGGCCGCCTGCTGCTCGAGTGTGCGCACCTCGGCCAGAGGCAGATTTGGGTCAAGTGACCTCACTGTTCCCCGATCGAGTGTCCGATGTAGGATCCGCCCAGTTGACAATACGCGCACTATCAGCCGCCGTTCTGCTCGTGCTTGCGGCGTCGCGAGTCGACGCGCGGACCATTGTTTTTCGAACGCTCGACGCGTCGCTCGAGCAGGGCAGTCTCGCCGGGACGACGTTTCCGGTCAGCCTCAGCTACGATGCCGACCAGGTCGCGCCGATCGGCGAGAGCTTCGTCACTCTCGAGTCGTTTGATTTCACGCTGCTCGGCGTGGCGTTCACGCGCCAGGACATCTTTGAAGGCGGACAGTGCGTCTTCCAGAACAGCGTGCTCGAGAATGTCACCGCGTCGTTCCAGATCCGTCTGCCGCCAGATTCGCCAGTCAAGAACATTACATTTGGCTTCGGCGGACCTGGAGTGATTGGCTATATCGACCTCGACAACCAGTTCGGCATGGGCTCCTTCACGATCCAATCCGCCGGGTGGAACTCGAACGATATCGGCAACGTCGGGGTCGCCGGCACCGCGGTCTTTGCAGACGGAGTATGGACGGTGCAAGGCGCTGGAGCGGACATCTGGGGGAGCGAGGATGCGTTCCAGTTTTTGTATCGCACGGTCGTTGGCGATGGCCGGCACATGGTGGCGCGCGTGGACGACCTCCAGAATACGGACAAATTTGCAAAAGCAGGGCTCATGCTGCGCGGGAGTCTCGGTGCGGATGCCGCCACGGTGGTACTCGACGTGAAGCCAGACGGGGGAGTCGAGCTCATGTCACGTCAATCCGCTGGAGCCGAGATGGTCTTTCTGGCGGAGGGGTTTGTTTCGTTGCCAGCTTGGCTCCAGCTCTCGTGGCAGAACGGCACGGTTACGGCGTCGGTCTCGCAGGACAACGTGAACTGGATCACGGTCGGCAACGCTGGTTTCACGCTGCCACCGATCTACGAAGCTGGTGTCGCTGTCACGAGTCACGAAACGACCCAGGTGAACACCGCACATCTCGACAGCCTGAGCGTGCTCCCGAGCGTGTGGACGAGTACCGATGTTGGGAGCACCGGCCTGCCCGGAAATTCTGCGGAGGGGTTCGACGTTCCGCAAACACTTCAAGACTCGCTCACGATTCAGGGCGCGGGCGCAGACATCTGGGGTCTTCAGGACGCGTTCCAGTTCGTGTACCGGGAGGTCACGACGTTCGCGGCGAGCGTCCAGGCGCGGGTCGTGAGCGAACAACCGACGGATTCAGCGGCGAAAGTGGGCGTGATGATCCGGGATGGGCTCGAGCGCAACGCGACGTTCGTGATCCTGGACATGAAGCCGAATGGCGAGCTCGAGTTCATGCAGCGCTTCTCGCCGGGGGGCGACGTGACATATCTCGGAGGGGCAGTCGTCGGGTTCAATACATGGATTCGCCTGGTCCGACACGAGCCGACCGACCTGGCGACGGTCACGGCCGAAGTATCGCCCGATGGAGTTATCTGGAGCACCGTCGGATCGACATTCGTCAACATGTACCAGGCCGTCGAAGTGGGTGTCGTGGTGACGAGCCACGACGTGACACAACTCAACACGGCGCTCGTTGACCACGTTCGCGGCGGGAACGGCGCTCCCTGATCCGCGCCGTCGCCGTCGCGGTGCTGCAAAGGAGACAACGCGTGATGACGGCCCTTCCGAACAAAGTCAACCGCCGGCAGTTCGTTCTTGGTCTCGGCGCCGGGCTGATCGCGGGCGGCGGGGGAGTCGCCGGTCGTCAGACGCTGAAATCGGCGGGCTCTGGTCCGGCCGTCCCTCTCACAATCGATCCGAACACGATAAGGCGGCGTGGTGTCGGGTGTCGCGGCTACGATCCGCGCCGTGCCTTTCCGGGATTCACACTGTTCGCGCCGGCAACCGGGGGAGGCATCGTGTGCCTCATTGACATGCAAGGGAACGTCGTCCACACGTGGAAGATGCCGTATCCGCCCGGTCTGTATGGCTATTTAACGGAGAAAGGGACGCTGTTCTACAACGGTCAAATCCGAAATGACACCTGGATTGGCAAGCAGCCGTATATGGGTGGCGCCGCGATGGAAGCGGATTGGAACGGCAAGATGCTTTGGGAAATCAAACAGCCTGACCATCACCATGACGGGCTGCTGCTCCGCAACGGCAACGTGCTGCTGCTCTGTTCCGCCGAGCTTCCAGCGAACGTCGCCATGCGTGTAAGAGGCGGCTTGGCGCGGACCGAGCATGATGGCGACAAGATCGACAGCGACTACCTGGTGGAAAAGACCAAGGACGGCCGAACCGTCTGGGAATGGCGCGCTTGGGAGCACATGGAGCCGGACGCGTATCCGATCACATCGCCAAGCGACAGTCGCTCGGAATGGACGCACGGGAACGGGATCGCTGAACTGCCCGACGGCAACATTCTGTTGAGTTTCCGCAACATCTCGACCGTCGTGCGGATTAACCGCCGGACCGGAGCCATCCAATGGCACCTCGGTGCGCCGCCACTCTCGGGCCAGCACGCGCCAATGCCGCTGGCGAACGGCAACATCCTGTTGTTCGATAACGGGCCTTTCCGCGTTGATACAGGTGCACAACCTTTTTCGCGCGCCCTCGAAATCAATCCCACCACTGGGGAAGTCGTCTGGAAATACGAGGACGGCACCGGTCCCGGCAGTAATCACTTCTTCTTCAGCAGCCGCGTCTCGAATGCGCAGCGTCTGCCCAACGGCAATACGCTCATCAACGAGGGACTTTATGGGAGGTTCTTCGAGGTGACGACGGAAGGGGACGTGGTGTGGGAGTACGTGAATCCGAACTTCGGGCCTGCGTCGGCTGCGCCTAAGGGCCAGACGAACAATGTCTTTCGCGCGTTTCGGTACAGCGCCGATGCCGTCTCGGCGGCCCAGAAGACGACGTGATGGCGAGAGCGGTGCGGGCAGGTCAGCGATCTTCACGTCACCGAATGTAACCATGAGGCGCCTCAGCCGGTCCAACTGAGCAGTGTCCCCAATGCGATGCCCGGTGGGGCCTGCCGGCACGGAGGACGGTATGAGGCGTTTCGTGAAGCTCGTCGGGGCCTTGGTGGTTGGATTCGCCGTCAGCGCCTTTGCTGCGCAGGACATCCAGAAGGACAAGCGCGATCTGAAACGGGACACGCGCGATCTCAAGGTCGATCAGAAGGATGTGGCGAAAGACCGCGCGGACCTCAGAGACGATCGTGAGGACGGCCAGAAGGCGGACGCAAAGAAAGACATGAAGGACCTGAAGAGAGATCAGCGCGACGTGAAGAGGGACGCGAAGGACATCAAGCACGACCGGAAAGATCTCAAACGCGACCGCCGTCAACGGCAGGCAGGCAAGTAGACTTCGTTCCGCCACGGCCGGAGCACTGCGTATCAGTGGGCGGTCGTGGCGGACCCGGCAGATCTATCATTCGGGTGTGACCGGCGTTTCCCCGCGCTTCCAGCACGCCCGGGTGATGATGTTGGTCACGGCGTGCAGCCTGATGCCGCTCGCCGCCTGCGCCAGCCGAGCTGACGTCCTGACGTTCTCGGGCAGCGCCGTCGGCTCCGAGGGCGCCGTCGTCCGCCGCCAACTCGAGCGGTTCGCCGCCTCTCATCCTGCGCTTCCGGTTCAGATCCGCGTGACGCCCGATGCGGCTGACCAGCGACACCAGCTCTACGTGCAATGGCTGAACGCCTGGACGCCCGACCCGGACGTGCTTCAGCTCGACGTCATCTGGGCGCCGGAGTTTGCAGCCGCGGGCTGGATTCAACCGCTCGACGGCTTCGATCAATCGGCGAACGACACGGACTTTTTCAGCGCGCCGCTCCGGGCCAGCCGATGGCTCGGCCACCTCTACGCCATCCCCTGGTTCGTCGACGTCGGCATGCTCTACTGGCGCACCGACCTCCTGGCGGCACCGCCGGCAACGTTCGATGCGCTCGTCGCCGCAAGCCGTGACGCGATCGCCAACCACCGCGTGGCAGAAGGGTTCGTGTGGGAGGGAGCCCGTTACGAAGGGCTCGTCGCGGTCTTCCTCGAGCACCTCGCGGGCTTTGGAGGTCGCATCCTGGATGATGACGGACGCGTGGCTGTCGATACGCCGGAGGCGATTCGCGCCCTCACGTTCATGCGGCGGTCGATTGACGATGTTCGTGTCGTGCCTGCGTCGGTCTTGACATGGCAGGAGGAGCAGGCGCGATTCGCGTTTCAGAACGGACGAGCGCTGTTCATGAGAAACTGGCCGTACGCGGCATCTTTAATGCGGCAGCCGGCCGAATCGGCGGTGGCGGGCCGCTTCGCAGTCGCGGCGCTGCCTCGCGACGCGGGCTCGTCAATGCCGGCGCCTGGTTCGTCGGATAGGCTGCTCGGCGGGTCCGCGCTCGGCGGGTCGGTGCTCGCCATCAACGCGCGCAGTCGTCATCCTGACGCCGCATGGGCCGTCGTGAGATACCTCACCGATCCGGAGCAGATGCTCGAGCGTGCGCGCGTTGTCGGACAGCTCCCGACCAGGCGGAGCCTCTACGATGGCGACCGCCTGGGCGGTCTGCTCCCCATCGCTCCAGCGGAAGCTCGGCGTCTGATCGACCGCGCGATTCCTCGTCCGGTCACGCCTATCTACACGCAGCTCTCGGGCATCCTTCAGATCCATCTGCATCGAGCCCTCACGCATCAGGAAGAGCCCGGCTCGGCACTGTCACACGCGGCAAACGACATGCGGCGCGCTCTGGCTGCGGCGGGACTGCCCGGAGGCGAATTGTGACCTCGGGATCCTCGACGGCCCTGGAACGACGGGAGACGCGCCTTGCCTGGCGGCTTATGGTGCCGGCGCTCGGGCTCCTGGCGTTGGTCGCCGCGGCACCGCTCGTCGCCACTGGCTGGGAATCGTTGCACCGCCATGACGTGCGCCTGCCCTGGCTGGGACGTCCCTTCGTTGGCTTCGCGAACTACCGGCAGGCGTTCCACGACGACCGATTCGTCACGGCGCTCGAGCACACCGTCGTTTTCACCGCCGTCAGCGTCACCCTGGAGCTCTCGTTCGGCCTCGCTTTTGCGCTGGCGCTCGACGCCCTCGCACGCGGGCGCGCCGTGGCACGCGTCGTCCTGCTCCTGCCGTGGGCATTGCCGACCGTGGTTGCCGCGCTCGTCTGGCGCTTCCTGTTCGAGGGGCAATCGGGGATCGTCAACGCGACGCTCGTCTGGTCGGGACTGGCGCCGCGTGAATGGCTCGCGGGCTCGTTCAGCGCGTGGGTGCCGATCGTCTTCGGCGACGTGTGGAAGTCGACGCCCTTCGTGGCGCTGCTGCTCCTGGCCGGATTACAAGGCATCGACGCGAGCCTGTACGAGGCGGCACGGCTCGACGGCGCCGGTTCGTGGCTGCGGTTCGTTGAAATCACCTTGCCGCTCCTCCGTCCGGCTCTTGTCGTCGCGCTTGCGTTTCGCGCGCTGGACGCATTCCGTGTCTTCGATCTCGTGTACGTCCTGACCGGTGGAGGTCCTGGCGCGGCGACGGAAGTGGTCTCGCTCTACGCGTTCACGACGCTGCTGCAGGACCTACAGTTCGGCTACGCATCCGCGCTCGCTATGCTCGTGTTCCTCATGAGCTTCATGCTCGCGCTCTTCTGCATCCCGAGACTTCGCGTGTCGGTGGCGCCAGACCGATGATCCCGAGCCGCCTCGTGCGCCCCACGGCCACGGCGCTCCTCCTCCTGGCGTGGGCCTTCCCGCTCTACTGGATGGTGACGGCGTCGCTCACGCCGGAGTCGCAGTTGTTCGAGACGCCCCACATCGTGCCTCGCGCGTTGGTGTTCAACCATTACCAGGCTCTGTTCGCGGAGCGGCGCTTCTGGATGCCCATTCGCAACTCGCTTGTGGTGGCCGCTGCGACCACGACGCTCGCGGTCCTTGTCGGGGCGCCCTGCGCGTACGCCATGGCGCGCCTGCATTTTCGAGGCAAGACGTGGCTGCTCGCCGCCGTACTGGCGGTCTCCATGCTCCCGCAGATCTCCATCGTCTCGCCCCTCTTCCTCGTGCTCCGCGTCGTCGGCCTCATCGACACCTACCCGGGCCTGGTGGTGCCCTACGTGACGTTCGCCCTGCCGCTGGTCGTCTGGCTCATGACCGGATTCTTCCGCGGGCTTCCGTCGGAGATCGAAGACGCCGCCCGGATCGACGGCGCCGGTCGAGTCCGGGCCGCGATCGAAATCACGCTGCCGCTCGCGGCGCCGGCCGTCGCCACGACGGCGATTCTGACCTTCCTGTACGCGTGGAACGAGTTCCTGTTCGCGCTCTCGTTCACCGTGTCGCCCGAGCGGCAGACCGTCCCCGTCGCCATCGCGCTCTTTCGCGGCCAGTATCAGATCCCTTGGGGCGAGATCCTCGCGGGAGCGGTCGTAGCCTCGGTTCCGGTCATCGTGGTCGTCGTCGCCCTGCAGCGGAGAATCGTCAGCGGGCTCACGTCGGGCGCCGTCAAAGGATGAAGCCGGGGCGGGCACGCAACGAACATGGCTGCCATCGTTCTCGATCGTGTGAGAAAGGTCTTTTCCGGCGGTCAAACGGCCGTGGCTGATCTCGACGTGGGGATCGCGAACGGCGAGCGCCTGGTGCTCGTCGGCCCGTCAGGCAGCGGCAAGAGCACGGTGCTGCGGCTCATCGCCGGCCTGGAGGCGCCGACGTCCGGACGCATCTTCGTCGACGCGCGGGAGGTGACCGACATCCCACCCGAACAACGCGACCTCGCGATGGTCTTTCAAAGTTACGCGCTCTATCCGCATAAGACCGTTCGGGAGAATCTGGCTTTTGGCCTGCGCATGCATCGGGTCGCGCGCGCGGAGATAGACGGGCGTGTCAGCGCGACCGCGGATGCGCTGGGAATTGCCGACCTGCTCGATCGGATCCCCGCGCAGCTCTCCGGAGGACAGCGCCAACGCGTTGCGCTCGGGCGCGCCATCGTGCGTCAGCCGCAGGCGTTTCTGTTCGACGAGCCGCTGTCGAATCTCGACCCGCGCCTGCGGGGCGAGACTCGCGCCGAGGTGGTAGCGCTGCATCGGCGACTGGGCACCACGATGGTCTACGTGACGCACGATCAAGAGGAAGCGATGACGGTTGGTCAGCGCATCGCCGTCCTGCGCGATGGTCGACTGGAGCAGCTCGCAACCCCCCTTGAGCTCTACGAGCGCCCCGCGAACACGTTCGTCGCACGGTTCATCGGATCACCACCGATGAATCTGCTGAAGGGACGCGTGACGCGAGAGAGCGGAACAGTCCGCATCGAGACGTGCGGCCAGATCATTACCATTGACGCTGTCGAATCGCAGATTCTGTTCGAAGCCGTGCGCGCGGTGGGCATCCGGCCGCACGACGTGTCGCTGACCGATCCTCAACACGCGGATCTTCGCGGCCGTCTCGACGTCATCGAGCCGCTCGGCCACGCGCAGATTGCGCACGTCACGCTTGACGCAGACGTTCGGGTCGTGGTCGTTGTCCGAACGGAGACTCCATTGAGCGTCGACAGCCGTGTCGGGCTGGCGTTCGCCCGCAACCGGCTGCTCTTCTTCGACGACGCGGGTCGACGCTTAGATTGATTAGACTAGCGCGACCGGGTGACGACGACCTGACGCTCGATGACCCCCTGGCGAATGGTGACGCGCGCTCCCTCGCAGAGCGCATAGTTGCGCAGGGCGGGTTCGACGGCGCGGAACATCGCCTCGGCATCGGCGCCATAGAGAAAGATCGTCGTCTTCTCCGGGCCGAACTCGTGGCCGTCGAGCTCGCCGACCGCTTCCTCGTCGACAATCGCTGAGAGCTGGTCCTCGATCGTCTTGAGGTCGTGGTCGCGGTAAACGGCGTCGGGGAGTGTCCTGCCGTCGAGCTCGATGAGGACCGTCCCTTCAGTGCCGGCCGCCTTCGTCTTGAGAGGACCGAGATCGTGTTTTCGTACAGGAGGTGCGGTGCCGCGCAGTTGCGCCAATTGCTGTTCTACCGCCGACGCCTCCGTCAGTCGACCGAGGCGCGCAAGGGCGGCTCGTTCATTCTCGAGCGTCTCGGCCAGCTGGCTGACATTGGGGCTTGGACGCTTCTCGTGTTCGGCGCGGGCTTTGCGGAACCACGCGAGCGCGTCTTCGTCGGCGTTCTGGTCTCGGAAAATCAGTCCGCGGGTCCCGTAGGCGTCCGCTAGAAGCGGATCACCTTGCGGCACCAGCAGCCTGATAGCGCTCTCCACGTCGTGGACGGCCTGCTCGAACGCGCCCATCCGGCGGTACACGTTCGCGATGTTGTTGTGAAGACTGCCCAGCCTGGCAGGGGGCGTGGCCGGGTCGCCTTCGCGGACGGTGCGTGCCTTTCCGTACCATTCGAGTGCTTCCGGCAGGCGGTCCAGCTCAGCGCACAGGACGCCAAGATTCACCCACGCCGTCGTGGCTTGCCCGACGCGATTGGCCGCCTCCCAGATTCGGGCGGCTTCCCTGTAGTGCGACTCTGCCTCCAACGGATTTGTGCCGCGGACCGCATTGCCGAGGTCGATCAGGACCACCGGCGTGCGTGGATCGTTCGTCTGCGTGCGGAAGATCTCGAGCGCGTTGCGCAGCGGTTCCTCGGCCTGCCGCTTGAAGCCGGCACGCACGTAGGTTCGCCCAACGCGCCAAAAGCGATCGGCGACTTTAATCGCGTTTCTGCCCGACAGCGCGATCGCCTGCTCGCAGAACGGAATCGCGCGCCGGAATTCGCCGATCTCAATCAGGGTATCGGCGAGCCGGTCCTGAATGGCGAGCATCGCGCCCGGAGCTTTGGCTTCGTCCAATTGCGCGTCTGCCTCATCGCGGCACCGCCGGGCATCATCAGGTTGACTGAGGCGCTCGAGGGCGCGACTCTGGTTGTAGAGAGCGAGCGCGCGCAGCTCATGGTATTCGACACCCTTGCGGGGCTCGATCGATTCGACGACCTTGGACAGTATCTGGGACGCAATGGCGGGGGAGGTGTTGAGCTCCCGCTCGGCGATTTCCATGGCGTCGAGGCAGTCTTGATGAAGGTTCATATGACTCGACTTGTGTTATCGGCCGATCGCGAGGGTGGCGCCACTCTCAAGAGTCAAAGCGCGAGCGGCTGTTAACCATCGGGGGCGCTCGATCGTTGTATGGTCAGCACGGATGGAAAGGCATCCGGCGAGGAGGCATTATGGCCGACCGCTTGGCCGGCATCGTTGGCGAGATGACGGCCATTGTGATACCGATCGCGTTTCTCGTCGCGGTCGCCTGGGTGGTCTACGTCATTGCTCAGCAACGCACGCAGCGGGATGCGCAGCGCGCCGAGCTCCAGACAAAGCTTCTCGAGCGCGCTGGATCGGCGCGCGAGTTCGGGGAATTCCTCGGCAGCCCGGCTGGTGAGCGCTTCCTGCAGGCACTGGCGCCGATCCAACCCCGGAATCGACTGTTCACCTCGATTCGCGTCGGCACCTTCCTGGTCGCGTTCGCCCTGATCGTGCTCGGCGCAGCGTTCTGGCGGTTGCTGGGCAGCGAGGCGGAGGACCTGCAGGTTCTTGCGATTGTCGTGCTGGCAATCGGACTGGCCACCCTCGCGTCAGCGGGCCTGTCGCACGCGGCGGCCCGGCGGCTCGGACTCGATACACCGCCCGAGAACAACTCGCCGCCGCCGCGTTGATGTGCCCCCACTCACCGAACGCGCGTTCGAAGAGCTGTATGGGCACGCGCTTCGTCCGCTGTGGGCGTACGTCCGCCGCGTCATCGGGAATGCCGCGGATGCCGACGAGGTCGTGCAAGAGGCGTTTTGTCGTGTGCTATGTGCGGATATCTCGTCCCTGTCGCTCGACGAGCAGCGGCGCTACGTGTTCCGCGTTGCCAGTCACGTCGTTGTCGATCGGTGGCGACGGTCGAAACGCGAACGCTCGTGGCTCAGGCATGTCGAGCCAGAAAGAGCTGTCGCGCCGGAACCGCCCGCCGATGACCTCGTCAAAGTGTTCGAGATGTTGAAGCCGCGGGAACGCGCGCTGCTGTGGCTCGCGTATGTCGAGCAGGACTCTCACGAAGAAATTGCCACGGCTCTTGGCGTGAGACGAAGTAGCGTGAAGGTGCTGCTGGCGCGGGCTCGGGCTCGGCTTCGCGATCTCTTGACGGCGCGCCAGACGAGGACGTGATGTGGCACCGATTTCGTCATGACGCGGCGCCTGATGAAGACGAAGCGATTCGAGCGTTCATGCAGCGACTCTCGGAGATTCCACCCGAACGAGGCGCGATGCTCCAATCGAGCGTGATCTGGCTGAGAGCACACTTGCTGCGACGCTGGCACGCCGAGCGACGCGCAACCCTGCCGCTCGACGTGATCGAGCCGGTTCAGGTCGTGGCCGGGTTGGCGGCCGCGGTCCTGTTGCTGATCTGGTCGCTGCCTCTCATTGTCAGAACTCTCGCGCCGTAGGGTGCCGGGCAGCAGGCCGCCTTAAGTCGCATCTCCTGTCTTGCATAGGCTCGCGCTCACGGATTCACTGCCAGGTCAGGGCGCTTCGCCGTGCCCAGTAGTCCGCCGTTGGTTCCGCGATGTCGGGCCAATCATCGTTTCCCCGCGCGAAGCCGACAGCCTTCACATTGCTTTCGAGCTGAACGGTAGTGACCGCACCCGAGAGCACCACATCGGCCCAGGGTTGAGACAGCACTGCGGCAAGAGCCACGACGTCTACGGTCGTCCTGCGCGCAGCGGCTTCTTTCCTGAGCTCTCGTACATGCGCGCCTTCGGCTCGGTCGGTCAGGCGGCCGTTGGCAAGCGCCTCCTTGACAATCACGCCCCACCCGAGAGCCTTCGCATCTGCCAAGGCGGCGCCCGCCGAAGACTCGAGCAAGTTCCACGTTGCCTGTACGACCTGAAATGGATTGACGCCGTCAACACTCACGCGGAGCGCACGGCGAATCACGTCCGACTGGTTCGGTCCGGTGACCGTCAGTCCGATGATGAGTCCGCCTGAGCGCAGCTGCAATAGCTCACGGAGGACGGCAGCGTTGTCGAGAACCCTGCTCTCGAGTGTAGCCGAGTGAATTTGGTACAGGCGAAGCCGATCGCCAAGCAACGAACGGCTTTCCGCGATCTGCCGGCGTAGCGTGTCGATGGACAGATCCTTCACCTCGTGAACGGTGGCATCAAGTTGCCAGGATCCCACGTAGGCGTAACCCCACTTGGATCCGACCGTGATCGAATCCTCCGGCGGGTTACGAGCATTCAGCCATGTTCTCAGAAAGTTCTCCGCCATGCCGTACGACCTCGCGGCATCGACGTATCGAATGCCGGCTGCGCGGGCGGCGTCGAGCATCTCATGGCAACGCCGCTCCAAGGCGGCGACGCTGCGGTCGAATCCCAAGTCGTGCTCCCTTCCGAGATTGATATACGCCGGTCGCCCAAGCGCGGCGAGACCAAGACCAAGCCGGCTCACGATGAGCCCGGTTGAACCGAGGCGAACGGTCGGTATTCGGGTATCCGACATGGTCAGGGCGCCGGATCAGTGAGTTTCAGGGTCGACCACCTCTGCCAAACCTTCCAACCTGCGGCAGGATCCGAAAAGTGTCGCGATGTGGCTGTCTATCAATCGTAAGGGTACCAGCTCTGCCGTTCACCGTGTTGCCGCACAAGTCGGATGATCCGACAGACCACGATGTAGCATGCGCGAGACGGAGTTGGATCGCACCGTCGCGATCTCATAGTAAGAGTGGAGGGACCGCGCCATGACCCAGGATGCCTCGACGGTTATACGAGACAGCCGACCGACTGGGCGTCAGATGACTCGCGAGGAGACCGTCGCGTTCTTTGCACGACGGCAAGCCGCGTACGACAACCTTGACGCCGCCGCGCTCGCAGCCGACTACGCGCCCGACTGCGTCGTCGAGAGTCCGATGGGCGGCACCCATCACGGTCCGGCTGCAGCCAAGCAGGTGATAGAGGCGGGCTTTCATGCGTTTCTGGACTTGAAAGTTCGGATCGAAGGCCAGGTCATTGAGGGGGCACAGGTCGTTGAGATCATGAACCTCGAGGGCACGCACATCGGTGAGTTTCTCGGGTTGCCTCCGACGGGCAAATCGTTTCGGCTCACCGCAGCGTTTGTGTACGAGTTGCGCGGCCGCCAGATCGTTCGAGAGCGGCGCATCTACGACTTTACCAGCGGGTTGTTGCAGATCGGCGTGCTCAAGGCGAAGCCCGCGTGAATTCAACTGAGTGGCGACGAGCGTTGGGGCCATCACGCCTGTTGAATGAGCAGAGCGGAGGCTTGCGCCGATGACGGTCCGTGAACGGCACTTCGCGGATGTGACTGTCCTCGACGTCGAGGGTCGCATCAGCAACGAAGAAGACGCGGCCGCGCTCCGCGAAGCTTTCGACGGTCTCACTCGGGAAGGCCGATTGAAGGTCACAGTCAACCTCCGACTCGTTCCGACCCTCGACACGCTGGGACTGTGCGAGATCCTTCGGGCCTATACCTCCGTCACCCGCCGCGGTGGGGCACTGAAGCTGCTCAACCTGACGCCCCACGTGCGCCACCTACTTGTCGTCACGAAACTGATGGGGGTCCTCGAGGCGTTCGACGATGAGGCAGCGGCGTTGGAGAGCCTCGGAAAGTTGGGCGCCTGGCGCGGCACGTCAGCGTCATAGTCTTGTGTCTCATCCACCCCACCTTGCGTGGGCGAATGCCTTAGACTGACACCGTGAAAAACGCCATCATCGTGATGCTGGCGGGCGCGTTGGTGGGCAATGCCGCGGCTTCTTTTGTCGTGCCGCCGCTGCTCGC
>Ga0182035_10000395_pt1 | contig 19970 bp, 16 predicted proteins | sample flu12Cox44000170_FD_125969 | JGI IMG/M metagenome (GOLD analysis project Ga0182035, IMG submission 125969) | Lab enrichment of tropical soil microbial communities from Luquillo Experimental Forest, Puerto Rico - flux4day.12C.oxic.44.000.170 | ecosystem: Environmental > Terrestrial > Soil >...
GCGCTCCACCTCGACCCCGACTGTCGGCCCACCATCCTCAAGCACGGGCGAGAACGAGGCCAAAACGAACGCAAACCAACGGACTCTCACCTTTACGGGGGTCCCCAACACAGATAAGGAGACTCGTATGGCCATTGACCCGAGCGCCGTCGGCGCGGTGACCGAGCCGATGCTGTTCGACTGGACCGACCGGGACACGCTGCTGTATGCCCTCGGCGTCGGTTGTGGGACCGAGGACCTGTCGTTCACCACCGAGAACAGCCACGACATCACGCAGCAGGTGTTGCCCACCTACGCAGTGATCTGCTGCCCGGCCTTCGGGGCGGCGGGCAAGGTCGGAACGTTCAACTGGGCCATGCTTTTACACGGATCGCAGGGTGTCCGGTTGCATGCCCCGCTGCCGGCGGCGGGAAAGCTGTCGGTGGTCACCGAGGTCGCCGACATTCAGGACAAGGGCGAGGGCAAGAACGCGGTCGTGATGCTGCGCGGTCGTGGCACCGACCCGGACTCGGGGAAGCTGATCGCCGAAACGTCGACCACGTTTGTCGTCCGGGGCGCGGGAGGTTTCGGAGGGCAGCCTGGTCAGCGGCCGGCGGCACCCGAGTTCCCCGACCGGGAGCCCGACGCCCGCATCCCGCTCCCCACTCGCGAGGATCAGACGCTGATCTACCGGCTGTCCGGTGACCGCAACCCGCTGCACAGCGATCCGTGGTTCGCCCGGGAGTTGGCCGGGTTCCCCAAGCCGATCCTGCACGGGCTGTGCACCTACGGGGTGTCGGGCCGGGCGCTGGTCGCCGAGCTCGGCAAGGGCGTGGCCGCCAACGTCACGTCGATCGAGTCGCGGTTCAGCGCGCCGGTGTTTCCCGGCGAGACGTTGACCACGCTGATCTGGCGCACCGAGCCGGGCCAGGCGGTGTTTCGCACGGAGGCGTCTGGGTCTGACGGCGCCGACGCGCGGGTGGTGCTCGACGACGGCGCGGTGGAGTACGCCGAGGGCTAGCGGGTAATCGATCAGGCGCCGAGCCGGCGTGCCAGCGAGTCGGTGAACTCGGCGACCCGTGCGGGACTGTCCAGCGCGAACAGCGCGGCGGTCGCGCGGTCACCATCCTCGTTGTGCCGCACGAGGATTGGGATACCCTCTTGCCGCACCGCATCGAACGCGTCCTCGTCGGTGATGTCGTCGCCGACATAGACCGGAACGAGGGGACCCCCGGATCGGGCCTCGCGCAGGTGATCGATCACCCAGCGAAGGGTTTTTCCCTTGTCCCAGTCCATGTCCGGACGCAGCTCGATGACTTCGCGCCCCGTCGTCACCCGGAGGCCGTCCCGCTGGCCCGCTGCGCGCACCGCCGCCGCCACCTCACCCACGCGATCCCGTGCGGCGTTACGATAGTGCACCGCGACGCCAAATCGCTTGTGCTCCACCACAATACCCGGAATGGACCCCAGCCGGTCGCGCAGCTCGGCGGCCGCCCGTTCGAGCACCGGTATGGCCGCCGCCGCGGCGTCGTTTTGGTGGTGGGTTCCGTCGGGTGCGGTCAGCTCGAAGCCGTGGCTGCCGGCATACCAGATTCCCGGCAGGCCGAGACGCTGTGTCACGTCGGCGAGGTCGCGGCCGGACAGCACCGCGACCGGACATTGCGCGGCCAACGCCCGCAGCGCCTCGACCGCGCCGGCGACCGGCCGCGCCGCATCCGGGTTGTTGACGATGTCCGACAGCGTGCCGTCGAAGTCGTAGAACACGGCCGGGCGCCGGGCGGCCAGGGTGTCGAGGGCTTCGGATGCATCCGGCAGCTGCGACATCCGACGGTCCCCGGTCCGCGCGGTGACCTCGCCCAGGTCGGCGACCACCGCGTCCGCGCCCAAGCGCCGCAGCGCGTCCGGGTCCCCGGTCTCGTCGACAGCGACGACCAACGCGAATCCAGCGTCGCGCGCGGCCGCCACGCCCTCCGCGTCGCCGGTGATGACGGCGCATCGCCCCGGGCGAACCGACAGCCCGTCGGCCGCCTCACTCAGGGCGTCGCGGACGTTTCCGCTCGACGAGAAGACGCGGGTGCCGACGCCGACGTGGTCGAGCTGGGGGATTAGCGCCTGCGCGGAGTCCAACGCGGCGTCCAGCAGCACCCCATCAAGGCGGCGCGGGTCGATGGTCACCGGCTCCGACGTGCGCACGCTTAACTTTCTCACGGTGCCGGGCGCCACCGGAGGCAGGTCCAGCCGGTCAGCGACGCGCCGGTTTCGGCGCGGGCGGCCGCGGACGTTGCGCGTTGCCCGGGAACGGGCGACTTGCCCGCTTGCGTCGGTGCTCCTTGCCGAACAGCAACACCGAGTCCTGGCTGAGCGCCACCAGGCGCGCCATGCCCAGCTCGATACCGGCGGTCAACTGCTTGACGTCGGCCGCGGCGTCGTATTCGGCGGTGATGCCGAACACGACCTCGTCGCCGTAACTGAGAACCGCGACACCGCTGTTCAGCCTCGACGCGGTCGGGGGGATCGGCAGCAGGCGCTCAATCGTCTGGCCCATCAGCCGCAACTGGTGGCGAGGGCCCGGCGCGTTGGTCGCCAGCGTCACTATGCCGCGTTGCGGGAAGCGGGCCAGGAGTTGCATTGCGTTGCCGCGCAGAACTTTTGGCAGGCAGTTGATCGCCAACTCCACGAGGCCGGCGGATTGCGGCTGGTCGGCTTGCTTGACTTTCCACCGGTTGTGCACCGTCCGCAATCGCTGCACCGGGTCGTCATGCTCGACGGGCAGATACGGCAGCATGGCCGAACGCACAGGCATCGGTATCAGCGCTCGCAATGAGTCCGCGCGAGGTTGTTCGCCGCGGCGCAGCAGAACGGTCCGGAAGCCCTCGGTGATGGCCGCGAGCGCAACATCGTTGACGGTCACACCGAATTTGCGGCACACGCGGTCGACGTCGGAAATCGGAACTCGCACGGTGCCGTACCGCCGCATGGTGGTGACCGGGTGGACCGAGGGCCCCGGCGCGGGCCACATCGCCCCGACCAGGGCGCCGGTGACGGCGCCGGGAAGCGCGGCGGCGCGCAGCAGGGCGTCGGCCCAGCCGCGCTTGTCGGCGCGTGTCGGCGAAACCTGTTCCGCGCCTCCGTGATTGGCGAAGGTGTCGGCGTCGGCGTCGTCGCAGAGCCTGGTGAGCAGGTGGGCGGCCGAGTTGCCGTCGGTCAGGCGGTGGTGGATCTTCATCAAGATCGCCCAACGGTTGCCTTTCAGGCCCTCGATGACCCAGCATTCCCACAGCGGACGGTTCAGGTCGAGGGGGCGCTCCAGCGCCTGGGCGATGGCCCGGGACAGTTCGGCCTCATCGCCTGGACGTGGAATCGCCACCCGGCGCACATGCTGGGTGAGGTCGAATTCCGGGCCGTCGATCCACTCGAAGTCTTGCGTTCGCAGCACCTGCGTGCATCGTGGTATCGACTGAATCCGTTCGGCGAGCAACCTGTTCAGCAGCGCGTAGTCGGGAACATCGCCGTCGACGATGGCGACCGCGCCGATCGCCAGGCTCGCGTGCTGGTCGGGATCTTGAGTCTTAAGGAAAGCCGTATCCAATGTCTTCACTTGCGCCATGCACAGTCCCGCCCTCGTTTTGCGCTTGTACCAGTATCTGCGCGACTCCGCCGGGACGGTAGGGCCGCAGCGTTAAGAGCTTGTTTAGGAGTTGAAGATCGGTTTAACAACCATTGTCCTGAGCCGTGGCTAAATCGAACATACATTCGATACACTGTCGGTTGTGGGCTGGTTCAACGGGCCGCCGAGCTGGGCGGAAATGGAGCGGGTGCTCGACGGCAAGCCGCGCCATGCCGGCGCGCCGGTGGCCGCGGAGCCCGCTTTCGATATCTGGGGAGACGGCCCCTTGTCGCGCAGGCGTGGGACGTACCAGCCGCCCGATGACGTCCGGCCGGCCCGCTCGTCCGTCGCGTATGCCGAGTTGCATGCGCATTCGGCGTTCAGCTTTCTCGACGGGGCCAGCACGCCGGAGGAGCTGGTCGAGGAGGCCGCCCGGCTGGGTTTGCGCGCCCTCGCGCTGACCGACCACGACGGCCTGTATGGGGCGGTGCGGTTCGCCGAAGCAGCCGCCGAACTCGACCTGCGCACCGTTTTCGGCGCCGAACTGTCGCTGGGATCCGGTGCCCGCACCGAGCGGCCCGATCCGCCCGGTCCGCACCTGCTGGTGCTGGCCCGCGGACCGGAAGGTTACCGACGGCTGTCGCGGCAGTTGGCCGCGGCGCATCTGGCCGGCGGGGAGAAGGGCAAGCTGAGCTACGACTTCGACGCGCTGACCGAGGCCGCCGGTGGGCACTGGCACATCCTGACCGGGTGTCGCAAAGGCACTGTGCGCCAGGCGCTTTCCGACGGCGGCCCGGACGCGGCGGAACGAGCGCTGGCCGACCTGGTGGACCGGTTTGGGGCGGGCCGGGTCAGCATCGAGCTGACCCGGCATGGTCACCCGCTCGACGACGAACGCAACGCGGCGCTGGCCGGGCTGGCGCCGCGCTTCGGCGTCGGCGTCATCGCCACCACCGGGGCGCATTTCGCCCATCCGTCGCGCGGCCGGTTGGCCATGGCGATGGGCGCCATCCGGGCCCGGCAGTCCCTGGATTCCGCCGCCGGGTGGCTGGCCCCGCTGGGTGGCTCGCACCTGCGGTCCGGCGACGAGATGGCCCGGCTGTTCGCGCAGCGGCCGGAAGCGGTGACCGCCGCCGCCGAGCTCGGCGAGCAGTGCGCGTTCGGGCTGGCGCTCATCGCGCCGCAGCTGCCGCCGTTCGACGTGCCCGACGGGCACACCGAGGACAGCTGGCTGCGGCAGCTGACGATGGCCGGGGCGCGCGAGCGCTACGGGCCGGCCGAGAACGCGCCGCGCGCATACTCTCAGATCGAGCATGAATTGAAAGTCATCGCGCAGCTGGAATTTCCGGGCTACTTCCTGGTGGTGCACGACATCGCCCGGTTCTGCCGGTGCAACAACATCCTGTGCCAGGGCAGGGGATCGGCGGCCAATTCCGCGGTCTGTTATGCCCTCGGCGTCACCGCGGTCGATCCGGTGGCCAACGAGCTGTTGTTCGAACGCTTCTTGTCTCCGGCCCGCGACGGGCCGCCCGACATCGACATGGACATCGAGTCGGATCAGCGAGAGCAGGTCATCCAGTACGTCTACGACAAATACGGCCGCGACTACGCCGCCCAGGTCGCCAACGTCATCACCTACCGGGGGCGGATCGCGGTGCGCGACATGGCCCGCGCCCTGGGCTTCTCGCAGGGGCAGCAGGACGCATGGAGCAAGCAGATCGGCCACTGGAACGGCCTGCCGGAGTCGCCCGATATAGACGGCATTCCCGAGCAGGTGATCGACCTGGCGACCCAGATCCGCAACCTGCCCCGGCACATGGGCATCCATTCCGGCGGCATGGTGATCTGCGACCGCCCGATCGCCGACGTGTGCCCGGTGGAATGGGCGCGCATGGAGAATCGCAGCGTCCTGCAGTGGGACAAAGACGACTGTGCGGCAATCGGTTTGGTGAAGTTCGATCTGCTCGGGCTGGGTATGCTCTCGGCGCTGCACTATGCCATCGACCTGGTGGCCGAGCACAAGGGGATCGAGGTGGACCTGGCCAGGCTCGACCTGTCCGAACCGGCGGTGTACGAGATGCTGTCCCGCGCCGATTCCGTCGGCGTGTTCCAGGTGGAGTCGCGGGCGCAGATGGCCACCCTGCCCAGGCTCAAGCCGCGGATCTTCTACGACCTGGTGGTGGAGGTCGCGCTGATCCGTCCCGGGCCCATCCAGGGCGGGTCGGTGCACCCATACATCCGGCGGCGCAACGGCATCGACCCGGTCGTCTACGACCACCCGTCGATGGAACCGGCGCTGCGAAAGACGCTGGGGGTGCCGCTCTTTCAGGAACAGCTGATGCAGCTCGCGGTCGACTGTGCCGGCTTTTCCGCCGCCGAGGCCGACCAGCTTCGGCGCGCCATGGGCTCCAAGCGTTCGACCGAACGCATGCGACGGCTGCGTGGCCGGTTCTACGACGGCATGCGCGCGCTGCACGGCGCCACCGACGAGGTGATCGACCGGACCTACGAAAAGCTGGAGGCGTTCGCCAATTTCGGCTTCCCCGAAAGCCATGCGCTGTCGTTCGCGTCGCTGGTGTTCTATTCGTCGTGGTTCAAGCTGCATCACCCCGCGGCGTTCTGTGCGGCGTTGTTGCGCGCGCAGCCGATGGGTTTCTATTCACCGCAGACGCTGGTGGCCGACGCGCGCAGGCACGGCGTGCCGGTGCACGGCCCGGACGTCAACGCCAGCCTGGCGCACGCCACTCTCGAGAACGCCGGAACGGAGGTTCGCCTGGGGTTGGGCGCCGTCCGCCATATCGGCGACGACCTCGCCGAGCAGCTGGTCGAGGAGCGAAAAGCCAACGGCCCGTTCGTTTCTCTGCTGGATCTGACGTCCCGGGTGCAGCTTTCCGTGCCACAGACCGAGGCGCTGGCGACGGCCGGGGCGCTGGGCTGCTTCGGCATGTCCCGGCGGGAGGCGTTGTGGGCGGCCGGGGCGGCCGCCACCCAACGGCCCGACCGGCTGCCCGGCGTGGGCTCGTCGTCGCACATCCCGGCGTTGCCGGGGATGAGCGAGCTGGAGCTGGCCGCCGCCGACGTGTGGGCCACCGGCATCTCCCCGGACAGTTATCCGACGCAGTTCCTGCGGGAGGACCTGGACGCGCTGGGCGTGGTGCCCGCCGAGAAGCTGCTCGGCGTGCCCGACGGCGACCGCGTGCTGATCGCCGGTGCGGTGACGCACCGGCAGCGACCCGGGACGGCCCAGGGGGTGACGTTTCTCAACCTCGAGGACGAGACCGGGATGGTCAACGTGCTCTGCACGCCGGGGGTATGGGCGCGGCACCGCAAGCTGGCGAATTCGGCGCCGGCGCTGCTCGTCCGGGGCCAGGTCCAAAACGCCAGCGGCGCGGTCACCGTCGTTGCAGAACGGCTGGGCCGCATCACGCTGACGGTCGGCTCGAAGTCCCGCGACTTCCGCTAGAAATCCCGTCGCGAACGTGCGCAGAATGCCGGCAATTCTCGGCGCGTCGCGTACAGACACGAACGGACCAAAGTTGGTTTCTCTTTCGTCGATCATCGAGGCGATCTTGATGGCCTTCCCGTCGGTGGTGGAATCGAACGGGAAATCGATCGCCCACACCACGTTCGGCGCGTCGGCCTCGATCGGAGGGACCGAGGACACCCCGGGCCGCTTTCGCGCCGATCGGGTCTTGACCTGCAGGCCTTCTTGGCGCCAGGAACATGCCGAAGTTGACATCGCCAATCCGCCGCGTCGTAAAATATCGCCTCATCGCCGCGACTCATCGACAAGTTCTGATCATCGCTTGGAATGGCTGTATTGATTCGATGTCTTAAGGGAGTCGAAATGAAATTCAGGCTTACTCGCCATGGCGCTGCGATTGTGGGTTGTGCTGCGGCGTTTGTTCTTTCTAGTGCGGTTGCCAGCGCTGATCCGCCTGACCCGCACCAGCCGGACATGACGAAGGGCTACTGCCCGGGTGGTCGATGGGGTTACGGCAATTTGGCCGTCTGCGACGGCGAGAAGTACCCCGACGGGTCGTTTTGGCACCAGTGGATGAAAACCTGGATAGTCGGCCCCCAGTTCTACTACGACTGCGTCGGCGGCGACGAACCTCTCCCGGGCCCGCCACCGCCTGGTGGCTGCGGCGGGGCGATTCCGCCCGGGCAGCCGGCCCCGCCCGCAACCTGACCTTGGCCTCCTGCGGCATTGAGTAAAACCAGCCGCGGCAGCGGTTGCCGTCAGCCTGTTGGAAACCTCTTGTGTCAGTTCGACGCTCATGACCTGGCGGTAGCCTCCAAACATGACCCTCAACCTGTCCGTCGACGAAGTCCTCACCACCACCCGCTCGGTCCGCAAACGCCTCGACTTCGACAAGCCGGTTAGCCACGAAGTGCTAATGGAATGCCTCAACCTGGCGCTGCAGGCACCGACCGGTTCCAACTCGCAGGGCTGGCAGTGGGTGTTCGTCGAGGACGCCGAAAAGAAGAAGGCCATCGGCGACATCTACCTGTCCAACGCCCGGGGCTACCTCAGCGCGCCGTCGGCGGAATACCCCGAGGGCGACACCCGCGGCGAGCGGATGGGGTTGGTGCGTGACTCCGCGACCTATCTGGCCGAGCACATGCACGAGGCGCCGGTGCTGATGATTCCGTGCATCCAGGGCCGGGACCACCAGACGCCGTTGGGCGCCGTGTCGTTCTGGGCGTCGCTGTTCCCGGCGGCCTGGAGTTTCTGCCTGGCGCTGCGTTCCCGGGGGTTGGGCTCCTGCTGGACGACGCTGCACCTGTTACGCGACGGCGAGCGGCAGGCCGCCGAGGTCCTGGGCATCCCCTACGACAAGTACAGCCAGGGCGGGCTGTTTCCCATCGCCTACACCAAGGGCACCGACTTCCGGCCGGCCAAGCGGCTGCCGGCCGAGCAGGTCACGCACTGGAACACCTGGTAACTAAACGGCCCCGGTGTAGCCGTGCTGGCGCCAGGCCTCGTAGACGGCGATCGCCGCCGCATTGGACAGGTTGAGCGAGCGCCGTCCCGCGAGCATGGGGATGCGCACCTGCTGGGTGACGTGCGCGTCGGCCAGCGTCGTCGCGTCCAGCCCGTCGGGTTCCGGCCCGAACATCAACACATCGCCGGCCTGGTAGTCGACGTCGGCAAACGACGTGGTTGCGTGCGCGGTGAAGGCGACCACACGCGCCGGCAACAGCGCATGCCACGCGGCCTGAAGCGACGCATGGACGGTCACCGACGCGAGGTCGTGATAGTCCAAGCCGGCCCGCCTCAGTTTGGGTTCGGACAGGTCGAATCCCAACGGCTCGACCAGATGCAATTCGGTACCGGTGGCGGCCGCGGTCCGGATGGCATTGCCCGTGTTGGGCGCAATGCGCGGGGTGACGAACATCAGCTTGAACATTCGCCGATCATGATAAAGCCGATTGTTTGCCAGACTCGCGCACCGGTGTAGGCGCCCACCTTGGAGGGCTCTGTCTACTCAGTATCAATTGTGGAGACCTGGGCCGCGGACTGTCATACTCGTCGGATTGCCAGACATTTATCGCTGGTTTCCATCTGTGTCGGGCAGGTGGAAATAAAGCAGGAAGTTTTATGAGCCTCTCGTTTCTTCGAGCGCTGAGAATCAGCGCGCCGGCCGGTCGCACGGCCGCAAGCACGTGAACATGTTCACCCGCCCGGCCACCCCGGTCGAGGCGGCTCCACCCCAGTCCACGCCAGCCCCCGCTGCCGATGCGGCGCGGGCAAAACGCCCGCGGACCTGGTCGCCGAGTAACTGGCCGGTCCGCTACAAGGTCTTGGCGATTGTGCTGGTGCCGCTCGTTTTGGCGACGGCCTTCGGTGCGCTGCGCGTCAAGGATGCGATGGCCAAATCCGGCGAACTCAGGCTGGCCGCGGCCCGCGCCGACCTCCTGCCGGCGATCACCAAATACATGTCGGCATTGGATGTCGCACTACTGGCGGGCTCGGCCGGACGCGACGTCGACGGGGCGAAGCAGAACTACGAGGCGCGCAAGTACGAGCTGCAGTCGCGGCTGGCCGACACCGACGTGACCCCCGACGTCCGGTCGGGAGTGAGCACACTGCTCAACGGCGGTCAGGGGCTGCTGGACAAGGTGACGGACAACAGCATCGGTTTGCGGGACCGGGTCACCACCTACGCGCCGATCCTGTTGACGGCCGAGGACGTCATCAACGCCTCGGTGCGCGTCGACAACGAGCGGATCCGCGCCAAGGCGCAGGGCTTGAGCCGGGCGATCGGCGCCCGCGGGCAGATGACGATGCAGCAGATCCTGGTGACCCGCGGCGCTGACCTTCCCGAACCGCAGCTGCGGACCTCGATGATCACCCTGGCCGGCACCGAACCGTCGACACTGTTCGGGATGAGCGAAGTGCTCGGCGCCGGCTCGCCCGAAGCCAAGACGCTGCAGCAGCAAATGGTCACCCGGATGGCGATCATGTCGGATCCGGCCAGCGTGCTGGTGGACAACCCCGAACTGCTGCGCTCTATTCAGACCACCGACGGAGTCGCCGAACAAGTCATCCAGGACGCCACCGCGTCGGTGACGAAGTCCGTGCACGCCGAGGCCACCGACCGGCGCAATGCCGCGGTCCTCGACGCCGCCCTGGTGCTGGCGGCCATCGTGCTCGCGCTCGGCATCGTGTTGCTGGTGGCGCGCGCTCTGGTGCGGCCGCTGCGCGTTCTGCGCGACGGCGCGCTCAGGGTCGCCCACACCGACCTCGAGGAGGAGGTGGCCCGCGTCAAAGCCGGTGGCGCCGAACCGATTCCGCAGCCGCTGCCGGTCTACACGACCGAGGAGATCGGGCAGGTCGCCCACGCGGTCGACGAACTGCACACGCAGGCGCTGCTGTTGGCCGGTGACGAGGCACGGTTGCGTTTGCTGGTCAACGACATGTTCGAGACCATGTCGCGGCGTAACCGTTCATTGGTCGACCAGCAGCTGGCGCTGATCGACCGGCTGGAGCGCAACGAGGAGGATCCCGAACGCCTGGACAAGCTCTTCCGGCTAGATCACCTGGCGGCCCGGCTGCGCCGCAACAGCGCCAACCTGCTGGTGCTGGCCGGCGCACCGCTTGCGCGTGACCAGCGCGAGCCGGTGCCGCTGGCGACGGTGATCAACGCCGCGGTCTCCGAGGTTGAGGATTACCGCCGGGTCGAGATCACCCGCCTGCCCGACCACGCGCTGCTCGGCGCGGTGGCGGGCGGCGTTATTCATCTGTTCGCCGAACTGATCGACAACGCCCTGCGCTATTCGCCTCCGACGACATCCGTTCAGGTCTCCGCGGCGCGTGGCGGCGACGGTGGCGTCGTGCTGCGGATCTCCGACTCCGGCCTCGGCATGAACGACGCCGATCGGCGCATGGCCAACATGCGGCTGCAGGCCGGCGGCGAGGTCACCCCCGACAACGCCCGCCACATGGGCCTCTATGTGGTGGGCCGGATCGCCGCCCGGCACGGTATCCGGGTGGGGTTGCGCGGCCCGGCGGCCCACGAGGCGGGCTCCGGGACGATCGCCGAGATCTACCTACCGCCGACGGTGATCGAGGGTGCGACGGTGGCGCCCGCGGCGGAGCCGCGAGACGGCGGCGGGGCGGTCTCGTCGCCCAGCGCCAGACTCGCCGGCGCGATCACCCCGCCGGCATCTGCCGAAGACGCCGCGGGACGGCAGGTCGCCGCCCTGGAGTCGGCAAACCAGAACGGTTCCGAAAAGTCCGGACCTTCGGTCACCTTGTTGCCGCGGCGCGACCCGGGCTCCAGCGGCATCACCGGCGTTCCCGCCCCGCCTGCGGAACCGCAGCCCCAGCGGCATGGGCGCGAGCTCGCCACTCCCTGGTGGCAGAACGGGCAACAAGCGCCGGCCCAAACCCCGGCCGTGTCGGACACGTCAGCGTTCTTCGCCGCCCGTTCGCAAAGCGCCGCCGATCGGGCGGAAACCCCGGCGCCCATCTCGTGGATCCCATCGATCCCCGAAGTCCCGACGGCTCCAGTCGATGACGATGTCATCTACCGGCGGATGCTCTCGGAGATGCTGGGCGATCCGTACGACCTGGTGAACAGCCGCGACCTGGATTGGCAGTCGGTGTGGGACCGCGGCTGGTCGATGGCGGCCGCGGCCGAGGACAGACCCGTCGAGTCGCACACCGCCGAGCACGGGCTGCCGGTACGCAAACCCGGCGCCCGGCTGGTGCCCGGCGCGGCCACCGGGACGGGCGTTGCCGAACAGGACCAGCTCGACCCGGAAAATGAGGAGCACCAAGGATCCTTAATCGGATCCAACGGCGGATCCCATTCCGGCCCGCAGTCGCAGCACGCCGCCGTGGCGCGCGACCCCGAGGCGGTTCGCGCCTCCTTCAGCAACCATTTCGGTGGCGTGCGCTCCGCACGGTCGCACGCCCGCGACGCGAGTGAAGGGTCTGATCAGCAATGACGTCACCCGGCAACTCGCTGGACTGGTTGGTGACGAAGTTCGCCCGCGAGGTCCCGGGGGTGGCGCACGCGTTGCTGGTATCCGTCGACGGGCTGCCCGTCGCCGCCAGCGAGCATCTCCCGCGCGAACGGGCGGATCAGTTGGCCGCGGTCGCCTCCGGATTGGCCAGCCTCGCGACCGGCGCCGCGCAGCTGTTCGAGGGCGGCCAGGTGCTGCAGTCGGTGGTCGAGATGCAGAACGGGTACCTCTTGCTGATGCGCGTCGGCGATGGCTCGCATCTGGCCACGCTGGCCGTGGCGTCCTGCGATATCGGTCAGATCGGCTACGAGATGGCCATCCTTGTCGAACGGGTGGGCGGCGTGGTGCAGTCCACCCGACGGTCCACTGTCTCGTGAGCCGCGATGGACAAACGCGAGCCCTGGCCAGCCTCACGTGAGGCGAACCTGGTCCGCCCGTACACCCTGACCGCCGGACGGACCGACACCAACGTCGACCTTCCGCTGGAAGCGCCGATTGAGACGTTGCAGGCCGGGCTGGAACACCGGTGGCCACCCGATGATGCGAGAGGCAAGATCATCCAGCTGTGTGTGAACAACCCGTCGGTCGCGGAAATCTCGGCCCGGTTGGATTTGCCGCTCGGGGTTGCGCGCGTCCTGGTCGGCGATCTCGTGCTGTCCGGTTACCTTCAGGTGCATAGGACTTTGACCGAGCGTTCCACCCGCGATGAGCGCCACGAACTTATAGGAAGGACCCTGCGTGGCCTTAAAGCACTATGAGGCGCACTCCCACAGCGCCCACGCTTCGACGAAGATCGTCATCGCAGGTGGATTCGGTGTCGGCAAGACCACGTTCGTCGGGGCGGTCTCGGAAATCATGCCGTTGCGCACGGAGGCGATGCTCACCGACGCCTCCACCGCCGTCGACATGCTCGAGGCCACGCCGGACAAGCGGACCACCACCGTCGCGATGGACTTCGGCCGGATCACCCTGTACGAGGACCTGGTGCTCTACCTGTTCGGCACCCCGGGTCAGCGCCGGTTCTGGTTCATGTGGGACGACCTGGTGCGCGGCGCGATCGGTGCGATCGTCCTGGTTGACTGCCGGCGCCTGCAGGACAGCTTTGCCGCGGTCGACTTCTTCGAGCACCGCAACCTGCCGTTTCTGATCGCGGTCAACGAGTTCGACGGCGCACCGCGATATCCCGTGCGGGAGGTGCGCGAAGCGTTGGCCCTGCCCCGACACATCCCGGTGATCACGATCGACGCCAGGGATCGCAGGTCGGCGACGGACGCGCTGATCGCGATCAGCGAATACGCGCTGCACAGCCTGGGGGCGACGCATCCCGTGGGCAGCTGACCGCTTGGACCGGTGGGTCGACTGCGAGTTTGCCGGCAGGGATTTTCGCGACGAAGACCTCAGCCGGTTGCACACCGAGCGGACGGTGTTCAGCGAATGCAATTTCAGTGGCGCCAACCTGGCCGAGTCGCGACACCTCGGTTCGGCGTTCCGCGACTGCACGTTCGAGCGGACATTGTTGTGGCACAGCACATTTCAACAGTGCAGCATGTTGGGCTCGGTCTTTGTGCAGTGCCGGATGCGGCCGACGACGTTCGATGAGGTGGATTTCACGCTCGCGGTCCTCGGCGGTAACGACCTTCGCGGCGTCGACCTCGGCGGCTGCCGGCTGAGGGAAACCAGCCTGGTGGAGACCGACCTGCGCAAGGCCGTGTTGCGCGGCGCCGACCTCAGCGGTGCCCGCACCACCGGCACCCGGCTCGATGACGCCGATCTGCGCGGAGCGACCGCGGATCCCTCCTTGTGGAGAACCGCCTCGCTGTCGGGTGCCCGCGTCGACGTAAGCCAGGCCATGGCGTTCGCACTGGCGCACGGCCTGCGCCTGGACGGCTGATCGGTCAGCGCTTGAGCCGGATGCGCCACCGCACGACGGCGGCATAGATCACCGACAGCAGGGCGAGCATCCACATGTCGAACAGCCACGCGCCGGGCGTGTGCGACCAGTGGCTGTCCTTGGGTCTCAGCGAGCCGGGCACCAGGGCCGGCAGGTTGACGGTCGACGCCGAGGCGGCGTAACCCCAGCGCGACGGCACCGCCCAGGACAGTTGGTCGAGGAGGATCCGGTCGGTCACCGGGACCAGGCCACCGGCCAGCACCAGCTGCAGCATGAAGGACACCACCAGGAGCGGCATGATCTGCTCGTGGGAGCGCGCGAGCGACGACAGCATCAGCCCGAGGACCGCCGACGCCACACAGGTCGCGGCCACGGTGAGGAACAGCTCGAAGCTGGCCGCGAATTCAGAGGGGCCGAGCAGCACGGCCGGCTGGGTGGGAGCCCCCTTGCCCACCAGCACGATGCCCGTCACGATCGCCGCCTGGATCACCGCGAACACGGAGAACACCGTGAGCTTGGCGCCCAGGTAGGCCCCCGCGGACAGACCGACGGCCTGTTCGCGCCGGAAAATGGCGCGCTCGCCGATGAGGTCGCGGAGCGTCAGTGCTGTTCCCATGAAAACGGCCGCGGTGGACATCAGGGTCAGGATCTGAGCGGATTCGTCGGGCGTTTCGCTGGTCGGGTCGGCGATGCCAAACCCGGTGTTTCCGGGCACGGTAAGCGACAGCGCACCCAGAATGAACGGCAACAGCGCCAGGAACGCGAAGTAGGCGCGGTCGGAGACGACCAATCGGACCTGGCGCCGCGCGATCGTCGAGAACTGCTGGCGCAGGTTCGTGGGGGCCTGGACGTCGAGATCGGCAGGCGCCGCCTCCATGGGTGGTGGGGGCTTGTTCCGGGCCAGAAAGCGGCGGTTGGCCTCGTCGGGGTCGGCGCCCACCATCGCGAAAATCTGGGCCCAGTTGGTGGTTCCCATGGCCGCGCCGATCTGGCCGGGCGCGCCCAGGAAGGCCGTCTTGCCGCCGGGCGCCATCAGCAGCACCTGGTCGCAGACGTCGAGGTAGGTCAGCGAGTGGGTGACCACAAGCACCACGCGCCCGGCGTCGGCCAGTTGCCGCAGCATGGTCATGATTTGCAGGTCCAGCGCCGGGTCCAGGCCCGAGGTCGGCTCGTCGAGGATCAGCAGCGACGGCCCGGTGAGCAACTCGAGCGCGACCGAGGCGCGCTTGCGCTGGCCGCCGGACAGCTTGTCGACCCGGGTGTCGGCGTGTTTGGTCAGTTCGAGTTCGTCCAGCACCTGGGCGACGACCTGTTCGCGGTCGGCCTTGCCGGTGTCATGGGGAAGCCGCAACTCGGCCGCGTAGCCGAGCGCCTGGTTGATCGTCAGCTGGCGGTGCACGACGTCGTCCTGGGGGACCATTCCGATCCTGGTGCGCAACGACGCGTACCCGGTGTGCAGGTCGTGGCCCTCGAACGTGACCAAGCCGGAGGTGGGGGTGGCGTATCCGGCGATCAGCCGCGCCAGTGTGGTCTTGCCGGCGCCGGACCCGCCGATGATGGCGGTCAGCGTGCCTGGCCTGGCGGTCAGCGAGACCCTTTCCAGCAGGTTCTTCCCATTGATGCTGAAGTCGACGTCGCGCACCTCCAGGCCGCCGGTGCGGGTCGCGACCTCCTGGCGGCGGACCAGGATGCCACCGGTGAACACCAGGTCGGCGTTGCCGATGGTGACCACGTCGCCCTCGCAAAGCAGCGCGGATCTGACCCTGTTCCCGTTGACGAAGGTCCCGTTGATGCTCTGCGCGTCGCGGATATCGGTGCCCAGCGGCGTTGGGGTCAGGAACGCGTGATGGCGCGACGCCAGCACATCGTGGATGACGATGTCGTTCTCGAGCGAGCGACCTATCCACGCGGTGCCCGAAGTTGACGCCCTGCCATCGGATTGGGGCCCCAAGGGCTTGGACCTGGTCGTCGGGAACTCCGCCACCTCGCCGGTCACGCCTAGCTGCGTGGGTGTACTCGAATCCGACGGTGGCTGTGACCGGATCGGAATGGAGGAACTGCGCCGCGGGTCGCCGGGCCGATGTACGCGCGGCGGGGCGTTCGCGGGCGGTGGAGATTGCCGAAGTGGGCCGCCTGTTTGCAGCCGATGGATCAGGGGCGGCGACCGCACGGGCAGCGGGCCGCTGGACGGCGCGATCGCCGGGATCTTCTCGGTCGGCGGCGGCAGACCAACGCTGCCCCGGTGATGTCCGACTTCAAAGGTGACCCACGGCCCGTCGGGCTTGCCGATGTTGATGGTTTGGCCGTCCTTGATGTCGACCCTCGGCACCCGCTGGCCGTTGAGGAAGACCCCGTTTAGCGAGTTGTTGTCGACCGCGACCCACCTGCCGTGATCGAAGCGCAGCAGCAGGTGCGCGCGGGCGATCAGCGGGTGCGCCACCCGCAGGTCGGCGCGCAGGTCACTGCCGACGACCACGTCGCGGCCCACCGCGAAGTTACGTTCTGATCGGCCAGACCGAACCGTCAGCACGGGCTGCGCGGGCTGGTTCATCAATGCCGCTTGAGGCGGATCTTCCAATACGCGATTCCGCTATAGACCACGCACAACACCGCGAGCATCGCCATGTCGAACAGCCATGCGCTCGCCTTGTGGTCGAAGTGCTGGTCTTTCGGGTCGGTCGGGCCCACCACCAGGCGGTGGGTGTCGATCGTCGACGCCGACGCGGCGTAGCCCCACCGCGCCGGCGTGCCCCACGACAACTGGTCGAGTACGAGCCGGTTGGTCACCCAGATCAACCCGCCGCAGAACACCAGCTGCGACATGATCGCGACCACCAGCAGCGGCATGATCTGATCTTGCGAGCGCGCGATTGCCGACAGGGCCATCCCGAGCAGCGCCGAGGCCACGCAGGTCGCGGCGACGTCGACGAACAGTTCGAAGCTGGAGTTGCCCAGGACCACGGCCTTTGCGAGCGGCTGGCCCCAGCCGATGATTGAGATCCCGGTTGCGATTCCCGCCTGCACGATCGCGAACACGCTGAACACCGCGATCTTGGCGGCCATGTAGGCCACGGTCGACAGGCCGACGGCCTGCTCACGCTTGAAGATGGGACGCTCGCCGACGAGGTCGCGAATGGTCAGCGCGGTACCCATGAATACGGCACCGACGGTGAGCATGACCAGGATCTGGTCGGCCTGGTTGGGGGAGTTGCTCGTCGGGTCCCCCATGCCGTATCCGGTCTTGCCGCGCACGGTGAGGGTGAGGATGCCGATGAGGAACGGCAGGAGCGCCAGGAACACCGTGTAGCCCCGGTCGGAGATCACGAGCCGAACCTGGCGGCGCGCAATCGTGGAGAACTGGCGAAGGATATTGGTGTGCACGGGTTCGCCCAGGTCGGCCGGGCGGGATTCGGACGATGGGGCCGGCGGCGGCCGGTTTTCGGCCAGGAAGCGGCGGTTGGCCTCGTCCGGGTCGGCGCCCACCTTGGTGAAGATGTCAGCCCAGTTGGTGGTTCCCATGGCCGCGCCGATCTGGCTGGGCGGGCCCAGGAAGGCGGTCTTGCCGCCGGGCGCGACCAGCAACAGCTGGTCGCAGACGTCGAGGTAGGACACCGAGTGGGTGACGATCAGCACCACGCGGCCGGCGTCGGCGAGTTGGCGCAGCATCATCATCACCTGGCGGTCCAGCGCCGGGTCGAGGCCGGTGGTCGGCTCGTCGAGGATCAGCAGCGACGGCCCGGTGAGCAGCTCGAGTGCCACCGAGGCGCGCTTGCGCTGACCGCCGGACAGCTTGTCGACGCGGGTGTCGGCGTGTTTGGTCAGCTCGAGTTCCTCGAGGACCTGCGCGACGACCTGTTGGCGGTCGGCTTTGCTGGTGTCGGGCGGCAGCCGGAGTTCGGCCGCGTAGCCCAGGGCCTGATTGACCGTCAGCTGGCGGTGCACGACGTCGTCCTGGGGGACCATCCCGATCCGGCTGCGCATGGACGCGTACTCGGCGTGGATGTTGTGGCCCTCGAACGTCACCGAGCCCGAGGTGGGGGTGGTGTATCCGGCGATCAGCCGCGACAGCGTGGTCTTGCCGGCGCCCGACCCGCCGATGATCGCGGTCAGCGTTCCGGGCCGGGCGGTCAGCGAGATGTGATCGAGCAGTTGCTTGCCGCGGTCGACCTCGAAGCAGACGGCGTTCACCTCCAGGCCGCCGGTGCGCGTCGCGGCTTCCGTGCGGCGGACAAGGGTGTCGCGGGTGAAAACGAGGTCGACGTTGCCGATCGTGACAACGTCGCCCTCGCTCAAGAGCGCGGACCCGACCCGGACACCGTTGACGAAGGTTCCGTTGATGCTGTGTGCGTCGCGGATCTCGGTGCCCAGCGGGGTCTGGGTCAGAAACGCGTGATGGCGCGACGCCAGGACGTCCTGGATGACGATGTCGTTGTCGGTGGAACGGCCTATCGTGACTCCGCCGGCCGGCTGGGGCATCGCCCCGGACCGGGAAGGCAATAACGCCTGGAACATTTTCGTCGCCAGGTTGCCCACCTCTGGTGGCTTCTCGCTGGGCGACAGGTGGGTTTCTTGCGCCTCTTGCGGGGACCCCACGGAACCCATGCCGGGCATCTGCGAGTGGGGCTGGAAATTGGGCGGTGGCGCACTGGAGGGATACGCGGGTGGGCGCCCGCCGGCGCTGCCCGGATAGGGGGGTTGCCCCGGCGGCTGGGGTGGGCCGGGAGGCGGTCGCCGCACCGGTGGCGCGGCCCAGTTGGACTGGCGCCCGGGAGGCGCGGGTGGAGCGGCGACGGGAGAACCTGGTTGGCCCGGGGCCTGTGGGACACCCCACTCCGTTCCGGCCGCATTTGCCGTCACGGGGATGCCCATGGATTCGGTTTGCGGCGGCCGCCCGGCCATCCCTTGGTGGCGCCCGACCGCGAAGCTCAGCTGTGGCCCGTCGGGATTACCGATGTTGATGCTTTGGCCGTCGTGGATGTCGACCACCGGCACCCGGCGGCCGTTGACGAAAGTTCCATTGAGCGAACCGTTGTCGATCGCCAGCCACCTGCCCTGGTCGAAGCGCAGCAACAGATGGGCGCGCGAAATCAGCGGGTGCGTGATACGCATGTCGGCGCGCAGATCGCGGCCGACCACCACGTCATGACCTGCCGCGAAGGTGCGTTCCGACCCGTCATGACGAACGGTTAACGCCGGCGGGGCTGGTGCGCTCATTGCCACAACTGTAGCTGGTAAACCGGCTGTCACCCGGCTTGATTGGGCGCGCCGGTCACCACGCAGCGGGTCCTGCTGTAGATGGTGGGCATGCACTGATTGCAGTGCGTACAGGCCGAATGCACGCTGTGCCGGCTGGCGTCGGCAGCGATGCGGTTGATCAGGTCCGGCTCGGCCAGCAAGGCCCGGGCCATCGCGACGAACTGGAATCCCTCCGCCATCGCCAGGTCCATCGTTTCCCGGTTGGTGATGCCGCCGAGCAGGATCAGCGGCATCGTCAGCTCGGCGCGGAACAGCTTGGCATCGCGCAATAGATAGGCCTCGCGGTAGGGATACTCGCGGAGGAATTTTTTGCCCGTAATGCGCATGCCCCAGCGCACCGGCGGCTTGAAAGCGCCGGCGAACTCCTTCACCGGTGCATCGCCGCGGAACAGGTACATCGGGTTGACCAGCGAGCTGCCCGCTGTGAGTTCGATCGCGTCCAGCCCGCCGTCGTCCTGTAGCCATTTGGCTGTGGTCAACGCCTCTTCGGTGGTGATGCCGGCGCGGACACCGTCGGCCATGTTGAGCTTCGCGGTGACCGCGACCGGCGCTACCTCATTGTCTACGGCCCGGCGGACGGCCATCACTATTCCGCGGGCGACCTTGGCCCGGTTCTCCAGCGACCCGCCGAACTCGTCTGCGCGACGATTGATGAGCGGCGACAGGAATGCGCTCGCCAAATAGTTGTGGCCCAAATGGATTTCGACGGCGTCAAAGCCGGCCTCGATGGCCAGCCGGGCCGCGTTGGCATGCGCTTCC
>Ga0182035_10000398_pt1 | contig 19910 bp, 17 predicted proteins | sample flu12Cox44000170_FD_125969 | JGI IMG/M metagenome (GOLD analysis project Ga0182035, IMG submission 125969) | Lab enrichment of tropical soil microbial communities from Luquillo Experimental Forest, Puerto Rico - flux4day.12C.oxic.44.000.170 | ecosystem: Environmental > Terrestrial > Soil >...
AATTCTCGGCGCAGACGTCATGGGCTACAGCGCATTGATGGAGCGCAACGAGGAGGAGACGCACCACCGGGTCGGAGCCGAACTCGACCGCTTTCGCCGCGAGATCGAGAGGTCTCACGGCCGAATATTCAGCTTTGCCGGCGACGGCCTGATGGCCGAGTTCCCGAGCGCCGTCGAGGCACTCAAATGCAGCCTGCGCGTTCAGGCCGACAGCAGCAAACGGAACGCCGGGCTTCCGGCAGACCTGCGGATCATATTTCGGATCGGCCTCAATTCGGGGGAGCTCGTACTGCAAAAGGGGCGCACCGGCGGCACTGCAGTTAATATCGCTGCACGTCTCGAACAGATCGCAGAGGCTGGGGGCATCTGCCTCTCCGGCGCGGTCTTCGAGCAGGTGCGGCGGATTGTTGGCATCAGCTACGAATTTCTCGGCGAGCAACGACTCAAGAACATCAAGGATCCGATCCCCGTCTACGCCATCCGCGCCGCGGCCTGCAGCGCGTGGATCGGCATGCCAGCTCTCCCGAGGCTCACCCGCTCGGCCCTACCGGACACCGGCCTGGCCGAGAGCGCTGTCGAATATCGCCCGTCGCTGGCGGTCCTCCCGTTCCGTACACTCCAGAAGGACCAGTCGGACGCCTATTTCGCCGAGGGCATGGTCGACGACATCATCAGAGCGCTGGGCGGATTGAAAGATCTGGTCGTCATCGCTCGCAGCTCGACCCAGACCTTTGCTGGCGCTCCACTCGACCTGCGCCGGGTGGGCTACGATCTCGATGTGCAATACGTCGTACACGGCAGTGTGCGCCGGTCCGGCACGATGCTGCGGATTGCCGTCGAATTGAGCGAGGCGCAATCGGGACAGGTGATTTGGGCCGACCGCTTCGATGGTGAGATCACCGATTTATTCGAACTGCAGGACCGCATCGCCATACGTGTCGCAGCGGCGGTCGCGCCGCACCTGCATGAACGCGAGCTGAGCCGTGCGCTGCGTAAGCATCCGACCAGCATGACCGCCTACGATCTGACACTGCAAGCGCTCGATCAGCTGAGCAGGATGGATCGATCAGCGCTCGGACGCGCGCGCGAGCTACTGGAGCAGGCCATTAAAGTCGATCCCGACTATGCGCCTGCTTATTCGAGATTAGCATCCCTTCATCTGAGATGGGTTGCCCAGGGATGGTCGGAGGACGAGCTCGCAGACAGACAGACGGCGGCATCCAATGCGCGGCTGGCTATCGAGCGAGACCGCAGCGACGCGGTCGCGCTCGCGATCTACGGCCATACCCAGTCCTACCTACTGAAAGAGTACAGTGTTGCGACGGACTACCTGGATAGGGCGATGGCTGTGGGCCCGAGCTGTGCGTTGGCCTGGGGTTACAGCAGCCTAACCCGCGGATTTCTGGGCGACTATGCGGCCGCAGTGGCGCGGGCCGAGAGAGCTGTGCGGCTCTCGCCGTTGGGTCCAGACGCCTTCTGGTTCGAGCATTTTCTGTCGCAAGCCTATTACCTGAGCGGTCGTTATGAGGAAGCAGTGGCCTGGGCGCGTATGTCGGACGCTCACAACGCTGTGAACTACTCCAATCAGCGCTGTTTGATTGCCAGCCTGGTTGCGCTCGACGAGATGGACGAGGCGCGCCAGGTTGGGCGCCGTCTGTTGCAGATGATTCCGAGCTTCCGGCTGAGCACCTTCCGCGCGCGGACACCTTTGCCCGGTGCCGTGCGCGACGAATTCGCAGAACGGCTAAAGCTGGCGGGACTGCCTGAATGAGTGAGGGCTTTCCCGTACTGCAACCAAGCCACTCATGGGAGAAGCAGGATGGCTTTGAGCTTTGAAGGAAATGAGGGTAACGAGGGCAACGAAGGCAATGCTGGCAACGCGGGGAATGCGTCCAGCAATAGCGGAGGCTGGTTCTTCGCCGACCGGGTAGATCTGCCGTTTGTGACTGAGCTCGACGGCGACGACAACCCGATCAAGGACCAAAGGCTCGACCTCGTCATTACACGTTTTCCGCTTCGTAACTGGTCTGCCGACTGGTACGCCTGGCTGGTGCTGAACGAGTTCGTCACCAACTTCGGCGCCGCCCCCCCCACTCAGCCAACCTGGCAAACCCTCAATTTGCCTCTGCCTTGGCCGAGCTTTCCGGACCCTACTGCCGCTGGAGCAAAGGCAGTTATCGACCAGGAACTTGACGATCTCGTAACAGCGGCACAAGACGAACGTGCGGACGCGCTTGGCGAAATCCTCGGGCAAGCGGACGAGTTCATCAGCTACTTCATGAATCTAATGACGACACGACCAACCGCCTATCCAGCAACGCTTCGCATGTTAAACATTGCAAGCCTCGTCGCACTTTTCGTATCCATGTATTACAAGGGGTTCTATAAACGACCCCGGCCTTCCGAGCTCTGTCCGGCGCTCTTGCCGCCGATCGTGGTGCCAGGTCACGCTTCCTTCCCCAGTGGGCACGCGACGCAAGCCCGTCTCATGGCTCGGTGCATGGGCGATGTGCTAAGCGGTCTGCCGCAACGCGACGCCATAGTCGATGATTTGAAGACGCTAGCACGCCGCATTAGGCGAAACCGGGAGATTGCCGGGTTGCATTACGAAAGCGATTCGATAGCCGGCAAGGCTCTTGCAGAAGGCATTTTGCTGAAGCTCAGAGGTCTCAAGAATCTCAACAATGTTGCAGGGGCTGGTTGGTACACGAACGCACTCACCGCCGCACAAGCGGAATGGAACCCCGCGGCGAACCCATACCCTCCAGGGGTATGAGTGGCAGAGGAGGCAATTATGGGAGATGCAGACCGGGGCAAAGCTGAGCTCGTTCCACCCACGGTTATCGAGGATTTGAAAAAGCGCTTCCATGGCTTTCCGGTGCCGGACGGGCCGTTCAATCCCGCCACGGCGAGCCAGGAGCAGCTGCGCGAATTCGGGCTCCCGCCGCGACCCGACCCTGTAACACAGCCGCTGCTGCGTCAAATCTGGGATCGAGGCTTCGGAGAGCCGCTCAGCCTGCAGCAATTCAGTGTTGACGAGCGTTTGGTCGAAGAAACCGGATACAGGCCGCAGGGGGGATACGCCAAGGAACGGCCGATAGCAGAGACGAGGTTTGAGACAAGTTTGAACTGGTCGGGAGCCTACATCACTGCGAACCGGGCCAAGGAGTTTGTACAGATTTTGGGTATCTGGACGATCCCGAGCAATCTCAAGCTGCCGCCCGACCCGTTCAAAGGGCCGGAAGGGAGCGACTACGTCTGTTCCAATTGGATTGGCCTCGATGGACAACGGCGTTATCTCGACTCGTCATTGCCCCAAATCGGCACCAGCTCGACGTTGAACGCGGACGGAACCATCACCGCGCAGGCCTGGACGCAATGGTGGGCGCGTGGGCGCGGGATCAACAACACCCCGCCAGCGCCGCTCCCACCCCCCTTCAACGTCGCGCCGGGTGATCAGGTAATGGCCGTCGTGACCGTTAATGATCCCCGCACCGTGACGTGTGTCATGGTGAACCTAAGCAGCCAGCCGCTGCCCACGGCGACCTCGGTAAACGCAACCGCGCCTCCCGTCCCGCTGCCGGACGGGACGACGGCTTTCCCCGAGATTGCGGGCGCGACGGCCGAATGGATTGTCGAGCGTCCTGCCATCCCGGGCCAGCCAATCTTCTTTAACTTACCCAACTACGGAGTTACCGGATTCGACCTGTGCATGGCGGTCGAGGGCGACGGCGTAGAGATTCTCTCACTGGTCGGAGGGTCGCCCCAGGACCTGCAGGGCGCCCGGTTCATTCGAATGTACGACCGACTCAAAGATCCGCGGCGCACTGCGTTTATTTCGATGCCCGAGCGAACGAGCGATACGGCGCTACGGATCAGCTACGGCGGGTTCCCGAAGTGACTACACCTCGCTAGATTTCAGAAGGGCCGAAGGCGGGTGGCGGGATGCGGCGTTTCGAGGCCGCTTCGTAAGCCGAAGCAATCTCGAGCAGGACGTCTTCCCTGCCGGGCTCGGCACGGAAGACTAACGAGAACGGGAGGCCGGGAGGCGGCAAGGTGGTGGGGGTGTCGGAGGGAACCGAGACGTAGCGCGTGCCGTCGGGGCTGAGCGCAAAGACCGGGTCGTAGACGGTCGTCACATAACCCGCGGGGATCAGCACCTCGGTGAGGCCGGCGTTCGGACCGTAAAACGACTCGGGGCGCAGATTGTTGCGTCCGCCGAGCGGGTCGTGGGCGCCGCCGATCTTGGCCGGCGGCAACGGCGTGTGCAGGCGGACAAGCGCATCAAGCCGGTTCTCCAGCATTACCATCATGTCGACCCGGCGAAGGAGCTCGCGCAGCATGATGCGCTCGTCGACCCCTTGGCGGCCGCCCAGCGGATTGCGCGGATCGGTGGCTTCCTCCCAGTTCCTGAAGGCGGCGCGGCCGTCATCGCCCCAGAACTTGGAGCGCGTATTGAGCGCGGCGAAATCCGTCAGCGTCTCGGTGAAGCCGCGCGCCCGCCAGTCGGCAGCGCGGCGCGACAGGTATTGGTTGACGTGGAAGCCGAACATCATCGCCAGCTCCTGCTCCTGGATCGTGGCGATGTCGAGATTGGCGGGCGGCGCCACCCGGCCCTCGGCCAGAGCCACGCAATAGTCGATCGGCGTCAACGCGCCGCTGCCGAAAATCTTGCCCGGGGCGAATTCGGTCGGCCGGATCGCAGCCGCAAATTCCCTGAACAGCGGCTTCCCGTCGGGTGCCAGCCGGAATAAGAGGTCGGGCATGAAAACCGGCACCAATCGGGCGAGCGTCTGCCGGAAATCAGGGTTCATCTGTTCGAGGTCGCGGTCGCGCTTCCATTGCGGATCGGCCGACTCGACCAGAGCGGCGCCGAGTTTTCCGCCGAGGATCGCTTTGATTTCGGCGGCTGCAGCGGTGCAGATCGGCTCGGCGGCCTTGTCGCCCGGGCGGATCAGCATCGACTCGCGGATGATCCCGATGCGCCTGCCTTTAAGTGAACTCAGGGCGCCAGACATGTTCGTGTGGCGCGCATAACCCGAGGTGAGCACCGACGAGCGCGGCACGGTTGTGTAGGGGTCGCGCGGGTCGTAATAGCCGCGATCGGGATCTTTCAGCGCATCGAGAACTTTCGCGGCGTCCGCGATTGTGCGCGCGAGAATGCCGGCTCGGTCGCAATAAATGTCGGCGCCGATCGCACCGCCGTTAAAGCTCAGCATCGCCTTGTGCGGCAGGATCAGGGCGACGGCGTTGTGGTTGGCAGGGCCGCGGGTCGAGGCGCGGGTCTCTTCGCCGAGGCTGCACATCACCAGATTCGCGCTGACCGACACACCCGATCCAGAGCTCGACCCCAATGAGGCGGCGCGCGTCGTATCGTAAGGGTTGGAGGGATTGCCCGCCCAGCTCGAGCGCTGATAGCCAAGCACCGAGGGCAGCACCATGTCCGGCTTGTGCCGGCCGCCGGGGTCGCCGGCTCGGCCGTTGTATTCGGTGCAGACCGCCTTCGCAAAAATGATCGCGCCCTTGTTGCGCAATTGCTCAACGAGGATGTGGTCGCGGGCGGGAAAATCGATGTCGTAGGCCGCGTCGCCCCCGGCGGTCGTGCGCATGTCTTTCGTGTCGAACGGGTCCTTGAACGAAAAGACGACGCTATACATCGGCATCTTTTCGAGATCGGGGTTGCGCCCGTAGAGGGCGTCGAACTCGGCGGCGCGTTCGAGGGCATCGGGAAAATGGCGGAAAACCTCGCAGACCGGCGGGGCGCCGGGCGGCAGCGGTCCTTTCGAAGGATGGCGGTCGAACTCGCCGCGGCAGGTAACCGACCGCTCGCCGCGAATGTTGAGCGTGGCGAGCGCGTTCAATTGCCCGGCATCGGGTTTCCCGACGATCATCCCGTATTGCTGCTGCACCGAAAGGTCGGAGGCGGTCGGCTCCATACGGCCGAATTCGAGCGGCGGCCCTTTGTACTTGTCGAGATCGGGCAGAAGAGTCGAAGCCCTGACAGTCTCGGCCGGGAAGCTGAGCGGCGCCCCGGCGCGCACCACTCCGGTCACTTCGGGTATTGGAGCGCCGTCTTCGGTGACGAGCAGGCTGCAGACGCCGTTATAGGCGCGGGTGCGCTCGACATAACGCCGCACGATCTCGACGCAGGTTATCTGCCCGGCTCTGATCGCTTCGTGCAGTTCGTCGATTGTCGCTTCTTCGAGACGAAAAGGTTCTTCTTCCGTCATGGCCCTCACCTTTCCTTCGCTCGTTCATTGCGATGAGTGGGATGACCCATTGTGTGTTCCGCGGCGCTTTCCGCGGGGCATCAGTTAAATTGCTGACGATCGGATCGGGAAGGCAAAAAAGCTGGCTTGCCACGTCCGACCCGCGTCAACGGATTGAGCTTTCCGAAGCACGGCTATCCGCGATCACGCGGAGCCCAATTCTTCGCCGCCGCATCCGGCAGCAATTGGTTATATACTGCTGGGTGGCGAAACGATCCCGGACCGATCGCGGAGGCGTCCAAGATGTTCGGCTCGCGCATCGTTATCTGCAGCGTCCTGCTCGTCGCGGTGGTTAGCTCGATCGGATGGGGACAGACGGTGGCCTGTGCCGGTTCGATCAGAAGACCCTATCTTTTTCGGGTTCGGCGAAGGAGCAGGCCCGTTGCCTTCTCAGACCCGTTGGCGAATGGAGTAGGGTCGGCGCGATCTCGCCAAGCTTGCCCCCGACCCTGGAAGCGAAAGTCGGCCTGCCGGTTGAAGTCTCCTCCGATGAGGTACGCCAGGGCTAGCTGCGCATATTGCGGTCGGCTGTGCCCAGTGATAAACGGCGCTGGTGCAATGTCGTAATTCCATTGCTGTTCGGTCCCAATGCACTGGAAAATCGACAGTCCAGTGAACTCTTAGTGACGACCTAGTGGCGGCGTTCGTTTTTGTAAGTTCCCCAACTCCGCTTCCATCTCTGTTACACGGACCGTGGCCTTCTGCAGCCAGTAGGTTTCCCCACTTTGCCGATATATTTCGACCGCAGCACGCATGCAGGTAAGCGCTTCTTCCATGCGTGGGGCGCTCTTTTCACGTATCGCAAGTGCGGCTAACCCGTTCGCTAATCCGTGGTCAGAATATGCCTGACTGAGCGGCACGTGATCGCGCGTGTACTCCTCCAGCGCCGCGCGGTGGGCCGCCACCGCCTCCTCCAGCCGCGCGGTGCCGCTCTCGCGCTCGCCAAGCGACTGGAGCGCGTTGCCGAGGTTCATCTGCGTCATCGCCCAGTCGAGCGGCACGCGATCGTGCGTCCGTTCCTCCAGTGCCGCGCGAAAGGCCGCCACCGCCTGCTCCAGCCGCGCGGTGCCGCTCTCGCGTTCGCCAAGCCTCGCCAGCGCGTTGCCGAGATTGTTCTGGGTTACCGCCCAACGGAGCGGCACGCCAGCGCGCGTCCATTCCTCCAGCGCCGCACGATAGGCCGCCACCGCCTCCTCCAGCCGCTCCGTGCCGCTCTCGCGCTCGCCAAGCCTCGCCAGCGCGTTGCCGAGGTTCATCTGCGTCATCGCCCAGTCGAGCGGCACGCGATCGTGCGTCCCTTCCTCCAGTGCGCCGCGGTAGGCCGCCACCGCCTCCTCCAGCCGCTCCGTGCCGCTCTCGCGCTCGCCAAGCACCTGGAGCGCGTTACCGAGGTTCATCTGCGTCATCGCCCAGTCGAGCGGCACGCGATCGTGCGTCCGTTCCTCCAGTGCCGCGCGATAGGTCGCGACCGCCTCCTCCAGCTGCGCCGTCCCGCTCTCGCGCTCGCCAAGCGTCTTCAGCACGCGGCCGAGATTGTTCTGCATCGCCGCCCAGTCGAGCGGCACCCGAGCGCGGGGGCGCTGCTGTAAAACGAGGCGCCAGGTATCAATCGATTGTTTCAGGGCGGCGTTGTCCCCTCGCTCGTCGCCCTGGCGATAGAGCGCATCGGCTTGGCGCTGAGAATAATTTGTTGTCTCCTCAGGATGTCCGGCTGGAACCAATCCCGCTGCCTGCTTGAACAAATCGGCGGCCTGCGCGTAATGCAACTCCGTCATCGTCAGATCGCCCTCGGCCGCCGCCGAGGCGGCCGCCCCGAGCAGTTGCGCATCCCTCGCTGCTTGCGCTTGCTCGGCCAGTTTGGCCGCCTCTTGGGCCGCCGCAATCTGAGCCTTCCGCGCCTGCAAAAGAAGTTAATGAGCGGCGGCGAAGTGGCCGGCGGCGATCTCCGACTTGGCGCGCTCGACAAGATCGCGTGCCGTAGGGTTGTCCGGGTTGAGCGCCGCGACCTGGGTTTGCAGCCGTTTGTAATCAGTGGCGACTTTGGTCAGCACCTCGCCGAGCCGCTCATCTGGTACGTCCGGTTGTTCACCGATGATGCGCAGCAATGTCTTGGCCGCCTCCTCGGTCACCCCCAGCGTCTTGCTGATACTCGCGATCCGATCGATGAGTGGCGCCGTCGCATCTTCAACCGCCGCCTTCGACACCTGCCGCAGTTGCTCCGGCGTGAGACCAAAATTGCAGGTGATGGTGTTGTTGCTGGCTGTACCACTACCAGCGGTGACCGCGCACGGAGCACCCGTCGTGTCGCCCAGCGCCATCGCAACGGGCGGAGCCACGGCGGCCACGCTGGCGCCGAGCACCAGCGCGAGCCAAAGCGTCCGCGGCGTCATGGCTTGCCCGGTGTAGGGCCGGGAACGTTCCCGCATTCGACCTTGTTGCCGGATGCGGTGGCCCCACTACCGGCGGTCACCCCGCAAGCGCCGCCGGTCACGCTACCGCCGCCTAAGCCAGTCGCTAGCCAGGCCACAATCCCCAAGGCGCCAATGGCAAACGCCCCCAATGCGATAAAACGCAGCGTGGGCGCCCGTTCCGCCGCCGGCAAACCAAGCGCCTGTTTGATCATCGGGCGCATCAGCAGCACAATCGCGCCGACGGCAATTCCGCCGAGGCCAGCGATTTTCCCGAGTGACGCGAGAGAAGATAAATCCATGGCTCGGCCTCCCCGAGCATGGCGGCCGCCGTCGCCACACCCTGCGAAGTTTTGGTTTATTTTTGCACATCAGTTTTGGCGATTACAGAATTTTCGCGGCGATGCCGGCCCTGGCCGGCCATCAACGCAACAGCGTTGCCAATTTTGCGTGGAACCGCGGGTGCGGCACGATCCGACCATGCCGTATTCTGATGGCATGATCGGGCGTCACCCCGAACGTTCGGGCGATATCAGACGGTCGCATCGGGGCCAGCCTCGGCAAGATCGCCGCTACGAATTGCCGCCGCATATGATCGTCCGAGGCGGCGCCCCACCCGGGACATTGCCGCCATTCCGCCACGCTCGGCAGGCCGTCGACGCGCACCGCTACGCGATCCCGTTTTTCCTGGGACCGCGCTTCGATTAGGTTATCGAATGCCTGCCGAGCCGCGTCGGCTCCGGCAACCCGCCGCAATGGCCGCCGATCACCTACGCCGAGTGGCAAGCCTGGTGGTACGACGCCAATTACGATCCCAAGGTCCAACGAGACGTCGCGTAGCTGGCCGAAGAAGCCATCCCTCGTCTTTCAGCGGTCGGGTCAGCGCCCCGGCTAGGGCAGGGCGAAGCCAGGGTTTTGCGGCTTATAGGTGTTGTCGCTGCGGCACCGGTCGATGACGCTCTCGTCGATCACCTCGTTCAGCCCCTTTCCGAGCTGCATGGTTCGAGTAAACCGCGAGTGCGTCAGTGCGTAAACGCCATGCAGGAACTGCCCGTAGGAATCCGTTGGTCCATGGCGCCAGTTTGCTTCGCCCAAAGCCGGCATCTCTTTCTTCTCGATCACCAGCCCGGCTGCGGCTGCGCGCTGCTGCATCCACGATAACGTAATGTCGGAAAGCAGCCGTGCTTCGTAACCGCCACCGACATCGGCATGGGCGCCGATAAACCAGCGCTGCTCGACAGTCTGGCCCTCTTTGACGACGGGAGCCTAGAGGGTCGCCTGATAATCGACCCGAAACTCATCGATCGCCAGCGCGTGGGCCGCGTTCTTCACGATGCCGCTCAATTCCGTATCGTGAAATCCATATTCTTTTGCATTCACCCATTCGAGCGCGTGTACCGGCAGACCGAGCGCGCCGACCGTGTCAAACTCCGAGGAATTGGATGTTGATCTCCCGCGAGTATCGCTCGCGGAATGTTTGCGCCTCGCCGGTATCCGGGCCGTCGTCACGTTGGCGATAGAGGGCGTAGGCATCCGCTACGCGATGAGCGTTTTCTGGTGCCAAAAGACCGCAATTACGGATCAGGCCGACGAGGCTGCGGGCCGAATAAGCACCCCTGCTGAATCCCACGACATACACCTCGACGTCGCCCGTATTTGAGCCGGGGTAATTGTCGGATAGCCAGCGGTATCCCTCCTGGATCTTCTGGTCGATACCGAGGCCGAAGGCGCCGCCGGCGACACGGTCGTACCAATCGGTGCCAACCCCGGGCTCATACCATTTGTTCTGAATATTGCCGCCGGCCACATTTCCGGCAGGAACCGACTCGTAGAAACGGGTCACATTGGTCTCGAACCCGGTAACCGGGTCCGGACGATTCCAGGTGCCGTCAAAACAGAGAACCAATCTTGTTGTCATATCCGCTTTCCCCGCTCGCGAACCTCACTCGATATTAACCCTATCGACGGCGTCTTGGTAGGCACCGGCTGTCGGTGCTAGGCTCGGCGGCGGGCAAATCCGGGAGAGCGGCAATGGATAAGGCGCTGTCGGGCATTCGCGTCATCGACATGACCCACAACCAGGCGGGTCCCGCGTGTGCGCAGATCCTGGGCTTTCTCGGCGCCGATGTGATCAAGCTCGAGGAGCCGAAAGGCGGCGACATTGCTCGCCGCAACATGCGCGACCGGCCGGACAGCGACAGCCTTTTCTTCCTGCTGTTCAATGCGAACAAGCGCAGCCTGACGCTCAATCTGAAGACCGGTCGCGGCAAGGAGCTGTTCAAAGAGCTGACCCGCAAATCCGACGTACTGGTCGAAAATTTCAGCCCCGGTGCGCTCGATCGGCTGGGGCTCGGCTGGGAGGTCCTCTCGAAGGTCAACCCGCGTCTGATCTATGCGACGATCAAGGGCTTCGGCAGCTACGGCCCTTATGCCAATTACAAAAGCTTCGAGCCGATCGCGCAGGCAATGGGCGGAGCGATGAGCATCACCGGCTTTCCCGAGAATCCGCCGACCTTTGTCGTGCCGGCGATCGGCGACAGCGGCACCGGCATGCATATGGCGATCGGCATCCTCGCGGCACTGCAGCAGCGCCATCATTCTGGGCGTGGTCAGCATGTCGAGGTGTCGATGCAGGATGCGGTGGTCAACCTGATCCGGGTCAGTCTGCGCGATCACCAGCGCTTCGGCCACGCGATGCCACGCCGCGGCAACCAGATGGGGCGCGGCATCCCGAGCACGACCTACCCGTGCGCGCCGGGCGGACCGAACGACTACGCGTTCATTACTGCGCAGCAGCAGATGTGGCCCGCTTTCGCCTCGGCGATCGGCCGCCCCGAATTGGCCGACGACCCGCGCTTTGCGACCGAAGACGCGCGCTGGGAGAACCGCGCCTCTCTAAATGCGATTATCGAGGAATGGACCCGTGCGCGCAGCAAGCACGAGGTCATGCGCATTCTCGGCGAGGCCGGGGTGCCGTGTGGCGCCTGCCAGGACACCGGCGAAGTCTTGGCCGACCCGCATCTCGAGACGCGCGAGATGATCCTTGATATCGACTACCCGACCCGCGGCGCCTACAAGACCGTCGGCTGCCCGGTCAAACTCTCGGACTCGCCGGCCGACGTCACGCGCCCGCCGCTGCTCGGCGAGCATACCGAGGACCTGCTCGGCGAAGTCTGCGGCCTCGACCCCGACGAGATCCGGCGCCTGCGCGAAGAGGGGGTGGTGTGAGCGATGACACTGCGCCTCACGGTCGCCTTCTCCGACAACCCGCGGGTTCAGCCGCTGAAAGACGGGACCGTAAAGCCGCAGAACATTGAGCTCGATTTCATCACGCTCGACCCGAGCACGCTATTTTACCGCAACCTCTTCTATGACGAGTTCGACGCCTCGGAGATGTCGATCTCGGAGACGCTGCTCGCGCGTGAGCGGACCGATGGAAAGAAATGGGACTGGTCGGCGCTGCCGGTGTTTTTGAGCCGCGGCCATCACTGGCCCTACTTCTATTTCAACACCAGCTCGGGCATCTCGAGTCTCGCCGATATGAGGGGCAAGCGGATCGGCGTGCCGGATTACGACATGACCGCGGCGCTGTGGTTCCGGATTGTGCTGAAGGACCTCCACGGCATCGAAGCCAAAGACAATGTCTGGTTCAACGGGCGCACCAAGGAACTCAGCCACGGCGGCGCATTGGATCTCGACAGGGCCGGGCCGGTTGGGGTCGAGCACCACTGGCTCACTGCCGAGCAGACGCTGGACGTGATGCTCGACCGCGGCGAGATCGACGCGTGCACCGCGATCCGCCCGCAGACCCGCGTCACCGCCGGCGATCCGACCGTCATCGACCGCTGGGGCGGGACGCAGATCCATGACAACCCACGAGTGCGCAAACTCTGCGAGGACGACGGCAAAGCGATCGTTTTCGAATATTACCGCAAGACCGGGTTCTTCCAGGCCAATCATCACGTGATCGTGCAGAACCGCATCTTGCGCGAGCACCCGTGGGTGGCGCTGGAACTGTACGAGGCGTTTCAGCGGTCCAAGGAAATCGCCTATGAGCGGGCCCGGCGCGCCGAAGTCACTTACCTGTACTTCCCCGGTAAGGACCGCGAGGAGCAGCGCGCGGTGTTGGGGGACGACCCCTACCCGCTCGGGCTCAATGCAATGGGCAGAAACATCGAGCGGGCGATCAGGGGTTCGCTCGAGCAGGGCCTGCTGACCAAACCACTGCAGCTCGAGCAGATCTATTACCGCACGACATTGAGGACGTGACTCGAAGGGAACGTCACACTCGTCATTCCCGCGAGGGCGGAAACCCAGGGCCCAAGGCATCCTCAGCTATCCGTGGGTCCCCGCTTTCGCGGGGACGACGATTAAATGCGCGAGGTGAAGCAATGATTGGCTGGAGAGCGCGACTGGGATTTCTCGTGCCCCCAGGAAATCCGACGGTCGAGACCGAGATGATCGCATTGGCACCGGTCGGCGTCTCGGTGCATTTCCACCGCATGACCGCGCGCGGCGCCACCGGCTCGCTCGAGGGCCAGGACGAGCGCAATCGCATGATGGTCGAAAACATCGGCGCCAGCACCGAGCTGCTGGCGATGGTGGCTCCCGACGTGATCGTCATCGCCCATACTGCGACCAGCTACCATCTCGGCCGCCAGCGCGAGGCCGATCTGCTTGTCCGCCTGCAGAACGCCGCAGGTTGCCGCGTAATCACCGCCTTTGGCGCAGTACTACAGGCGCTGCAACGGCTCAATGTGCGCCGCATCGCGCTCGGCACGCCTTATTCGCCGGAGACGACGGCACAGGGCAAGGCGCACCTCGAAGCGCAGGGCATCGAGGTCGTCAATTTCGCCAATCTCGAGGGCGTCAAAAACATCTACGACGAGACCGCCGAACGGGCCTATAAGCTCGCCCGGGGCGTCGACAGGGACGATGCCGGAGCGGTGTTTCTCAGCGGCCTGCCGACATTGCCGGTACTGCAGCTGCTCGAGCAGGATCTCGGCAAGCCGGTAATTTCGAGCGCTTCGGCAATGATGTGGCTTGCGCTGCGGGTGGCGGGCGTGGTGCAGCCGATCCCGGGATATGGGCGGCTATTGACCCTGAGTTGCTGAGCGTAATAGCAAAATTTGCGCCAAGCCGAAAATTTTTATACGGCTGGGAGAGCCTTGACGTCCGGTATCGATTCCCTACGTCAGGCTGGCAGACCACAACGGGAGCATGCTCCGACGGGTCGGAAGGGGACCGGCCAAAAGGCTGCCACATCGGCACATTTCCCCGCGCCTAACGGCCGATTGAGAATCCGAAGAGGAATTCTGGGGTGAGCCCTCGTGGCGGGGGCGACGTCTCAAATCGAACATTTCTGACGTTGTCGGGTTGCTAGTGGCACCGGATCTGTCGCCGACGGATCAATCGGCGGTGTGTCATTTTCGTGACCGGACAGCCTCTCTGCTGCCGAATATTGAACCTTCAATCGGCCATCAGTTTTGAACCAGCAATCCGGTCGGCTCGCTGAGCACCGGAAAGAAGGTGGAGAAAGCTCATGCATTGCACTGAACACCAAGCCGCGAGAACGCGTCTGTTGCGATCTTTTGCAGCCGCGGCGCTAAGCGTCAGCGCGCTGCTCTTGATCCCGGCCGCAAATGCCCAGATGAACCCGCCGCAGGCTCGCCCCCAGGCGCAATCGCCACAGACGCAACTCCCACAGTCGCAACCGCCATCGGCGCCGATTTCGGATGACAAGCTGACTGCGGCTGCGGCGGCTATCGGGCAGGTCACCACGATCCGGCAGAGCTACGAAAGCAAGATCGCGGTGGCGTCGGCGTCCGACAAACAACGCCTTACAAAGGAGGCGGACGATGCCTTGACGAAGGCGGTGACCGATCAGGGCCTTTCTGTGGATGAATACAACAGCATTATCCGTACGGCCCAGAACGACCCCGCGGTGCGCCAAAAGCTCACCCAACGTATTCCTCATTCAGGTCAGTAGAGGTGCCAGATATGGCGTCGACCGATCGCGCGACTGAGGCGCAACGACTGGCCCAAACGCTTGGCGTTGTCGTCGGAGCTGCCTCCTGCTGCGAGCAGGTGACGGAAGAGCGCGTCAATGCCGTTGCCGAAAAATTAAAGGAACTCGTCTCCGCGACCGCCGAAGACGCGGCTGACGCCGATGCCGCCGACGAGCAGTTTTCTGCCGCGCTCGAAGCCGGCAAGGCGGCGGTCGAGATCGGGAGGATCGATCCCGAACACGCAGAGGCCGCGCTGACTGAGCTCGAGCAGCAACTGAACGCTTAGAGAACTACGAGGCGAGACGGAGGCTTAGCCGGCCGTCTCGCCGCCTCCTCAGCGTTGAGAGCGCGTTTCTTCGAGCCCGAACACCGCTTGCGGCGCGCTGAAGCCGGCAAGGCTGAATTCGCCGAGGGCGGTGAAGTCAGCGGGGCAGTAACGCGCGAATTCCCCGGAAGCGAGGATGGCGCGGCCCAATTGGCTCGCCAACTTTTCGATGCGGGCGGCACAATTGACTGCCGGGCCAATGCAGGTGAAATCGAGCCGGTTGCCGCTGCCGATATTGCCATAGAGAACATCGCCGATGTGCAATGCCAGACCGAAGCGCAATCCCGGCATCGCCGAACTCGCGAGCGCCGCGATATTCGCCTGTGCCTGGCGCGCGGCGGCGAGGGCGCGCTTGCATATTTCGGTCTCGTCGCCGGCGATCGCAAAGATCGCCAGCAGCCCGTCGCCCATGAATTTCAGCACTTCGGCGCCGTGGTCGAGGATCACCGGCACCTGGCAATCGAAATAACGATTGAGCAGATCGATCATGACCCGCGGCGGCAGAGTGTCGGCTAAGGCGGTAAACCCGCGCATGTCCGACAGCCAGATCGCTGCATGAATTTCCTCGATATCGCCGCGCCGGATATGCCCGGCGAGGATCCGCTCACCGGCGTCGTGCCCGACATAGGTGTCGAGCAGAGTGCTCGCCATGCGGCGCAGCACCAGGACCTCGGCGACCCGCGCCAGCGGGGTAATAATGGCTTCGATGCCGGCGATCTGCTCGTCGGTGAAACCGCCCGGTTCGCGCGTCGTGGAGGTCACCACATGGATGGTTCCATCGGTGAAGAACAGTGGCGAGGCGAAATAATCGGTCACACCTTCGGCGCGAAGTTCTGCGAGTATCGGAAAATCGAGGGGGCAATCCGGGTCTGCCAGGCGGCGCCGAATGGGCGTCTCGGTGAGATAGACCCGGGCGATCGTACTGTCGAGAAAGTCGGAAGTTTCGAGCAGTTCGTACGGCGCCTCCGCAGCCTCGACTTCGGCACCCGGCCGCCACACAAACCGGCGTCCCATGACGTTCGGGTGCAATGTGCGTACGAAGACAGCCACCCGCCACAGCGGAATGCCGCAGGCGACAAGCCGCTCGCACAATTGTGTCAACACCTGATGCGGTTGCGCGGCCGAGCGGGCACCGTCGATCAGCCAATCCACAACCGCTCTGATCTCACGAGTGGGCAAAGCACAAACCCCTCTGTTTAAGGACCAGTTCCTGACGGCGCTACGCAGAAGGCAGCATCTTGCTGATCGGCCCGGATACCCGGCACGGAGATTTCGCGCTCGCGCCCCAGCGGAGCGGCGCCTGGCACCCGAAAACGCGATTTCTCCAACGGAAGAACCGGCGTCTCCGTCGGCGCTTCGCGCTGGGGGACCCAAGAGTAGGGCGCGCGGTAGGCCCGGTAAACCATGTTGAGGCTGGCGGCAAGAGCGAGACGGCGGTTGCCCCAATAAGGGCTGATGTATTCCCAGACCAGCTCGTGGTCTCCGGTGACCTCGAAAATACGGCCGTCCGATCCTTCGGTGATCAGCGTATTGCCATTGGGCAGACGCTGGGCGCTGCTGACGAAAGGGCTGTAAAAGCGTGAAGCGTCGAGCGGTATGAGGAAACCGGCTTCGGCCGGCGTATATTGCCAAACGATCTGCAGTGAAATCGGGTCTATTTCCAAAACCCGAGAATAATCCCGCCTTGCATTCATACGGCCGGTCGGCGAAGCGGGGTTGGGTTGGCCGTAGCCCGCCCAGCCGCCATTGTCGAACACCAGCAAATTGCCGTCGCCCGGCAGGCCGCGAGGAATGATGTGCGCATGGTGCTGACCGATGATCCAACCCAGTTTGCGTTCGGCCTCGCTGCCATCGTAGTTGGGGCCAAGCCGCCAGCTAACATTACCGGTCTTTCTGTCGGTTATGGCGATGATATTGGCCTCTCGTGAATCCCAAATAATATTGTCTGGATGAAAGCGGTGGTCGCCCGCATCGAAATGCCGGTTTGGGCCGATGAAGGAAGCCGAATTGACGTGCAGCCAATCGCCGACAGACCCAGCCGCCAGTTTCCTGAGCCCAGGGTCACGGAACAGAATCGCCTTTGCCGCGTCGTCGAAACCCAGCTCGTCGAAATGTTCATGAGCGCTCCATGACCATAAGATTTCACCCTCCCAGTTCACCTCGATCAGCTTGTCGTCGAGCAGCGTCTGATCGGAGATTTTTGGATTGTGAACATCTGCGTGCACCAACAACAGCGTCTTGCCGCGGTCGTTCGCCGGCGTCTGACCAGGCACGTAATATCCGACGGGATTACCTTCGCGCTGAAAGTCGTGATGCTGGCGAGCATACCAGCGCGGGTCTTGTCCGGGGTCGGCGATATGTTCCAGCCGGCTGAAGCGCCAAACGATATTGCCCTCCCAATCGACTTGGACCAGATCGATTTGATCCTGGAAACCATGATCGGGGGCGCGCAACCCCGTGCTGCCAAAGACTTGACCGTTCGGCAACAACTTGTTGGGAAAACCCTGTAAACCTTTCCATAGTTGCACTTCTTTACCATTCATATCGATCAGCAACGCTCCGAGATCCCCTGCCGGAAAAATGGTGTACCCGTTCCAGGCCTTGGCGGGATTGTACAAAGTGACGCCGGTCGGATAGATCGTTGGGTGGCCCATCTTCTCTGCAACTCCTCAGGCGACGGGGGCATCGGGAGTGAATTGATCGTTGCTGCCGCGCAGCTCATAATAGCGGCGCCCTATCTCCAGGGGGAGCGACATGGCGATTGCGGTGACCGCGCTTCACCCTTGTCTCGGCGCCCAGCTGCGCGGCGTCGATCTGACCCGCCTGATGCCGCCCGAGGTATTTGCCGAGGTCGAGGCGGCCTTCGCGCGCTACGCCGTCCTCGTCTTTCCGGAGCAGCCGGTAACCGACGAGCAGCAGCTGGCCTTCAGCCGGCTGTTCGGGCCGCTCGAGCTCAACCCGAACTATGCCGGCGCAAAGATGCGGCTTCGCCCCGACGTCGCCGACATTTCCAACCTCGATGCCGAAGGGAATGTGCTGTCGCGCGACGACCACCGCAACCTGTTCAACCTCGGCAACCAGCTGTGGCACACCGACAGCTCGTTCAAGCGTATTCCGGCCAAGTGCTCGCTGCTGTCGGCGCGCGAGCTCCCCGCAGCTAGCCCGATGGGTGGCGGCGAAACCGAATTCGCCGATCTGCGGGCGGCGTGGGACGCGCTGCCCGAGGCGAGAAAGAGCCAGCTTGAGGAGCTCGTCGTCGAGCACAGCATCTTCCGCTCACGCAGCCAGATCGGCTTTGCCGATTTCAACGACGAGATCTTCAAGCAATTGCCGCCGGTCCCGCAGGCCTTGGTCCGCCACCATAGCTATTCGGGCCGCACCAGCCTCTACCTCGCCTCGCACGCTTCGCACATCGTCGGCTGGAGGGTCGAGGAGGGGAGGGCGCTGATCGAGGAGCTGATCGCCTTTGCGACGCAGCCGCAATTCGTCTACCGGCACCGCTGGGCGGTCGGCGATCTCGTGATGTGGGATAACCGCTGCACGATGCACCGCGGCCGCCCCTATGACGACACCCAGCGCCGCGTGTTGCACCGGACGACCGTGTCTGATGTCGCCAACACGCTCGAGCAGGAAGGGTTGATCGCGAACTCCGCCGCGTGAGAGTAGCCAGCCGTTGGTTTTCGATCAATCAAGCGATCGTGGCGCCGGGCTCAATGGAAACCTCGCGGGATCATCCGTCCACGGATCGAATATCGGCGCTCCGCTCACCTGCACATCGCGGACATTTCGGGTCACCAGATAGAGGTCATGTTCGAGTGCCGTTGCGGCAAATAGGGTATCGACAACCGGCGGCGAGTGGCCAGTCACCCGTTTCGCCATTCCCGAAATTATCCCCCACCGTCGCACGACCGCGTCGCCGACCGATAAGATCCGTCCGGCGAAGCGCTCTGTAAGTCTGTCCCGCGCGGCGATGAACCGAGGCCGGTTGGGATGGTCGTCTGACACGTTATGAATGCCTTTGTCATATTCGCCAACGGTCAAAATACTGAGGAAAAACACGGCTTCGTTCTGCCGTCGCCGCCCAGGCTTTAACCGTTGGCGCCCCACTCGGGTTGATGAGCGTGCTGATGACGTTGGTGTCGAGCAACCAGCCGATCACAGCTCAGGGTCTCGCCCAAAATCAGGCTCGCGGCTGAGGTCCAACCCCTCGATGTAAAGGCTCTCCATAAACTCGACAAAGGGAGCACGGGTCTGTGGCGGAAGCAGCCGCTCCAACTCGTTGACGCTGATGATGACCACCGCATCCTTGCCGCGGATGGTTACACGTTGGGGCCCCTCACTCTGCGCCAGACGCACGACCTCGCTGAACCGGGCTTTAGCATCCTCCAGCTTCCATCCGCGGAAGCGACCGATGGTTATTGACCGCGGCACCTGCCGGGGATTTCGCTGCGCGGGTTTTGGATAGGATGTCATGCGACCCTATCTGACCATATAGTCAGATGAAGCGAACAGCAAGCTCGGTCTGCGCGGCGTGGTGCGCTTCCATGAGCCTACCGCTCGCCCCACTTTCTGTCTTCGACGGTCTCTTCCTCTATTGCGTAAAACTCGTCGAGGCCGACGAGGCTCTCGATGTCGTGCCGTGCAGTGACGCATTCCTCCTGGCTGAGACCGGTAAAATCCCCGGTCGCCTTCAGCTCTTCGAGCGCGAGCTTGTTGAAATGGAAGCTGACGAGCAGCTGCAGTAACGCGTCGAGGGCAATTTTGTAACCCATATCGGCGAGCTGGGCGGCGGTTGCGACCGGCCGGTTGTCGCGGTTGCCGCGGCTGACGACATAAACCAGCGGGATCTTGGATAATTTCGGCGCCTGCTGCAGTTCAGCGAGGTCGCGCGGGAAGATCA
>Ga0182035_10000399_pt1 | contig 19905 bp, 19 predicted proteins | sample flu12Cox44000170_FD_125969 | JGI IMG/M metagenome (GOLD analysis project Ga0182035, IMG submission 125969) | Lab enrichment of tropical soil microbial communities from Luquillo Experimental Forest, Puerto Rico - flux4day.12C.oxic.44.000.170 | ecosystem: Environmental > Terrestrial > Soil >...
ATTGGGCCCTTATCGCGACGGTATCCTCTTCGCCGGTAAGAACGCGGGGACAAGCCATTGGGAAGACCATGCCGAGGACGAGCTGGTACACGTTCTCGACGGCACGAAGATCCTCGACATCGTGTGCGACGACGGTCCGCCCAAGTCCTTCGAGGTTCGCGCCGGAATGATCGCTATCGTGCCGCAGGGTGCGTGGCACCGCTTTCGCTCTGCGGAGGGCGGGACGACCTGGAGCGCGACGCTTCCCGGCGACCACATCGAGCTCGATGTCGACGACCCGCGGACGGCAGAGCCAATGAGGGTCATGCCGAGCGGAACCCCCAGCATCATCGATCTCAACGCGGAACTGGCGAAGCTGACGATGTTCCGTGGCCGGACCCCGCAATCGACGATGGCCGATCGCAAGGGCAGCGGCGGACGATTGGCTCCCTACCGCGACGGCGGCCTCTTCGCCACCAAGTTTGCTGGGAAGGGCCATTGGGAATCCCATCTCGCCGGCGACGAGCTGATCTACATCCTCGACGGCACTGCGACGCTGGAAATCGTTTGCGATGACGGGCCGCCCAGGTCTTTTGGGCTCCGCGCGGGCATGATCGCTGTCAACCCGCAGGGTGCTTGGCACCGTTTTCACTCGTCGGAGGGCGTGACCTTGATGACCGCCACACCCTTTCCCAGCGAGGTGATCGAACTCGATGTCGACGATCCTCGCACTGTCGAGCACAAGCCGGCATGAGCAATTACAATAATGGTGTTCTGACGCGGAGAAATCAGCGATGGGCGCGCAGGGTATCGTCGTACAGCCGGGAGAAGGCCCGGTGCGAAGCCAAACGTCGGGCCGGTCCTACACCCTCAAGCTGCTGGGCGGAGCGACCGGCGACAGCAACATGATGTTCGAGGAAACCATTCCCGCCGGGACGAAGAGCACATTCCACCTGCATCACGACAGCGACGAGGTGGCCTATGTCCTGGAGGGTGAGATCACCTTCAGGATCGGCGACGAGGTCACGGTCGGCAGCGCCGGCTCCTGCGCCTTCATGCCGCGCGGCGTCCCTCATGCTTGGAAAAGCACCGGTGCCGAAACCGGACGCGTGCTGTTTCTCTATACCCCGACCAAGGCTGGCGGGTTGATAGAAGAGCAGCAACGCACCGGTCGCAAATTTGGATCGATGAACGAGCGCGAATTGGCGGACATACTCCAGCGCCATGGCTGGGAGCTTCTCGGACCGTCGCCGCTCTGAGCCCTCGTCTCTTTTGGCGGCGAGCCGGCAGGGTGGCGCTCGATTAGCTGTCGAGTCCTAAATTGCCACCGGCGAGATCCGGCATCACCGGGCGTAGACGACGCGCAGCCCTTCGAGGCCGAGTAACCTTAAGTTCGGGATCGTTCTCCGATAGCTCGCGCTGCTGGCCCATCCTATATACCCACTGACGGCTCTGCTGATCCGGTAGCTGGCATGAAATCTGCCGACACTCTCGATTTGATCACGATGCTGCCGCTGATGGCCGCCGAGCGCCCGCAGAGCGATATCGGCAGGCCATTCGCGATTCATTCGGAATTTGAGCCGGCCGGCGACCAGCCTGAGGCGATCCAAGAATTGTGCGACGGAATCGCTGCCGGTGAGCGCGACCAGGTGCTGCTCGGAGTCACCGGCTCCGGCAAGACCTTTACGATGGCGCATGTCATTCAGCGCATTCAGCGGCCGGCGATTATCCTCGCCCCGAACAAGACCTTGGCGGCGCAGCTCTATGGCGAGATGAAGAGCTTCTTTCCGGAGAACTCGGTCGAATACTTCGTCTCGTATTACGATTACTACCAGCCCGAGGCTTACGTTCCGCGCACCGACACTTATGTCGAGAAAGAATCGTCGCTCAACGAGCAGATCGACCGCATGCGCCACTCGGCGACCCGCGCGATCCTCGAGCGGCGCGATGTCGTTGTCGTCGCGTCGGTGTCGTGCATTTACGGTATCGGCTCGGTCGAGACCTATTCGCAGATGACCCTGTCTTTGACCAAGGGCGACCGTATCAACCGCACCCAGCTCCTCACCCGGTTTGTCGAACTGCAGTACCGTCGCAACGACCACAATTTCTTTCGCGGTTCGTTCCGCGTGCGCGGCGACACGATCGAGATATTTCCGGCGCATTACGAAGATCGTGCTTGGCGGATCTCGCTGTTCGGCGACGAGATCGAGGCGATCCACGAGATCGACCCGTTGACCGGGGAGAAAACCGCAACGTTGCGCTCGATCAAGATCTACGCCAACAGTCACTATGTGACGCCGCGCCCGACGTTGCTGCAGGCGATCGAGCAGATCAAACAGGAACTCAAGATCCGTCTCGACGAGTTCGCCCGCGACGGCAAACTGCTCGAGGGGCAGCGGCTCGAGCAGCGTACGACTTATGACCTCGAAATGATCGAGGCGACCGGCAGCTGCGCCGGGATCGAGAACTACTCGCGCTACCTGACCGGCCGCAAGCCGGGCGAGCCGCCGCCCACCTTCTTTGAATATATGCCGCGCGACGCGCTCGTCTTCGTCGACGAATGCCATGTCACGGTGCCACAGCTCGGCGGCATGTTCGGCGGCGACTGGACGCGCAAATCGACACTGGCCGAATACGGCTTCCGCCTGCCCTCCTGCACCGACAACCGGCCGCTCAAATTCGAGGAATGGGACACGTTGCGCGGCCAGACGATGTTCGTCTCCGCCACCCCGGGACCTTGGGAGATGCGACGCACCGGGGGGGTCTTCGTCGAGCAGATCGTCCGCCCGACCGGCCTCGTCGATCCACCCTGTATCATCCGCCCCGTCGAGAACCAGGTCGATGACCTGATGGCAGAGTGCCGCGACGAGGCGGTCAAAGGTCACCGCGTCATGGTCACGACTTTGACAAAGAGGATGGCCGAGGCGCTGACCGAGTACCTGCACGAGGCCGGACTGCGGGTGCGTTATATGCATTCCGATGTCGATACGCTCGAGCGCATCGAGATCATTCGCGACCTGCGCCTCGGCGTGTTCGACGTGCTGATCGGGATCAATCTCCTGCGCGAAGGTCTCGATATCCCGGAATGCGCGCTGATGGCCGTGCTCGACGCCGACAAGGAAGGGTATCTCCGCTCGCGCACCTCGCTGATCCAGACGATCGGGCGCGCCGCGCGCCATATCGATGGCCGAGCGATCCTTTATGCCGACCGGATGACCGACAGCCTCAAAGCCGCGATCGACGAAACCAATCGCCGGCGGGAGAAACAGCAGGCTTATAATGCGGCCAATGGGATCACCCCCGAGAGTGTGCGGCGGGGAATTGCGGACATCCTGGAAAGCGTCTACGAGCGCGACCACGTGACGCTCGGGTTGTCGGAAGGCGAAGCCGCGCATTACCAAGGAGCGGATTTAAAAACCGTCATCGGCGATCTCGAGAAGCGAATGCGCGAAGCCGCCGCCGAGCTGGAATTCGAACAGGCGGCGCGGCTTCGGGACGAGATCCGGCGTCTCGAGCAAGCCGATCTCGGTCTGCCCGCAGAGCACTCGAACGGTGCTGCTGCTCGGGGGAAGACTTCCGAGGGGGCTCGGGGCCGTTCGACGGCAGGGCGCGCCGGCATTTCGGCACGCGATGTCACACGCGCGAAGATGCGGGCGCGGAAAGAGCGAAGGGAGCGTCGTGCCCGCTGGTGAGCCCGATCTGACCGGAGGCCTCGCGGTTCCGCCTATCCCCAGAGCGGCATTGGTGACCGGCGGCGCGCAGCGGATTGGCCGGGCCTTGGTGCTTGCCCTCGCCGAAGACGGATTTGCCGTCGCAATCCACCACAACCGCTCGCGCGAGGCGGCCGAAACTTTGGTCGAGACGGTGCGCCAAAAAGGCGGTGCGGCGGTTGCGCTCGCAGCCGATCTCGCCGATGAGGGGGCGGTAGAAGAATTGTTGCCGCGGGCGGAGCGCGAGCTCGGGGCGCTCGGCTGCCTGATCAACAACGCCGCGGTTTTCGCCAACGACACGGTCGAGACCGTGACGAGCGAGAGCTGGGATAAGCATCTGGCGGTCAATCTGCGGGCACCGTTCGTCTTGATGCAGAACTTCGCGGCCAGGCTACCGCCGCAGGCGGGCGGCGTGGTCATCAATCTGCTGGATCAGCGGGTCTGGTCGCTGACGCCCTATTTCGTGTCATACACGCTGGCGAAGGCAGGGCTGTGGACGCTGACCCAGACTATGGCGCTCGCTCTGGCACCGCGCATTCGGGTGAACGGGATCGGTCCCGGCCCGACTTTGCCGAGCTCGCGGCAGAGCCCCGAACAATTCGCCCGCCAATGCGAGCAGTTGCCGCTGCACCGCGGCACCAGCCCGCTAGAAATTGCGATGGCGATGCGTTTCATCCTTTCGGCGCCGGCGATGACCGGCCAGATGATCGCGCTCGATGGCGGGCAGCATCTTGGCTGGGCTCAACCGCAGAGGTTACCGCCCGTTGAATAGGAAATTACCGAGAGCGCGCCGACCAAGGATCAGAGCTGCGCAGGCCCGGGACTTGTTCACAGGTATCTGAAAAATGGCGGCAGTATGAGCGAGATCATTTTCCTGTCACATTTTGTTAAAAACATTAACCATCATCTGAAAAAAGGTATGCAAAACAATTTGTTAGACGATTGCCCAAAATTTGGTCAAATGTCACAAACGCCAAGTTCGCCAGTTGTCTGGCGTCGCTCACTCCACCTTTTCAACAGTGTTATCCACCGATTTCGTGGATACCCCGAATCTACCTGTCAACTCAACCTGTTGACGAAACGATGACGGAAACTCATGACGCCGCGCTGACGGAGGTCGGGACTGAGCGCACCTCGCGGCGACGAATTTCCCGCCGCGGTATGCTGCCGCCGACGGACCCGCGCCGAGCGCCTGGAGCGTTCGCCGGTTCGCCACAGACAGTAGAGTCCCGGGATGAAATACCGGCGGAAGATGACACGACGGCGAACACAGCGTCCACCAGGATCGGCGCGGGGATTGCTGCGATCCGGGAGGCCCTCAGGACCATGCCGGCCACTCCCGGCGTCTACCGCATGCTCGATCGCAAGGGGGACGCACTCTATGTCGGCAAGGCGCGCAGCCTCAAAAGCCGCGTGCAGAACTATGCCCATCCGGCCGGGCTGTCGAACCGGCTACGGCGCATGATCGCTGAGACCGCCACGATCGAGATCGTCGTCACCCACACTGAGGCGGAAGCGCTGCTGCTCGAATGCAACATGATCAAGCGGCTGATGCCCCGCTACAATGTGCTGCTGCGCGACGACAAGTCGTTTCCGTTCATTCATCTCACCGCGGGGCACGATTTCCCGCAGCTCACCAAATATCGTGGTGCGCGCAACAAGGAGGGCAGCTATTTCGGCCCCTTCGCTTCGGCCGGGGCCGTCAATCGCACCCTGGTGACGTTGCAGAAAGCATTCCTGCTGCGATCGTGCAGTGATAGTGTCTTTGGGACCCGCACGCGCCCATGCCTCCTCTATCAGATCAAGCGTTGCAGCGCTCCATGCGTCGGCCGCATCAGCGGCAAGGATTATGCGGCGCTGATCGACCAGGCCCGCGTCTTCCTTTCTGGGAGAAGCGACGCCGTGCAGCAGCGGCTGGCAACCGAGATGCAAGCGTCGGCGGATGCTCTGGATTTCGAGGCGGCGGCGCTGATCCGCGACCGGATTCGGGCCCTATCGCTGGTACAAGGGCATCAAGACATCCATGTTCCGGGGGTCATCGACGCCGACGTCATCGCGGCGCATCAAGGGGGCGGGCAGACCTGTGTCCAGGTCTTCTTTTTCCGAGGCGGACAGAACTGGGGCAACCGGGCGTACTTCCCGAGCCATGATCGCCAGCTCTCAGTCGAGGAGGTTTTGACCTCGTTTGTCGGTCAATTCTACGACAATCGCCTGAAGCCCCCTCTCATTCTGCTCAGTCATTGGCTCGTGGAGCACGAGCTGGTCGAAGAGGCTCTGTCGATCGGCGGCGGAAGGGTTGCCCTCGGGGTACCCCGGCGCGGCGACAAAAAGCGCCTGACGGACCGCATTCTCGCAACGGCGCGCGAGGCCCTCGGCCGCCGCCTTTCGGAAAGCGCTTCGCAGCGGCAATTGCTCGACGGCGTCGCAGCGACTTTCGCTCTCGAAGGCCCGCTGAACCGTGTCGAGGTTTATGATAACAGCCACATTCAGGGCACCAATGCGGTCGGTGCAATGATCGTCGCCGGCGCGGACGGGCTCTTGAAGAACGCTTATCGCAAATTCACGATCCGCGGCGTTGCACCGGCACATACGGCCGGTCCGCCGCTCACCCGCAATGCCGGAGCGGGGGGACCTACCCCGCAGGGCTGGATGGGTGAGGGCCTGGCTGGCGGCGACGATTACGCGATGATGCGCGAGGTCCTGCTGCGCCGCTTCGGCCGGGCGTTGAAGGAGGATCCCGAGCGCGACCGGGGCGCTTGGCCGGACCTCATCCTGATCGACGGCGGCCAGGGCCAGCTCAATGTGGCGCAGCGCGTGTTCGAAGAACTCGGTGTCGCTGACGTTGCGGTCGTCGGTATCGCCAAGGGCCCCGACCGCAACGCCGGGCGAGAACGCTTCTTCGTGCCGGGCCGCGCGCCGTTCTCGCTCGACCCGCGCGATCCGGTGCTCTACTTCCTGCAGCGGCTGCGTGACGAAGCGCATCGATTTGCCATCGGTACGCATCGCGCCAAGCGGACCAAGGCTCTTGGGCGATCGCCGCTCGATGAAATCGCCGGTGTCGGCGCTCGCCGCAAGCAGGCGCTACTGCACCATTTCGGCTCGGCGCGAGCGGTGGCTCGGGCCGGTCTTGGCGAACTCGAACGCGTTGCCGGTATAAGCAAGGCCGTCGCCAAAAAGATTTATGATCATTTCCACCCCGACGGCTAAGCTATCATTTGCGCCTTCCTCATAAGCCGGAGTGATGTGTGCCCATTACCAGCCTGCCCAACCTGCTTACATTGTCGCGCATCCTGGCGATCCCGGCGGTGATCGCAACATTTTACGTGCCGGGGGGTTATGCGGGGTGGGTTGCTTGCGCATTATTCTCGGCGGCGGGAGTGACCGATTGGCTCGACGGGCACATGGCGCGGCGTTGGGAGCAGCAATCCGAAATCGGCCGATTTCTCGATCCGATCGCCGACAAATTGCTGGTTTCGGCAACGTTGTTCATGCTGACCGCGTTCGACCGATTGTCGGCCGAGGCGGTGCTGCCGGCGCTGGTCATCCTATGCCGTGAGATTCTGGTCTCCGGATTGCGCGAGTATCTCGCCGGGTTGCGCGTCGGGATGCCGGTCTCCGGGCTCGCCAAGTGGAAAACGGTAATCCAGATGGTTGCGATAGGTTTCCTGATTGTCGGTGATGCCGGGCCCGCCTTTTTGCCGGTGACCGCGATTGGTGAGCTGTTGCTGTGGATCGCCGCCTTGCTCACCTTGGTAACCGGCTATGACTATCTGCGGGCGGGGCTCCGCCACATGGCGCATCCTCGGGCGGCATCCGCGATCCGCAACCGGAAATCCGAGCATCTGGCTTAGGAGCATGTTGCGGCCATTTCCTGTCCGCCCCAAGTGACGTCTGAGGACACGGAATGATGCGGATTTTGGGCCTCGCCGGGTGGAGCGGTAGCGGCAAGACGACTCTGATGACGGCGCTGATACCTGAATTCGTTTCGCGCGGGGTCTCGGTCTCGACCGTCAAGCATGCCCACCATTCCTTCGACGTCGATCAGCCGGGCAAGGATTCGTGGCGACACCGCGAAGCAGGGGCTCGGGAGGTAGTGGTTTCATCAGCTCATCGGTGGGCATTGATGCACGAGTTGCGCGGTGCCGCCGAACCACCGCTCGACGAATTGCTGGAGCGGCTGAGCCCGGTCGATCTGGTGCTTGTCGAAGGCTTCAAGCAGCACCCTCATACCAAGATCGAGGTCTATCGCGGCGCCCTCGGAAAGCCCTTGTTGCACCCCGAGGATCCCTACGTCATCGCTATCGCCGCCGACGAGATGTCGCCTGCATTCTCAGTGCCGTTTCTGCCACTGTCCGATCCCGGTGCAATAGCCGGGTTTGTGCTCCGGCACGAGGGAAGGGTTCGATGACGCAGCTGAGCGATGATTGCTTTGCCTTTGGCGGCGCTTTGCTGAGCGTCGATGAGGCGCTCGCTCGGATCGAGGAGCGGGTTACAGCTGTCGTCGAGACCGAGACGGTGCCGCTGGCGGCGGCGCACGGGCGCATTCTCGCCCGTGATCTCGTCGCAACGATGAACCTCCCGCCGCATGCCAACAGTGCGGTCGACGGCTACGCCTTCGCCCATGTCGATCTGGGGCCGGAGGGCGAAACCGCGCTTCCAGTTTCCGGCAGGGCCGCGGCGGGTCACCCGCTCGGACGGCCGTTAGCGCGCGGTGAGGTGGTCCGGATCTTTACCGGAGCGCCGATGCCGGCAGGAGCGGACACGGTAATGATGCAGGAGGATTGCGTCGTTGAGAACGGACGGGTCCGGCTGCAGGCGGGGATCAAAAAGGGCGCAAACCGCCGTCATGCCGGAGAAGACGTTGCCGCGGGTGCGGTTGCCGTCGCCTCCGGCCGGCGGCTCTATGCTGCGGATCTCGGTATTGCAGCCGCGCTCGGTTACCGCCAGCTGCCGGTGTTCCGCCGTCTGCGCGCCGCGCTTCTGTCAACCGGCGATGAAGTCATCGACCCGGGTATACCGCTGCCGCCCGGCACGATCTACGACGCCAACCGTTTCATGCTTGCCGCACTGCTCGCGGGTTTGGGTTGCACGGTTACCGATTTTGGTATCCGCCCCGACCGCGAGGCGGCGCTTGCCGATACAATCGCCGCTGCGGTCGCCGAACATGATTTGATCGTCACCTCAGGCGGCGTGTCGACGGGCGATGAGGATCATATCAAGCCGGCGATCGAGCGGTTGGGCAGCCTGCATTTCTGGCGGTTGGCGATCAAGCCGGGGCGCCCCGTCGCGCTGGGCCAGATCGGCGGGATCCCGCTGATCGGGCTACCGGGAAACCCTGTCGCAGTCGTCGTGACGTTTATCGTTCTCGGGCGGCCGCTGATCTTGAAGCTTGGCGGCGCGACAGTGTCACCGCCACGGCTATACCCCGTCCGAGCCGGCTTTGCTTACCGCAAAAAGCGGGGGCGGCGCGAGTATCTCCGGGCAAGCCTGCGGTGTGACGAGGACGGCATGGTCGCCGTCAAATTTCCGAAGGATGGCGCCGGTATCCTCTCTTCGATCGTGCAGTCGGAGGGCCTCGTCGTTCTCGACGAGATGACAAGCGATCTCACTCCAGGCGCAACGGTCGATTTCTTGCCTTTCGCTGAGGTGATCGGTTGAGACTTCTCTATTTCGCTTGGTTGCGGGCGCGCATCGGTTGCGCCGAGGAAGAGGTGGAATTGCCGCCCCGGATTCGTGACGTGGCCGGTCTGCTGGACTGGCTTAGGTCGCGGGGCGGCGGATACGCCGAAGCGCTGCGGGACCTTTCGATCGTCCGGGTAGCGGTCAATCAGGACTATGTCGGGAGTGAACATCCGTTGCGGGAAGGCGACGAGGTCGCGATCTTCCCGCCGGTCACCGGAGGCTGAGGCGATGATCCGCGTGCAGCGCGAGGATATCGATGTCGGTGCCGCGCTCGAGAGCCTTGCGGCCGGCAACCACCACATCGGCGGGGTCGCGAGCTTTGTCGGATTGGTACGGAATATAGGTGGGGCTGACCGCGTCTCAGCGCTGACGCTAGAACATTATTCCGGCATGACCGAGAAGAAGCTGGCTGAGATCGAGACCGAGGCGTATCGGCGCTGGCCGCTCGACGCGGTGCTGATCATTCACCGCTACGGACGGCTCGAGCCGGGCGACCGCATCGTCCTCGTCGCCACCGCTTCTGCGCACCGCGAAGCTGCGCTCGCCGCCTGCCATTTCCTGATCGATTGGCTGAAGACCGACGCGCCGTTCTGGAAGAGCGAAGAAACCCCCGCCGGCGAGCGCTGGGTCGAAGCGCGAACCGAAGATAACGCGGCGAGAGAGGGCTGGAAGCTGCACCCGTAGAGAGCTGCCGTTAACTGGCGTTCCGTCCTGTTTGCCGACGGCGCGGCTGAAATCCCCCAACCCGGGGAGGGCGGCTTTACGCTTCTTCTGCTGACCAGCGATCATGCATCAGAACACCCGATGCACCCAACCATGGGGGTCGGGGGCCCGGCAGCGCTGGATGTCGATCAGCGCGGCGCGCAGCGCCTCGGTCTGGGCGCTCGAGTCGCCGTTGCCGATGGTGAACTCGCCGTCCTGGAACTTGACCCGCCCGATCGGCGTCAGCACCGCCGCGGTGCCGCACGCGAAGGTCTCCCTGAGGCGGCCGCTCGCGGCGTCGGCGCGCCACTGGCTGAAGGCGTAGGGCTCCTCGCGCACCGTGATGCCGCTGTCCTTGGACAGCTCGATGATGGAAGCGCGCGTGATGCCGGGCAGGATGGTGCCGCCGAGCGGCGGCGTCTGCATCGAGCCGTCGTCGAACACGAAGAAGATGTTCATACCGCCGAGTTCCTCGATCCAGCGGCGCTCGACGGCGTCGAGGAAGACGACCTGTTCGCAGCCGTGCTGGGCGGCCTCGAGTTGTGCCATTAGGCTGGCGGCGTAGTTGCCGCCGCACTTGGCGGCGCCGGTGCCGCCCGGCGCGGCGCGCGTCAGCTCTTGCGACACCCAGAGCGAGATCGATGTGTCCTTCGACTTGAAATACGAGCCGACCGGCGAGGCGATCACGAGGAAGAGATATTCCGACGACGGCTTGACGCCCAGGAACACCTCGCTGGCGTACATGAAGGGGCGCAGATAAAGGCTACCGTCGCCCTCGGGGATCCAGTCGCGGTCGATCTTGACCAGCTGATCGCAGGCCTCTACGAACGCCGCCTTGGGCAGCTTCGGCATCGCTAGGCGCTCCGCCGAGCGCTGGAAGCGGCGCGCGTTCTCGAGCGGGCGGAACATCACGGCACCGCCCTTGGCCGTGCGGTAGGCCTTCAGGCCCTCGAAGATCTGCTGACTGTAGTGCAGCACCGCCGCGGCGGGATCCATTGTCAGTGGCTCACGCGCCGTGATCTTGGCGTCGTGCCAGCCCTTGCCCTCGGCGTAGCGAATCGCCGCCATGTGATCGGTAAAAACGCGCCCGAATCCGGGATCGCGCAGCAGCGCAGCGCGCTTATCCGCCGGCGTCGGCGCGGGATGCGGCTCGCGAGCGAAGAGGAGGCCGGCTGCGCGGGGCTGGTCCATTACGTTCTCGTGCATTGGGCGCCTGAGCTGTTTAGGCTGTCGATGAACTGGAAGTCGAAATTGTGGGTAGCCGGAGGTGGGTCACCACGTGCAGCTTGGCGTCACGGCAGGAGACGAGGCGGCCATCGTACCAGATGAGGCCGTCACGATCATCGAACGGAACCAAGGACATTGGGTCTTCCTTGCACTTTCGGGTGATCCGGCCGATACGCCCGACGAGCGACCGGATGGAACTTTATACCCCACGGGACGCCCTCTTGGTGTCAAAGGTTGCGAGATAAGTCAACATGTCTGACATAAAATCCCTCGTCACCCTGCATGCGTCGCCTGACGAGGAGGTGCGCCAGGGGATCGAGCTTCTGTTTTTCGCTTACCGTGATTTCACCGCAGAGCCCGATACGATCCTCGCAAAATATGGTTTTGGCCGCGCCCACCATCGTGTCATCCATTTCGTTGGACGGCATCCGCAGATGACCGTCGGCGAGTTGCTTGGCATTCTGCGCATCACCAAGCAGAGCCTGAGCCGTGTTCTCGGTCAGCTGGTTCGGCAAGAATTTATCATCCAGCGGCCGGGCGCCGATCGGCGCCAGCGTCTCCTCGACCTGACTGCGAGGGGAAGGGAACTCGAGCGGCAATTATCGGAACCGCAGCGGGCGCGGATAGCCCTCGCATACCGGCAAGCTGGCGCCCAGGCCGTCGAAGGCTTCCGCAAGGTCATGTTGGGAATCATCACCGGCGAGGAGGACCGAGGACGCTTTTTCTGTTCGTCTCCGGGGAAGCACTGAAGCGCGCCTTTTCGTGTATTGTCGAGTGTGATGAGCGAGCCCCATCTACTCGTTGTCGACGACGATGCTCGCTTGCGAGAGCTCTTGCGTCGCTACCTGTCGGACAGCGGCTTCCGGGTGACTACCGCCGCGGACGCGGCGGACGCACGGTCGAAGCTCGCCAGTTTCGCCTTTGACCTGATCGTGCTCGACGTAATGATGCCGGGAGAGAACGGGATCGATCTGACGCGGGCGCTACACCGCGAGCGCAGCAATCTGATTATGCTGCTCACGGCAATGGCCGAGCCCGAGGATCGCGTCCACGGGCTCGAGCAAGGGGCCGACGATTACCTCGCCAAACCGTTTGAACCGCGCGAGCTCGTGCTGCGCATCCGCAACCTTCTGCAACGCCGACCAACCAGGGATACGGAGCCACCGGAAATCCGTTTCGGTGGCTACCGGTTTGATGTCACTCGTGGGGAGCTACATCGGGGCTCCGATCTTGTACATTTGACCGCGGCCGAGGCCGGGCTCCTATCACTCCTGACACAAAGAGCGGGGCACGCGGTGTCGCGCGAGGAGCTTTCGCTATCGCTGAGCGGCAATGTTCGTAATGTCGACGTTCAAATGACCCGGCTCCGCCGAAAAATCGAGCACGATCCGCGTTATCCCCGTTACCTGCAAACCGTCCGGGGTACCGGCTACCTCTTGAAGCCGGATTGAGGACTTTCGAGTCCCGCAGATGGCAGCGCGCGGTATCGAGGTGGAGCCGGAAGCGGTGGAACCCGACGACGGGCTCGAGATCCAGCGGGAAGCATGGATCAAGCGATTGCTGCCGCGCACGATGTTCGGCCGCTCGCTGCTGATTGTCGTGGTGCCGGTGATCCTGTTGCAAGCGATCGCCGCTTGGGTGTTTTACGATCGCCATTGGGCGGCCGTGTCTTGGCGACTTTCGGCGGCGGTGGTGGGCGATATCGGTCTGGTTATCGAGGCCATCAAACTCGCCGATTCTCCCAACAAGATTGACCAGCTGCTGGAGACCGGCGCGATATTGACCGACCTCGAGTTCACGTTGAAACGCGGCGACACACTCCCTTTACCTTCGCCCGCGACCGGATCGCTAATTGCAGACCAGCTAACCCAAGCTATGCAGGGGCGGGTCTCGTTGCCTTACCGGATCGCGGCAGCCGACGACCCTCATGGCATCCGCATCGACGTGCAGCTTCCCGAGGGAGTGCTGGCGATAGGGGTGCCGGGGAAGCGGCTCTATAGCCCGACGACTTACATCTTCGTGATGTGGATGGTTGGGTCGTCGCTGGTGTTGCTCGCGGTCGCGATCGTGTTCCTTCGAAATCAGGTCAAATCGCTGCGCCGGCTGGCGGCTGCCGCCGATGGCTTCGGCAAGGGCCGTCCCGTGCCGCTCTTCAAGGTCGAGGGTGCGGCCGAGATCCGCCAGGCGGCGTTGGCGTTTATGCGGATGCGCGATCGCATTCGGCGTCAGATCCGACAACGCACACAGATGCTGGCCAGCGTGTCGCACGATCTGCGCACGCCATTGACCAGAATGAAGCTCGCGCTCGAGCTGCTCGGCGATGATCCCGCGGTCGAGGAGCTGAAATCCGATGTTGTAGAGATGGAACGGATGGTGCACGGGTATCTCGACTTCGCGCGCGGCGAGGGTGCCGAGGAGCCAGTCGACACGGATGTTTCCCTGCTGCTCGAGGATATCGCTGCGGCGATGCGGCGCGAGGGTATCCCCTTGTCGGTCGCCGCGGAGCCGGAATACGTGATCCCAGTCAGACCAAACGCGCTGCGGCGTTGCCTCGGTAATCTGATCAGCAACGCCCGGCGCTACGGCAGCCACGTTTGGCTCACCGGGATCGCCGTCGCCGACGGGGTTGACCTCCTCGTTGACGACGACGGGCCTGGAATTCCCGAGACCGAACGGGAGCGGGTGTTTCGGGCTTTCGTCCGGCTCGATACGTCGCGCAATCCGTCTACCGGGGGCGTCGGTCTCGGCCTGACGATCGCCCGCGATGTGGCGCGCAGCCACGGCGGCGACGTCAGGCTCGAGACTTCTCCCCAGGGCGGTTTGCGCGCTCGCGTACATTTGCCGCGATAACAGCGCGCGCGGGCACCCCGCCAAAGCGCAGGGAGGAGCGGCCGGTCCGAAAGCCGCGGTTAGCGCGAGCTTTGCTGCTTTGCCAGATCGCGGATCTCGTCGAACCCCTCGCTGGCGCGCTTGCGCAGTACATCGGCCGCTTCGGTGCCAGCCTTGGTCGCCAGTAGCGTGATCTCTCGGCCGTGGCTGACGCTCTTCTCGAGTAGCTGCTTTGCATATTCGGTGTTCTTGGCGAGCCGGTCCTCGGCCGAAGCCGGTTGGGCGAGATCGCGCAGCAGCGACGTCACATCCTCGATCGCCTGGCGGGCGATCTCGATCTGACGTTTGGCGACGGCCTGCATGCCTTCGACCGCAACCTGGTTCGCTTGGGTCAGCGCCTCGATGTTGCGGCGTTGGCAGGCCATCAACGTCTCGACGTCGAAGGGACGAAAGCGGAAATCGGCCATGAACTTGGTGACGTCGAAATCAAAAAAGTTGGGACGTGCTTCGGACATGGATGGGGGTTCCGGTGTGGGAGAGGTTCGGTAATTGTGCAGTGCACAACAACCCCTATATCGGCGCCTCCCGCAGCTCCGTCAAGACATATTTTGCAGTGCAGCAATTCAGGCGGGGACTGGTTCGCCGCCCCTACGCTCCGCGCCCGCTGGCACAAAGCAGCGCTCGATGCGACGCAGGCGAGCGTCGAGCGCCGCCATTGTACGACCGAGATCGGACGAGTCGTCGCTGCGCCACACTCGCATCGTCGAAAGATAAGCCGCGGTGACGAGCCTGACGATTATTGCACCACGGATCCCGTCGGTTGATATGTCGGCAGCTTCGAGCACCCACCGTACCGAGCGCAACAACGAGCTCCCGGCGCAAAACGCGGTTACGGGATCGCCCGGCAATTCACGGCGCAGCACCTCGAGCGCCGCCTTATAGGGCCGGAGCGCGTCGAATCGCCGCATCAGCAGATCGAACAACCGGTCCCGCGGCCGCTCGTCCGGCTCGGGGGCCGGGGGATCGGCCAGCACGGTTTCATCTATGCGGCGAAACAACCCGTCCAGGATCGCCTGCTTCGACCGAAACACGCGATATACCTGCAGGATCGGAAGGCCGGCCGCCGCGGCGATCGCAGCAAGCGACAATCCCCGCCACCCCTCGGTTGGTATCAGGGCGAGGGTCGCGTCGATAATCCGGTCGGCTTCACTCGACGAAGCGCTCTCAGATCGATCGCGTCCGCTCGTCCCGCGCGTTCTTGCCATGTCAGTTCGCGAGTTCGCGCGAGCGGGCCGCGGCCGCAGCGACGGCGCGCTCGATCAGCGCCTCGAGTCCGTCTGCAGTCATCAGCACGTCGAGCGCGGCGCGGGTGGTGCCGCCCGGGCTCGTGACATTTTCGCGGAGTTGCGCCGGGCTCTCCGCCGAGATGCGGGCGAGTTCGCCCGAACCGGCAACGGTGCTGAGGGCGAGCCGTGCCGCCAGCTCGGACGGCAGGCCCTCGGCTTCGCCCGCGCGCGCAAGCGCCTCGATCAACAAAAAGACGTAAGCCGGACCACTCCCCGATACCGCCGTGACCGCATCGAGGTGACCCTCGTCGTCGACCCAGGCACTCTCGCCGATGGCGGCGAGCAGACGTTCGCAGAGCCTTCGTTGCGCGAAGGTCACGAGCGGGTTGGCACAAGCGACCGTGATCCCGCGCCCGATTGCAGCCGGGGTGTTGGGCATTGTCCGGACAATCGCGGCGGCGCCGAGATGCCGGGCGAGCCCGCCCAACGTCTTGCCGGCCACGATCGATAAGAACAACATTCCCTCGCGCGCCCACCGGCGGTAGCTCGGCAACACCGCATCGACGACTTGCGGCTTGACGGCGAATACGACGGCCTCCGCCGCGCGCTCGCTCGGCAGCGCATCCGGCCCCGGATACCAGAGGATCTCGGCGGACGAATCGAGACCCGCCGGCATTCCAGCCGGCTCGATCACCAAGAAACGCGACGCAACGCCGGCGGCGATCCAGCCACGGAGCATCGCCGTCCCCATCTTTCCGCATCCGACGAGAACGAGGCCGCGAGCTGGTGGCGCATCATCCATCGCAAGCCAACCGGCGCTCAGGCCTCTCCGACCGGATCGATCATCGCCGATGCGATCGCCTGCGCCGGCGATTTGCCGCCCCAGACGACAAACTGGAATGCAGGATAAAACCGCTCGCATTCCGACAAGGCGATATCGACGAGATCCTCGACCTGTTCGACGCTCGCCGCCGAAACACCGCGCAACAGCACCGCATGGCGGAAGGCCGGCGAATTGTTCTCCGCCGACAGGTCGAAATGTCCCAGCCACAGCTTCTCGTTGGCGAGAGCCAGCAGCTCCCAGACCGCAACGCGGCGGCTCTTCGGTACTTTCATGTCGAAACCGCAGGAGAAGTGCAAAGCGCAAATCTCCTCCTGCCACACAAAGTAAAGCCGATAATCGCACCACCGGCCGGAGATCTCGACGACCAGCTCCTCCTCGCTGGCGCGGTCGTGCACCCAGTCATTGGCGATGACGATCTCCTCGACAAGGTCGATCGGGTTACCGGAATACAGCGTTGGTTCGACAATGGACACGGATGTCATCAAGCCCTCCTCGGGCCCTCGACGGGAAGCCGCCTTTGCCGGTCAAGGTACGTTAGGCTGGTCACAACCCCGCGGCCGGCGCGCAGGTCACCGCATCGAGGCTGCCGATCTACCAACAATGACGCAAGAGAGATTTGACGGTCCTTTCGTCTATTTTGCGCAAATCTAAGAAAGGGGGGAGGCGGGATCAGTGGCGGGAGCCGCCGCAGGCTCTCGGGTTGCGAGCCGCGCTTCGAGTTCTGCGAGCCGTTTTTGCAAATCCTCCTGCTCGGCGCGCGCCTTCGCAGCCATCGCCTTCACTGCTTCGAACTCCTCACGGCTCACCAGATCCATCCCGGCGAGCACTCTTTCCAGTTGCTCGCGCAACCGCGATTCGACCTCGCTCTTCACCCCTGACAACGTGCTCATCGCGCCCGCGGCGACGCGGGCGAGGTCGTCAAGGATCCTGTTCTGGCTCTGCATCGCCTCGTCTCCGCCTTTGTCCTGGGCGTCACCCTCATCAATGGCCGCCATCCCGACCCCTCACCAGCGTGTGGGGGAAGGAGTGGGAGTCGCGAAGGGGTCCGAACCCGGATTACCTCCGGTTCGACTTGAAGGCCGGCATCACCTCCTCGGCGACCCATTGGAACTGCTCGAGCATCGTCGTCTGCGGAGTTCCGATCGGGTTCGAAAGGCTGATATGCTCCATACCCGGGTAGCGCTCTTCGAAACCCTTCAGCAGCTCGACCAGCTCCGCCGGTGTGCCGGCGAACCACGAGCCGAGGGCCATGTAATGCTCGACGGTCGGCACCCCGGCCGCACTCCAGCCGCCGCGGCGCGCGACGGCCGCGATCTGCTCCGGCGTAAGCCCCGGCACGAACCCCAGCGGCGCGAACATCTTGACGTGTTCCTCGTAAATCGGAGTGATCTCGCGGATCGCCTGCTCTCGGGTCCGCGCGAGGTGGAAATGGAGGCCGAGCTGGAGGTTCTCGCCGAGGTTCAGCTGTAAGCCCGCCCGCGCCGCGGCGTCGCGGTAGCCGGTGATCGGACCCGCCTGCATCGTCGCCGCGCCGCCGCCGACCGCCCCCTTGATGCCGTGCCGCACCATGAAATCGAGCCCGCGCGGGTTGGCGCTGACGATCGGCTGCCAGATCTCGACGGGCCGATGCAGCGGGCGCGGCACCAGGGTGAGCCTTTCGAGCTCGTAGCCGCGATAGGGGACCCGCGGCGGCAGCGTGTAGTGTTTGCCCTTATGCGAGAACGACTCCTCGTTGAAGGATTTGACAATGATCTCGACCTGCTCTTCGAACAGTTCGCGATTGGCGTCCTGGTCGAGCATCGGGGCGCCGAAAGTCTCGACTTCGCGCGTGTGATAGCCGCGGCCGACGCCAAAAATCGTCCGCCCGCCGGTCAGGATGTCGGCGGTCGCGAAGTCCTCGGCGAGCCGCAGCGGGTGCCACATCGGCGCGATGTTGAAGGCGCAGCCGATTTTGAGGCTCTTCGTCACATGCGCGAGGTGCACCGCCAGCATGAGGATGTTGGGGATGCACTCGTACCCTTCATGCTGAAAGTGGTGCTCGGCGAGCCATAGCGTATCGTAACCGAGCGCATCCATCTTCCGCGCGATCGCATCGGTCTTGTCGAAGACGCTCGCGAGGTGTTCGTTCGAGAAACGCCGCTCATTGGCCGGGGTAGTATTTTGTCCGCGCTCGGGGAGATCGACGTGGCCCGCATACACCGTCGTGAACTTCGTGATCATGTTTCATCCCTCCGGGTCGTTTGCGGGTAGCTGCAAGTGATCAGTCTTACCCGATTTCGCGCGTTTTGCCACTAAGCACCGCCGGGGCGCATTAGATCGAACGCGGGGGGTGCGCACAGCAGACCCATGACCTTTCAAGGACAATCATAAATTGTGCAGCATTCGCCCGAATGTTGCAATCTGCAGCGAATCTACGGCTAATTCTCCTTTTGAATCTGCAGCTAATTCTCCTTTTAGTGTGTCGCGTGCCTCGACGACCGGCTCGGTCGCCTCGTTATCGACCGGAGAATTATGATGATATAGCAACATTGTACAGAAAGCAACTGATTCGACGACTATGACCCGGTGCGTGCGTTGGCTCCGCGCATTTGCGCCTAACCGCGCGGCTTGACACACCTCGCAGGCGACCGGCACCTTGCCGGAGCGAAGGCGGGTTGGAACCGCCGCGATCCATCACATCGAGGGAGAAACGCGATGAAGCTGCCGCGCAGGTCGCTCCTCGCCGGTCTGACAACCGTACTGGCCGCCCCCGCCACCCTGCACTGGCCGGCCCGCGCGGCCGAGTTCACGTTTAAATGCGGCAGCTCGCTCCCCGATGGCCATCCGATGGCGGTCCGTTTGCGCGAAGCCATGGCGCTCATCAAGGAGGAGAGTGGCGGGCGGCTCGACATCACGCTTTACACCAACAGCCTGCTCGGCGGCGATACCGCGATGATCTCGCAGACGATCGCCGGCGCACTCGAAATGTACACACTGCCGCTCGACCTGCTGGCCGCCAAGAACCCGGCCTGCGGGATCTTTGGCGTCGGCTATGCTTTTCTCAACTATGATCACGTTTGGGAGGCGATGGATGGCGAACTCGGCAATTACCTGCGCGGGATCGCCGATCAGATCGGCTTCCATGTAGCTCGGAACCGTTGTCGCGCTGCGCCGCGACGAACACATGCGTCTAACGACTTTCGTGAATTCCCTGGCGCCGCAGTGGGCTCGTTCGCTCAGCACCGTCGGCGCCCTCGTCGTCATTGTGTTCGTTCTGGAGATCCTGCTGCCGGCAGCGCAGTATCTCGAGGTCCAGAAATCGACCGAGCTCATCACGCTCTCGATCTCGGACGGTTACCGGGTCGTCGCGATCCTAGTCGGCGCCACCCTGACCGCCGTCATCGCACTGTTGCGCTTGCTCGAAACGACAACTTCTCGCTGGTTCCTGGTTGCTGTCGCACTGGTGGGCGGCGTCGCGCTGGCATTGTGGCTGGCGCAGCCTTTGCTGATCGCGATGGGGCATGCCAGCCTGATCCTGTTCTTTGTCGTGCTCGTCGCCGCTTACGTGATGATCGGGGTGCCGATCGCCTTCACCTTCGGCATCGCCACCTTCTCCTATCTCGCGCTGACCACCGACTTGCCGCTCGTCATCGTCGTCAACCGGATC
>Ga0182035_10000401_pt1 | contig 19852 bp, 19 predicted proteins | sample flu12Cox44000170_FD_125969 | JGI IMG/M metagenome (GOLD analysis project Ga0182035, IMG submission 125969) | Lab enrichment of tropical soil microbial communities from Luquillo Experimental Forest, Puerto Rico - flux4day.12C.oxic.44.000.170 | ecosystem: Environmental > Terrestrial > Soil >...
AGCCAGACACTCCTGGATGCTCTGGATCTGGTGCGCGCAGTCGCAGCCACCGATTCTACCGTGCTGGTTCTTGGTGAGACGGGTACAGGCAAGGAATTGATCGCCAGAGCCCTTCACAATAACAGCCGCCGTCGCGAGCGCCCCTTCATGAAATTGAATTGCTCAGCCATCCCCTCTGAACTTCTGGAGAGCGAATTGTTCGGGCACGAAAAGGGCGCTTTCACAGGGGCACTCACACAAAAAATTGGCCGTTTCGAGATGGCTGACACAGGAACGCTGTTCCTCGACGAAATCGGGGATATGCCTGTGGCCTTGCAGCCCAAGCTCTTACGCGTGCTGCAAGAACAGGAATTCGAGCGCCTGGGAAGTTGCCGGACGCACCGCATCAGCGTCCGCCTGATTGCAGCAACAAATCGCAATCTGGACGAGATGGTGGGCCGCAATGAATTCCGCAGCGACCTCTACTATCGTCTGAACGTTTTTCCGATCGTTGTGCCGCCACTCCGGGAACGTCGCGACGACATCGCACTCTTGGTTGCGCATTTTGTAGAGAATTGTGCCGGCCGCATGAGCAAGCGGATTGAACATATTCCGCAGGAAACATTGGACGCCCTGATTTCCTATTCCTGGCCGGGCAATGTGCGCGAACTTCAGAACCTGGTCGAGCGAGCCGCAATCCTGTGTCAGAACGGAGTTCTGCCAAATCCTTTGCCTACGGTCGACGCAAAGCGGCCGTCCGCGAATCCGCCGGTCTCGAATCCGCTAGATTCAAGCGCCATACCCGGCACGTTCACCGATTCCCAGCGGGCGATCATTTTGCAGGCCTTGCACCGAGCGGGATGGATCATCGGAGGTCCCCATGGCGCCGCCGCCCGATTGGGACTGAAACGGACCACATTGCTTTCCAAGATGAAGAAACTCGGCATCTCACGACCATCGACTCTTGACGGAGCGGCAGTGAATTCGAATTGTGAGGCCTTGAAGTGCTGACGAGCGCCACGCTCAAAACAGCAATCGTTACTGGTGCCTCGCAAGGGATCGGAGCGGGACTCGTCGAAGCGTTCCTGAAACGAGGTTACTGCCTAGTCGCAAACTCCCGAAACATTACTAATAGAAATCCATTCGGGGAATCCGCGAATCTCACGCTGGTCGATGGAGACATCGGTGACGCAAAAACGGCCGCAAAGATTGTGGATACGGCCGTATCCCGATTTGGCCGCATCGATGTGCTGATGAACAATGCGGGCATTTTCATCCCCAAGTCCTTTCCTGAGTACACGACCGAGGATTTCAACGCTTTGGTCTCCACGACGCTTGCAGGCTTTCTCTACGTGTCACAGCTCGTCATAAAGCAAATGTTGGTGCAGCGATCGGGCAGCATCGTTAACGTGTCAACTACGCTGGTCGACCAGCCGATCGCGGGTGTAGGGGCAGCCGTGCAAATCATGGTGAAGGGCGCCTTGAACGCTGTGACACGCGCCCTCGCCATTGAATACGCGAAGGACGGCATTCGTGTAAACACGGTTGCGCTGGGCATCATCAAAACTCCGATGCATAAACCCAAGGCTTACGAATTTCTCCAAGGGCTGCATCCTATCGGCAGGATGGGTGAAATCAAGGAAGTCGTAGATGCCGTTTTGTTCTTAACGGACGCCACGTTTACCACCGGTGAAATCTTGCACGTGGATGGCGGTACGCACGCGGGCAAATGGTAACGGTGGTCCGTTCCGGATTGCCGAGTAAGCAGGGGCTAGCGCGAAAGGTCGGTTCACCCATCAGGACTTAGTTGGGGAGTCCCTGCCTGCCTAATTGCGAGCCGACAAAATTTGGTACTCCCGGTAGGTCGGCCACTCTTCTTAAAATCTGCCGGCGGAAATTTATGGAATTCTTACGAACCCCTGAGGACTTCCCAGGGGCCATACGGCTATCGTTTTTTTGAGTGCGGCTAGTTCTTCGCTGATTGAAGGCAGCGACTGAATCCGCCGCCCTCGCCCATGGCCCTGCCCTTCCGGCATAACGCTCGGTCTTCTTGAATGTGGTTTCATGCCTTACGCCCTAGTTCACTTCATTCGCGAGAGCCATCGCCCGCCCTTCATTCCGCCCGCAATTGGAGACGATCTTGCTCAGTACTACGACAGGAAACGTTTTAGGGTTGTGAGGTCGAGAACAGAATCTAGGAGAGAACAGTGATGGCGCTCAGAATGAAGCGAAAAATGCTTTGGGTTTCTCTGACCGCAGCCTTGTGCACCAGCGCGACTCCTGGTCTGGTGACTGCTAACGACGGCACGAATGGCCCTCCGCCGAAAGATACCAAGCCTGACGCGCCGCAGGCGCTTACGGAGCGGGAGCGTTGGCTGCTCGACCGTATCGAGCAACTCGAGAAGCGCGTTGCACAGCTTGAATCCCAAAGCAACTCGTCTGCGGCCATGACCGATCGCTCAAAAAAGGCGGACAAGGGTTCGGGTTCAGGTGGAATGGTCGCGGCCTCGCCTTCCGAAGCGCTCGCAGACTTGGCATTGGTTTCCAACAATCCGGCGGCTCCATTGATTACGGGGCAAGCTATGGAAAAGGGCAAGACAGGAGCAGCAAATCCATCTGCTTCGGAGCCTTTTGCCTTTGCTGATTTCACCTTGCTGAACGGCAACTCGCGAACTAAAGACACACCATATGCCACAACTTTCTTTACGCCAGAGGTCAGGGCCGACGTGGATTACAACTACAGCTTTAATCATCCAAAAGACGACACGATTGGCGGGTCGAGTGAAGTGTTCCGGCACGGCGAAGTACAGGTGACGCAGCTTGGTGTAGGTGGCGACTTTCACTACGGCAACGTGCGCGGTCGGTAAATGACGCAGTTCGGTATGTATTCTTCGTGCCTCCTCTGGGTAGGTGGAAGTGGCCGTCAGGATCGTCGGAAGGATGTAATCTCATTTCCGATCTCCGGTGGGGCCAAAGCGCTCCGTCCTGATGTTGTCGCGCTTGATTCCGGTGGCAGCGAGGAGATCTGCGATAGCTTCCACGAATGACGTAGGACCGCAAACATAGCAAGTTGGAACAAGGTCTGCGGGCCAGACCGTGCTTGCGATCAACGTGGCATCGATGCGGCCTGGCGGGCGCGCCCAATCCTTCGGAACTGCTCGTGTGTACGCGTAGGTTATGACAACGGAATCGCCTCGTTCCGAGAGCGAACGCAATTCATCGTGATAAAAAACGGCGCCCGGGTCCCGCACTGAGTACAAGAGTCTAAACGGTGCTGAGCTGCCCACCGAGACTCGCGCCCGAATCATAGCCATCAGGGGGACGATGCCAGAACCTCCTGCAATCAGTTGAATCGGTTCCGTCTGTTGACTGCGCCACACAAACCACCCGCCAATTGGACCGCGCAATTCCAGACGATCGCCGAGCATGACTTCTTGCGTGAGATATGGCGATACTTCACCGTTTGGCAGTCTTTCGACGGTTACCTGAACGCGCCCCTCGGAGTTCGGCGCAGAGGCTAAGGAATAGGATCTGACTGCAGAGTAGCCATCCGAGGCCGTCAAGCGCACGTCAACGCGCTGGCCCGCGAGATGACCGGGCCAATCCGGAACCTCAAGCGTGATTGTCCGCGCCGTAGCAGTTTCGTCATGAAGATCAACCACCGTGCCGACGCGCCACATTACTCGTCGCCCGAATAGCGCTGTTCCCGCCAAGGGTCCCCATAATTGTGGTAGCCGAGGCTCTCCCAAAACCCAGGTTCGTCATCGTGCATTAGTGTTATGCCGCGCACCCACTTGGCGCTCTTCCACAGATAAAGATGGGGGACAAGAAGTCGGGCAGGACCACCGTGCTCGGGTGCAAGGTCTTCGTCGTCAAATCGGAACGCGATCCACGCTTGCCTGTTCAAGAGGTCGTCCAAAGGCAGATTCGTCGTGTAGTCACCGTACGAATGCACGAGAGCGTACTCGGCGTCTGTTTTCACATCTGCAAACATCGTATCCAGGGATACTCCTTCCCAAAATGTGCCGAGTTTCGACCATCGAGTAACGCAGTGCAGATCAACGGTGATCTTTTCGATTGGTAAGTTACGGAATGCCTTCCAATCCCATCGCCGCAGGGCCTCAGTGCCGTCCTGAATAGTAAATTCCCACTGGTCGAGCGAAACATGTGGCGTCGGTCCTGCAGACAAGATGGGGAAGTCGGTGGTGAGATATTGGCCCGGGGGCACCTTCGCATTTTCCGCGCGACGCCGACCGGAAAAACCTCGTGAGACGATATCCATGAGTGTCTCCCTCGGGACGGATGTGCAAGCGGACCGCCAAACGGTCAAATGCGCAAGATCAGCGCGATCGATTATTCAGAGGCAACGCCAAAGGAGAAAACCCTTCGCCGTTTTTTTGACGCTGTCGTTATAGCAACAGTGCGGCGCTCGCGGGACACGCGTGACACGGCCCCGACACTAGCCGCTGGTTTGACGCACGATGAAGGCGCTCAGAAGAAGCGCCTAAAGTGGCTGCATTCGTGCTCCAAGTACTTCCTGCCAGTCACCGTTGCAAGGAACAAAAGGCGAGGGGCGCCTTTTTGCCGAGGAGACTTCATGAGTCACAGGAGAGATCATGTCGAGCCGAGCAGCGAAAGGCCACTCGAAGCGGGTTCGGAGCGTGCGAGGCCTCTGCTTCATCAGAAGGCGCGCGAGATTCAACCGTTTGGCAGATTCACGCCCATGCCTATTGCGTTGGACGAAAAGGTGCGGGCGCAAAGCTCAAATAATCTGAACCAGCTTCTGGCTGATACGATGACCCTGCGCGACCTGTACAAGAAACATCATTGGCAGGTGGCTGGGCACACTTTCTATTCCCTGCATCTGCTTTTTGACAAACATCACGATGAGCAGGAAGAACTAGTGGATGCGATTGCCGAGCGCATTCAGGTGCTCGGCGGAATCAGCATCGCCATGGCCGCGGACGTGGCGGAAACGACGATCATCCCCAGGCCTCCGCGGGGCCGGGAAGAGGCGCCTGCACAGATATCGCGTCTGCTCGAAGCGCACGAATTCATCATAAAGGAAGCCCGGACAATGGCTCGCCTGTCTGCCGAAGCCGGCGACGATGGAACGAACGATCTGCTCGTCAGCAGTGTCATTCGCACGAATGAACTGCAAGTCTGGTTCCTTGCCGAGCATGTAGTTGACGTACCGCTCGTCCGCGTCACGGAATCGGCGGACTAGGGCATGGCGCGACGACAAGTGTTCCTTGGAGGGCTGGATTGCCTCCCTGTTCCTTCCGGACCGTTCGTATTCTGCGATTGAATGTGAATGAAGGTGAGCGGGGCGACACTAGGCGGCTGAAGGCCCTAGTCCGCCTTTTTCGATGATGAAACCTACTATTTGATTGACACCCTCGCCGCTTCTTAGATTTGAAAAGACAAAGGGTCGCCAGGCGCGCATTTTCAGAGTGTCTGCTTTCATTACCTCAAGGCTGGCGCCTACAAGTGGAGCCAAATCAATCTTGTTGATCACAAGAAGATCGGAGCGCGTGATTCCAGGGCCGCCTTTGCGGGGTATTTTCTCGCCTTCCGCGACATCGATCACGTAGATGGTCAGATCGGCCAGCTCGGGACTGAAGGTTGCGGCCAAATTGTCGCCTCCGGATTCAATGAAGCACAGCTCGGCGTGCGGAAACTTGCGACTCATTTCATCAATCGCAGCAAGGTTCATGGAAGCGTCCTCGCGAATGGCAGTGTGAGGACAACCACCGGTCTCGACACCCATGATGCGCTCCGCGGGGAGAGCTTCTGCGCGGGTCAGAATGAGCTGGTCCTCCTTCGTATAGATGTCGTTCGTAATCACGTAAATGTCGTAGTGGTCGCGAAGCCTCTTGCAAAGGGCTTCGACGAGAGCGGTTTTTCCCGAGCCAACCGGGCCACCGATTCCGACGCGGAGCGGGTGATTGTGCTGTGTGTTACCGATATGAGTCATGACCGGAACAACCTTGTGTATTGAGTTTCATGGGCCATAGAGGCAACGTCCACCATGAATCCGGCGGACCCAAGATCGCTTGTCGTCGCGTTTGCAGCATCAGCGCTGGTAGCGAGAACCGCGTCCTCAAGTGCTGCGATCGCCAACTGGCCATCGGTTTGGCCGAGGGGGACAAGCCGCACGCCCGCGGTCGCCAGATTGGCGATATAGCTTTGCAAGAATGCTGGCAATGCCAAGATCATTGGAATTCCCTGCTTCGCGGAACAGATGCCCAAGACGACGGCCAAGCACAGCGGTATGCGACGGTTCGCCAGTGTTTCCGTAAGCCAGTCCAAGAGCGGATCGGGCCACACCTGGCTTAGAATGGCGGTGCAGGCCGACGCCTGCTGGGAGGACTCAAGTGCGAATTCTGATGTACCACGAAACGTGGCAGCGAGTTCCGCAATTTCTAGCAACTTCACGCGATTGCTGTCCATCGCTGAAGACCAAGCTTCGCTGAAGAAGATTGCTTCATTTCGCCCCGAACCGTAGCGAAGGTCTGCCGTCAGCCAGTCGACAAGGCTGGCCCGGTCGTGTACGCATCCCTCCTCGACGGCCCATTCGAGTCCGTGCGAATAGCTGTAAGCGCCGATAGGAAACGCCGGAGAAAGCCAGCTCTGCAATCGCAGAAACGAGAGCGGTTGAAGCCGATGGAGTCCGTTAAGCATGTTGATGCCCGTGACCACCGTGGTCGTGGTGATGATCATGATCGTGATGATTGCGCCCGTCGTTGTGGCTACTGCCATAGGCGCCGCCCTCGGGCTGAAAAGGTGCTTCGACTTTTTCAAGTTCAGCTCCAAAAGCATGCAGCATCTCTTCGATCACGTGGTCGGGCCGGATGTGGAGGGCGTTATCTCGAATCTCCGTTGGAAGATGCCGATTTCCGAGATGCCAGGCAAGCCGCACGAGGCAATGCGGATCTTTATGACGGACCTCGACAAGCGATTCGGCGGCGGCTTTGATCTTCAGCCAAGTTCCGTCGTCCAGTTGCAGTCCATCGCCGTCAGCCATCGCGACTGTTTTGGGCAGATCAAGCAGGACGTCCTCGCCGCGGTCTGTCGTAAGGCGAATGCGCCGTCGATGACGCGCGTCGAAATCGAGGGTCAGAGTGCCGACAGCCTTCTCTTCCGGCCAGTGTCCGGCGGAGCGATGAATGCAAGCGTTGAGCATGGTGATCAGTCCTCAATACAAGAAATAGCGTTGGGCCAAGGCCAACACTTTTGCCGGTTCACACGTGAGCAAGCGGCCATCGGCGCGCACTTCGTACGTTTCCGGATCGACTTCCATGCGCGGCGTGGCGTCATTGAGCCTCATCGAACGCTTGCCGATCGTGCGCGTGTTGCTTACGGCAAGAAGCTTCTTCGCAAGTCCAAGGGACTCTCCTTTTTGCAATAGGGCCTGACTTACGAAAGTAACTGCGCTTTCGGCCTTGGCGCGGCCGAACGCGCCGAACATCGGCCGGTAGTATTCCGGCTGAGGATTCGGAATGGATGCGTTGGGGTCCCCCATGATTGCGGCAGCAATCATTCCGCTCTTCAACACCAAAGCTGGCTTGACGCCAAAGAAAGCCGGACTCCAAATGCTGAGGTCCGCGAGTTTGCCGACTTCAATCGAACCGACGTAGTTCGAGATGCCTTGCGCGATCGCGGGATTGATTGTGTATTTCGCAACGTACCGGCGAGCTCTGAAATTATCGTTGTCACCCACTTCTTCTGCCGGCCGCCCGAATTGCTTCTTCATTTTGTCGGCGGTCTGCCACGTCCGAATAATCACTTCACCGACGCGTCCCATCGCTTGACTGTCCGACGACATGATCGATATTGCGCCGAGGTCGTGAAGAATGTCCTCCGCCGCAATCGTTTCCTTGCGGATGCGGCTCTCTGCGAACGCCAGATCTTCTGGAATGCGGCGATCGAGGTGGTGCGTCACCATGACCATGTCAAGCGCTTCTTCGAGCGTGTTCCCGGTGTAGGGACGCGTCGGGCCTGTCGAAGCGGGAATGACGTTCGGGGAGCCACACACCTTAATAATGTCCGGCGCATGGCCCCCGCCCGCGCCTTCGGAATGGAACGTATGAATTGTCCGGCCTTTGAATGCAGCAATTGTGTTTTCGACAAAGCCGCTTTCATTCAACGTGTCGGTGTGGATCAGCACCTGGATGTCCATGTCATCCGCGACGGATAGGCAACAGTCGATCGCAGCTGGTGTTGCCCCCCAGTCTTCGTGAAGCTTCAAGCCACAAACTCCAGCTTCGATCTGTTCCACCAAGGCGGAGGGTGAGCTTGCGTTGCCTTTTCCGAAAAACCCCAAGTTTACGGGGAAGGAGTCGGCGGCCTGTAGCATCCTTTGTATGTGCCATGGCCCAGGCGTGCACGTGGTGGCGGTTGTCCCCGCGGCGGGTCCGGTTCCGCCGCCCATCATTGTCGTTACCCCAGAGAACAGGGCTTCTTCGATCTGCTGGGGACAGATGAAGTGGATATGGGTGTCGATCCCACCGGCAGTCACAATATTTCCTTCGCCGGCGATAATTTCGGTTCCCGGGCCAATGATAATGTTCACGTTCGGTTGCACATCGGGATTGCCGGCTTTTCCAATCGCGGCAATGCGGCCGTCCTTAATCGCGATGTCCGCCTTCACGATTCCCCAATAGTCCAGAATCAGGGCGTTGGTGATGACCGTATCGACCGCGCCTTCGCGGCGCGTCCGCTGCGATTGTCCCATCCCGTCGCGGATAACCTTTCCGCCCCCGAACTTCACTTCCTCCCCATAGGTTGTCAAATCCTTCTCCACCTCGATGAGGAGGTCGGTATCCGCAAGGCGCACTTTGTCGCCAACCGTTGGGCCGAACATTTGCGCATAAGCGCCTCGACTCATCTTGTGAGGCATCGTCGGCTACCTCGAGCAAAGACTCATTTCGATTGCCCTGTCGGCAAACTTCCCATGACCGCCTGATTGAATCCGAAAACCAAGCGCGCGCCCTGATACGGAATGAGGGAGACTTCGCGGGATTGCCCCGGCTCAAATCGCACAGCTGTTCCCGCGGGAATGTCCAAACGGTACCCGAGCGCCGCCGTGCGATCGAAGTCGAGCGCCGCGTTGGTCTCGGCAAAATGGTAGTGACTGCCGACCTGTATCGGCCGATCCCCTGTGTTCGCGACCCTCAAGGAAATGGCCTTGGCTTCCTTGTTCAAAACAATCTCTCCCGCCGCTGCCAAAATCTCTCCAGGAACCATTTTGTCGCTCCCTAGCGAATGGGGTCGTGAATGCTGACGAGTTTCGTGTTATCCGGAAACGTCGCCTCCACCTGCATTTCGTGAATCATTTCCGGGATTCCTTCGATGACCTGATCGCGAGTCAGTAGCTTCCCGCTTTCGGACATGAGTTCCGCAACGGACTTGCCTTCGCGGGCTCCTTCGAGCACAAAATCTGTGATCAGCGCGACGCTCTCCGGATAGTTAAGCTTGACGCCTCTGGCAAGCCGCGCCCGTGCGACCTGCGCCGCCACCGCTATCATTAGCTTGTCTTTTTCTCGCGGTGTGAGATTCATAGAATCTGCAACGCAAAATTCATACTCAACACGACCACATCCTCGGCACTTGGAAAGGTCCTTGAGCCAGTCCGTTACCGAACTGCTGAAGCACATAACGCAGTGCGGTCCTGAGATCGTAGGACGTTCGTGCGGCAAATCGGGCGACCATCAGTCCGGCAACCTGTGTCACCGCACAGTGGCAGGCAAGCGAAGAGGCCAGGTCGCGCACGAGTTCGAGACGCGCTCCGGTCTCACTCCCGAAGTACACCAGCGTCGCTACGCCGCAGCAGTCGGACAGAAGCGCTTTGCGACTAAGGTGTGGAACAACCGCATCGGTGATTCGGAAGCTGTCCGCCCAGACGAGTCTCCCGTCTCTCACGACGTGCCAGCGATCCGTGATAGTTCCTGCGGAGAGTCTCTCGCCATGGGCGGCGCGGCCCAGCACCAACCATTCCAGGGCAAGCAGCTCCGTCCCGGATGTGACCTCAACGTGTGTTTCGCGGAAGACGCGGGCGCGATCGAAGACGATGGTTTCCTGCGGCAGCCATGCAAGTTTGGCGGTGTCGCTAGCTTTCAGGGTGGTCAGGATGTGCGCGGATTCCTTGAGGGCTCGATAAACCTTCTCCGCTGCCTGAGTTGTGATCGCGATGGACGCGTCTTCAATCGCCGTCACATCTGTTTGAAGTCGATCTCCTCCGGCGACACCTCCACAGGTATTGATAAGAACAGCTTCCTCAAGTCTGGCACCGGAGGTTCTCGGGAAGAGGACGCGAATCGGGGATTTTTGATAAACGTCCATGACTCGAGTGCCTTTCTCAGAACCGCCAAGTACGATCCGACATGAGCCTTCCGCTCTCTGCAGAACTTTGTCCGATGAAGTTTCTGGCCGTGGCGCAAGCACAACTGAAGCGTCTGTATGTTCCATAGTGGAGGGCGAGTGCCGCTTGGGCGGCTGGGCCGCTTCCGGAATGGGCTCGGTACAACAGAGCCTTACATACTCGGAAGCGGCCGTTCATCGCATCCGCCCGTGGGCGACAATCAAAAACCCGCGAGGCCTTGTGGACTGTTGTACGGGATCTTGACGCTGGTCACTTCCTTGAGCGAGCCATCCGGTTCCGCGGAGTAGCCGACCAGTTTGCATGCGTTCCCATAGATCTGATACAGAAAGGCGCCATCCGGGGTCACCCAGTTATCGGCTGGCCCGCTAGTCACCGTTGTGTTGAGACCTCTGGCCGTGCCATCTCCCGGAACCTTCGGGCACGCCGGATCCTTCGCGATTTCGAGCCCCTTGCCGTTAATGCGGTAGCTGGTGATGTAGCTGTAACCGAAGTTCGTCGCGAACACAAATCGATCGTCCGGAGAGATGCCGAGCCAGCAGAGCTCAGAAGGAAGACCTGCACTTGTATCGATCTTCACCAGAGGGCCTACATCGATCTTGCCGTCTCCATCGATCGTCGCCAGGGCGCATCCGTCGCCAACGGCGTAGCCAATCACGAAAGTATCCGGTCGGCTGTTGAGGAAGGCGAGGTAAAACGGAGAGCCGGCCTTCGCGTCCTGGAACTTCGCAGCGCCGAGCGACCCGTCACCGCGCAGGGGAAACACGACGAGGCCGTCGGGATCCGGAGCATTCGAGGCGATCACCCGGTAGGAGCCGTCCTTCTGTGGCACCCACAGAATGGGCGAGCCGTCCGGATATAAGCCTGTATGAGCGATAGGGCGATCGAACGTAGTGCCGACCAGGAGAAATTTCCCGTCCGGCGAGAGCACAGCCATGGTCGGAACGCGGTCGTTCTTGTCCGCGGTATTCACGGTATGCCGATCGTTTCGCGCGGTCAGCTTGCCTTCGCTGTCGACCGACATCAGCCGAAGATGGTCGGGGCCAAACGAGTGCAGCACGTAGAGGATGCCCTTCGAAGGGGCAAATGCGAGCGACTTGGCGGTCCCGCTCTTTCCCTCGGTGGGATTCCCCGTCGGCTTGCGATCCAGCAGCTTCAATCGGCCGTCTTCGGCGACGGCAAAGCTCGACACGGAATTGTCGCCGCCATTTGTCGTAAAGAGAAACCGTCGATCCGGTGAGAGGATAATGCTACCCGCCCCCTCGAAAGCGTTAGGCGCACTTTCCTGACCACTGATCGGCTTGAACGTGCCGGAGCCGCTGCCGCCGGTAGGAATACGCTCAACCTCAGTGAGTTGACCGTCCTCGCCGCAACGATAGTGAACGATGGCGTTTCGCATTTCGTTTGTCTGCATGTACAGATGGCCGCCGCGGCCATTCGACATACTCATCGGCTTCGACATCCCCATTTCTTTCGACATGTTTCCTCCCTTTGTCATGCTGGACTCCTTTGCCATAGCTTTTTCTTTCTCCTCGTGGTTGAAATTGGATTCGCTGCAAACGTCCGTACGTAATCCAAACTATTTGGTTATGTCTCCGTCACGGAGAATCGGGTAGAACTGGACCCAAGTCATGTCCGTCTTGGCGACGAAGGATTTGTGACAGCTAGCACACTCGGCCGCGGATGCCTCCTTGGCCCACGAAGAATAAGGAAGCGGGTGATGTCCAAAGTTAAAGAAACCCCAGCCGTTCGTTGCAGCAAATCTCTTGCTGTCCTTCACCGTGACATCCATGCCGTTGTATTCGCCGTTGAAATATCCTCTACCGGATGGTTCGGCGCGCGAACCATCGGGAAAGGTTGGATTCAGGACGCGCGTCAGTTCCTTCACGAGAACGGTACCCTCGGGAAATGAACCGGTCTTAAGGTAAACGTCCAGGTTTTTCTCCTCGACGTAAACATGGTGGTATTCAGGGAAGCCCGCCATGCCGTTGTTGAGGCCATTCGGTGTCAGGGGAGCGCCAATAAAGACCCAGTGACGATAACCCTCTGGCAGCTTTAGCTTCCCATCGGCGTCAAACACGGCAGTTGATTGCGAGGCGGCTGCGACGCGGCCCGAGTAGCGCGGGAATATGCTGATGGCAAGTACCCCCAATCCCAACATGACTATCACCAGTACTTTTCGCATTTCACAGTCTCCTTTGCAGTGTTTGCGAAGCAGACCGGCCCTCGTCGCGCGTTGTCCGTTACTTCGAAGCGAGAACCGGATAACCTTGCACGTAAACCCAATCCGTTCCCCTCGCGGGGATGTGGCACCCCAGGCAATCCTTCTTATAGTCTGTTGCAACTTGCTTGTCGGGAGCGTCGGAGGTGTACAGAGCCCAGCCCCAGCCATCCCCCCACAGTGGATTGTTGGAATAGCGGCCTTTCTCGTCCTTGATCATCACGAACCAGACCTTGGTTCCCGCAGCCCAATGTGCGTCCCCTGTGGTCATCGCACCATGGTCCGTACCGAAAACTTCTTTTACCAATACGGTTCCATCAGCGAATTTGCCCGTCTTGCGGTAATACTCAGCGGTGCCCGGCGAAGCGTAGGTGTAATGCATCTCTGCATCACCCTTTGGATCGAGCACCGTAAAAGTTCCGAGCGCCTGATATCGATCCCGGTAGTCTGGTGGCTTCCGAATGTTCCCAGCCTTATCCACAAAGCCAAAACCTCCGCGAGTGTTGTCGCTCTGTGACCGAACTTGCTGGTAGCCGACCAAGAAGAGCGCGAGGATGATGAGCGAGCCAACGATGTAGCGCTTTGGTGGGTGAATGCTCGATAGCCCTCGACTTGGGCCACCGAATCCGCGGCTTTCGTTCACGGTTTGTAGCTGTCGTTTAGTGTTCATTTCTCTTCGTCTTGTTGCAAACGCAGCGCCAATCTAAAAAGCACTCATTTTCTTGGTCACACGCAGAAGAGTTCGCGCGATGCTTCTGCTCGCGTGTCGAAGTGTGTCGAAAAGAAGTCGCGGTCTCTCTGTCTGACGCTATTGCGACACTACGGCTTCGGCTCAGGAATTTGTGAAGCTCCGGATGAAGCCATCCCTGCTCGCATAGGAGGTCTCCAGCGACGAGTCGGGCAATCGCGCCCCTGCCGACAAGACGTCGCATACATGCTTGGTGATGTGCGAAGGAAGAATTGAACATGCAATGCTCTGCGAAAATCGTGCGGATGGTGGCTTCGAGTCCGATTTCGAGCGGAGCGATTATTTGCTCTCGCCGCTCGAACCATGGTCAAGTGGTGTTGGGGAAATGTGGTCGAGATAGTTGCTCATTGTCTTCAGGGCAATGCCGAGAAGAATCTCCATCACTTGCTCCTTTTTGTAACCCGCGGCAAGGAACTTCTGAATGGTCTTCGCTTTCGCATAGCCGCGTTCGCGGACCAGTTCTCTTACCAAACTTACGAGGGCATTGAGCTTGGCGTCTGGAACGGGTGTATTGTCGTGAACTGCAGCGATAACCTCTGTGGGCGTCAGGAGACTCTTCGCAATTGCTGAATTGGCAGCCGCGCAGTAATTGCAGTTGTTTTCTCCGCTAGCCGCTAGCAAAATAATCTGCCTCTCTTTCGAAGAAAAGGAACTCTTCTCAAACACGCTGGCCAAAGCGAGATACCCTTCTAGGACTGTCGGGTTATTCGCAAAGATGGCGATTAAATTGGGGATGAAGCCGAGCGATTTGTGAACCTTTTCCAGCATCGGCTTTGAGACTTCCGGGGCCGTAACAATGGTTACTGGTGCAAAGAGCGTATCCGCGGTACTGCTCACGTTCTTTCTCCCTCTGGCTCAGCGGCTCGACGTCACTGAACAAACGATCGTATTTTCATGGCTGAGAGGATCTTTGCACGCGGGGTAAGACTTATTCCGCATCGAACAATCGTGGTTCGGCCGTTCAGCCGAACACGCGCAGATCCTCAACCCAGTGCTGGGGCCGCCGACTCCTGAATCCTTGGTTCTCCAAATTCAAGTCGATCTCTATTTTCCGATTACGCGCAGAAGCATTCCCGCCAATCCTCCACCGATGAGCGGACCCAGGATCGGGACGAGCGCATAACTCCAGTCCGAACCTCCTTTGTCTGCGATGGGTAGAACCGCATGCGCCAGTCGCGGCCCAAAATCTCGCGCGGGATTAATGGAGTAGCCTGTGGTTCCGCCGAGAGATAGCCCTATTCCCCAGACCAGCGCAGCCACCAGGTATGGGCCCAGTCCTGAAGCAGGCCCGGACGCTGCTACCGCCTTCGAAAAGATTGCCCCGACGACGAAGACAAGGACAAAGGTTCCGATAATCTCGCTGATCAAGTTAGCTCCAAAACGCCGGATCGCAGGACCAGTGCAAAAACACGCCAGTTTCAGCCCTTGGTCCGGCGTTTCCTTCCAATGCGGAAGAAAATGGAGCCACACGAGAGCAGCTCCGGCGAACGCGCCGGTCATTTGAGCAAAAAGAAAAGGCACGAAGTTCGCGAAATGAGCGGAGGATATCGCAAAGCCCATCGTGACCGCGGGATTTAGATGAGCGTCGCTGCTGCCACACGCTATCGCGGTGAACACACCGGCCATCACTGCGAACGCCCAACCGCTTGTGATCACCATCCAGCCCGACCCTTCGGCTTTCGAGCGTTTCAACAGCACGTTCGCGACGACTCCGTCACCCAAGAGAATCAGCACGAGTGTTCCCATGAATTCGCCGAAGCATTTCGCAAGCATTCGCACTCCTTCCCCGCTTTCAAATTCTGTTACCTTCGATCAGGCGGCCCAGTCAAACGAGCGCGTGACGGCCCGCTTCCACAAGCTATACATCTCCTCCCTCTTCCCGTTCTTGAGATTCGGTTGCCAAGTACGGTCGACGGTCCAGTTCGCGCGCAGATCCTTGAGATCCTTGAAGTAGCCGACCGCCAGGCCGGAAGCGTAGGCTGCACCGAGCGCGGTTGTCGCATCCTTCGTTAACGGCCGAACAACAGGCCGATCGAGAATGTCCGCCTGGAACTGCATCAGCAGCTCATCCGCGACCATGCCGCCATCCGCCCGGAGGACGTCCAGCTTGATACCCGAATCTTTTTCCATCGCCTCGAGCACGTCACGCGTCTGAAAAGCTGTTGCCTCCAGCGCGGCGCGTGCTAGATGTCCCTTATTCGCATAGCGTGTCAGTCCAGTGATCACTCCACGCGCACTATCCTTCCAATAAGGAGCGTATAAACCGGAAAACGCTGGAACAAAATAGACGCCTCCGTTGTCTTCTACGGTTCTTGCCAGCGCTTCAATGTCAGAACTCTTTGCAATCAAACCAAGGTTGTCACGCACCCATTGCACCAGTGCGCCCGTAATGGCGATGCTCCCTTCGAGAGCATAGTGGACCGCCTGTTCGCCGAGTTTGTACGCAATGGTCGTCAGCAATCCAGACTTGGAGTCCACTTTGCGGGTCCCTGTGTTCATCAGCAAAAAGCAGCCTGTGCCGTAGGTGTTTTTCGCTTCGCCAGCTTCAAAGCAGGTTTGACCCACCAAAGCGGCCTGCTGGTCGCCTAGAATTCCAGCGATCGCCACATTTTTTATGGAGGGCTCCTTGGCCAGTCCGTAGGTTTCGCTGCTCGATCGGATTCTAGGCAGCATCGCTTCCGGAATGCCAAAGGCATCAAGCAATTCTTTGTCCCACGAGAGTGTTTCGAGATTCATCAGTTGCGTGCGGCTAGCGTTTGTCAGGTCGGTAATGTGAGCGCCGCCCCTGGTTCCACCGGTCAGATGCCAAACGAGAAACGTATCGACGTTTCCGAACAGAGCATCCCCAGCCTCGGCCAGTTCGCGGGCGCCCTTGATGTGCTCGAGAATCCAACGGATCTTCAGACCACTGAAATAAGTCGTAAGCGGTAATCCGGTCTTGCTCCGAAAGCGGTCCTGGCCTCCAGCTCTTGCCAGTTCCCGGACATAATCGGCAACGCGCGTGTCCTGCCAGACAAGCGCGTTTGCAACGGGCTCGCCGGTCTTCCGATTCCAGATGATCGCCGTCTCCCGCTGATTCGTGATTCCAATGGCTGCAAGGTCTTGAGGTTGAAGGCCTCCTTTTGCCATGGCCTCCGCGATCACCTCGCGCGTGTGCTGCCAGATTTCGTCCGGGTTGTGTTCCACCCATCCGGGGTTCGGATAGATTTGTGCATGCTCCTTTTGGGCCACTGCTTTTACCCGACCGGCCCGGTCAAACACGATGAAGCGCGTACTCGTCGTCCCCTGATCAATTGCGCCGATGTGATCTGACACTGTGCTCCTCCTCAGAAAATCTTTTGCCTAAAGACTCCTTTTGAGCTGCCGCCGGCCTCTATTTCTCGTGACTGTTTAGGCTTCTTTGCGCATCTTCTCTGTCATCGTCGGAAACAGAGTCCTCACGGAAAAGACCGGCTGCCTTCAATAGGCGACGGATCTTTCTCACGTACCCAGTGATCGCAGCCTCGGTTACGGAAGTGGACCAGTTCAACTCTTTCGCCATCAAACGACCCACCGTCGGGGCCGCATCGATCGCCATGTGCCAGGAATAGAGCTGCAGCCCAATCCTCCGCGCAAGAACGTCTTCGATGGTTGCCGCCATTTCTTTGCGGATGGCATAAGTCACTTCCGCCCGGACCGCTGGATATCCTTCGACAATGAGATCAACGAGTGATCGGTCTTCGCGGCTCATCGCGAGGACGTTTTCGGCTGCCGTTCCGAACTTGGAAGCCAGATGACGCGCGGTTTCGGCAGAAATCGGATTTTTGAAGGACAGCTTCTTCCAACAATCATCTGTAAAGTCTTTGCTACCAAACAGAATATAGTTGCGTGTCTGCCCTTCCGTCAGGAGGCGACCCAGCGATCCCTGTACCCGATCAATCGTGTCCTCGGCCATGGCGCGGTGCGTGGTCCACTTGCCACCCATTATGCTGATCAGCCCGCTTGCTGGATCCACTTCAATCACGTCGTCCCTGGCAAGCTTCTTGGTATCACCTCCATCATCCGAACCGACTAGGGGCCTCGCTCCAGCAAAGCCACTCACGATGTCGTCTGGCTTTGCGGCACGAGCTAAGTACCGGTTCAGGTGCCGCAACAAGTATTCGGCGTCTTCTTTCGTTACGACCAGTTCCGTTCCCGCGGTCAGTTCTTCATCCGTGGTTCCAACGAGCAGCCGGTCTCCCCACGGAACGGCGAAAAGGACTCGTCCGTCTTCCGTCTGCGGGATCAGCAGTGCGTCTTCGGTCGGGAAGATATCGAGTGGGAGGAGAATGTGCGCGCCTTTGCTGGGCCGCATGCGCTTGTGTGCAGAAGGTGTGGCAAGTTGCCGGATTGAATCCGCAACGGGACCCGTGGCATTCAAAACGACATTCGCGTTTATGTTGAACGCGGTGTCCGTGAGTTGATCGCTGATCACGACGCCTGAAAGCTTTCCGCTTGAGTCTCGCAGAAAATCCGTCACCTTGGCGTGATTCAAGGCATTTCCGCCGGCTTCCGTGAAGGTTTGTACCAGCGTAATGTTGTAGCGGGCGTCGTCAAACTGCCCGTCCGCGTAAGCGACCGAACCGATCAGACCATTCCTGTTCAGTTCCGGCATCCGTTTCACAGTTTCGTCGCGTGAAAGATATTTGCTAGGAGAGATTCGCCCAGGGCCCGCGAGCCAATCGTAAATTTTCAGCCCGACATCCAGATAGGCTACGTCGATCCAGCGATAGCTTGGAACCAGGAATTCCAGCTTTCGCGTGAGATGCGGCGCGTTCTCCAGCATTCGGACACGTTCGTGCAGCGCACGCACCAATACGTGATACTCCTGAAGGTCCGCTCCCTTGATCGCTTCTTCCAGATAGCGCACACCACCATGGATAATCTTGGTAGACGCACTGGACGTGGCCCCTGCAAAGTCGCCAGCCTCAAGCAGCACCGTTCGAATACCTCGCAGTTGTGCGTCCAGAGCACAGGCCGCGCCCGTGGCTCCTCCGCCTATCACGCACAGATCGAACTGTTCGCCGGAGATGTTCTTCAGTTCCTGAGATCGGCCTCTCATTTGGGCCCCTGTTAGAATTTGATCTTGGTTCGGAACCCCAATATAGGGGTGTTCGATAGAGCGGGGTTGCCGCCAACATTTGCGTAGTATTGAAACGTCGGCTGAACCAGCCAGTACGAGGTCACTTGCACGGAGTAGTTCAACTCGAAAGCCTTTTCCGAACCAAGCGGGGGCCCACCTAGGGACGCTTCGAAATTTCGGAAGGGGTCGCTGATCTTGCTGTAGATGAAACCAATACCAATTCGGTCGTTTGGCCGGCGCTTGAACGGAGCATTGATCCGTCCACCAGCCGTGATCTGAACATTTTGGCGGCTGACATCACCGGGACTATAATCGAAGCCCAAGGTTGCATCCAATCCGCGATTCGAACCGGCTTCCGTTCGCAATAGGGCCTGGCTGGCCATTCCATAGATGAGATGGTTGCCGCCCCTTTCGACACCCTGGGGATTCGGGAACTTACCTCCGTTGTAAACGGCGCCAAATTTGACTGCTCCAGGGGACGTTTTGCCAGTCGCCACTGATGACGCCGCAGTACAGTCAGGAGGCGGTGGGCCTACTTCAGCCGGCCAGCACCGATTGACACCCCACAGATAGCCTGTTTCGAACAGAAAGTTCGCCGAATTGCGAATCGCGAAGTTGGTGCCGGTTGGATCCTGCTGGTACGGGTTCCGGTTGCCGGACATCACCGAACTCTTCACATAGAAATGCGCCGTCGGCGCATACAGAATCTCTGCACCCGGAACGCCCGCGGGATTGAATGACTCAAAGATGGAACTGAACAGGTTGCCGAACGCGTATCCGAGTGGCTCCATCAACCAGGTGCCGCCATATTCCTGGTCGCCGTAAAAATCCAGCCCGGCCAATTGTCCCGCTTTTACTCGGATCCTGTTGTTCAAGAAGACCTGTTGCACCCAGAATGAATCTAAGCGCGTTGTGTGCTGGCTCACCAAATCGCTCGGATTCGCCAGTGTTCCGATCTTTCCCCCCAGGTTCCCGCCTGATTGCCACAGCCCCGTAGCGTGAAAACTCAATCCCTGCCATGAGATCATTCTGTCGAAATTGATATCGACGGTTCCACGAAACCTCTCCCATCCCGCCCTTGTCTGCTGAAGCCCACCACTCGGATTGGCCTCCAGGTCGGTGACGTAGAAGAAATCGAAGGTAATGCCTTTTTCCGCCAACGTACTTCTCTGACCTCCCCAATCGCCCAGTACGTACTTTCGCGAGGACAGTTCAGCGGGGGCAGGTTGCGGATCCTTAGGAAGGGCATTCTGCGCCCACGCCCTCGTGGTCGATATCAAGAAGAGAATCAGAGTGAACGCAAATCTCCGCCTCCGCGAGAAGCACGAACGGATACATCCCAGAGAAGATCCAGCATTCGGCCCCGCGCAAGTGTTTGCTTGAAGCCAAAGACAGAAGGTGCCGTGCAGGTAATTGCTTTTC
>Ga0182035_10000403_pt1 | contig 19773 bp, 15 predicted proteins | sample flu12Cox44000170_FD_125969 | JGI IMG/M metagenome (GOLD analysis project Ga0182035, IMG submission 125969) | Lab enrichment of tropical soil microbial communities from Luquillo Experimental Forest, Puerto Rico - flux4day.12C.oxic.44.000.170 | ecosystem: Environmental > Terrestrial > Soil >...
CAACGTCGACGATTGCGCTGGCGGTGATGTTCGGCGTGCTGCTCTATCTGAACGTCACGATCGCCCTCTTGTCCCTGACGGTCGTCCCTTTCCTGTACTTGTGCCTGCGCTATTACACATCGACGCTCGTCAACCGCGAAGAGCGCGTGAAAGAGCTCGAGTCCACGCTGCTCCAGCGCCTGTACGAGACGTTTGGCGCGATGAAGCTGGTCAAGAGCTTTGCCCGGGAGCCGCACGAGCTCCAGCGGTACCGCGCGGCCGGCTCCGCGCCGATGGATGCCCGCATAGCCATTACGTGGCAGCAGTCGCTCTTCTCAGTCGTCGTGAGCACCATCACCATCCTCGGCACCGCGCTCGTCGTCATCGTCGGCGGCAGCTTCGTGATGAAAGGCCGCTTGACGATCGGACAGCTGGGCGTGGTCATCAGTTATCTCGGCGCGGTGTACGGTCCCCTGTCGGCGATCGCACACACGACCGGACAGTTGCAGGGAGCGCTCGCCGGCGCCAAGCGTGTGCGAGCGATGTTCGCCTTGGTGCCGGAGACTACCGACGAGCCAGGCGCCATCGACGCAGACGACGTAAGAGGCGACATCCGGTTCGAGGGCGTGGGGTTCACGTATCCGAGCGGCGCGCAGGTCTTGCACGAGATCGACTTCGAAGCCTCCCCGGGCCAGATGGTCGCGCTCGTTGGCCTCACGGGCGCAGGCAAAACGACGCTGGTCAGCCTGATTCCGCGTTTCTACAGCGCCACCGACGGGCGCGTCACCATCGATGGCGTGGATGTTCGGCGCTACCGCGTGCGGTCGTTGCGCGAGAAGATCGCCATCGTGTTGCAGGAACCGGTCCTGTTCTCGGGAACGATCGCGGATAACCTGCGTTACGGGCGGCTCGACGCGACGGCGGAGGAAATCGAGGCCGCCGCGCGCGCGGCGCATGCTTACGAGTTCATCGCCCGGCTGCCCAAGGGGTTCGACACCGAAATCGCGGAAGCCGGCGGCGGGCTCTCGGGCGGAGAGCGTCAGCGCTTGAGCGTTGCACGCGCGATTATCAAGAATGCCCCCATCCTGATCCTCGACGAGCCGACGTCATCGCTCGACGCGATCTCCGAGGAGATTGTGTTCGCGGCGCTCCGGCGCCTGCGCGCCGGCCGCACGACGATCGTCATCGCCCACCGGCTGTCGACCGTCCGCGATGCCGACCGAATCCTGGTCCTCGACGGGGGCAAGATCGCCGCCCAGGGACGGCACGAAGAGCTCCTCAAATCCAGCCAGCTCTATCGCCGCATGTGCGCGCGCCTATCAGTCGGCAAGTCGCTCGATGAGCCCGAGAGCGTCGATGAGCTCATCGAGGCCGCCAAGCGCTGAATGCGCATCCTCTTCGCGGGCATCATCGCGCGCTATCCGTTCGGCGGCGTCACGTGGTGCTCGCTGATGTACCTGCTGGGGCTCCGCGCGCTCGGGCACGATGTGTTCTACATTGAAGATACTGGCGAGTGTGTGTACGACCCTGTTCAGAACACGCGCGCCACGGATCCGAGCTACGGAACGTCGTACATTCATGACGCGCTGGCGCCGTTCGGCCTGGACGAGCGCTGGAGCTTCGTCAACTACGACGGGACCTATCATGGTCGCAGCGCGGACGACGTGCGACAGTTTGCCGCCGGCGCCGACCTGTTCATCAACCTCTCCGGTGGATCGTGGTTCTGGCGCGACGAGTACGCGCGCATTCCGCGCAAGATCTTCATCGACTCCGACCCCGCGTTCACCCAGCTCGCCATCGCGAAGGCCGAGCCGTGGTACGTCGAGTTCTTCACGAGATTCGACCGTCTGTTCACGTTCGGCGCCAACATCGGCACCTCCGTCTCGCCGATCCCGGTTGGCAAATTCACGTGGCACAAAACGTGGCAGCCGATTACGCTGGACGACTGGCGCACTGCCGCCGTCCCTCGCGATCGGTTCACTTCCGTCATGACGTGGCAGATCGAGAGCTTCGCCGACGTCGGCGGCAACAAAGATCAGGAGTTCCTGAAGGTCATCGACCTTCCGTCACGCACGTCGCAACGGTTCGAGCTGGCCATCAATGGCCCTCAGACGCTGCTGCGCCAGCACGGTTGGGAAACGGTCGACGCCATGCAGGTCTCCCGCACTCCGCGCGCTTATCGCGACTTCATCCAGAGCTCGAAGGCCGAGTTCGGCGTCGCCAAACACACCTACGTCATCAATTGCTCGGGTTGGTTCAGCGATCGGACCGAATGCTATCTTGCGTCAGGACGCCCGGCGCTCGTCCAGGATACGGGCTGGACGGCGCACCTGCCGTCGGGCGACGGCTTGCTTGCGTTCACGACCGTCGAGGAAGCCCTCGGCGGTATCGACTGCATCAATGCCGGCTACAACACCCACGCGCGGCTGGCTCGGGAAATTGCCCGCCAGCATTTCGACGCCCGCGCGGTGCTGCCCGCATTGCTCGATCGTGCGTTCGCATGACAACTTCTTTACGAATCGCGCATGTCGCGCCGGTTGCGACTACCATTCCCCCGCCGAAGTCGGGGTCGGTCGAAACCATGACTTCCCTCCTGACGGAGGGCCTGGTGACGCGCGGCCATGACGTGACGCTGTTCGCAACCGGCGACTCACAGACAAAGGCCAGGCTTGCCGCCATCTACCCACACGGATACTGGCACGACGAGAACATGTGGCCGTGGGAGCTCTACGAGATGCTGAATCTCGCCGCAGCCGTCGAGCGCGCCCGGGACTTCGACATCATCCACTACGAGGCGGCCTATTACCCGATGTCGCTCGCGTACGCCCGGCTCACCCCAACGCCCATCGTGCAGACGCTCCACCATTCGCCGAGCCCGGCAGAAATTGCGTTGTGGGCGCGCTATCCTGAAGCGCCGTTTGTCGCTATCTCGAACGAGCAGAAGCGCCTGCTGACAGGTTTGAATGTCGTCGACGTCGTGCTCCACGGCATCGACACGGACAATTTCACGTTCCGCCACGATCCGGACGACTATCTGCTCTTTCTCGGCCGCTTTACGGAAGGCAAGGGCGTCCTGCAGGCGATCGAGATCGCCAAGCGCGTCGGCATGCGGCTCATCCTCGCCGCGGCCGAGGAGGAGTATTACCGGGAAAAGGTCGCTCCCCACGTCGACGGGCAACATGTCGTGTACTACGGTGAAGCGGACTTCGATGCGAAAGTGTCGCTGTACGGCGGCGCACGGGCGCTTTTGTACCCGATTCAATCGCGCGAACCGTTCGGCCTTGTCCTGGCCGAAGCGATGGCATGCGGCACGCCGGTCGCCGCCCTCGACAAAGGTGCCGTGCGTGAGGTGGTCGACGACGGCGTGACAGGCGTCGTGTTCGCGGATCTCGAGCAGATGGCGAACGAGCTGCCGCGGGTATTCAACCTCGACCGGCGCCGCGTGCGCGATCGCGCCGTGACGCGTTTCGGCGCGGCGCGAATGGTCGACGAGTACGTCAGCGTCTACGATCGGATCGTCGAGGCGTATCGTGGCGACCGGAAACAGTAGAACGGTCCTCGCCGTGTTCGCCCACCCTGACGACGAATCGCTGATGTGCGGCGGCACGATCGCCCGGCTTGCCGACGCCGGCGTGCGCGTAATTCTGATGTGCGGCTCGCGCGGGGAGCAAGGATCCACCAGCGACCCCTCGTTTGTGCCGGACGGCGACCTCGGTCGCGTGCGCGTTCACGAACTCACCGACGCGGCGGCGGTGCTCGGCATCGCGGAAGTGCTCGCACTCGATCACTCCGACGGCGAGCTGCGATGGCACCACGTCGCGGAGTTCCACGCCGATATCACCGGCGCCATCGAGCGATACCGGCCCGAGGCCATCATCACGTTTGCGGAGAACGGACTCTACTGGCATCTCGACCACATCGGCGTACACGAACGGACCTTCACGGCTGTGCAGAGTCTCGGAGCGACCGCACCCCCTCTCTATTACGTGACGATGCCTCAGGGCATCTTCCGCGAGGTCCTCGAGGCCGCGCACGCCAAGCGGGGCGCGCCCCTCGATTCCAGTTTCTGGGGCATCGAGCCCGAAGCGTTCGGCGAAACCGAGGGGCCCGTGTCCTTCAGGATCGATGTTCGCCCCTGGGTGCCCCGCAAGGTCGCCGCGCTCCGTTGTCATCGCACGCAGATGGGGATCCGCAACCCGATCGTGTGGCTTGACGATGAAGAAGCGCGCCGTTGGCTGGGCGTCGAGTATTTCAGGCGGGCGCCGCTCGCCTGCGCCGCGACCGACCCGGTCCTCGAGCAGCTCGGCGAATCGGTCGCCACCTGAGATCATGGGAATGAGGAATCGTTTCCAACTCCTGATTTCACGGTCGTGAAAGCAGACACGCTCGCGATCCTGCGCTGCCCGTACTGCGGCGGTCGCCTCGAGCTCGTCGAATCGCTCTTCCACCGTCGCGACGGCGACGCGATCCAGGACGGCGTGCTCGGCTGCCAGTGCTGCGTGTTCCCGATTGTCGACGGCATCCCCGTACTTCACCTCCAGCCGTCATCGACCCGCGCGCGCGAGCAGATTGCGGCAGGCCGGCCCGAGTCGGCGCGGCGAACGATGTTCGGCCTGGACGACGAGCGGCAGGCAGATGCATTTGATCGCCTCGCGGCGTCCGAGCTCGCGACGTATCGCGACACCGTACAGGCCCTCGGGCCCAACTTCGAGGGCGGGTATTTCCTGTACCGCTTTTCGGATCCAACCTTTGTCGTCGCAGAGGCCGTCGTCACGTCCGTCGCCGCAACCGTGCTCGGCGGCAGCGGGCGCGCCATCGACATGTGCGGGGGCTCGGGGCACCTGACGCGAACGCTGCTCGATCTGTCGTCGGCGCCGCCGGTCCTGGCCGATCTGTATTTTGCGAAGGTCTGGCTCGCCCGACGGTTCGCCGCGCCCGGCTGCGAGCCGGTCTGCTGCGACGGCAACGCGCCGTTGCCCTTCGCCCGCGGCGTGTTCACGTTCGCGATGTGCGCCGACGCGTTCATGTACATCTGGACGAAACGGCAGTTCGTGGGCGAGATGGAACGTTTGGTCGACGCCCGTTTGACCGACGCTGCCGCCCGCGGCCCGGGCGCCATCGTCATCGCCCACACGCATAACCAGAACGTGTGGAGCCCATCGCACGGACAGACCCTCACGCCTGAAGGCTACGCGGCGCTGTTCGAGACGACCGACCCGCGGCTCTTCGGCGAGGCGGGCCTGTTCGCCGATCTAGAGGGTGGCGGTCCGGTTGATGCCGATCTTCATGAAACACGAGCGCTCGATTTGAGCCGGCGCGATCCGACGTCCGTGCTCGATCGTGACCCGGCCCTCACGATCATCGCCTCACGTCATCCGGGCGTGTTCAAACGCCACAGAATCGACGCGACGCCGCCTGCCCGCGCCAGAGGCGAATTCCGCCTCAACCCGCTCTACAGCGCCGAACCGGACGGCCCGTCCGTCAGTCTCCGGTTGCGCTTTCCGGACCGCGACTATGAAGAGGAGTACGGCGCGTGCCGCCAATACCTGCCGGCTGAGGTGTCGGTGGACGCCGCACTCCTCGACGCGCTCCCAACCGCCGTGCTGCCGCCCGGCCTCGTCGAGCTGGCCCGCCGCCGCGTCATCCTCGATCTCCCGGTTCGATATTACTAACGTCGTGTTACGCTACAATCCGTAACCATTACGTTGTTCGACGTAACGCAGAACCCTTTCGTCTACGGCGAGGTCGTGCCCGCCGCGGCATTTGTTGACCGCGTCACAGAGCTCGACCGTCTGGTCCACGACCTCGCGGCGGCGCAGAAAGTCTTCCTCGTCTCGCCGCGCCGCTACGGCAAATCGTCGCTCATCCGCCACGCGCTGTCCGCGATGGCGCGGCGCGGGGCGCTGACGGCCGAGGTGACCGTCAGCAGCTTCAGCTCCTACGTCGCGTTCCTCGAGGGATACGCCCGCACGCTCGCAGCTGCCGAGCTCCGTTGGGACCGCGCCCGCGATTGGCTGCGCGAGGCCGTCCGTTCCGCGCGCGCCGAAGTCCGCTACGCGCCGGACCGGATGTCCGTCTCGTTCCCCGGCGTCAAGAGCGACCGTGAGATCTCGCGACTCGCCCAGGATGTCTTCGCGCTCCCCGCGCGGCTGGCCGAGTCCCGCAAGCGCAAGGTCGTCGTTGCACTCGATGAGTTCCAGGCCATTGCTGGATTCGACGGCGGCTCGGTCGAGCACGCGTTGCGCGGGGCCGTCCAGCATCAGCGGGACGTCGGCTATGTTTTCGCCGGGTCCGAGCCAAGTTTGATGGAGCGAATGCTCGGCCCGCGCCGCCCATTCTACAAAGCGGGCCCGGTCATGCGCCTCGACAAGATTCCCGCCGCCGAGTTCGCCGCGTTCATCGACGCGCGATTCGCGCGATCCGGCATGAAGCCTGAGCCCGGGCTGGGCGCGGCGATCGTCGAGCTGGCGGGCAACCTGCCGTACGACGTCCAACGCCTCGCGCACGAAACCTGGGACGAGGTCCGCCGCCGGGGTCGGCGCCGCGCGGCGCTCGACGACTTGCACGACGCCTTGAAGCACCTCCTCGTCGAGCAGCAGACGATGTTCGAGGCGCTCTGGCAACGGATGACGCTGGCCCAGCGCGCCGTCCTCCGCGGCGTCGTGCTCGAGGAAGGCCGCGAGCTGCTCTCAACCGACGCTCGCACCCGCCACCGGCTTGGGGGGCCCTCCACCGTGCAGGCCGCCCTTGCGGCGCTCCTGCGCGACGACGTCATTGCTCGTGAAAGCGAGCGCTACGTCGTTGTCGATTCGTTACTGCGCGAGTGGGTCGCGCGCCGAACGTTCTGAGTCGCCTCCGAGACGCCAGCGCGTCAATATCACGCTCGGGAATAATAGACCTACGCGTCGGTGTTCGGGGAAGCTGACAGCTGGAGGCTGAAGATGCGCGTGGTGATCGCCGGCGGGAGCGGCTTTCTCGGTCTCCCTCTTGCGCAGCGGCTGTCGGCCGAGGGGCACGATGTCCTGATTCTGACGCGGCGCCGCGACTTCATGGCGGGGGATGGAAGAGTGCGAGCGATTACGTGGACGCCGCACGGCGACGCGGGCGGTTGGGCGTCCGAGATCGATGGCGCGGGAGCGGTCGTCAATCTCGCCGGAGAGTCGATCGGCGCCAAGCGCTGGACCGCCGGACGAAAACAGCGGATTCTCGAGAGTCGCCTGCTGGCGACCCGGAGCATGGTGGCTGCAATCCGGAGGGCTGCCGTTCCGCCATCGGTTCTGGTGAATGGATCGGCCGTCGGATATTACGGTCCACATGGGGACGAGATCGTGACGGAGGAAACGCGTGCCGGCGCCGACTTCCTCGCCCATGTGTGCGTGCAGTGGGAGGCGGAAGCCGAACGCGCGTCGAGCGATCGGACGCGGGTGGTGTGCATGCGCACCGGCCTGGTACTCGAGACGAGCGGCGGAGCGTTGCCGCGAATGCTTCCCCCGTTCAGGCTCGGCGTCGGCGGGCCCCTCGGAACGGGCCATCAATACTGGCCGTGGATTCACCGCGACGACTGGATGGCGCTTGTCAGGTGGACCATCCAGAGCCCGAGCGTCTCTGGACCCGTGAACGCGACTGCGCCCCAGCCGGTGACGAATCAGGAGTTCGCGGCGGCCCTTGGTCGCGCGATTCGCCGGCCGGCGCTCCTTCCGATGCCCGCTTTCGCCCTGCGCTTGATATTGGGGGAGATGGCCGACGGCCTGTTGCTGTCGGGCCAACGCGCAGTACCCCAGCGCGCGGAACGCGGCGGATTCACGTTCCGCTACGCGCACGTCGACGAGGCGCTGCAGGCGGTTCTCAAGACCTCGTCATGAGCAGCTGGAGCGCCACCGCGTCAAGACCTCTTGCCCAGATTCAGTAAGCCGCCAGTTTCCTGAGCGCCTCCGTGATGGTGTCCGCGTTTGGCAGGCATGCCTGTTCCAGGACGTGCGAGAACGGCGGATGAGTGTCGGGATAGGTGACGCGCATCACGGGCGCATCGAGCGACTCGAACCGCTCTTCCATGATGACGGCGGACAACTCTGCGCCAACCCCGAGCGTCCTGGTATCCTCGTGCACGATCAGCACGTGGTTCGTCTTCTCGACCGACGCGAATATCGCGTTCTTGTCGTACGGCAGGAGCGTTCGCAAATCGATGACCTCGACTTCAACGCCCTCCTTGGACAGCCGATCGGCGGCTTCGAGCGACGGCGTCACCATCGCGGCGTAGGTCAGCACGGTCGCGTCACGACCCTCGCGCCTGATGGCCGCGACGCCAAGCGGCACAGTCTCGTCGCCTTCGGGCACTGGACCCTTCGCGCGCCGATAGAGATATTTGTGCTCGAAATAGATGACCGGGTTGTCGTCCTGGATGGCGGCTTTGAGGAGCCCTTTCGCATCCCACGCCGTCGACGGCGCGACGACTTTCACGCCGGGGCGGTGGATGAACCACGCCTCCGGGTTCTGCGAGTGGTATAGACCGCCCCCGACATTGCCGCCGCTCGGCGCGCGGATGACGATCGGCACCGACGCGCGTCCCCCGTAGCGGTATCGCAGGGTGGCCGCCTGGTTGACGATCTGATCGAATCCGCACGAGATGAAATCGGCAAACTGCATCTCCGCCACGGGACGATACCCCCGCAGCGAGGCGCCGATGCTGGCGCCGACGATGAGCGATTCCGAGATTGGGGTGTCGATCACGCGCATCTCGCCGAACTCTTCGAACAGGCCCTGCGTAACGCCAAAGGCCCCCCCGTATGCACCCACGTCCTCCCCGAGGACAAACACCTTCGGTTCGCGGCGCATCTCTTCGACGAGCGCCTCGCGGATCGCTTCAAGATACGAAAGCTCTTTACTCATCGCCCCGGCACATCGACCGATCAGCGTAACCGCGTGAGATCCCGACCCCGCCTCTACGCATAGAGATCCGTGACAGCGTCCTCGACCCTCGGGTCCGGCGCGTTCATCGCGTAGTCCACTGCGTCATCGATCACCGCCGCCACGCGTGCTTCGATCTCTTTCAGCTTCGCGCCATCGAGCACGGTCCTCGTGCGCAGGTACGTGGTAAAGGTCGGAATCGGATCGCGGCTCTTCCACATCGCGAGCTCTTCGTCGGTCCGGTAGAACGCCTTGTCATGCTCCGAGTGCCCGTGCCACCGGTACGTCTTGCACTCAATGAGCGTCGGTCCCTCGCCGCTTCGCGCCCGCGTCAGCGCCCCCTGTGTCGCCTGATACACGGCGAGCACGTCGTTGCCGTTAATCGCAACGCCATCGAATCCGTACCCCCGCGCCCGATCCGCCACATCGTCTATCGCCATACTTTTTTCGATCGGCACCGAATAGGCGTACTGATTGTTCTCGCAGATGAACAGAATCGGGAGCCTTTGAACGCCTGCGAAGTTCAGCGCCTCGTGGAAGTCGCCGACGTTGCTCGCCCCTTCACCGAAATAGGCCACGACGACGGCGTCGGTCTGTTCCATCCGGTAGGTCAGCGCCAACCCGGCTGCCACCGGCAGATTGGCACCGAGCATGCTCGTGTTGCCGAAGATGCCCAGCTCGGAGACGCCGCTGTGCAACGCCGAATCGCGTCCTTTCGACAACCCCGTCGCCTTCCCGAACATCTGCGCCATCATCGCGCGCGGCTCGACGCCCTTCATGAGAAAAGATCCAAGGTCCCGATGCAGTGGACAGATGTAGTCGTCCTTTCGCAGGCCGAAACACGTGCCCACGACGATGGCCTCCTGGCCAATGCCGGTGTAGACGCCGCTGCGCACCTTGCCCTGCCTGACCAGGATGCTGAGGCGTTCGTCGAATCCGCGGATCAGTTTCAACCAGTAGAACATGTCGAGCAATTGAGCGGGCGTGAGCTTGAATTTGGTGCGCTTGATGGGAGGCATCAGGGCGACTATAGCTTACGGCAGTGAAGGAGCGCTGAATGCCGAACGCCGCGTCTCAGATGAACGTGAGCGGCGCCTTCCGGAAGTTGCCTCCCAGGATCGGCGCCGAGTTCGCCCCGAGCCAGTTGTCGATGACCTGCGCGTAGACAGAGCGGAAGTCCGTCTCGAAGCGCACGTCTCCCGCGCTGTTCTCCAGCGTCGGATTGTTCGGATCGGCATTGAGGTTCGGAGCCGTCCCGTAGAGTCCGCCGTTCACCCGGCCGCCCATGACAAGCATCACGGAGGCCGCGCCGTGGTCCGTTCCTCGACTGCCGTTCTCGGTGATCCGGCGGCCGAATTCCGAGAACGACACGACCAGCGTGTCCTCGAGTAACCCCTGGTTCTTCAAATCGGTGTGGAAAGCCAGGAGCCCGTCGTTCAACGTCGCCATCAGGCCGTAGTACGCGCCCGTCGTGCCGTTCGGGTTTTGCGCCGAGTGGGTGTCGAACCCGCCCGTCGTGACATAGAAGATTTTCGTCCCGATACCCTTCGCCATCGCGCCGGCAACGGCCCGCAGCGCCAGCCCGAAACCGGTGTTCGGGTACGCCGTCGACGCGGCATACTGCGCGACGTCGGCCACGCGATCGAGCGTCGCGAGCGCGTCCCGCGACGTGCCGTACACGAATGCGAGCTCCGGCCGATCGACCGGCACATGAGATGAGATTCTCAAGGCGCTTGCGCGTTCCGCGGTGGCCTCCGTTCCGCTGTTGGGACTGTTGAACGAGTACGCCGACGGATTGCCGATTGCGGGGACGCCCGTGTGCGCCGCCTGCAGCACGTGGGGCAGACTGCCCGTCGTGTTCCAGCCGACCAGCGGATCAACCGGCGACGGTAACGAATCGAGATAGCGACCCACCCAGCCGAGCCCCTGCGAATTGTTCGGATCCGCTGTGGACCAGATGTCCGTGCCCAGAAAGTGCGAACGCGACTGATTGTCGTACCCCGTGCGCTGCACGAGCGCCAGCCGTCCCTGATCGAAAATCTGCTTGAGCCCGGTGAGGCGCGGGTGCAGCCCGAGCGAGACATGTGATGAGTCGCTGCCAACCTGCAGCACCTGCCCGGCCGGTACCGCGATGGTCGGCCGCCGGCTGTAATACGACGGATCGTTGTACGGAATGAGCATGCTGAGGGCGTCGTTCCCGCCGCTCAGGTACAACACCACCAGATTGCGCGCACGGGCGCCCTGCGCGCGCGCGAGATCGGACAGGAATTCGGGGGCGGCGAACGTGACCGTGAATGCCGCCACGCCGCCTTTTACGAATTGCCGTCTGGTGAGCTGCATACCATCAGCAGAACTGATACTCCGGCGATCCCGCGAGCAGGTGAACGAGGCCAGCCGACTTGTTCTGTAACTGTGTGTCCGCACCGGTCCACGGTCCGGTCGCGCGCAGATAGCTCGCGAGCTCAGCAGGCACGCCCGAGTCGAGCGGCGCCGTCGCAATCCGATCCAGGAAATACGAGAGCATGCTGTCAGGAGTCGAGCTGACGCCCGCATTCTTCACGGCCCGTGCGAGGTTGAATTTCTGGTTTGCCGTGAGCGTCGAGGCGAAATTCATCCGGGCGAGCATTGCGCCGGTGGCGAACCAGGACTGGCCCGTCTCCCACCCGGCGACGTTCGGCGGCTCGAAGAGCGTCTGGCCCATGTTCGTCAACGGCGCCAGCGACGAATCGACCGAGAAGCCGTTCCACCCGACTTCCTTCAGCGCCCGAACGACGAACTCAACCGGCCACGCATAGCGCGCCCAGGACGAGCTGGGGTCCCAGAATTGCGGAGACCTGAGAACATCGTGGACGACGGGACGCATCTCGTACTGGTTCTGCTGATAGACCGAAGCGATGCGGTCGACGAACGCCGGATCCGGGTCGCGGAACTCGCTCACGAAGAACCGCCACAACTTGCTCGCCAGATACCGGCCCGTGTTCGGATGCGCCGCCAGCGCGGTGATCAGGTCAATCCCGTCCTGCATCCCATCTGCCGCGGAGCGCGATGGGATCGTGCGGTTGCCGTCCGGGTAGATCGCGAAGCTGAAAGTCTTGGCCGTGGTCTCGTGCTGCCCGGCGTCGTATGCAAACTGGTAGCGCAGCGATCCGTCGAGCGCCGTACCGGGCCGCCCGAGGTTCCACCCGGTGAACACTCGTGCTCCGGCGTAGACATCGGGCTCCGTATAGTGGCCCACGCCGATGGTGAAGAGCTCCATGACCTCACGCGCGAAATTCTCTTGCGGCTTGAGTTTGGTGTTCGTACGGCCGTCGAGCCACACCAACATCGCGGTGTCCTTGGCGATGCTCAACAGGATGTCGCGGAAATTCCCGAGCGCGCTCGCACGCAGCATCTCGATCTGACCGCGCACCTGACCGGGATCTTCCGACGGCTTCGCCGCGAGATAGCGCGCGCCTTCAGTCGCGCCGAGCGACCCGGCAATTTTCGAGTATCCGGTCGCGAAGTGGTTGTGCCAGAAGAGCGTCATCTTCTCTTGCAGCGGCCGATCCGTATGGACCATCCGGAAGAGCCAGCGCTGACGCGAGTCGGTGATGTTCGACTGCGGCGAGAACACCCCGCGCGTCGTCGTCCCGACGTAACCGGCCTGTCCAATGAGACTGTCGACGTCGTCCACGACGTCGGTGTAGTTGACGAGGGTGTCGACGGCCTGACTGATCGACATCTGACCGTAGTAGGCGAGCTCGTCCGGCCGCGCGCCGAAGCCGGCGCGCCGCAGCAGATGTTCGATCTGTCGATCCGTCGCCCCGTGAGGCATCTGAGTCGCTACCTCATCCGCCATGCTAGCGCCGTCTCGTCACCTGCCTCAAACGCCAATTCTGTGATCGCGATCGGAGCTCTCGGGCCGGTTCGTGGGGGTCTGTGGTTGGTTGGACAGGCCAACTCGGCCACGAGTTACGTCAGCAGTTCACCTTGGCGTCACACCTCCGCCACGGGGTCCCATCGAACGAAAAGCGAATTACCAGGGTCAACGTCCTGGTCTCTCCATGTCCCAGGGTCTATAATCTCGGTCTATTACAAATCTGCATGTTGCGTCTGGGCACCCCCTGTGGAATAGTGGTCAGCAATTTAGCGGCCGGCTCAGCCACTAGGCCAGTATTCAATGCTGGGAGCTCGATCAACGACCTTTTGTAGCCTCTTGAAGTCTGGCAGCGCAGTCCTGCTGCTGTTGGTCTCGGCGTCCGTCGTGTCGGCGTCACAACCGTCACGCTCCGGACATGGGGGCAAGCGCGCCACGAGACACGCGCATGCTCCGGCCGGGCTCTCATCACCGGTGGCGTGGCCCGCGATCATGTGTGATCCGCGCGCGCCGGAAATACCGTCGATTCAGAAGATCGTCAGTCAGACCAAAGCGGTCGGCGGCCCGATCAAACGTCTCCGAAGGTCTCGACTCGACATCCACCACACGACATCGCTCGCTCGCGCCACCCGGGCGAGCCATGACGATGAGCAGGCGATCCAGAACGATACGCTCGCGGCGCATGCTCAAGCCGACCCGGACATTTCGCTCGGTCCGCTCGGCTTCTTCGTCGACGCGTTTGAACAGCGGCCTTTCACGATTGCCTTCTCACCCCGGTCACCTCGCGGTCCCCCGGCTCTTGCCAGACATCGTCTGTGGGATCCTGGCAGTTCCGTCAAATTAGAGGTGATTGATGCGGGTTCTTCTAGCAGACCTGAAGTCTGACCGCGGGTTCGTCAGTAAGGACACGGTAGTCGGCGGGTACGGCTCCCGGCTGATGCCGTTCTCGCGCGTCACCAGTGTCATCGCCTATCTCAAACAGCAGTTCCACGACGTGCCCAGCGTGCACATGGCGTATATCGCTGCGATCCTCTCGCGCGCGGGACACGAGGTCGTCTGGACGCGCGGTTCGGACGCCGACGCGACGGTTCGCGCCGATCTCGCCCTCGTGCTGTCGTCGATCGTCGATCATCGGCACGAAACAGCCTGGGCTGACTCGCTGCGCGCGCGCGGCATCAAAGTCGGGTTCATCGGGATCACCGCCTCGAAGATGCCGGAGCTCTTCGCCGACCACTGCGATTTCATCCTCAACGGCGAGCCGGAAGCGGGCGTCATGCGGATCGCGCAGGGCCAGATCCCCGCTGGGAACGTTGTCAGCGAGCAGATCGACGACCTCGATGCCCTGCCGTTCCCGCGTTGGGATCTCGTCACGGAGGATCGCGATCGGAAGTTCGGCATCAAGTGGTCGTCGCGTCCCGTAGGCGGCGGCTACCCGCTGCTTGCAAGCCGCGGCTGCCCGGAGTTCTGCACCTACTGCCCGCACCGCATTCTCGCGGGCTATCGGAGCCGGTCGATCGCCAACATCGTCGACGAAATCGAGCGGTTGTGCGATCGGGTGCGGCGCCCGTATGTGATCTTCCGCGATCCGCTGTTCACCGAGCAGCGCCAGCGCGTTGTCGATCTCTGCGATGAGATTCAAGCGCGCGGCCTGGTCTTGACCTTCGAGGCAGAAACGCGCCTGGATCGGCTCGACATCGGCCTGCTGGATACGCTGTACGCCGCGGGTTTTCGTGCCATGAGCTTCGGCGTTGAGTCACTCGACCCGGTGACGCTGAAGAAGTCGGGCCGCCGGCCCATTCCGCAGGCTCACCAGCGCCAGATCATCGATCACTGCCGCGGGAAGGGGATCGTGACCGCCGCCTTCTACGTGCTCGGCTTCCTGCAAGACGATTGGAATTCGATCTCCGCGACGATCGACTACTCAACCGATCTCGGATCGACGTTCGCTCAGTTCAAAATCCTGACGCCGTATCCCGGCACGCCAATGTTCAAGCAGATGCAGCCGCTCATCGTCGACACCGACTGGGAGCGGTTCGACGGGTACACGCCGACGTTCAGGCACCCGAACCTGACGGATCGAGAGCTGTTGTTCCTTCTGGGCGCAGCGTACAAGCGATTCTACATGCGGCCGTCGTACCTCGCGAACTTCCTCAAGATTCAGAACGGCGCCGTGCGTGAATGGGTCAGCCGCATGGACCGCCGCGTCAACGAGCGCCACACGCGCGAGGAGATTGCCGACATCTCACGACCAGTGGCCTGCTGAGCCAACACGGCGTGATGCTGACGGCCGTCTCGCGCTACGGTGCGCGCGTTGCTCCCAACACCGAACAGATCGTCGCGGACTGCAAAGCCCGTGGCGAGCTCATCCAGGGCCCCCACATCGCTCGGTTCGAGGCGGCGTTCGCCAGACGTGCCGGTGTCCCTCCCGCACAAGCCATCGCGGCTTCCTACGGCCGCATGGCGTTCTACTACATCCTGAAGGCGCTCGATCTCCCCGCCGGCGCCGAGATCATCGTGCCGGCGCTGACGTTCTGGGTCATCCCCGAGCTGGCGCGCGTGGCCGGGCTCAAGGTCGCGTTCGCAGACGTCGATCCCGCCACGTTCTCCATCGATCCCGCGGCTCTGGAAGGCGCGATCACGCCAGACACGCGCGCGATCGTGCCCACTCATCTGTACGGCCTGCCGTGCGACATGGACGCGGTCATGAGGATCGCCACGCGGCACAACCTGCGCGTGATCGAAGACTGCGCGCACGCGCTCGGTGCGACGTACGACGGACGGCCGGTTGGCACGTTGGGCGACGCAGGCTTCTTCAGCTTCCAGACGTTGAAGCCGCTCAACTGCTATGGCGGAGGCCTGGCCCTCATCAAGGATCCCGCGGTCGCGGCGCGCGTCCGGGCGCTGGCCGAGCGCGAGCCGTGGCCCGATCGCAAACGCGTCGAGAACCGGCTGCTGATCGGGAGGCTCCAACGTCTGTTCATCCGCCCGGACGTGTTCACGTTCAGCGCGTTCCCGATTCTCTGGGTCTCGTCTCTCATCGGCGCCAACCCGGACGTTTATTTGTGGGAGGACATCCGCCCGCTCAATCCGCTCCCCGAGTCGTACCCCGAACGCTTCCCGAACGTGCAAGCGGCCATCGGCCTCTCCGGGCTGGAGCTGCTGGATGAATGGACCGATCGCACAAGAGGTCACGCCCAGACGATGGACCGCGCGCTCGCCAATCTTCCCGGCGTGACGGTGCCCGCCGTGCCACCGAGACGCACGCACGTGTACTATCAGTACTGCGTGCACGCGCCCAGGCGCGACGAGCTCGTCGTTCGGTGCGTCCGCCGCGGCGTCGATATCGAAACGCTGCATGTCGACGTCTGCAGCGACATGGAGTTGTTCGCCGGTTGCCGCGTAGAGCCGCCCGGCGCGCCTGGCGCCAGGCGCGCTGCGGGAGCCATGCAGGTGCCGGTGTACTCGGCGCTCACGGACCAGCAGATCCAGCGCGTGGCGCGCGTCGTGCACGACGTGCTGGCGCAGGCGTAACGCGTCACCGCCTGGCCATCAGCCATCAACCATGACGTTTTGGCCGTACGTGCCGATCTACATCGCCGCCATCGTCGAAGGCGAGATCTACTACAGCAAAGTCGCCGCCGATGCCATCAATGGCAAGCTGGCATGGCCGCTCGTCCTCACCATGGGTGCGCTCGGCGGCGCCACGGGCGATCAGTTGTGGTTCTATCTCCTGCGCAACCACATTCACTGGCTGGATCGCTTTCCCAAGCTGGCGCGCTATCGAGACTTGGTGAGCGAGCGCGTCCGGCGCGACGAGACGGGTCTCGTCCTCGTCAGTCGGTTCCTGCCAGGATTGCGGACGGCCATTCCAATTGCTTGCGCGTACGCCGGCGTCAAACCGCTGAAGTTCAGCACGCTGAATCTCATCAGCGCATTCGCGTGGGCCGGCACGATCATGGGGTTCGTCAAGAGCGGCTCGTCGGCGCTCGGCGCGTTGGGCCTCAACGCCTGGTGGGGTCCATTCATCCCCGCCTTGATCGTCATTCTCTTCTTCCGGTGGCTCGGCAGACGGCAAGGCCATTAGCCGTGGGCCATTTCATTGTGCAGAGATGGCCGTCCTCCGGCCGCGCAACACGAACTTCTGAATCTTGCCCGTCGCCGTCTTCGGCAGCTCGGCGACGAATGTCACGCTCTGCGGGCATTTGAAGTGCGCCAGCCGTTCACGCGCAAAAGCCCGAAGCTCGTCTTCGGTCGCGGTCTCGCCCGGCTTCAGGACGACAAACGCATGAGGCGCCTCGCCCCACTTGGCATCGGGCATCCCGACGACCGCCGCCTCCTGAACCGCCCGGTGACGCAGAAACACGCCCTCGACCTCAACGGATGAGATGTTCTCGCCGCCGCTGATGATGACATCTTTCAAGCGATCCCGAATTTCCGCGTAGCCATCTGCATGCACGACGGCCGCGTCGCCGCTGTGGAAGTAGCCCCCGGCGAGCGACTGCTCGGTCGCTTCGGGGTCGTCGTAATACCCTTTCATGACGACATTGCCGCGGACGACGATTTCGCCGACGGTCCGACCGTCACGCGGCACATCATTTCCCTGCGCATCGACGACGCGGAGAGCGCCCGAGGTCAGCAGCTCGACTCCCTGACGCGCTTTGAGGATCGCGCGCTCGGACGACGCCATCCCCGCGTGCTCGGGCCTGGCCTCGCAAACGGAAATGAACGGCGCAGTCTCGGTAAGGCCGTATACGTGTGTAATCGACCAGCCGAGCTCCCCTTCGACACGCTCGATCGTCGCCGCCGCCGGCGGGGCTCCCGCTGTCACGACCCGCAGTCCCCTCCGCGCATTCGCGCGGACCTCAGCTGGCGCGCTCGCGATGCTGATGAGCACGGTCGGCGCCGCGCACAGCATCGTGATCGATTCGCGCTGGATCAAACCAAAAATCCCCGCCGGATCGACCTTGCGCAGGCACACGTGAGTTCCGCCTGCCGCCGTCACGCTCCACGGAAACGTCCATCCGTTGGCGTGAAACATCGGCAGCGTCCACAGGTACCGTTCCGCCATCGTCATCGGCATGTGCAGCAGCGTGCCGATGACGTTCATATACGCGTTGCGATGCGTGATCATCACGCCCTTCGGGCGCGACGTGGTCCCGCTCGTGTAGTTGATGGTCAGAAGATCGGTTTCTGCAATTGGCGGACGGTCGAAGCGGCTCGGGCCGGCGGAGACGAGGGCCTCGTAATCCTGCCAGCCCGCGCGACCGGCTTCGAGGGCCACGAAGTGCTTCACGCCCGACACCTGCGATCGGATGTGGTCGACGGCGTCGAGGTAGTCCGTGTGTGCGCAGACCACGGTCGCCCCTGAATGCGCGATGATGTACGCGAAATCGTCCGCGGTCAGACGGTAATTGATCGGCACCAGGACGGCGCCCATCTGCGGCACCGCGTAGAACGACTCGAGCTGCGCGTGCGTGTTTGGCGCGATGTAAGCGACGCGATCGCCTGCGCGCACACCGAGCCGCTGCAGCGCCGCCGACCACCGATCGGTGCGGTCGAAGAGCTCCGAATACGTGAGCCGCAGACCGTTATCCACAACGGCTTCACGGTCTCCGTACAGCGCGCGCGTGCGACGCACAAACTCGAGAGGAGTCAGCGGAATTTCCATGACTGGTCGGTGCTAGCGCGAAGACGCCGTCTTTGCGGTGCGACCCAGCGCGATCAGATTCGCGAGCAGCTGATACGCGCCGTCCGTACCAGCCGGCAGCTGGCGCCAGAGCCCAAGGCCAACATACACCCAGCGTCCCCTGCCATAGGTCGCCTCGACGAGCGCCCCGGCCTTCGGACCACGGTTGTATGGGAACGGATCCTCGAGCTGGACGAGATCCCGGTAGCGCGGATCCTTCTCGCCCAGGAAGTACAGCCCTCGCTCCTGCACCCACCCCTTCCACGCCGCCGCCGAGATCTGGTTCGGGGTCGTCAGCAAGGGATCATCCGGCGCGAGCACGGTCGCCGGTGCGGACTCGTCCGTCACACGGTTCGAGCTCACTCTCGCCGGATACGGCCCGTATTGGGCATCGTTGAACTCGAACTTGTTGTACTGCACGATGGCCGTGCCGCCGTTGAAGACGTACTCCAGCAGCCGCTTGTTGTTCGCGCGGAGGTCGTCACGACGCTCGTACGCGCGTACGCCCGTCACGATGGCATCGAAGCGCGACAGGTTGCCCCACGCGAGATCGTCGGCCCCAATCATCTCGACGCGGGCTCCGAGCTGTTCAATAGCCGGCGGCACCTGATCCCCGACGCCCATTACGTACCCGATCGTCAGATTCGGCGGCGTGCGTACATCAATTACCTTCACCGTCGCGCGCGCATCGTCGTAGACGTGGTACCGCCGGATGTGCGGGTACTCGATCACCTGATAGCCTCGGGCGAACGCCTGGCCGTTGACCGTCGCAACGGCGCGCACCTGGTATTCACCCGTCGGCGTATTCGCCCCCGGATGGACGGTGAAGCGGGCGGTCAGCGCTTCATCTTCTCGCTCGAATGCCAGCATCTGTCCGGCCGGCGCCGCCGTCCATCCTCGAGGAAGCTCGAGATGCACGTCCGCCTTGGCCGCGCCCGGCATGTCGTTGACCACCGTCACGCGAATCTCGCGCTCGGACGCCCGCCCTTTCGATGCGGCCGGCACAATCGCAATTTCCGGCGTGATTCGCACCGACAGCGCTGGAACAACCAGCAGCTCAGACCGCTTTTCGCCGCTGAAAATATTGCCCTCGTACCGATGCTCCACAACGGACCGGCTGGTCACGTCCACGCTGCTCCCGCCGTTGTCCCCGTTCCCGTCGCGCAGCACAGTGAGCGTTACCTGCACCGAGAAGGGCGTCGGTCGGAACGGCAGGCCAAAGGGTGCGTCTCCGTCGAACGTGTAACGTCCCTCTTCGCCTTTGCGATGCCAGTAAGGCTCGGTGATCTTCGCGGCTGCAGGAATCTCGACCGTCATGTCGCACCGACCAACCTGATCGCGAGTGAGC
>Ga0182035_10000416_pt1 | contig 19419 bp, 20 predicted proteins | sample flu12Cox44000170_FD_125969 | JGI IMG/M metagenome (GOLD analysis project Ga0182035, IMG submission 125969) | Lab enrichment of tropical soil microbial communities from Luquillo Experimental Forest, Puerto Rico - flux4day.12C.oxic.44.000.170 | ecosystem: Environmental > Terrestrial > Soil >...
GCATGTCCGAGCAGTCTCTGGATCTCCGTAATCGGTACTCGGCGTTCAGCGAGTCTTGAAGCATATTCGTGCCTGAGGTCGTGCCAGTGCAGGTCAATTTGACCGAGTGCCAGCTGGGACGGCGCCAGTAGCGCTCCGGTCTTGCGCACCCGTTGAGGCGTAAACCCGTGGGCGCGAAGATTTGCGTCTTCCCACGCTCGTCTGAACGTGCTGATCGGTTCGCCCGCCTCGGTGCTGACCAACGGTGCGTGCGGTGGCTTTCGTTTTCCAGCGGCGTCACTGAGAAACCACTCGACGACCGCTCGTAGCCGGACCGTGCTGATGGGTACGGTGCGGGTCTTCCCGGACTTGGTCGTCGCTCCTCGAAGCACGATTTCACCGTGATCGAGGTTCACATTCTTCGCGGTGATTTCCAACATCTCGCCGCGTCGGACTCCTGTGTCGAGCGCGATGATGATCAGGGCCCGGATGCGCGGGGAACTGTGACTTAACAGCGTGTCCTCTTCGTCTTCGGAGATGCGGCGGTCCCGCTGATTATCCTCATGACCGAGCTTGATTGCCGCAAGTCCACCTCTCACGAATGGGGAAGCGGGCAACAGCTCACGACCGACTGCCCAGTTCAGAATACGGCGCAACTCCGAGAGGACACGATTCACGGTCGCCGTTGCCGGCGGCCGTTCCACACCCTGAATCACCCGCGGTCGGGCAAGCTTGATCTGCCAATCCTCGATCAGTTGGGTGCGGAGCTGTGCGATCGGGAGCGTCCCAAAGGCCTCCACCGCCGGCTTCACTCGCGACGAGAATCCCTTTGGATTCGTAAGTTTGAACCGGGCGCATTTGTCGTAATACTCCTCGACCAGCTTCGAGAACGTCATCGCCGCCGCCTGCGCCGCTGTTACGCCCCGGCCGCACGGGTCGAACCTCCCAGCCCTCACCGCGGCTTTCAGATCGTCGAACGCGGCTTGTGCCTGACCCTTGGTCGTGATGTCTTCGCCAGTCCATTTCGACAGTGAGACTTTGGCGCGGGAGCGCCGCGGCAACTTGTAGCTGCCGTACCACGGATCCGCGCAGCGATCTCGCTCGCGTCGCCGGTGACAACATCGCTTGTAGATGCCCATCGCTCTGATCCTCCTTTCGGTCCTCAGTGTCTACTCACGGCGGCAATTTGTACAGCTTGGGTCTCCCCCTCGCAGGCTGCACAACCGCGCTCCATGTGTTCGCTGTAACACTCCTGTGGCTCGCCAAAACTCCGCCCGTCGGGTGAAGTCATCGCGGACTGACGCTTCAGGGCCGGAGTGAAGGCGTTCTCCGATGACGGTGACAACATGATCGGACACAGGAAGACCGAGACCTGCCGATGGGTGAAATTACGGCTCGCCGCTCGGCAAACGGAATCATCTACGGCTGTTCATCGGCCGTGGGCAGATGCCGTAGCGGGACCAAGAAAGCTCCTACACCACGCCGTCGGCGAGTCGCGAGCCCCCACACCAGTGGCGGGCCCCTGCCGGAGCTGAAACCTGTGCGGGTGGTGCGATGAACGTGGGCTGTGAAGCCTGCCCGCCAGACAGGGCGCTTTCGACCGCAGGAGTCGCGTCGACAATGGGCAGCGGTTGAATGTGCATACTCCTAGCGACCGACGACGGAGCAGAGCGAAACGGAGACGCATCCGCGTCGATGACCTCACCGCCCACGGCGTCAAACATCACCGCCGAGCTGGACATCAGGATGCCGAAATGGTTTGCGAAGAACGTACGCCACGTCTGCGATGGCGGTATCAGCCGGTTAGGCAGATACCGCGACACCGTCCGTTCTGAGATGGTTATGCCAAGCTTGAGCAGCTCGCCGTGGATCCGCGGAGCGCCCCAGAGGAAGTTTTCTGCACGCATGCGCCGAATAAGGGCTTGAAGTTCTGAATCGATGCGTGGTCTTCCCGGCCGCCGCCGTGAGCGTCGGCGCCAGCAACCCCAAAACCCTGCGCGACGCCATCGGTCAACCGTGGCGGGCTGGACAAGCACCAGCGCATTTGTCCACCGAGGCCAAAATCGTTTCAAGCAGAGCCCGAGCAAGCGGTCGGCCGGGCGGAAGTGTTGATCCGAACGAGCGAGGACGCCCAGTTGATGGCGCAGGGCGAGAATCTCGAAGAGGAGGTCTAAGCGTGTCAACAGGGCAGACCGGAGCGCCGCGACCGTCCGGATGGCGTCGCGCATCGGCTGTAGGATCGCCAGACGCTGCGCGAGCGTCAACGATTTTGTGCCGGACGCAATAATGGCGAGAGACAGCCGTGATGCTCGGGCGCATGACTGGGTGAACGTTACCAGCAGACACCCGTAAGCTCAATCGCCACAATAAGTACCGAGTTTCTGATAGGGACAGGTCATCCCCTCTTCTTGATGACCGGTCCGCCCGCGGTGTGTTCGTCTCCGACCGTGCGATCCGCGACCTCACGATACCCTCGCGGCGTGATCCCCAGCACCCGAACAAATGCTCGGCGCATCAGATCGACATTTCGAAAGCCGGCCTCCGATGCCACCTGCTTCAGGCCGTCAGTGGTGCACTCGAGCAGGCGGCGCGCGGCCTCCACGCGCAGCCGCAGCACGTACTGAGCCGGCGTCGTGCCCACTTCCCGGGTGAACACGCGCTCGAAGTTCCTGACGCTCATGGCCATCCGATCGGCTAGATCTTCGACCTGAAGTCTCAACGTAAGATGGTCGGCCATCCAGATCTGCAATTCGCGGATCGACGCCATCTCTGATGCCTGTGACGCGAGCGAGACGCTCACTTGTGGCTGTCCGCCAGGCCGGCGCAGAAACAAGACGAGCTCCCGCGCCGCCTCGTGGGCGAGGGCGGCGCCGCAGTCTTCTTCTGCCCACGCGAGGGCGAGATCGATGCCGGCCGAAATGCCGGCGCACGTGTAGATATTTCCGTCTTTGACCCAGAGTGGGTCGTGTTCGACCCGCACGTTGGGATACCGTGCCGCCAACTCCCGCCCGAACTTCCAATGCGTGGTGGCACGCCGATGATTGAGCAGCCCGGCCTCCGCGAGCAAGAAGGATCCGACACACACGGCACCGAGTCGCCTTACGTTGACGGCCATCCGTCTCAGCCACGCCGACAGCGTCGCATCGCGAACGGATCGGGTCGCCAATCCGCAGACCAGCAGCACGGAGTCGCACGCGCCCTCAACCCTGCCGAAATGATGCCTCGCGAGAAACGTTAAGACGCCGCCTTCGCCTTCGACCGTCAGATGGCGCGCGTTCGTCACGACTTCAATGGCGTAAATCGCCCTGCCCGCAAGCCTATTGATCGAATTGAACACTTGCAGCGGTCCCACCAGATCGAGTTCGTCGACTGGAGGCACGACGACGACGACAATCCGACGGCTTGAGAGCCGTCGACGTGCCCCGACGTGCTTTGATGCGTGCGCCACGATACCCCCACTATGCAAGCGCGACGACGCCTGCGCAAGCGCGCGAGGGCGGATGGCGGGTTTCGACGGAATTCTGTCCAATAAGGACGGTGGTCCTCCGATACGCTGCCCAATGGCGCAGGCGATGAGCCTCGGGCTCGGAGGGAAGTGCACGTGACGACGGCGCACTCGTATCGTGAGAATCTGTTCGCGCTCGTTGGTGATCGCGATCCGATAGACGTCCTCTCGCGGACGCCGTCGACACTGGATGACATCATTCGCACGCATTCAGCGACCGTCCTCCGCGCGCGGCCGTTCGAGGGCAATTGGACGCCGAACGAGATCATCGGTCACCTCGCGGATGGGGAATGGGTGTACGGGTATCGTTTGAGGCTCATCCTGTGCGAAGATGAGGCGACGGTAGAGGGCACGAAGCAGGACGCCTGGGTGGTGGTGCAGCACCACAATGACCGAGAGCCGTCCGAGCACGTGGAAATCTTTCGAACTCTGCGCCGGTTCAATGTCGCCGTGTGGCGGCAACTGTCGTCAGCGGATCTCACGCGGACCGGCCGTCACAACGAGCGCGGCGCGGAGTCGCTCGCCGCCATGCTCCGGATGCAGGCCGGTCACGATCTCTCGCACCTCAATCAAATCGATCGATATGTCCGCGCCATTCAAGAACGAGTGCGGCAATGAGCGTGACCGGTGGACACCTTGTGCGGGACGTCCGCTTTGGACTGCGCGCGCTGCGGAAGACGCCGGCATTCACGCTCGGCGCGATTGCCACGATCGCGCTGACGGTCGGCGCGACCACCGCCATCTTCAGTGTCGTATACGGCGTCCTGCTCCGCCAACTGCCGTATCGTGATGTCCAACAGGTCTTCTGGTTGTGGTCCGACAGACCAGGACGCGATCGCGCGCCGTTCAACGTCCCGGATTTCATCGACTATCGCAACGCGTCCCGAACGCTCTCCGGGTTCGCGGGGTTCTTCGCCTACGGCGCGAATCTGAGTGACGAGGCGGCCGCGGAGCGGGTGCAGGGCATTCGCGCGACGGGGAATCTCTTCGATGTGCTCGGGGCGCAGCCGCGCCTCGGCCGGTTGCTGCAGTCTGCTGACGAACGTCCCGGAGCCGACCACGTAGTGGTCTTAGGCGAACCATTCTGGGTGCGCCGGTTTGGTGCAGACCCCAGGGTGGTGGGCCGTACGATTCGCCTCAACAGCGAGCTGTACACGGTCGTGGGCATCTTGGCGTCGGGCTTTGCGCTGCCGATCCGCGACGTCGAGTTCGTCCTCCCATTTGCTGCCGATCAGGATCCGAGGCGCGGCACTCGCAGCTCCCTCAACTTCATCAACGGCGTGGGCCGGCTCGGTGAACACGTATCGATGGCGCAGGCCTCCGGCGAATTGACTGCGATCGCCAACCGTCTCCGAAAGCAATTCCCGATCGAGAACGCCACCAAACGCGGCGTGCGCCTCCTCCCCGTGATCGATGGCATCGTGGGGCCGTTTCGAACAGCGCTGGTCACCCTGCTTGCCGCGGTCGGATCGGTGTTGCTGATCGCATGCGCCAATCTGGCAAATCTGATGCTGACCCGCGCAATGGGTCGTCGGCGAGAGCTGGCGCTGCAACTCGCGTTGGGATCGTCACGGCTGAACGTCGTTCGTCAGGTGCTGGTCGAAGCGTTGATGATCGCGGGCGCGGGAGGGTTACTCGGCATCCTGATCGCGCAGTCGGGGGTGGGTGCGCTCATCGCGCTCGCGCCGTCGCAATTGCCGCGTTCCGGCGAGGTCCGCGTCGACATCGTCGTCCTGATGTTCTCGCTCATCGTCTCGTCGCTTACTGGCGTGCTGTTCGGTGTCGTCCCCGCAGTGCTATCTGCGCGCGTCGACGTGCGCGAAGCCCTTCAAGGCGCCAGCCGCGGCGCAACGGCTGGCGGGCGACGCACTCGTGGCGCGCTGATGAGCGCCGAAGTCGCTCTCGCGGTCGTGCTGCTGATTGTTGTGACGCTGCTGGGGAAGAGTTTCGCGACCGTGGCAACGGTGGCGCCCGGATTCGATCCCAGTGGAGTACTCTCGGCGCGTCTGACGCTGCCAGCCAAGCGATTCAACACGCGAGACGCCATCGTCACGTTCCAGCGCGCCCTCAGCCAGCGACTGTCGACCGTCCCGACCATCACGAATATGGGCGCGATCACACTCCTGCCGTTAACCGCCCTCGTATCGCGTGTGCCATTCACTGTTGAAGGTCGCCCGGTGGATCCCGAGCGCGTGCCGATCGCGCAATTCCGCACCGTCTCGGCAGGGTACTTCGAAGCGGTACAGATCCCCGTGATGCGCGGGCGCGCGTTCTCGGACGGGGATACCGAGAGGACACGCGCGGTGGTGATCGTCAATGAAGATCTGGCGAGCCGATGGCTTCAGGGAGTGGAGCCGATCGGTGCTCGCCTCCTCATCGACGACACCAATGGTCCACCGAGACTCGTTGAAATCATCGGCGTCGTCGGGAACGTGAAGCAGATTGCCTTGGACGGAGAACCGACCTGGGATGTGTATCTTCCGTATCGGCAAATCCACGCCGACAACGTGGCCTCTGCAGCCGGAAACATGTTCTGGGTGACGCGGACGACAGGCAATCCGAGAAACCTATCCGCCGATCTCGCCACGGCGGTTCGACGGATCGATCCTGAGGTCGCGGCGTCTGAGATCCGACCTCTGGAGGACTATCTCTCCGAAGCGATGGCGCCTCGCCGCTACAGCCTCTCGCTGATGGCGGCGTTCGGAGTCGCGGCACTCGTCCTGGCCCTCACCGGTATCTACGCAGTGGTCACATACTCGATGAGCCAGCGAGCGCGTGAGATCGCCATCCGCCTCGCACTGGGTGCCATTCGCACCGACATCATGCGGTTGGTGATGGCACACGGCCTTCGCCATATCCTCGTCGGCCTTGCGATCGGAATGGCGATGACCGCTGGCGCGGCACGGCTCGTGTCCGCCACCCTCGTCGGTGTAACGGCCAGCGATCCGTTCACGTTCGGAGAAGTCGCCGCCGTCATCGCCGTGATGGCGGTCGTCGCGTGCGCGGTGCCAACGGCTCGCCTCGATCGGTTGGTTGTCGGTGTCCTTAGGTTAGAGTGACCAGATGATCAGGCGTCGGCGAGGACTGATCGAAGAGGTGACGGAGGATGGAGCATCGTCCGCTCAGCGCGCGGCCTCGGGCGTAACGTTCACCAACATGTCAGGCCGCAGACTGAGAGTCTCGACCGTGATCTTCGAGATCAAGTCGCTCACGCTATCAGGAAGAGCCTGATCGGCTCGCTCGTCGAGAATGGCCGCCAGGCTTTCGCGCGGACGAAGGCGAATGTAGCGCGGCGTATCGCCGCCCACGATCATGCGATACCAGAGCGTCTCCTCCCGCAACGTTGATTGATTCGCCGCGAGCGCCACCTCGAGAGCCTTGCCTTTTCCTAGGCCGAGTTCGACCGTCGTGTACTCGGCACGAAGGGTCGGAGTCGGCACGCCATTGCCGAGCGAGAGCGCTGGCAGAAACTCGTAAATCCCATTTCCCAGAAACTGAGCGTGGGGCAAGACGTTAAGGAGGTTGTCGCGTTCGTCTTCGGCTGGAGATACCGGGTTGCTCAGTTCAGCGGCCGTGTGGCCGAACGTCGCGTAGACGATCCATCGTTGCCGTTCAGTTGAAGCCCAGACCGAATAGCTGTACCAGCCGAACGTGTCCTTGGCCTGTCGGTGCCATTCGAGGTGGCGGATGTACCCTGCCTCCAAGTCGACTGCATGGCCATCACGCGCACGCATGATCGCGATGCGTGCGTACGGGTGTGCCTCGCCAAACTCTGTGCGTTGCCGTTAGAGACGCGGGCTTTCAACTCCAGCGAGCGAAGGACGAGTCGGCTCGCTCCCGAGCATTACACACCGAATGACCCAACGCGTGCCGATGTCAAGGCAGGATCCCCGTATGGGCCGCGCTTGAATCTAACCGAAGTTCCTTCGGCGAAAGAGGTCGTGCGTGGAGAGCGGCCAGCGCAAGTTTTGATGGCTCTCGACCGCGGCGGGTCCGTGCCAGATGTGAAACGTGTGCGGGTGCGGCGGCGAAGCTGAGGCTCTGCGAAACAGTGGCCCAGAGACGTCGGTTGATGCGAGGCAGGCCAATCAACCACGGCCCACGGAGTGGACGCGTACCGCCCGCATAACGGCGGACCAGGACGGCACGGCAAAACTGAGGCGTCGACGTCGACATGACTCGGCGCGAACGACGACGTGATCGTCGAGGTGCACGCCAAGTTGCCGATGTGGTTCGCGAAGAAGGTCCGCCAGGTTTGGGACCGTCTCGTCCGTCGGTCTGGCAGATATCGCGACACCGTGCGTTCTGAAACAATGAGTCCGAGCTTCAGCAACTCGCCGTGGATTCGCGGGGCGCCCCAGAGACCGTTTTCCATCGCCATTCACTGAATGAGACTTCGAAGCAGTGGATCGATGCGTGGTCGTCCCGGCCGCCGCGGTGCGCGATGCCTCCACCATCGGAATCCTTCACGCTGCCAACGGGCGACCGTGGCCGGGTGGACCACCACGAGCCCGTCCTTCCAGCGGGGCCACCACCGGCGCAAGCACACCCAGAACAGACGGTCAGACGGGCGGAAGCGTCGATTCGACCGGCCGAGAACGGCCAATTGATGGCGCAGCGCCATCATCTCGACGAGGAGGTCTCGACGTGTGGACAGCGCGGCGAGGAGCGCCGAGACCGTGAACGCGTGGCACACGGCCGGTAGAATGAGCCGGCCGCCGCGCCAACGTCAACGATATTTTGTCTCATTTGCCCGCACGCGATAATGGCGAGCGACAGGTTACTCAACGGTTCTCCTTCTTGCGTTGAGTGTCTTGAGCGACTTCATCTCGATAATCATTGGAAGACGACTGCTCACGATAATCGAGCGCGAAACATCCGCTCTTGCAATGCTTCTTTGCCTCCTGGCGACGTTGATTCTTCCAACTCTGTTTTGCATCGCTCCAGTCGCATTCGGCTACTATGACATCAAGGTCAGTTACGCCAACTTGCCGCATGGCTTCTTCTTGATCGCGTTAGGTCTTTCGAATGCATTTGGCGCCCTCGCGGCACTGCTGTTTTTCATAATCTCGGCCACAGTGTTGCTGCACCGATTGTTCTGGCCAGTCCTGCGTCGCCCCGTCATGGCGGCACACCGTCATGGACTCCTCCAACAGCGAAAGCTACTCGGCGGTGCGGGTGTCGCTCTCTTGGGCCATGCCTCACCGGTCGGCCAATGGCTCGAGCAGTCCCTCAAGAGCGTCCACATCTCGTTCGGCGGCTAGGCGCGGTCAGCGTCCGGTAAGACTCGTTCTCAGACTCACGGCCGTCCGGGCTGTCCTCACGAACATTCTGCACTTTCCCGCACGAGTTGTCGTAACTGAAGTGGCCCGTCTCGCATCGGCAGACGGCTGTCGTTAAATAGACGGGTGTTGAACGAAGAGATCATTTTCTGCCTGGCGAACTCACGCGGCCGAGATCCCCACGACCGGCAGACCGTGTGCCTTCGCCGCAAGACCGAGAGCCCCATCGTGAGTCGCCATTCTCAACGGAACGTGCGTCATTTCCTTCCACAGGAGGGCGGTCGCCAAATGAATCGCGTCAAGTGTGCCAAGTTCGGTCGGCATCGGCTGTGCGGCACGATCCAGAACGGCGGTGTCGATTTCCACGAGTTCGAGTGAGGCGATCAACTGCAGGATCGTCGCACGCCGCGACGCGACGTCCTCGTCCGACAGCTTGGCACGTAATCGAAGGCGATCGAGTGTTCGAAGGCTCTCCGTCATGATTAACGCGCTGGATACGCCCTGTTGAATGTCGCGCCATTCGGGCAATGCATCGGACTGGCGTAGCGCGACGCGCAACAACACGGAGGCGTCCACGTACGCGATCATCTGTGCGACTGTCGCTCTTCCAACAGCAACTGCACGATATCGATGTTGAGCTTCAGCGGCTTGGGAAGCGGGACTCGATTCGGTGGCGGCGTACCCGGTGCCGGTTTGCGGACCCGAAGCGTTGGGCGATCGCGCACCGGCACAATCTGAGCGACAGGCGTCTCACGATCGAGGACCGCGATTGTTTCGCCACGGCGCACCGCTCGTAGGTATTCGCTGAGTCGCGCCTTCAGCTCAGCGATTCGCACCTGCTTCATGGTCATATTATGACCAGAAGTGGTCACATTTGCAACTCATCGGTGAAACGCAGCCGTCGTGTCCCTATCGGAAACTCCGTCGGTATGACCCCGTTAAGCCGCAGCGACCGTTATCAAGCGTTTCCCATGCGCGACTTCGCGGGCCTGGAAACGTGAAGCTGTCATCCTGAAGACGCCGGCGGTGCACTACAAACAGAGCGCCGGCGAAGGCGTCGGATCCTGTGACGCCTCGAACAATGGTCAAGCGGCGCGACGTTCGTAGTGGTGATGCAGCCCGCCGACGTGGGGGACTTGAATGATCGTCCCGTAGCCTGGCCGTTGTGCCGCTCGTGCGATCGGCGCATCCTTGTCCAAGGAGAGATGAGGCCGCCACTCGTGATAGTAGGACATGAAGAACCTGAGCGTGGGACGGAGGGATCGTTCATTCCACACGATCACGTGGTCGAGACACTCTCGCCGCAGGGTCCCAATCAGGCGCTCCACGTACGGATTCTGCCAAGGTGCCCGGGGCGCGATCAGGATTTCCTCCGTGCCAAAACTCTCCAGCAGGCGACCGAAGTCGGGTCCGTAGCAGCTGTCGCGATCCCGCACGAGATACGTGGGCTCGGTGTGGTCTGGAAAGGCTTCTCGGATCTGTTGCCGCGTCCACGCGGCGGTCGGATGGTCGGTCACATTCAGATGAACGATGCGGCGGCGGTCGTGTGAAAGGATGACGAGGACGAAGAGGACGCGGAAGGTGGCGGTTGGGACGGTGAAGAAGTCCATCGAGGCACACTGCGACAGATGCGTTCGCAGGAACGTACGCCAGGTCGGTGAGGGCGACGCCGGGCGCCGGCCGAGATATTTGGCGACGGTGGTCTCGCCGATCTCGATGCCCAACTTCTGAAGTTCGCCGTGAATGCGCGGCGCGCCCCACAACGGATTCGCCCGATGCATCTTCTGGATCAGCACGCGAACATCGCTGGCGGCGGGAGGGCGACCAACACGGGGCTGCGCTGAACGCCATCGCCAGTGCCAGGCAAAGAGACGGCGATGCCATGCGACGACGGTCGCGGGTTGCACGATCTGGACAGCGTCACGCCAGCCGCGCCACACTCGCGAGAGCAGCACCCAGAAGAATCGGTCGGCTCGACTGAATCGCAGCCGGCGTGGCGCGGCCTGCTGGAGGACTGCGAGCTGGTGGCGCAGGGCCAGAATCTCAGCTTCAAGTTCGGCCCGCTTTCGGAGGCTGGAACCAATGGCCGCAAGGAGGGCCGTTACGCTGGGGCACATATGGGTGCACCTTATCAACAGCGACCGGTAAGCTCAATCGCCACAAGAAGTACCGAGTTTTCGATAGCGACAACTTGATCGGCTTCAGGTACTGATCGAGGAACCGAAGCACGGCAGTGTAGCCCGCGATCTGGTTCGCCTTCTTTGTGAACCCGTGTCCTTCGTCCGGAAACACAACGTATTCAGCAGGGACACCGTTCTTCTTCACCGCTGCCACGATCTCGTCCGACTCGGCTTTGAGCACACGCGGATCATTGGCGCCCTGCAGGACGAGCAACGGCTTGCGAATCAGGTCGGCGTGCAGTAGCGGCGAGACATCCTCCAGCATCTTACGATCGTTGATCGGGTCGCCAATTTCCGCGTACAGCGCAGTGCGCTGCGCTTCCCACCACGACGGGATGTTCTCGAGCGTGCGGATCCAGTTCGCCACGCCGAAGAGATCGACGCCGACCTTGAATTCCTGGGGCTGAAACGCGAGCGCCGCCAACACCATGTATCCGCCATAGCTGCCGCCGATGATGCCGATGCGGTCCGGATCGACGTAGTCGAGCGCCTGCAAGTACTTCTTACCGTCAACGCAATCCCACAAGGGCTCGCGGCCGTGCTTCCGGTCGTCGGCGGCGAAGAACGTCTTTCCATACCCGGAGCTGCCGCGGTTGTTGATGCCGAGCACGACATAACCGTGGTTGACCAGATACTGAATCGTCGCGTTGTACGCCGGCGTGGTCTGGCCGCCGGGACCGCCGTGCACCCACACGAGCGCCGGCGCCCTCGCCGCGGCGGCCGCCTGGTGCGGCTTCCACAGAATGTTGGGGATGGTCATGCCGTCGCGCGCTTTGAACCGCACGATCTCTGCGTCCACGAGATCGCTTGGATCGATTTGCGGGCTGAGCGAATCGGTGAGCTTGGTCAGGTTCCTGGAGCCGAGGTCGAGCATGTATAGGTTGTTCGGCGAACGATCACCGTTAACCAAGACGGCGAGCTTTGTCTCACTGCGCGAGAACCGCACGCTCGAGACGCCGGCACTCGGAACCGCGGGCAACGGCACCGGACTGCTGGTTGCGGTATCGACAACAGAGACGATGGGACGGCCGTCCCGATTGATGACGGTCGCGCGGTACTTCCCGTTATGCGAGAACCTCGAAGAAACGATGTCCCACTGCGCGGATTGAACGTCTTCGATTCGTCCGTCGGCAAGCGCGTAGCGTTTCAACGCAGCGAACTCGCCGCCAGCATCAGTGACGAAGTACAGATATGTCGAGGCCGGATCGAACCCCATCGGATCGTAGTTCACCTGACCGGTGTGATTCGAGACGTGCGTCGTCGCCTTCGTCGCCGCGTTCCATAGATAAATATCGCTGTCATTGGTAGTGTTCGGCTTTGCGAGCGACACCCATTTGCCATCGTCCGAAACGCCGGAAGGCAAGTAGCCATCCTCGTTCTCGAAGAACATCGTGCGGGCATACGTATTCGTATCGTATCGGTAGACGTCGAAGAACTTTGGGTCGCGCTCGTTGGAGCCGATGTAGAACGCGGATCCGTCGTGTGTCCACGAGACGAACTGCGCTTTGAGCTTGTCGCCCGGGGTGATGTCGCGCTCGCGGCCGTCTTCGGTGAGAACGTAGACGTGATTCAACTCGTTGCCGCCCTGGTCGCGCGTGATCAGCACGCGGTTGTCGCGAGGGAAAAATGAGACCGCGTACGTCGAGTCCTTCGTCGATTTCGTCACGGGTGTCCACGCGCCACCGGTGATAGGCACCGTGTAGGCATTCCAAATGCCAGTTTTGTTTGACGAGAACAGAATCCGTGACTCGTCGGCGGAGAAGGAAGCGCCAAAGACCGACGTGGTGTCCAGGAACTGCTCTATCGTGTACTGCTTGAACGGCCGGCGCGGCGCGTTGGCCTGGCTTTTCGCGGGACCGGCCTGGCCAGCCAAGGCCGCCGATAGAAGAATGGGCGCGATCCATTTCATAGCGCGAATCGTCACCTACGCAAAATCATAGACCAGTATTCATCGTTCTCCGACCAAATCGCACCGTCGCAATGTCCAGTAATTCAGTCGATCTGCCTGGAGACCGGATCTTGAGCGCATCGAGAATTCCGTTCTGTTGTCCGCGTTGATGCTATCCGCCGCCGCGGATAGACTTCTCGGCGATGCTCTCCGTCCTCATTTCGCTCTTCCGAACCGCTCGGCTGTCCATGCCGTTACTCAATACAGCCGCGTGACCACCGATTGACTTGACCGCCCCTGCGACCACGGGTTCCGCGGGCCCGTGCGTCGTGGAGGCGCCAGACATGAGAATCGGACCGCGCGGTCGCTCGAGCACACGGCCAAAACCCAGTCCCGGGTCAGTCAGAGTTGCCGATGAATAGCCGTGGCCCTAGACGGCGAGAACTCGCGCGCGAAAGTGCAGAATGTCCGTAGAAACAGCTCGGCGGAATTGCTGGAGGCACATGCCCTCCTCCGGCTGCGTCGATCCGCCAATTATCGGGTGATCGGGCCTCGGCGGAGTTTTCGCTCAGCACGCCGTCGATGGTTTGCTGAGACACTTCGCGCGTAAAACGCCATCCCTGGATGTACTGACGGATTCAATCGCGCGAGGGTCATTCGCAAGCCCGCAGGGCGCGGAAGATTGAGGCGATTTCCGCGCCCGACTGGCGGTCGGTGCGTACGAGGGTGACGCGGCTGCCAACCGAGGCCTCGAGGAGGCCCGCGTCTGTTGACTCGTCGACGACGAACACCGTCCTGCCCAGCAGCGCGTTGTCCTTCAGTTGCTCCAACTCGAAGCGGCAGCCGCTGTTCCGCTGCGAAAACCCGCGCAGGTCCATCAGGACCACGTCGCTGCACCTGAGAAGCGCCTGCAACGTCGCGCGCCACGTGTCGTCGAAACAGAAGAACTTGCTGACGCGAAATCGGCCGTCCGGATCCCGCACTCGATCCAACCGCCGCAAACGGTCGGCGAGCGTGCCGGGATCCTTGACGAACTGCTGGCGGAGATGGCCGCCGATGAAGCTCACCACGTCGCCGGGATCGATCAGCCGCGAGACGAGATCGGTGCCGGCGACGAGCGTCGTCGTGCCTCTGAACCGCCAGCGCTGCGCGACGCTGTCGAACAGCTTTTCGGTGCGGCGCTGGAAGCCGAACACGCGCAGCAGCAGAAGCCGCGGCGCTCGCTCCGCATCCGCCGAAACGGGCCACGCTCTCAGCAGGACTTCGACGACGATTCGGTACACTACCCAGGCGAGCAGGCCGGCGAGCGCCTTCCACCCGAGATCCGACGCCGCGAGGACGACGATATTGAACACGACGATCAGCCACCAGCTGTCGACCACCACCTGGAGATCGCTGAACGACTTGTGCTCGTAGCCACGGCCGAGCAGCCCGAGACCCCACCAGCACGCCAGGCCGACCGGCAGCGCCACGACTAGGAACAGCACCGACGAGATATCCGCACCGGTGAGACCGATCGCCCATCGTCCCGCGGCGCCGGTATCCATAAGTGCGATGGTCGCGAAGTGAACGGCCAGCGCGCTGAAGCTGAACACTAGCAGGCCCGCAAGCGCCAGCGGCGACACCGGCCGCACGCGCCGGTTGCCGGTGACCAGGATGATCAGGTACGGCAGCCACGCTTCCTGGAGCAGAAATGTCAGGAACCCGATGACGTTTTCCGACGGAACGATTGCCGATCGTCCGAGCACGATCTTGTTGAACAGCGACCACGCACCGGTGATGCAGACGCCGGCGACACCGTATATTCCGAACATGACAACCGCGTGACGCCGCGGCACGGCCAGCAGCGTCGCCACCGTCGGCACGATGGGCCAGCAGAACGCAAACCAGACGACAAACACACGAAGCGCGGCCACCTCCACACCGCTGGCGAAAAACAGCACGGTAAGGACACTTGCCGCAATCGCGCCGCCGATCGTGTAGATCACCGCGACCCGGCGTCGCGAACGCGATTCGTTCGAAACGGCGCCGACCGATGCGCCACCCCGAGGCACGTCCCTGGCGGCAGGACCGACGGTCGGCCCGGGCATCTCTTCGCCAGCGGCGGCGACGGCGTCAACCTCACGCATGATCGGGCTGCGGCTTGCGTCACTGGTCCCGCGCATGTTGCGCGACACCGAGCGCTTGTACCAGACGAGCAGCACGGCCGACACCGGGATCGCCATCAGAATCGCGTTCTGAAAGTACGTCCACAAAATGCCCGGAGTCTGGTTCGGCATCCTGGGTTCGGTAGTATAGTGCGCGCGCTGACGTGATACTGGGACCATCACACGTCGACAGCGGGTGGCGACGGCGGACCGCGTCGCGTGCGCGCCGGCTGGTGTCATTCTTCGCCATCACCTGGTCCATTGCCGGCGGGTTCCTGCTGCTGCAGGTGGGCTTGCCCGAGCTGGTCGATCTGGCAGTCAGGAAAGGCTTGATCCCCGATTCGCTGACGATGCGGCCGCCGCGCAGGCACGCTTCCTCGTATGGCGAATGGGATTCCACACCGGCTTCGCGGCCGGCATGGTCAGCGCGACGGTCGGCAGCACGTCGCCGGTCAACCCGGCTCCGCTGCTGGCCGAGCAGCCGCATCAGATCGCCACCCTGCTCGGCGTCGACTCGCCGACGCTTCCCGCGATTCAACACGCTGCAACTGCGTTGAGCGAATTCCAGACGTTCGTCGCACAGGGCGCGGGCTGCGTCGCGCCACAGCTCGCCGACAGGTACTCACAGCGCCAGGCGGCGCTCTACCGGTATGGTCTGATCGTCGGCCATGCGGCCGTTTATCGGATCAACGCCCCGATGCTCGACCCGCTGTTCGTTCCGGACCTGCGCGTCTATGGTAACGAAGCGGAGGTTCCCACCGAGCTGTCGCAGCCGTTCGTCGACAACACGTTAGACTCACTGCCGGGTGACGGCTCTCAGCAGAAAGTGCAGTTCGCTGTAAACCGCATCGAGGAATTTCTGAAGGCGAACCCGTAGTTCACAAGCCCGAAGCTACGAAGGACACCACGACGTACGGCGCCATGAACTGCAGGGTGGTCCAACGAACGTTCAAGAACATACCTTGACATCAAATGATTTTATGATAAGATACATCTTGTCAAGCGATACGTCGGAGAGTTGGTTGCGGCATAGGCTGGGGACAGGCGAGTGACAAGAGCAGCTGAAAAGCCCGGCATCCATATGTGGTTGGTGCTCATGAAAGCCCACCGCTCGCTGAAGCGCCACGCGGAGCGCAGCATCCAGGCGCTCGACATGTGTCTGTCTGATTTCGCGATTCTCGAAGCGCTCCTCCATAAGGGGCCTCAGTCGCTCAACGAACTCGGCCGGCGCATCGAACTCACGAGCGGAGCCATGACGACCGCGATCGATCGCCTGGAGGCGCGCAAGCTCGTGGCACGCGGCGATCATCCCACTGACCGTCGGACGTGGGTGATTCGGCTGACGCAGCCGGGGGTCGCGCTTATTACGAGTGTCTTCTCGAGTCACGAGGCAGCCATGGAGCGCGCCATGAGCGGGTTGTCGAAATCGGAACGGGACCAACTGATCGAGCTACTGAAAAAGGTCGGCACGACCGCCGAGGAGCAGCTCACGAACAACAACGAGAAACCGACCCTCAAGGAAGGAATGAAGCCATGACCGCCATAGCGAGCAGCCCCATCACCACTCAGAGCTTGACCATCGACGACTTTTCGGGCGCCATTCAGCTCGACGAAGATCCCCCTGAACACTCGTCGGCATCGCTGACGATCGATGCGGCGACCATCGATACGAACACGACGGATCGCGACAACCGCCTTCGCTCCGCCGATTTTTTTCACGTCGAGGCCCATCCGACCGTCACATTCCGGAGAGCACGCGCGTCATCAGCAAGAGTCCCGAACAGTACGATGTGGTCGGCACGCTGACCATTCGCGGCGTCGAATGAGATCACCATGGCCGTGACCTACCTGGGAACAGCCAAGGACCCTGGGGCAACGCCCGAACGGGATTCGAAACCGACCTCATCATCAATCGAAAGGATTTTCGGGTTGTTGTGGAACGCGGCCCTCGAGACCGTTGGGTTCCTGGTGGGTGACGAGGTGCGCATGACCCTATCGATTCAGGCAATCGGTGAACCAGAAGGTCTGTGATCGTTTTGTAAGTAGGCACGACGTCGCTGGGAACACATGTAATGGAGATGTGAATGCTGGATCTCATTTCGCAGGCGGCCAAAGCCATCGTCCGGCGAAATACGGAAGAGGTACAAGGCAAAGGAGACTTCCAAGTATTCGACGAGTTGTTTGCCGACGATTTCGTCGACCACACCACCCAGCCAGGGATGACGCCCGACAAGGCGGGTGTGCGGAAGCTATACACCTACCTGCGTGAAGCCTTTCCCGACTTTCACGCCGAGATCCATTGGCAGCTCGCAGAGGGTGACCGGGTCACCACGTACAAGACCTACCACGGCACGCATGAGGGCACGTTTCTCGGGATCGCTCCAACGCACCGCTCAATTCATTTTGAAACCGTTGATGTGATGCGCGTGCAGAAAGGCAAAATCACCGACCACTGGGGTGTAGGAAACTTGCTCTCGCTGATGCAGCAGATCGGCGGTTGGACGCCTCCTTCAGCGGCGATCGAGCGCTGACTGAGCAGACTTCCAATCATGCGCGTAGCCGTTGAAGTGCTGGGCCCGTCGCCGCCGCCTATCGGTATGTTCGCGATGAGGACTGACTCATCTGACTCCGGCACGGCTTTATCGAGATGGGGTGATGCGCGAAGCCGGTCATCTCGAACTGTGTTGCGCCATCAAAACTCCAAGTCCTGCGCGGTCACAGCCGCAGCGCCTATGCCTGGCGAAGGCATCATCGACGCGAGCCGAAGGATCGGGCGCAACGTGGCCATGAATTCTCGCCCACGTCGATGTGGACGCTGTCTTCACGTACCGTCAAGCGCGAAGGAGGCCGATGCCGTCATCGGCAAATCAAGCGGCTTCAGCCCAGGTCGACTGGGCCGTCAGTGGATCTTTCTTTGCGACGGGCGTGCAAACCTGAGCTTGTTTCTTCGCCAGATGTTGTTTGCGAAAACCATAGATAGGAGTAGGAAAGCTATGAATCCCTCCGATGTTGATGTCGACAACGTCCCAGCTCAGGCTCGGATGCCGCGCACGATGTACCAGGACATGAGACCCAGTAAGGAGCCACTGATACTGAAAGACAAACGGATTGTCTCGTTGGGCGGAACGTCCGGCATCGGACTCGCCGTCGTGCAGTTGGCGCTTGGCGAAGGAGCGTTCGTCGTTGTCGCCTCCAACCACGAGGAACGCGTGAACCGCGCACGGGCGGACCTTGAATGGCGATCACCATCGCATAGCGACGTGCAGATGGTCGACGCCACCAGCGAAGACGCGATTCGAGACTTCTTTGATCGCGTGGGACCCTTTGATCATTTGGTGTACACCGCCGGAGAGGATCTACCCCTGGGGCCACTGGTGAGTACCGACCTCGGTCGCGCGCGGGCCCGGTTCGAGACTCGGTACTGGGGTGCCGTCACGGCCGTCAAGCATGGGGTTCATTCCATTCGGGAAGGCGGCTCTATCGTGTTGACGTCTGGCTTCTCGGCGACTCGCCCGCGAGCCGGGTGGACGTCGCAAGCCAGCATTCAAAGCGCCGTCGAGGGCCTCACTCGCGCATTGGCGGTCGAGTTGGCCCCGATTCGAGTCAATGCCGTGTCGCCAGGCGTCGCCCGAACCCCCCGCTGGAATGCCTTAAGTGAGGCTGATCGGCATGCCCTCTACGATCGCGAGGAGCGGCGCTTGCCGCTCGGACGCGTGGGTGAGGCGGAGGAGATTGCTGCCGCGTACATTTACTTCATGAAGAATTCCTACGCGACGGGAAACGTGCTCAACGTCGACGGCGGCGGCGCGCTCGTTTGAGGTGCGTCCTAGGTAGCGCACGAGCGACTCGGACTAACCGCAGAGGAACAACTGACCAAGTAGTCAACGAGGAAGGAACGCACCCAAGATCGTGGCGCGCAGCGGCGAAGAATTATCTCGGTCGCGCCGCTCGCTGTCCACAGGTTTTCCTGTGAAGCCGCGCAGCACGACGACCATGACGCCCGTGATTGTGCGCCTTCTCTGAAACCGATGGAGGACGCTGACGTTGGAACGACTATCCAGGATCCCTTTCGTACGAACAGCCAACGGAGATGTTCTGCTCGATAATCCATTTGCCAGGGTTGTCCTCTCCAGTGCCGCCACGAACTGGCGCAACGTCGTCATCGAAGAGCATTCTTTCCGCACCCGTGAATTGGCCGACCTCATGTTTGTCCAGCACGTTGTTGCTGTGAACGTTGGCCCACCGATTACTTGTGAATTCAAAAAAGACGGCCGCTTTCGGCGCATCTCATTGCCCAAGGATGCGATTACTCTGTCGCCTAGTACGACTATGTCAGATCCGTAACTGAACTGACCGGAGCATCTCGATGCGCTTGAGATACTTCGGTTGTTGCGCAAACAGATACGCCGTGAAGATCTCTTGGACAATCGCCCGCACC
>Ga0182035_10000417_pt1 | contig 19413 bp, 20 predicted proteins | sample flu12Cox44000170_FD_125969 | JGI IMG/M metagenome (GOLD analysis project Ga0182035, IMG submission 125969) | Lab enrichment of tropical soil microbial communities from Luquillo Experimental Forest, Puerto Rico - flux4day.12C.oxic.44.000.170 | ecosystem: Environmental > Terrestrial > Soil >...
ACGCGAACGCTCAGCCTGGCATTCGACGACGCCGCGATCCGCGCGCACGCGGAGCGTTTCAGCCGGACGCGGTTTGGTGATGAGATGGAAGCGTTGATCCATGCTGAGTCGGCATAACCGCCTCCTCGTCACGCTGTATCTCCTCTCGGACGCACTCATCGCCATGTCGGCGTTCATCCTGGCGTACGCTCTCCGTTTTCACACCGGCGTCATCCCGATCACGAAAGGCATTCCACCGCTGCGGCAGTACATCGACGTCCTGCCCTTCATCGCGGTCGTCGTGCCGCTCGGCTTTCAGCTGCAGGGTCTCTATCGCCTCCGGCGGGGGCGTTCTCGCGTCGACGACTTCTTCGGCGTGTTCGTCGGATCGATCCTCGCCGTGGTGTTCGGCATCGTCGCGACGTTGTACACCCAGACGTATTTCGCTGCCCCACGATCCAAGGACACCGGCGCGTTCGAGGTCTCGCAAGCCGTCTGGGCCATCTTCCTCGTCATCAACGTCGCGCTCGCCTACTCGTCGCGCGAGCTCGTCCGCGAAATCCTGGAGCGGCGCTGGCGCGCGGGGATCGGGCTCAAGCGCGTCCTCATCGCGGGATCCGGCGAGCTCGGCCGCCTCGTCGCCGACAAGATTCTCGAGCATCGGGAGCTCGGGTACCAGATCATTGGATTCGTCGACGACAAGGCCACCGGCGATCATTTGGGCTACCGCGGCTTGCCGCTCCTCGGGCCGGTCGAAGAGGTCTCGGAGATCGCGGCCCGCGAAGCCGTCGATCACCTTTACGTCGCGCTGCCGCCCGAGCAGCACTTGCGGATGCTCCAGCTCATCGAGAGCACCAGCCGGGAATGCGTGGACGTCAAGGTGGTGCCGGACCTGTTGCAGGTGATTGCCCTTCGCGCGCGCCTCGAAGACCTCGACGGCGTACCGGTCATCAACATCAACGACGTCCCGCTCCAGGGCTTCAACACCATCGTCAAGCGGGCGATTGACATCGCGATCTCATCGGCGGCGCTGGCGATCCTCGCCGTCCCCCTTGGCATTCTGGCCGCGCTCGTCCGCCTCACGTCCCGCGGTCCGGTCTTTTATTACCAGGAGCGCATGGGCCTCGATGGCAAGTCCATCATCATCGTGAAGTTTCGATCGATGTTCGACGATGCGGAGGCCGGCACCGGGCCGGTATGGGCGCGGCAGAACGATCCGCGCGTCACGCCGTTCGGCCGATTCCTGCGCCGGTCCAATCTCGATGAGCTGCCGCAGCTCTGGAACGTTCTCCGCGGCGACATGTCCATCGTCGGTCCTCGGCCTGAGCGGCCTCATTTCGTTAAACAGTTCAAGCATCGGATCCCCCAATACATGCTTCGGCACAAGGTCAAGGCTGGCCTGACCGGCTGGGCGCAAGTCCACGGGTGGCGCGGGAACACGTCGATTGAGAAGCGGATCGAGTACGACCTGTACTACATCGAAAACTGGTCGGTGCGGCTTGACCTGAAGATCATGTGGCTCACGCTGCTGCGGGGGTTCTTCCACAAGCACGCGTACTGACGCGCCAGTACCGAGCTACGAGTACCGAGCCACGACATGAGCCAGCGAATCGTGATTACCGGCGCCGCCGGCTTCATCGGATCCCATCTCGCCGAAACGCTCCTGGATCGCGGCTACTCCGTGATCGGCATCGACAACCTCCTGACCGGCGACACCAGCAACATCTCGCAGCTGGCGAATCGCGACTTTCAGTTCATCAAGCACGACGTCACCAACTACATCTACATCGAAGGCCCGGTCGATTTCGTCCTGCACTGGGCAAGCCCGGCGAGCCCCATCGATTACCTGGAGCTCCCGATTCCGACGCTGAAGGTGGGCGCGCTCGGCACGCACAAGGCGCTCGGCCTGGCGAAGGCGAAAGGGGCTCGATTCGTCCTGGCGTCAACGTCCGAGGTGTACGGAGACCCGCTCGAGCACCCGCAAAAGGAGAGCTACTGGGGCAACGTCAACCCGGTCGGCCCGCGCGGCGTGTACGACGAAGCCAAGCGCTTCGCCGAGGCCATGACGATGGCGTATCACCGCTATCACGGCGTCGATACGAAGATCGTGCGCATCTTCAACACCTACGGCCCGCGCATGCGGATGAACGACGGGCGCGCGGTTCCTGCGTTCATGTCGCAGGCGCTCCGTAACGAAGATGTCACGGTTTTCGGTGACGGCCGGCAGACGCGGAGTTTCACCTACATCACCGATCTGGTCGACGGCATCATCCGCCTGATGCTTTCCGGCGAGAACGACCCGATGAACATCGGAAACCCGCATGAAATGACCATCAAGGAGATCGCACAGACGATTATCCGCATGACCGGATCGAAGAGTCGGTTGATCTATAAAGAGCTGCCGACGGACGACCCGAAGCAACGGCGTCCCGATATCACGCGCGCGCGAACAATCCTCGGGTGGGAGCCCAAGGTGCAGCTCGAAGAGGGGCTGAGCAAGACCATCGAATACTTCAGGGCCAAGGTCTCGTAGGCAGAGGCGCCGGCCTCAACGGGTGCCGAACCGCTGGACGGATCGTTCGTGCGCGCGGGCGGCCACCACCTCGCGGTTCCGCGGCTCCGCAGTCGTCGTCAGCGAATCGATCAGCGTCCGTGCGACGGCGGCCGTGTCCTTCACCGCGCGATTGAAGGCGGCTTCGTTCGTTTTCGATGGCTTGGTGAACCCAGTCAACTTCCGCACGAACTGTACGGACGCCGCGTGGATCTCCTCGTCGGTTGCCGGCGGATCAAAATTGAACAGCGTCTTGATGTTCCTGCACATCTGTCGTTTGCCTTTTATGGACTTCCGTACTTCTTTACGCTCCGCTATCTCGTAAGCTTCCGATATCGAATGCGATGCGGCTGATCCGCCTCGGCGCCAAGTCTTCGCTTCCGGTCGGCCTCGTAGTCCTGGTAGTTGCCCTCGAACCACACGACCTGGCTGTCCCCCTCGAACGCCAGCATGTGCGTCGCGATGCGATCCAGGAACCAGCGGTCGTGACTAATGACGACGGCGCAGCCCGCAAAATTGAAAAGCGCTTCCTCGAGGGCGCGCAGCGTGTCGACGTCCAGATCGTTGGTCGGTTCATCGAGGAGGAGCAGGTTGCTCCCCCGCTTCAGCAGTTTTGCCAGGTGCACGCGATTGCGTTCGCCGCCTGACAGCGTGCCGACCTTCCGCTGCTGGGTCGCTCCTTTGAAGTTGAACCAGGAGACATAGGCGCGCGACACCACCTTCCTCTTGCCCAGCTCGATCTCGTCGTGGCCCCCCGAGATCTCCTCCCACACGGTCCTGTTGGGGTCGAGCGCCTCGCGGCTCTGATCGACGTATCCGATCTGGACCGTGTCGCCGATCTTCAAGCTGCCGGCATCGGGCCGCTCCTGGCCGGTAATCATTCGAAACAGCGTGGTCTTTCCCGCGCCGTTCGGACCAATGACGCCGACGATGCCGCCGCGTGGCAGGGTGAAATCAAGCGCCTCGATCAGCAGATTGTCGGCGTAGCCCTTCTTCAGCCCTCGCGCTTCGACCACGACGTCGCCGAGCCGCGGACCGGGCGCGATGTAGATCTCCGCCGTCTCGATCTTTTGCGCGGTGTCCTGCTTGAGCAGCTCCTCGTATGCGTTCAGGCGAGCCTTCCCTTTCGCCTGCCGCGCGCGCGGCGACATCCGGATCCACTCGAGCTCGCGCTCCAGCGTCCGCTGGCGGCGTGTCTCCGCCTTCTCCTCCTGCGCGAGGCGCCGCTGCTTCTGCTCGAGCCAGGACGAGTAGTTGCCCTCCCACGGAATCCCGCGGCCTCGGTCCAGCTCGAGGATCCAGCCGGCGACGTTGTCGAGAAAATAGCGATCGTGGGTGACGGCGACGACTGTGCCGGCGTAGTCCTTGAGAAACCGCTCGAGCCACGCGACCGACTCGGCGTCGAGATGGTTCGTCGGCTCGTCGAGTAACAGGAGATCCGGCGACTGCAGCAGCAGACGGCACAACGCAACCCGGCGCCGCTCGCCGCCCGATAGCGTCGCCACGTCGGCATCCGGCGGCGGCAGTCGAAGGGCATCCATGGCGAGCTCCAGCCGGGAATCGAGATCCCAGGCATTGGAGGCGTCGATCTTGTCCTGCAGCCGGCCCTGCTCCTCGAGGACCTTCTCCATCTCGTCAGGCGAAAGATCCTCGCCGAGTCTGGCGTTCACGTCGTCATAGCGCGCCAGGAGCGCCTTGATCGCGCCGACGCCCTCTTCGACATTGCCGAGCACGTTCTTCGCCGGGTTGAGGCGCGGCTCCTGGTGCAGAAATCCGACGGAAATCCCTTCAGCCGGAAAGGCCTCGCCGATGAAGGCAGTGTCCTCGCCCGCCATGATTTTCAGGAGCGAGCTCTTGCCGGCTCCGTTCAGCCCGAGCATGCCGATCTTCGCCCCCACATAGAACGAGAGCCAGATGTCTTCGAGAACCTTGGCATCGGGCGGGTGCACTTTCCCGAGGCCTTTCATGGTGTAGATGAACTGGGGCATGGGAACGCGGGGGCTCCGGGTCGCCGACCCCATAGCGTACAATCGTGCGGGGTCGATCTGCAATCACGGTGACTCGCCGGATCCTTCATATCGACATGGACGCGTTCTACGCGTCGGTCGAGCAACGCGACAACCCGTCGCTCCGCGGGAAGCCGGTCGCGGTTGGCGGCCAACCCACGAGTCGCGGCGTGGTCGCCGCCGCGAGCTACGAAGCCAGGGCCTTCGGTGTTCACTCCGCCATGCCGATGTCGCGCGCCGTGCTGCTCTGCCCGTCATTGATGATCGTGCAGCCAGACTTCTCGCGATACAAAGTGGCTTCGAGCGTGGTCTTCGCGATCTTCCGCGAGGTGACACCACTCGTTGAACCGCTGTCGCTCGACGAGGCATACCTTGACGTCACCGAAAATGCGTGGGGCGAAGTGCTGGGCATGACGGTCGCCAGACGGCTGAAGGAGCGTATTCGGGCGGAGACCGGCTTGACGGCGTCGGCCGGCGTTGCGCCGAACAAGTTCCTTGCCAAGATCGCGTCCGGCTGGAAGAAACCGAACGGCCTGACCGTCATCAGCCCGGACCGCGTCGAGCCATTCCTTCAACAGCTCGGCGTCGATGCCCTCTGGGGCGTGGGCCCGGTCACGGCGCGCAAGCTGCGCGCCCGGGGCATCAACACGCTCGTCGATCTGCGCGCTGCGGATGCGCGGGTCTTGCGGGAAACGGTCGGAAGCCTCGCGGACTGGCTGAAACAGCTCGCCGCCGGAGTCGATGAGCGGCCGGTTGTGCCGAATCGCGAGGCGAAGTCATCAGGGTCAGAGAGCACGTACCCGGAAGATCTGACAGACATCGATGCGATTCGGGGGGAAATTGCCGGTCAGGCCTCCCACGCCATCGGCTGGTTGACGCGGAGACGGCTGTTGGCAAGGACGGTCACCATCAAGGTGCGTTATAACGACTTCACGACAATCACCCGCAGTCACACTGCCCCCGCCACGCGCAACGAGTCCGACCTCACCGGGCGTGCCGTGCGCCTCCTCGAAAAAACCGAAGCGGGCGCTCGCCCCGTGCGGCTCCTCGGGGTCAGCTTGCACAATTTCTGCAGCCACGCGACGGCCGATCCCGATCGCCTCCCGTTTGACAATGAGTCGTTTGATGATTGAGCGAGTGATAGTCTGTCCAATCAATGCGAACCTCTGACACCTGGAATCCTGCGCAGTACGACAAGTTCCAGCGCGAGCGTGAACAACCGTTCTTCGATCTGGCGGCCATGGTCCACCCGCGCACCGGGATGCGGGTGGTCGATCTCGGGTGCGGTACCGGACGCCTCAGCCGCATGCTCCACGAGCGCTTGAACGCACGCGAGACGATTGGCATCGATCGCTCAGCCAACATGTTGAGCGAGCATCCGTCAGGGTCGCTCCCGCCCGGGCTGCGCTTCGAGGTCGACACCATCGAGTCGTTTCCGGGCCCGCGTGGGATGTTCGATCTGATCTTCTCGAACGCGGCGTTTCATTGGGTCGAGGATCACGACTCTCTGCTGGGCCGGCTCACGAGCGCGCTCGCGCCCGGCGGTCAACTGGCGTTTCAGGTGCCGTCGTCGCATGACGATGCCTCGCACACGGTCGCCGCTGAGCTGTCAGAGGTGGCTCCGTACCGGGATGCGCTCGATGGCTGGCGCCGGCCGCAGCCCGTGATGACGCCGGAAGCTTATGCACGCGTGCTCCATCGCCTTGGCTTCATCGATCCGAGGGTGCACCTGATCGTCTATCCTCATGTGCTGGAGGGGCCGGAGGCGGTGATCGAATGGATGAAGGGAACGCTGCTCACCGACTATGCGAAGCGCCTGCCCGCGGATCTGTTCGAGGCGTTCCTCAGGGACTATCGTGCGCGGCTCGTTGAGCGGATGGACCGCTCGCGACCGTTTTTCTTTCCGTTCAAGCGGATTCTCTGTTGGGGACAACGTGCTTAAGGGAACGCGCGACGGCATCCTGAAGAGAGTGCAACCAGTGAGCATCCACGGGCAGGTGTCATGCGACGTCTTCTTCACTGACATCGAGGATCCAGACGGGCAGATCACCGTCGCGCGGATAGGCCCTGAGGCGTTTATCGGCAACAACCTGGAGCCGGGCGACCGGATTCAGGTGGAGTACCTCGTGGGCGTGCCGGTCCGCGTCACGCGAGTGCCTGGCTAGGTCGGCGCGTTGAGGATGCGCGCCGCGTGCCAGATGTAGTGGAACCCGGAAATGAGCGTAATCGTCAGTGAGGCGTAGACGAAGAGATCAACCACCACCGAGTGGTACCGAAGATAGTTGAAGAGCATCGCCATCACGGCGGTGAGGATGTAGGTCGCCGTCGCGACCTTGCCAAACATCGAGGGGCGAAACGTCCTCGGCCCAATCGCCAGGTTCACGATCGCCACGGTCAACACGATGCCCACGTCGCGGCTGATGATGAGCACCGTCAGCCAGATCGGCAGAGGGTTCGCCAGGCCGAGATTCGTGAGCGTCAGGACCACGAATGTCGTGACCAGCAGCAGCTTGTCCGCCATCGGATCGAGCCACGCGCCCAGGCTCGTCTTCTGGCCCGACCAGCGCGCGATGAGCCCATCGAGCGCGTCGGTGATCCCGGCCGTTCCGAAGACAATCAGCGCCCACCCGAGCTCGCCGTAAACGACCAGGATTACGAAGGCCGGAATCAGCAGCATCCGAAGCAGCGTCAGCTGGTTCGCCGGCGTGAGCACGGTCATTTGAGACCGGCGAGCGACTCCAGCCTGGCGATGGCCTCGATGGCTTCGGCGCCGGTGACGGGCCGGGATGGCTGAAAGCTTTCGTCGGGTCCGATGTGCATCACGTCCGCCGCGACCGCCGTGGATGCCGCCGAGTACGCCAGATGATCCGGTGCCACATCACTGAACCGCCGTTTCGCGGCCTCCCACGACCGCGCCGCCGCCGGCTGCATCGTCCCGATGCGCGCCAGGAGACGCGCCGCCGCCTCGGCAAGATCCGACCGGCGCACGATGGTCCGCGGCTGAAACGCATGGTTGGCGAAAGGCTCCATCACGCCCGCGCGCGCGACCTCCATGATCCATGTCTGCGCCCATGTGTTTCGGACGTCCGTGATCAGTGCGGCCTCAGTGCTCCGGCTCTCCTGGAGCAGCGGCCCGAGGCGGATGCCGATGAGCGCGGCGAGCTCAGCGCGCGTCACCTGCGGGGCCTGCTCGATGGCGTGATACTCGGCCGGGAGCGCGTCGGGCGCCACACGATCGCGCGGTGGCACGAGCCTCCCCGCGATCTCGAGGCCGGGATCGATCGCGGCCGCGTCCGCGTAGGCCTTCGCTGCGCCATCCGCGTCGTTTCTGCTCTCGAGCAGTTCTCCGATCTGGACCAGGGATCGAGCATCGGTCGGATCGAGCGTCACCGCTTTTCGAAAGTGTTCGAGGGCAGCATCGGCGTTGCCCTGCTGCCGCTCGACGGCCGCCAGCTCGCGGTACAGAAACGGGCTGTCGGGCTGGCCCGCGATCGCGGTCAGGTAGGCCTGAGCGGCTTCGTCGAGCCTGTCTGCACGCGCGGCCTGCCGCGCACGTGCGACGTCTCTTTCGAGGACACGGAATCTCAGGACGGCGACGCGCCGTCGCGCGTCTTCTATCACTCCGGGGGCCCCTGCCCCCCGGTCTATCACTCCGGGGGCCCCCGCCCCCGGGTCTGTCGCTCCTGGGCTCCCGAGAGCCTGGATCTGCGCCGGGTCGGCCGCCAGCACCGACTCGAACGCCGCCAGCGCCTCGCTCTCGCGGTTCAGCGCGAAGAGGGCCTCGCCACGGCCGAACAGCGCGGACACATCGTCGCGCTGGCGCTCGAGCGCCTTGTCGAAATGGGCGAGCGCAGCCTTCGGGTCCTTCCGGGCGAGCTCGACGTATCCAAGCGAAGTCGTAGCCGGGAAGAAGCGGGGATCGTTTCTGAGCGCTGCCGTGAACTCGTGCTCAGCCGTCTTCATGTCGCCCGATTGGAGAAACGCCCACCCTCGCCTTTCGTTGATGGCGGCCGCGGTGCCGACAAACTCCGGCGGCACCGGCGGCGTGACGAACTCCGGGAACTTCGGGGTGGTGACGACTGGCGTCGGAACGATAACCGGCGCGCACGCGCTCGCGCATAGAGCGCCGATCACAACGACCGGAAGAGCCAGCAGGAGCGACCGCATCGTAGAAAGTCTACCTCCCGGTTCGCGCGCCTTCCAAGCGACTCAGCAAACGCCGGGGCACGTCGGCCACAATCGATACCTTCCCGTCGTGGGCTTCGTGGGTGACGACGCGCGCGTGACGGTAGACGCGCGCGATTCGGTCGCGCTCGGAAGCAACCTCCGGATTGAACGTGAGCGTCACGCGGCGGACGTCGAGCGCCACCTGCGCAGCAATCGTGTCCACGAGCTCCGCGATTCCCTCGCCGTGCAGCGCGGAAATGCTCACCGCGGAAGAGTCGCGCTCTTGCAGCCTGCGCCGCTCGTCGAGGCTGAGGGCGTCGCACTTGTTGTACACGTCGAGTGTCGGCACGTTGCCCGCGCCGACCTCCTCCAACACCTGGCGTACCGCGGCCATCCGACGGTCGCGGTCGACCGCTGCCGCGTCGATGACGTGGAGCGCGAGATCCGCTTCGACCACTTCTTCGAGCGTCGCGCGGAACGCTGCAACGAGCGCGTGGGGCAAGCGGTCGATGAAGCCGACGGTGTCGGAGACCAGCAGCTCCCGACTGTCCGGGAGCCGGATCTGCCGGACGAGCGGATCGAGGGTGACGAACAACGCGTCGGACGCCGCCGCGTTCGCGCGCGTCAGCCCGTTGAACAACGTGGTCTTGCCGGCGTTCGTATACCCGACCAACGCGACGGTGGGCACTGACGCTTTGTGTCGGCGTTCCCGAAGCTGGGCGCGACGCTGGCGCACGCGCTCGATGTCCTCTGTGACGGCATGAAGGCGGGTGCGGATGCGCCGCCGATCGGTTTCGAGTTTGGTCTCGCCCGGTCCCCGCGTGCCGATCCCGCCGCCCAGACGCGAGAGCGCAGCGCCCGCCCCGACAAGGCGGGGGAGCAGGTACCGCAACTGCGCCAGCTCGACCTGCAGCTTGCCTTCACGCGTTCGCGCCCGCCGGGCAAAGATGTCCAGGATGAGCTGCGTCCGGTCGATGACCTTGCGCCCGACCTCCTCTTCGATCTGCCGAAGCTGGGCGGGCGTGAGCTCGTTATCGACAATCACGAGATCGGCATCGGTTTCAGCGCAGCAAGCCGCCAGCTCTTTGACTTTTCCCGCGCCGAGAAACGTCGAGGGATCCGGCTTGGGACGCTCTTGAAGAATGCGCAAGACGACCTCGCCGCCCGCCGCTTGCGCAAGCCCCGCAAGCTCGTCCAAGGACCGCTCCGCGTCGAGACGGCGGACGCGGCCAGAGATGAGGCCGACGAGCGCTGCCCGTTCAGGTCGCGCTACGCGCGCTGCTGTAGCCATTGTCGAATCTCTTCCCAGGGAATCGCGCCACTCCGGATCAGCACGGGCTCCGCGTCTCCATCACTCACATCAACAATTGTGGACGGCGCGCCGCCGGTGGCGGTTCCGGCGTCAAGGAGAAAATCGAGCGCGGGACCGAGCGTCCGTTCGACGACGTCGGGATCGGCCGTGGCCGGTTCGCCACTCAGGTTCGCGCTGGTGGCGGTGATGGGATGACCGACCGCGGCACAGACGCAGCGCGCGACCGCGTCGGCGGGCACGCGGACGCCGACACGACCAGTACCAGCGGTCACGCGGCTCGCGAGCGTCGCCGGGGCGTGGAGCAACAGCGTCAGCGGCCCCGGCCAGAAGCGTGTGATCAGCCGCTCGGCCGTGGGAGAGAGCGGGGCGATGTGACGGGCGACCTGGGCGAGATCGCTGGCAATCAGGGGAAGCGCTTGATCGGGCAGGCGGCCCTTGACCTGAAACACCCGCGCCACCGCGTTCGTGTCGAAGGGATTGGCCGCAAGGCCATAGAGCGTGTCGGTGGGGATGGCCGTCACCCCCCCGCGCCGAATCCAGGTAGCGGCTTCTTGAATCGCGTCGCTCTGCGGTGCTTCCGGATCGACAAACACTCGTCGCACGTGCCGCGCACTACCTCCTTCAGAACCGGATTCTGACGTCCGCGGCATCAGCGACGTGAATGCTGTCGACGAAGCGGATGCGGTGTGGATCGTTCTGCATGATGACCGAGTTGGTCCGAACGCCATCTCCAAAGAACCGCACGCCCCGCATCAGCGTGCCGTCCGTCACGCCGGTCGCGGCGAAGATCACTTGGTCCCCCGGCGCGAGATCTTTCGCTCGATACACCCTCTTAGTGTCCTTGATGCCCATCGCGCGGCAACGCTGTTCGTGCTCCGGCTTGGTCACGACGAGCCGCGCGAAAATCTCGCCGTTCAGGCACCGCATGGCCGCCGCAGTCAGTACGCCTTCCGGCGCGCCGCCGACGCCCATCACGGCATGGACACCAGATCCGACCACGGCGGCAGCGATCCCCGCCGACAGGTCGCCGTCGCCGATCAGGCGAATGCGCGCGCCCGTTGCACGGATGTCGGCGATGAGCTTCTGGTGGCGCTCCCGGTCGAGGACGATGACGACGAGGTCTTCGACGTGGCGGCCGAGGCAACCGGCGATGGCCTTGAGGTTTTCATGCACCGGAGCATCGAGGCTGACTTTATCCTTGGAGCTGGGGCCGACGACGAGCTTCTCCATGTAAAGATCGGGAGCATGCAGGAGGCCGCCGCGATTCGACGCCGCCATCACCGCGATGGCATTCGCGGCGCCGGTCGCGCACAGGTTCGTGCCCTCGAGCGGATCGACCGCGATGTCGACCTCCGGGAAGGGACCGGCGCCCGCCCGGGCGTGCGCCATCCCTACCTTTTCGCCGATATAGAGCATCGGCGCCTCGTCCCGCTCCCCTTCGCCGATGACGATCGTGCCGTCGATGGGAACACTGTCCATGACGCTGCGCATCGCCTCCACGGCCACGTGATCGGAGCGGTGCCGATCTCCCTGCCCCATCGTGTGGGCGCATGCGATCGCCGCCTGTTCGACGACCCGAAGGAACTCGAGGGAGAGGTCGCGGGTCACTTCAAACCCTGGATGGGCCTCGGCACGGTCATGACGTGGGGCGGAAGCTCGCATCGCGTGGGGCGGTCCGTCCGGTACCCGAGGAGGTAGTCAGCCTGCATGATCTTGTGGATCTCGCGCGTCCCCTCGTAAATGACCGCGCCCTTGCAGTTTCTGAAAAAGCGGCCGACCGGGTACTCGTCGGAATAGCCGTTGGCGCCGTGAATCTGAACGGCATCCCCGGCGGCGCGCTCCGAAGCCACGGTCGCAAACCACTTTGCCAAGCCGGTCTCCCGCGTATTCCGCATGCCGTTGTTCTTCATCCATCCCGATCGGAGCCACAGCAGACGCGCGGACTGATAGTCCGACTCCATCTGCGCGATCATCTCCTTCACGAGCTGGTGCTGTCCGATCTCGACGCCGAAGGTCTTACGCTCCTTGGCATATTTGACGCTCGCGTCGCGGCAGGCACGAATCAAACCGGTTGCCCCGGCGGCGACGGTGTATCGCCCCTGATCCAACGCAAACATGGCAATCTTGAACCCTTCGCCGGGTCGGCCGAGCAGGTTGGCGTCGGGCACCTCGACCTCGTCCATCTTGAAGAAGCCTGTGTTGCCCGCCAGGATGCCCCATTTCTCCTTCATCGGACCGCTCGAAAAGCCCTTGAACGTCCGTTCGACGATGAACGCCGTCAAACCCGACGGATCACGCTGTTTCTTTTTTTCGAGATCGGTCCAGGCGATCACGAGAAAATGATCGGCGACGTCGGCGAGCGAAATCCAGCTCTTCTCGCCCGACAGCAGGTAGCGGTCGCCCTTCTTGATGGCCGTCGACTGGATCGCGCGCGCGTCGCTGCCGGCGCCCGGCTCCGTCAGGCCGTATCCGGCGATCTTCGCCCCCTGAGCCAGCGGCACGAGATAACGGCGCTTCTGCTCTTCGCTCCCCCACGTCAGCAGCGACAGGCAGTTGAGGCCGGCGTGCACGGACATGATGACGCGTAGCGAGGTATCGACGTACTCCAGCTCCTCGCTGGCCAGACCTAGGCAGATGTAGTCCATTCCGGCACCGCCGTATTCCTGCGGCACCGAGATGCCAAGCAGGCCGAGCCTGGCCATCCCGCCGAGAATCCGCTCGCGGTCGAAGTGATGAGTGCGGTCGTGCTCGCGGATGAACGGAGCCACTTCTCTCGCAGCCCACTCGCGGACGGATTGGCTGACGAGGTGTTGTTCCTCTGAGAGCGTGAAATCAATCATGGTGGGCCAGGTGGATCAGCTAGGTCAGCTAGGTCGAGTGGGTCAGGTGGGTCAAGTGAGTCAGGCACGGTCAAATGCGTCAGGCAGGTCAAGGCGGTCAAGTAGGGTATCACGCGTGGCGGGCAACGGTCACGGGCACGCCGCGGCTCACGCCAAGCTCGCTCGCCGCGCTCGCGCCGTTGGCGGCAATCTCCAGGTGGTCCGTGCTGCCGAACAGGGCGCAGACTTCGCCGGCCGTCGCGTCGGCATAGGTCGACACGAATTTCGTGATGTAGTGCGCGCCCACGCGGATGTCGAGCGCTGACCCGGCTAGCTTCTCGAAACTCTTGCGATCGATGTTGGTCACGAGGTTTCCGAAACGGTCGACACGCAGGACTTCGCCGTTGATCGTGATCGAGTCGCGTTCGCTCAGGACCGCGGGCACGGGAACCTCCAGTCGGTGAATGGCCCCAGCGGGCCTCCCAAGCGCCACCAGGTCGATCCCCTTGGCCAACCATCCGGCGGCCGGCGCAAACCGATCGCGCCCCTCGAACGTCCGGCTCACGGTCGGTCGCGCATACCGCCGCTCGGTCAGCTCGACGATCTTTCGGGGCGCGTGGTCATCGAAAACCGCCGTCAGGACGCCGTTATCGGGCGCCACGAACTTGAACTCACCAGCTTCCGCGGCAATGCCGCGGCGCGCGGAGCCCACGCCGGGATCGACCACTACCAGAAAGACCGTCCCGGGCGGGAAATACTTGTACGCCGCCGCCAGCTCGAGCGCCCCCCCGAGGACGTCGTGGGCCGCGATCTCATGCGTGATATCGACGAGCGTCGCATCCGGGCACACGCTCAGGACGACGCCTTTCATCGTGCCGGCGTAGTGGTCGCGCGACCCGAAGTCTGTCAGCAGAGCGACGACCGGCCGGGCCATTTGGTGATCGTATTGCAAAATGGCCGGCGCGTCAGATCGCAGATTTCCAGGCTGGAACGGCAAAAAGGACAGATCAGCCGGTCTTGCGGAAGAGAATCTCCCTGAGGTTGTTCTGAAGCAGGAAGGACTCGGACACGCGAAGCCCCGCGAAGAGCTTGATGATGTCCCGGTTGAGCAGCGCCGTCTGCCGGCCGCGTGCGGCCGGATACGACCGGTGCCGGAGATTCACGTCGTCCACGATGACGAACTTGGTGTAACGCGTGTCGCGCGTTTGGCCCGTCCCGAAAAAGCCCAGCAACGCGCCGTCGGGTCGGAGCAGCCGCATCAACTCGCAGGCGAGCGCCTGGGCCGCAGCCTTGTCGAGGTAATCGAACAAGTCCCAAGACAGGATCCCGTCGAACGTGCCGGCCGCCTGGGGAAAGCGTTTCTGAAGGAACCGCGGCAGCCCGTCTAGCTTGCCCTCGCGCGCATGGCGATCCAGATCGGCGAAGATGTCTTCAACGAAGATCTTGCAGCCAAGCTGCTCGCCGAAGAAACTGACGTTGCTCCCGACGACCGGGCCCAGATCGAGCAGGATGGGCGAGGGTCGCGACGTCAGCGTCGCGAGAAATTTTCTGAGAGCTTTGGTCGCGAACACCGGATCGCCGACGGCGACCGGCGCCCCATTCGGGCGCCTGGTCCCGTCAATGTCGAACCGCGGGGCCAACTCCCCGGGTTGTTTGCGTGGTGCGAGACGATCCAGAAGACTCACAGCTGATCGCACGTCGCGACTTGTTCACTTGGGGGGTGCAGCCCCGGCGGCACCCCAAGTCACGGCACGTCGACGCTCCACTAAGCGCCGACTCGCTGCGGCTGCGCCGCGGCCGCCTGGGCCGTCACGGGCGGCTGCGGCTGCGAGGCTTTGGCTGACGCCTGCGCGGGAGCCGCGGCTTTGCGCTGCATGTCCACGCTGCCGCGGAAATGGGCGCCTTCGGCGATCGCGACGCGCGGCGAGATGATGTCGCCATCGACCGAGCCGTTGTCGCGAATATCGACCTTGTCGCTCGCCGTGACATTGCCGGTCACTTCGCCGAGGACGATGACGGACTTCGCGAATACCTGCGCCTTGATCTTGCCATTGGGACCGATCGTGAGGACATGATCCTTCAGCTGGATCGTGCCCTCGACGTGACCCTCGATGGTCAGATCCTCGCTGCCATTGAGCTCGCCTTTGATCACGACTGACTTGCCAATGTTCACGATGTCCCTCTCAATGTGATGGCTCACCTCGGACCGAATGGCCCCGGGACTGCCTGCTCCCGCCGGCGGAGCGGGCGGCTGCGGCGCAGCCGTCGGTTGTCCGCTTGCCGGCCGGACTGCCTCATCGCGTTTCCACATGTGTTCCTCCGACTGTCAGTTTTCCCAGCAATCTTCCCAGGTTCTTTCCGGGTGCGGCTGCAGGTGCCGCCAAGTGCAATATCGGGACATGAGAGTCCCGCCAGTATAGGTGCCAGAGAAAATGTTGTCTAGTTCTTTTGCTGCCGCGATTTAGAGGCATTTGATATAATAAAGGGTTCACGATGCGTGTCTATTTTGACTACAACGCAACTACCCCCCTGTCGCCGGACGCGACGGAAGTAGTGGTACGAACGACGCGTGAGGTGTTTGGCAACGCGTCGAGCGTGCACCTTTTTGGCCAACAGGCGAAGGCCACGCTCGACGACGCGCGATCGGCCGTGGCCGCCCTAATCAACGGCGACCCTTCGGAGGTCGTGTTCACGAGCGGCGGCACGGAGTCCGATAACTTCGCAATTCGGGGCGTAGCCGAGGCCCTCGAGGCATTGGGGCGCAGGCACCTCGTTGCCAGCGCGATCGAGCACGAGGCGGTGCTGAACACGCTGCGCGCCCTGGCACGTCGGGGGTGGACCGTCACCCTCCTCCCCGTCGATCAGTCAGGCATCACGTCGGCTGCCGCCTTGCGTGAAGCGATAACCGACCGGACGGCAGTCGTCTCGGTGATGCACGCGAACAACGAAATTGGCACGATCCAGCCTATCGCCGAACTGGCTGCCGTCGCCCACGAACGAGGCGCACTCTTTCACACCGATGCAGTGCAGTCGGCGGGCAAAATCCCGATCGATGTCCGCGCGCTCGGCGTCGATCTCCTGTCGCTCTCCGCCCACAAGTTCAATGGGCCGAAGGGCGCTGGCGCGTTGTGGGTCAAGCGGGGCACGAGGATGCTCCCGATCCTCACCGGCGGCAAGCACGAGCGCAACCGCCGCGCGGGAACGGAAAACGTTCCCGCGATTGCAGGTTTTGGCACGGCTGCGCGCCTCGCTGCGGGCAAGCTGACCGCCGAGAGCGTCCGGCTCGCGGCGCTGCGCGATCGGCTGGAGGCGGGGATCCTCCGCTCGGTGCCCGGGACGGCGGTCAATGGGACGGTCAGGCCGCGCGTGCCCAACACGACCAACATCAGCTTCGACCGCGTCGAGGCCGAGAGCCTGCTCATCGCCCTCGATCTGGAAGGCGTCGCAGTCTCGACGGGCTCGGCGTGCTCGTCCGGGACTCTCGAGCCGTCGCATGTCTTGAAGGCGATGGGGCTGCCAGCGCACCGGACGCAGAACTCGTTGCGATTCAGCCTGGGGTTGTACTCGACAGACGAAGAAGTAGATTTTGTGGTTGGCGTGCTTCCGCGGCTCGTGGAAAAGCTGCGCGCCCTCACACAGAAAGCCGCCGTAGTACGCCGCGCGTAACCAGCGAGCTCGCGGTTGCGAGCCACGAGTTACAAGCTACGAGCCACGAGCTCCGAGATTTATGCGCATTGTCGTCGCCATGTCAGGCGGTGTGGACTCGTCGGTCGCGGCAGCGCTCCTGGCCGAGCAGGGGCACGACGTCATCGGCTTGTCGATGCAGCTCTACGACCAGGCGGAGGGCCAGACGTCATTCGGAAGTTGCTGCTCGCTCGACGACCTGCACGATGCCCGTCGGGTGGCCGCCGCGATCAACATCCCCCACTACATCCTGAACTTCGAGAGGCAGTTCGACGATCAGGTGATCTCGAACTTCGTGCGCGAGTATGCGGCGGGTCGTACGCCGCTCCCGTGCGCGCGCTGCAACAGCGACCTGAAGTTCGCGACGCTCGCCTCCCGCGCGCGCGGTCTCGGCGCCGATCGAGTGGCGACGGGGCACTACGCGCGCGTGGAGCGGGATCCGGCAAGCGGTCGCTATCTGCTGAAGCGCGGCGTCGACCCGTCAAAGGACCAGTCGTACTTTCTGTTCTCGCTGACGCAGGACCAGCTGGCGCAGGCGGTGTTTCCCGTGGGAGATCAGGCCAAGGAGGCCGTGCGCGCGTACGCCCGCGAGCGCCGATTGCCGGTTGCCGACAAGCCGGACAGCCAGGAGATCTGCTTCATTCCCGACAACGATTATGCCGCCTTCGTCTCGAAGCGCGCTCCAGCTGCCGCCCGCCCTGGCGCAATCGTCGACGAAAAGGGGCAGGTGCTCGCTGCACACGACGGCGTCCACCGCTTCACGGTCGGACAACGGAAGGGCCTTGGACTGCCAAGCTCCGCGACCGGCAAGCCGATGTACGTGCTCGCGCTGCGTCCAGCCGAACGGCAGGTAGTCGTGGGACCGAGGTCGTCGCTCGAGCGCACGGCGCTGACCGCGTCGGAGGTCAACTGGATCGGCGACAGGCCCGGACGCGGCGAGTCTTTGAGAGCGACTGTGCAGATTCGCCATCGCCACCTCCCTGCTGCGGCGACCGTCCGCGCTCTTGGCGACGCGCGTGCGGAGGTCACCTTCGACACGCCGCAGATCGCCATCACGCCGGGTCAGGCCGTGGTCTTTTACGCCGAGGAGGTGGTCGTCGGGGGCGGCTGGATCGAGGGAAACGGGCCCTGATTAGTCCCAGCGACCAGATTCAGACCGCCTGCAGGTGCTCCGGGATGTGTTCGAGATAGTGCTCGGCGTCAAGCGCGGCCATGCAGCCGGATCCGGCAGCGGTGACGGCCTGCCGATAAACATGATCCTGCACATCGCCGCCCGCGAACACGCCGGGGACGCTGGTCTTCGTCCCATCGTGGGTGACGACGTAGCCGTTGGCGTCGAGCTCCAGTTGGCCGCGGAAGAGGCTCGTGTTCGGCGTGTGGCCGATGGCGACGAAGACGCCGCTCACAGCGACCTCGGTGAGCGCGCCGGTCTTGTTGTGACGCACCAACATGGACCTCACCTCGCCCTTGCCTGCGTCCCTGATCTCCGTCACTTGACTGTCGAGCATCCAGACAATTTTCGGGTTCGCCCGCGCCTTCTCCTGCATGATTTTCGAGGCGCGCAGCGTGTCGCGCCGATGCACGAGGGTCACTTTCGAAGCGAATTTGGTGAGAAACAATGCCTCTTCCATCGCCGAGTCGCCGCCGCCGACGACGGCGATGTCGTGACCGCGGAAGAAATAGCCGTCGCACGTTGCGCATGTGGAGACGCCGTGTCCCATGAGCTGGCGCTCGGCCGGAAGGCCCAGGAGCTTGGCCGATGCGCCCGTCGCGATGATGACCGCTTTCGTGCGATAGTGCGCGTCGGTCGTCTCGACCAGAAACGGCGTGGAACACACGTCGACCTTCGCGACGTTGCCGTGGATCATTTGGGCGCCGAACCGCTCCGCTTGCGCGCGCATCTCCGCCATCAGGTCGGGGCCCATGATCCCGTCCCGGTACCCCGGCCAGTTCTCGACCATCGTCGTCAGCATGAGCTGACCGCCTGCCTCTAAACCTTCGATGAGGAGCGGCCGCAGATTCGCCCGGGCGGAGTACAGCGCTGCGGTCAAGCCTGCCGGACCCGAGCCGATGATGATGACGTTCTGGAGGTCAGCCACTACGCGACGTGCTTGTCGAGAACCTTCTTCAGGTCCTCTTTGGGGGCAAGGCCCACAATCGATTCGACCACTTCGCCGCCCTTGAAGAGCAACAGCGTAGGGATCCCCTTGACCTGATACTTGAAGGAAACGGTCGGGTTATCGTCGACATTCAGCTTGCCGACAGTCACTTTTCCGGTGTATTCAGCCGCCAGTGCCTCTACGGTCGGGCCGAGGCGCTTGCACGGGCCGCACCACTCCGCCCAGAAATCGACCAGCACAGGCGTGTCTGACTTGAGCACGCTCGTCTCGAAATTACCGTCGGTGAACGTCTGCACACCAACCGTCCGACCATTGCCTTGGTTGCTTACACTCTGCACGCCGTTCTGGACCCCGCTCTGTGCTGGGGTTTGCACGCCAACCGTCCCCGCGTTTTCAGTCGCCATCGTTTGGTCCTTCGTCCTTGGTTCCTTGTAGTTAGTCCGTTCGTGGTCCACGTCCGTGGTCCGGTCTTGGTCCCCGGCCCCTCGTCGACCCTCGGTCCCCGGCCTGACCCTGGCACGTCACCTGACGCTGCCCCCGATGAGTTTCCGCCGCAAGGCCCGGTCATATATTTTGACGTACTCTGCCGCGGAACGATCCCACGAATGGTCCTCGGCCATCCCGGCGAGCTGGAGCGCCCGCCAGCGGGGCCGGTCCTCAAACAGCCGGAGCGCCCGCTTGATGGCGTCCAGGAGGGCCGATGACGAGTAGTCGCGGAACACGAACCCGGTCGCGTTTCGGACCCCTGGGGCGTAGTCACGGACGGTGTCGGCCA